>Ga0209190_1002169_pt1 | contig 13367 bp, 12 predicted proteins | sample M_140205_XF_Meta_FD_187315 | JGI IMG/M metagenome (GOLD analysis project Ga0209190, IMG submission 187315) | Freshwater microbial communities from Lake Montjoie, Canada to study carbon cycling - M_140205_XF_MetaG (SPAdes) (version 2) | ecosystem: Environmental > Aquatic > Freshwater > Lake... | reverse complement strand
GATTCGGGAATCAGTTCGTGCAATTACTGAAAAAGAAAAAGACGCTATTATTGTGGCTTCTTATGGTACCTTTTCTACTGGCATTAACATTAGGAATTTACACAATATTGTTTTTGCTTCTCCTTCAAAGTCTCGCATAAGAAATCTACAATCGATAGGAAGAGGATTACGATTGGGTGATAACAAAGAAGAAGCAACTCTATTTGATATCTCAGATGATTTTAGAATAGGCAAATATACCAATTACAGCTTGCATCATTTTGTTGAGCGTGTTAAAATATACGATGATGAAAAATTTAATTACAAGTTCTACAATATCAACCTTAAAAATGACTGATATAATCCAAGGCATTAAAATAATTCGACTGCAAAGCGGAGAAGATATTATTGCAGGCCTAACACATGATGATGAATCTGAAATGATGATGCTTGATAATCCAATGCATCTTATTTTTAAGAGAACATCTCAAGGTACAGTAATGATGATGTTGCCTTGGTTACCAATTGAATTGATTAAAGATAATACTGCAACAATTTATTCTTCTAATGTATTGACGATTGTAGATCCAAAAGATGCTCTTGTTGAATATTACGGTAACATGATTAACACAGAACAATTGAAACAGATGCGTGATGACACTATAGTAAATAATCTAAAAGAAGCTTTAGATGATAGTGATGATGACGATGAAGAGGAAGATAATGAAGAAACATTAACCAAAGAAGAAGCGATGGAAATCATTCATCGCAGAAAGTCTAATAGGTTACATTAATGATTAACATTAAACGGAACACCGTCAGTATACAACAAGTCAAGAAGTTTGTCAACAACTATTTAAGGTAAATATGAGTGAGTATGTGAAGACATTTCAAAAACAAAAATATGTGTTAGTTAAGAATTTTATTCCAAAAGATACAGCAGAGTACCTATTCAACTATCTTAGGTTGAGTACACACATTGCCGTTGCAACAGGCACAGCAAAACCAGACCCACAAGTGCCGATGGGATTTCATTCTAAACACGGCGACTTGGCGATGGAAACATTAATGAAGATGATGAGACCTAAAATGGAAGAAGTCACAGGTTTGGAATTATGGCCAACTTATACTTATACTAGATTGTATAAATCAGGTGATTCTTTGGCAAAACATAAAGATAGACCATCTTGTGAGATATCAGTTACCTTAAAACTTGATGATACTGGAGGGTACAATTGGCCAATATGGATGGTAGATACACCATATTCGCTTGACATTGGTGATGCAGTAGTGTATCGTGGCTGTGAGTTGGAACATTGGCGTGATGAATGTGAGGGTTCTTCTGATTATAGAATGGGACAAGTATTCATGCACTATGTTGATAAAAACGGTCCGTATGCTGACCACAAATATGATAAACGGCAATGGATTGCTAAATTCTACGAAAGTGAAGTGTGATAAAAATGAGTGAAAAGAAACCAAAACATTATGTAAACAATGCCGATTTTCTAGAGGCTTTAACACAGTACAAAAATAATTGTGCTCAAGCAAAAAAGAATGGCAAAGAAGACCCACAAATTCCAAACTACATTGGAGAGTGTTTTCTGAAGATTGCGGAACATCTGTCTCGCAAACCCAATTTCTTTTCTTATTCTTTCCGAGAAGAAATGATATCAGACGGTATTGAAAACTGTCTAATGTATTTCCGCAACTTTGATGAAACTAAATCAAAGAACCCATTTGCATACTTTACTCAAATCATTTACTTTGCCTTTCTACGCCGTATTATGAAAGAGAAGAAACAACTCTATGTCAAATACAAGGCAACAGAACAGTTTGGCATACTTGATGAGTTTGAAATGTATGAAGACTCTGATGGCAACATGAAACAGTTTGAATTGTATGAAAACATTTCCGAATTCATTCACAATTTTGAAGAAGGTAAGAGAAAGAAAAAAGAAGGCAAGACAAAAGGCCTAGAAAAGTTCATTGAAGAATTGCCTAAAGAACCATTGACAAACAGTTGAGATTGTGATATCATATAAATTATGAAAATTTGTATATTGGGCGACACACACCATGGGATGCGAGGGGATTCATTAGAGTTTCATCGTTATAATAAAAAATTCTATGATGATGTATTCTTTCCGTATCTAATCGATAATAAGATTGATACGGTGTTTCAGCTTGGTGATTTGTTTGACCGCAGGAAGTTTATTAATTTCAATTCACTATATCTGTGCCGTAAATACTTCTTCAATAAACTCCGTGATAACAACATCACACTTCATACACTTCTAGGTAACCATGATGTTGCCTTTAAGAATACCCTTGAAGTAAATTCTACCTCTTTACTATTGCAAGAATATGAAAACATTAAAATCTATGATGAGTTTGATTCGGTATCATTTGATGGTGTGGGAATTGATATTGTACCTTGGCTTTGCTCTGAGAATCAAGAAGAAATCTTTACGCAAATAAAAAACAGTACATATCAAATTTGCTTTGGGCATTTTGAGATTGATGGGTTTGAAATGGATCGTGGCAATGTTTGTCATGGTGGTATTGACAAACAGCCATTAAACAAGTATGATATCGTATTGACAGGACATTTTCATCACAAATCAAATGACGGACATATCTACTATGTTGGCACACCAGGCGAGATGACTTGGGCTGACTATAATGACCCAAGAGGTTTTCATATCTTTGATACGAATACCCGTGAACTTGAATTCATACAGAATCCATATCGTATGTTTCATAAGTTGTCTTATGATGACGGTGAACAAGATTTTGTGTTTTGGAAGTCATACGATTTCACTCCGTTGAAAGATTCATATGTTAAGGTGATTGTTGTTAACAAACAGAATCCATACCTATTTGATAATGTTATTGATACTCTTTATAAATCAGGCGTATCAGATATTTCTATTGTTGAAGATTTTACTGATACAGTAATTGAGAATGACCAAGAATTGATTGACCAAGCTGAAGACACAATGACAATCTTGTCCAAGTATATTGATAATTTGACTTTGAATGTTGAGAGTGAAAAACTAAAAACTCTAATGAGAGAACTCTACATTGAGGCATTGAATACAGAAAGCACAGAATGAACTATAAAACAATTTACAATTATCCAAAAGAAAGACAAAAAATCTTTTATCCTTGGTGTTATTGGGATGGTGCATTTAGTGATGAAGAACTGAATAAGATGTGCGCTTACTTTGATACACAAGGTGTTGAAAGAGGCACAACAGTTATTAGTGTAGGAAAAGATGAAACTGGAAAAGAAATTGTCAAATCAAAACCAAATGAAGATGTTAGAGTATCAAATGTAAAATTCTACGACTGGGAACCTGCCAATGCAGATACGGCATGGATCTTTCAAAAGATGAATTATGTCATTGAGTCTATCAACAATCAATACTATGGTTTTGAATTGAACGGATATGATACATTTCAATATACAGAATATGAAGCACACGAAACAGGTCGATATGATTTTCACATGGACACAATTATGGGTAAGAATGTTCCTGCTGATATGAATGAGATAAGAAAATTATCTATTACAATGTGTGTGAATGAACCAGGTGAAGAATATGAAGGTGGTGAGTTTCAAATTAATCATGGGCAAGAAAAAGATGCCGAAACAATCCCAACTAAAAAAGGAAGAATGATTATTTTTCCATCGTTTATGCTCCACCGAGTTGCACCAGTAACTAAAGGTAAAAGAAAATCAGTTGTTGTATGGGTAACAGGACCTAAATTTAAATAATGATAACCTTTCGTTATGTGCGTTGGAAGAATCTACTTTCAACTGGTAATTACTTTACAGAAATAAAACTAAACAATAACACCAATACACTTGTTGTTGGTGAGAATGGTTCTGGCAAATCAACAATGCTAGATGCCTTGTGTTTTGGTTTGTTCGGCAAAGCCTTTCGTAATGTCAACAAACCAAATCTATTAAATTCAATCAATGGAAAAGATTGTGTCGTTGAAGTTGAGTTTGATAACAATAACAAATCATACAAAATTATTCGTGGTATTAAACCTAATGTCTTTGAAATTTATTGTGATGGTGAATTATTAAATCAAGATGCAGCTGCAAGAGACTATCAAGAATACCTTGAGAAGTTTATTATCAAATTAAATTACAAATCATTTACACAAATTGTAATTCTTGGTTCTGCATCATTTGTTCCTTTCATGCAATTGTCGGCATCAGACCGAAGAGCAATCATTGAAGACTTGTTAGACATTCAAATCTTTTCGGCTATGAATGGTTTGTTAAAAGATAGATTAACAAACAATAAAGATTTGATGACTCAAAGTAAAAATGAAATTGAATTGACACAACAACGATATGATTTACAAGATAAACATATCAAAGGTCTGAAACAAAACAATGAAGAAAAGGTGAATGAATATGTTGGTGAAATACAACTCAATAAAAATACCATACAAACCTTACATGATGAGATTGCTAACCTCTCCATACAAGTCAGCACACATCAAGACATGGTGGCAGAAAAAACTTTGGTTGAGGATAAGGTCAAGAAGATTACAAAGCTTGAATCACAGATTGAAAGTAATCTATCCAAATTTCGAAAAGATATCAGTTTTTTTGAACACAATGATAATTGTCCAACGTGTAGGCAAACCATTGCCTTGGAGTTTAAGGAAACAGAGTTACAAACATTGCAGACCAAGTCCACAGAATGTGAACATGGATTAACACAATTAGAAGTTAAGTTGCTAACAGAGCAAACTAAACTGAATGAAATAACTGAGATACAGAAAAGAATTCAGACCTTGCAAATTGATATTGCAACCAAGAACACTTCTATTACTGAAATAAGTAAGTACATTACCAAATTAGAAAAACAAATAGAAGAATTAAAAACAAATAAGGCATCTACAGAACAAGAAGAACAAGAACTTGAACTTCTTAAAACGACACTTTCTGAATCAAAGAGCAGTTTGAAAAGTCTAATTGATGAGAAGTCATATTATGAAGTTGCTTCTGGTCTGTTAAAAGATACAGGTATTAAAACAAAGATTATCAAACAGTATTTACCTATCATCAACAAATTGGTAAACAAGTACCTTGCATCATTAGATTTCTTTGTGAACTTCAACCTTGATGAATCGTTTAAGGAAACAATCAAATCAAGGCATCGTGATGATTTCACTTACAACAATTTTAGTGAAGGTGAGAAACAACGAATTGATATGGCACTAATGTTAACTTGGCGTGCCGTTGCTAAGTTAAAGAATTCATCTAACACCAATCTATTGATACTTGATGAAGTGTTTGATTCGAGCCTAGATACTAATGGCACAGAAGAACTAATGAAAATTCTTCATATGCTTGAAGGAGTAAATTTATTTGTTATCTCTCACAAAGGAGATATTCTACAAGATAAGTTTGCCAATGTAGTTCGTTTTGAGAAAGTAAATAACTTTAGTAGGATAATGAAATGAGTGATATTTTAACAATTGATACCGCAGTTGCAGCAGGTATAAAAAAAGTTGATGATAAGATTGAACCTTTACAGGTACATGATGATACATTTCATATGTTATCTGTTCCTATTCCAGAATTTCTTGGAGTCTTGCCTAATCCAAGTATGACAAAACTGGTGAGAAGATTAAAGATGACTATGAAACTTTATAGTGGATTAGGTCTTGCCGCAAACCAATGTGCAGTAAAAGAAAGAGTGTTTGTTATTGGTACCGACCAATTTCAAATGGCATGTATTAATCCAAAAGTACTTGAGTCATCAGAAGAAATTGTAAAAGACACCGAAGGTTGTCTTTCGTTTCCTGCTTTCTTTTTGAGTATACCTAGACCAAAATGGGTTGATGTTGAATTCACAGATGAAAATGGTCAAAGAAAACAAACAAGACTAGATGGTCTTACCGCAAGATGTTTTCTACATGAGTTGGAACATTTGAATGGTGTTAAATTCACTTCACATGTTGGATCTGTTGCCATGTTACAAGCCAAAAGAAAACAAGAAAAGTTAATTAAGAAAATTGTGCGGAGAAAAAAATGATATCATTGTATAATGATGATTACTATTTGGATTGTGTCAAAGATTGGCAAGACCCTAATCCTTTTCCTGTTGTTGAAAAACATTTAGATTTCTATGTAGTAAGAGATGACAAATTAGGATATGGTAGTAAATCTAGATTCATTGATTTCCTCATAAGTACAAGTACAGAAGTTGATGAATGGGTATATGGTGCTGCTAATAAAGTTGGTTGGGGTCCTATATCAATGACTCATGTTTGTAATCGTTATGGAAAAAAATCAGTATGCTTTATTGCAGAGAGAAAAGAACCAACATGGCATCAACAAAAAGTTTTAGATATGGGTGGCATCATTCATTGGGTGCCTAATGGTATGTTAAATGTAACAATATCAAAGGCCAAGAAATATTTTTTAGAAGACCCAATCAAACGAAGACTTCTTCCTATGGGATTGGATCACCCAACAGTTCTTGGTTCAATTATTAAAGTCGCAAGAAGCATTGATGTTAACCCAACAGAGATTTGGACAGTAGCATCAAGTGGAACTCTTACCCGAGGACTACAAATGGCATTTCCTGATGTGCCTGTTTATGCAGTTCAAATTGGGCATAAGATGAATGACTATGAAAAAGGAAGAGCCACGGTAATGGTCTCGCCCTACAAGTATGACCAGAGGGTAGAAGATGAATATTTACCCCCTTTCGAGTCAGAAAAGTATTATGATGCTAAAGTCTGGGAGTTTGTTAAGACTCATGGTAAGCCAGGCGCTTTAATTTGGAATGTTGCTTAATGAAAAAAACTATATGTATTGCGAGACTTAGAAGTAGGGTGAAATATATTAAACCACTAGAACATATTTGTGATTCATTCTATGAATGCCTAAAACAATTTGTTAAGAATAATGAATCAGAATATAATTTCACTTATTATAATTTTGGTTTTGATAAACACAATCCTAGAAATCCTTCTGAAATAGAAAAGGCTGATATCATTATCATACCTTCTGAGGCAGAATTTACTTATCATACTCCAGGCCTTGTTCATACATTAGATTTGAAAAAATCAAATGATTCGGTTAAACTAGTTGAGCCATTTGTTAACAACAAACAGATTATTCTATTACGTTCTGATAGGCGTGATGATAAAGAACTATATGAAAAATATACCTTTCCCGATATAAAAATTGGTAAGTTTGATATCATTGATGAAATTGATTTCAAAGGCAATATACATGCAATGAAATATTATTTTATTACTGAGAATAAACCAAGTGTTTTATTTGAAGAAGATGTTACTCGTAATTTAGATTTTTGTTATTGGGGATCCGATAAAAGAAAAGGTGTTGATGGAAAAGATTCAGGTGATGTTAGGCATGATATTCTATTTGATATTTTTAAGAATATCAATATTCATTCCTATTTCATAGGTAAGTTTAATCGTTTTACACCTCAACAAAAATTTGATATTAATTTTGGCAACATAGTTCCTTACCTTAAAAAATCAAAGTCAACATTATGTTTTAATTGGATGGATGAAAACGCAACAACATCAAGGTATGCAGAATCTATTGCAACAGGAATGATTCCATTTGTTTGGAAAAAATATGATGCAACAAATACATTGGTTAAAACTAAATGGCAAAGAATTGATAGTTCTGAACAATTTTGTAATACCATTTCAAGTATGAACTATAGTGAAAAATATGAAGAAGTCAAATTAAATTTCCTAGATAGTATATTACCTAAACAAGAATATATTACCTTGTTTGAAGAAAAACTTAAAAAATTATTATGAAATATTTTTACGAAAAAAATAGAGAACTTTTAGATTCCGAAGTTAACAAAAAATTTGAAGATGTGCTATGCATGTCAAAAGAAGAATTTGCTGAATGGGCTGTTAATTTAAGAAAAACAATTGTGTCTCTATGGGATGATAAGGGTCAACCACCAAGAGTTGGGTATGATGAACAAGAAATCATTGACCAGTTTAATGAGATGACTTCTTTTCCTGTACACAAGTTTCTTGTTAAAGATGAACTCACAGGTGAAGAAGATGTTATTCGCAATACAAGTGTAGTTGGCAATGCAGTCAATCAATGGTTTCCTACCATGATGAAAACTCGTATCAACTATACTACCGATGTTAATAGTGGCAAATCAATATATGATTACTTCGCCAAAGATGAATTGTTAAACACCTTCACAACATATGCAACAAGACATTTCAAAAGAGATTCTTTCTATCACTATTCAACACCGATTAAATTAAATCAAGTCATTGAAATCGGTTCATTGAACTTTCGTGCTACATCTACAAATGAATTTCTACAATGGTTTGAAACTAAGGCAAGAGCATACAATACACATGATTACTGGTTAGAACCTAATGCAGGTGATAAAGAGTATACTGGTTACAATGAAGATTTGAAAGACCAGAATTATCTGCGAATCACTAAAGATGAATTGTTGCAACTACATGCAAGTAATCCTGGATTAATTCCAAAGAATTGCACAACGAATGTTGACCACAAAGATGCACAGTTGTTCCGTATTCGAATCTATGAAAAAGGTCAGAAGTTATTTCCTGTTGGCCTAAAGGCATTTCGCATTTCATTCTGTCAGTATGCAGTTAACTTTCCACCTTTGACTGCAAAGTATCTGTATGAAAGATATACAGACCATATCAAAACACAAGAGCAAATTAATCTCTATGACCCATCATCAGGTTGGGGTGGTAGATTGTTGGGTGCTCTATCTGTTGATGATGAACGAAACATTCATTACATCGGTACGGATCCGAATACAGACCATGGTACAGAAAATGGTAGAACAAAGTACCATGAGTTTGCCGACTTCTTTAATACAAAGACATATCGTGCAAATGGTTTGTTTCCAAAGACCCACACATATGAAATCTTTCAACATGGTTCAGAAGAAATTCATAACGACCCTAAGTTTCAAAAGTACAAAGGTAAGTTGGATATGATTTTCACATCACCGCCTTACTTTGCAAAAGAAGCATATTCTGAAGACCCTGAGCAATCATATAAGAAGTTTTCACAATATGATGCATGGCGAGAAGGTTTTCTTCGCAAGACATTAGAGACTTGTGTAGAGTATTTGAACAATGATAGATATCTTTTGTGGAACATTGCTGATGCATCTTTTGGTGGTGAGATGTTGCCATTAGAAAAAGATTCAACTGATATACTTACTTCTATGGGAATGATATATAAGGGTAAGATAAAGATGGCACTAGCACAAATGCCTGGTGGTAATAGAATTGATACTGAGACAGGATTGCCCAAGGCAAAGAACTTCTGTAAAATCAATGACAAAATGTGGCTCAAGTACGAACCTATATTTGTATTCTATAAACCATAATTGCCTCTTTACTTTTTTAGTTATGATATAATATATTCCTAGTGGATAAATTATATTGAAAACAAAAGTATTACTGTTGCCTAAAAACAACAAAGCACTTGACTTCTTGGCCAATGCTGTTATAATACTCCTATAAATTGAAGTAGGAAACTAAATGAGTTTTACAGTTGAACAAAAATCTCTCTTGACCAAGTTGATGGCAAGTGAAAACCTTACGGTTGAACACCAAAAAATTCACACCGCTAAGTTTGATCCCAAGAATCGTATTTTATATTTACCAATTTGGCAAAACATGGAAGGTTTCATGTATGACCATTTAGGTGGACATGAGGTCGGTCATGCATTATACACACCCGCTGATGGTTGGCATGATGCCGCTATCGATAAAACAAAAGGTAAGAATTACAAATCTTTTCTTAATGTTGTAGAAGATGCTCGCATTGAGAAAAAAGTAACCCGTAAGTTTCCTGGTCTTAAATCTTCCTTCAAAAAAGGTTTTCAAGAATTACTTGACCGTGATTTCTTCGGCATTCAATATAAAGATGTAAATGCTTTGGCATTTATTGACCGCTTAAATCTTTATACAAAATCACAATACACTATTGATTATATTAAATTTTCCTTAGAGGAAAGAGTTTATATTGCAAAAGTGCAAAACCTTGAAACATGGGAAGATGTTCTCGCTCTGACTAATGAAATTTATGATTATTCAAAAAATGAACAATTAGAAATGCAAATGCAACAGCAAATGCGTGATTTTGAAATGTCTGATATGGAAGATGGTGATGATGAAGTTGGCGATACTGAAGACTTTGATTATGAAGAAGATGAAAATGGTCAGCCTGAAAAAAGTCAAAACAGTAAATCATCCGATAAAAAACCAGAAGATGAAACTGAAAGTACCGAAAGTTCATCGAAGACTGATGAAACACAAGGTGATGATTCTGATGAAACACAAAGTGAACCTGACTTTGACCGTTACAAAAAATCTACTGAATCTCAAGGCGACCAATATTCACCTGAATGTCGCACCGATGATTCATATCGTCAAAATGAAAATTCATTGCTTGATGCAAAATGCAAACCTTACCTTTACTTGAATATTCCTACAGTAAATGCTAAGAATGTATTTACACCTGCAAAACGTGTTCAAGAATTGTTGAGTGAATATTATGCTCAATCGATTTCAGATGGCACCATTAATAATGCCTATATTCAAAAATTAGTAACTGATTTTAAGAATAAGAATGACCGTTATATCGGTCTACTTGCCAAAGAATTTGAAATGCGTAAGGCTGCCAAGGCGTTTAGTAAATCTAAACTGTCCGATACTGGTGATATTGATATCAACAAACTTTGTAATTATAAGTTTGATGACAACATTTTCCGTAAAGTGATGTTGATACCAAAAGGCAAATCACATGGTTTGATTCTTTTACTTGATTGTTCTGGTTCTATGTCTGACAACATGGCAGGTTCAATTGAACAGATTTTAGTTCTTTCCATGTTCTGTCGCAAAGTGAATATTCCTTTCTCAGTATATGGTTTTACTGATTGTACTGAAACATTCAATATCGACCGTGGTGTTGATAGTTTTGAAAAACGCAAAGATAATAGTGATTCTTTCTCTCGCAAAGTTGGCGATTTAGGTTTCTCTAATGTTCAATTGCGTGAGTATCTGAATTCAAAAATGTCTAATGTTGAATTCACCAAAAGTTTGCGTAATCTAATTTTGTTGAAAGAAAGTTATGTTTATGTTAGAAATAGCTCATACAACCGCATTGGCCGTCCTCTGAGTGAGAATCTTTCTAATACACCTTTGGTTCAGGCAGTAATTGCAGTTGGTTCAATTCTAAACAATTTCCGCACAACCAATAACCTTGACTTAACAAGTTTAGTTATTGTACATGATGGTGATGCCGATAATGCTTCTAGTCATTATGTTGAAGTTGAACGTAAAAACTTTGATGGTGTTGTAGAAAAGAATATTTGGCCATACAGTTTTGATATTCGTAGTTACAATGTTGTCATTCGTGACCGCAAAAATAAATTTGAACATGCTCTTTGTCCTGATAAGAACAAAATATATTCATTTTACACCAATGAAGAATTGTTACGCTCTGCTTTAGAATGGATCCGTGTTGTAGGCAAAACCAAAGTGTTTGGTTTCTTTATTCTTGCAACTCGACCTGGTCAAGTGAAAAATGCAATTCGTGGTCGTTACTGTTTTGAAGATGGTACTACAATTGAAGAAATGCGTAAAAGTAATATGAATAAAGCATATGAAACAGAGAAAGAATTGATTAGAAAATTCAAACAAGAAAAGTTTCTAAATTCAAACACTAAAGGTTATAATTCATTCTACCTCATTGCAGGTGGTTCTGATTTGCAAACCGAGAATGAAGAAATTGAAATTGATGGAAAAGTTACATCGGGCAAACTAAAGTCGGCATTTATGAAAATGACGAAAAAGAAGCAAGTGAATCGGGTCCTAGTGTCCAAATTCATTCAACAAATGGCAGTTTGAACTGTTGTTTTCAGGCAACACAGGGCTTGACATCCCTGCCAGTTGTGTTATAATATGTGTATCTTGTGAAATAAAGGATTTTATTATGTCTAAACGTGAAGAAAAGAAACAACTGTTAATTAATGCTTTGGTATCTACAGGTAAAACTGAGATTACTAAAACAGAGATTACAGAAATCGGTAAGAAATTAAAAGTTGGTCATCCTTATTGGTTTACCAATGATGAAAAAAATAAAATATCTAAAGGTGTTTACAAAGTACCAACAAGTAGTTTGGTAAAAACTTCTACTCCTGTAATTGAAATGTCTGCTCAAGTATTACCTATGACAAAACCTGTAGATAAATCTGAGAATCGTATTCAGAATGTTCAAACAGATTTAGAATCTTCTGATTTGATTCCTAAATCATATAAAAATTATGTGCCATTTGGCAACTTTGAAGATGTGCTTGCAATTGTAAATGCACACCGTTTCTTTCCTGTTTTCATTACTGGTCATTCTGGTAACGGTAAAACAATGTCTATTGAACAGGCCTGTGCTAAGGCAAAACGCAAATTCGTTTGTGTATCAATGACACCAGAAACCGATGAAAGTGATTTACTTGGTAACTATGTTCTGATTAATGGCAACATGGAATGGCGTGATGGTCCTGTTACAACGGCTGCTCGTCAAGGTGCTGTTTTATGTATTGACGAAATTGATTATGGTGCTCAGAACCTTTCCTCGTTACAACGTGTGCTTGAAGGCAAACCATTCATGTTGAAAAAGAAAGGCGAATTGATTTCTCCTGCGCCTGGTTTTACCGTATTCGCTACTGCAAATACAAAAGGTAAAGGTTCTGATGATGGTCGTTATATGTTTACTAATGTATTGAATGAGGCTTTCCTTGAAAGATTCCGCACTACAATGGAACAAGAATTTCCTCCTGTTAAAACAGAACGCAAAATCATTGAAAAAGAATTGACCTCTGTTGGCCGTGCCGATGATGAGTTTGCTGAAAAACTTGTTACATGGGTAGATGTTATTCGTAAAACATTCGCTGATGGTGGTTGTGACGAAGTGATTTCTACTCGCCGTTTAGTCCACATTGTTGAAACATTCGGTATCTTTGGTGATAAGATGAAGGCAATCGGCCTTTGTTTGAACCGTTTTGATGATGATACTAAGGCATCATTCCTTGACTTGTATACCAAAGTTGATGCAGGCGCAAATACTGAAACAATTCTTGCCTCTACAATGGCATCTGAAGAAGTTCCAGAAATTGATCCTGAAGAAGATGTTCCCTTTTAATTAAGGCAATGGTGTGTTATTTACCTTAAAAAGTATTGACACACCATATTTAATCTGTTATACTTACACATGATTTGAGAGATTGAGTCGCCTCTCAGATATTTTTTTAATGCGATTCGTTTTATTATGGAGTCTATATGAC
>Ga0209190_1002167_pt1 | contig 13377 bp, 11 predicted proteins | sample M_140205_XF_Meta_FD_187315 | JGI IMG/M metagenome (GOLD analysis project Ga0209190, IMG submission 187315) | Freshwater microbial communities from Lake Montjoie, Canada to study carbon cycling - M_140205_XF_MetaG (SPAdes) (version 2) | ecosystem: Environmental > Aquatic > Freshwater > Lake... | reverse complement strand
TATTATGAAGCACGTCATTTGCGTAGTTTATTTTCATCTATGAAAAAAGAGGGCTGGACTACTGTATTTTTAAATCGTTGCATCGATGAACATATTACATCTCTACCCACGCGTGATGAATTTATTTGTAAAAGAGCAAGCAAGGGTTTTAAAAAAGGAGATGTAAGAACAGATTGGCTGGAAGCTGAAGTAGAGAAGTTTGAAAGATTACGCGCTGCCGTTAATGAATTTGATCGGTTCAGCAAAATGATGCTGGATCGCAAGCGCTATGATTTTGACGATATGATTAATTGGGTAATTACTGCATTTGAGGAGAATAAGAATTTACTTTCCAACTATCAGGAGCAATATCAATATATTCTTGTTGATGAATACCAAGATACAAGTGGTACACAGAACCAATTAGTTTCATTACTGATTAATTATTGGGACAAGCCAAATATTTTTGTGGTAGGAGATGATGACCAGAGTATTTTTCGTTTTCAAGGAGCTAACGTGGAAAACATGCTTGATTTTCAGGGAAGTTTTCAGAATGACCTTGTTACGGTGGTGCTTACTCACAATTACCGTAGCAGCCAGCCAATTCTCGATGTTTCTAAAGAATTGATTAATAGAAATGAGGAAAGATTAATAAAAAAAATAGATGGACTTAGCAAGGATTTAATTGCTTCAGGTGATGATGTGAAGGATATTAAAGCAGTGCCTATTATAAAAGAGTACCATTCGGCGCGTGATGAAATGGCAGGACTTACAGAAAGTATTGAATCGCTTATTAAAGAAAATGTACCACCTGGCAATATTGCTGTAATTTATAGCAAACATAAGTATGGTTTAGAATTAGCCCGTTATCTGAGTCTTAAAAAGATACCTGTTTATACCAAGCGGTATGTTAATTTATTAGAAGATCCTTTTGCTAAAAAGATTCTTACCATACTAAGATATCTTTCTGAGGAGCATGATATTAGAAAAGCCTTAGTTGATAATGCTGCCTCTCCCGCTGTGGATCTTTTCGCAAAGGGTCCCGATAAGCATCTTGTGGAATTTTCTTCCATGATGGAAAAACTAATATCCTATGTGGCTAATATGCCTTTGCAGCAATTGTTTGAAAAGGTTATTGTTGATGCAGGAGCGCTTCCTTATGTGATGAATAGCGAAATGAGGCACTATTTAATGCAAGTGCTTACTAGTTTATTCGATTTTATTAAAGATGAAACTGCACGTAATCCCGATTTAGATATTCACTCGTTAATGGAGATGCTTGAATTGATGGCAAAGGAAAAAATATCACTGCCATTGGTACAGGTATCTGGAAGTGATAAGGGTGTTAATTTAATGACAGCACATGGAGCAAAAGGCTTGGAGTTTGATTATGTATTTTTAGTGGGAGCAGTATCTAAATTATGGGAGAAACATAAAGATCCTGCAGGTGGTTATAAACTACCAGAAAATATTTTTTCAAGTGCTGAAAGTCATTCTGAAACAGAAGAACTAAGAAGGCTTTTTTATGTTGCTCTTACAAGAGCAAAAAAGTCACTTACTATTACCTATTCTCGTTTTGATAATCCAGGAAAAGAATTTGAACCTTCTATGTTTGTTGCTGAACTGCGCGAAAGAGAAAATATTTCATTTGAAACAGTTCCTGTAAATGAAGAAAATCGTTTTGCTTTTCAACTACTTCAGTTTACTCCTTTGGCTCCCGAGATTGAAAGATCTGAGGAAGATTTTATTGCTCCCTTGCTGGAAAAATTTACAATGAATGTAACAGCGCTGAATAGTTATCTTGATTGTCCTTTAGGTTTTTATTACAAAAATTTATTACGCATTCCTTCCGGTAAAAATGAAGCATTGGTATTTGGAAGTGCTGCTCATTATGCGCTTGAACAACTTTTTAGAAAAATGTTGCTGGCGAAAGAGAAAACAGGCAAAGAGACATTTCCTTCTAAAGAAGAAATGATTATGGATTTCAAAAAGTATATGGATAAGCATAGAGAAAATTTTACCCGTCAGGCTTATGTAAGAAAACTAGAACATGGAGATGCTATATTGCCCGGTTATTATGATAAGTATATAAATACCTGGAATAAGATTGTACTTGTTGAGCTTAATGTACGAGGTGTGCTAATGAATGGCATCCCCCTCAAAGGTAAACTTGACAAACTTGAGTTTAATAACAAAGAGGTAAATGTAGTAGATTATAAGACGGGGCTTCCTGAAAATGCAAAAGAAAAGCTCAATCCCCCAAGTGATAAGGATCCCAATGGTGGCGATTATTGGAGGCAGGCAGTATTTTATAAATTACTTATTGATAATTATAAAAACAAAGACTGGCGTGTAGTAAGTACTGAGTTCGATTTTGTTGAGCCCGATAAAACTAAGCATTTTAGAAAAGAGATTATTCCCATTAAAGATGCCGATATTGAAACTGTTAAACAGCAGATTCAAAGTGTTTGGAATAAGATACATGCCCGTGATTTTTATACAGGATGTGGTAAAGAGAAGTGTACTTGGTGTAATTTTGTTAAGGATAACAAGATTGCTGTGGCGCTCCATGAAATACATGAGGAAGAAGTTTGATAAAATTTAATGCTGCCTTATTTTTATATAAGATTGGCCTATTAAAATGTTGATTCTTCTCCTTATCATTGTTAAAATCAATATCTTCACATCGTTTTATAAAATACATGAAACGTTCAACAACCTTTTTTTTATTTTCAGTAGTAGCACTCTTCTGGTGGATGTTTACCGGAAGCGGCTGTGCACAGATTGGTTTCCCTACGGGGGGCGAAAAAGATACCATTCCTCCTGTACTTGTAAGTGCAGCACCTCCTTCGCAAAGTATAGGCTTTACTGGTAAAAAGATTGTATTCACCTTTAATGAATATGTTGATCTTCAGGATTTGCAGAAGAATATTTTTATTTCCCCACCCTTAAAAAATAATCCAGTTGTTTCAAGTTATCTTACTCATGTAAATATAAATTTTAGAGATTCATTGGCGCCTAATACTACTTACATTATTTCTTTAGGTAATGCTATTCGTGATATTAATGAGAACAATGTTTTTTCTAATTTTAATTATGTTTTTTCAACAGGTGATCACATCGATTCTCTTAACTTTAATGGCAAGGTAACCCTTGCTGAAACGGGGTTGGCCGATAGTACTATGATTGCTTTACTATACAGAAATCTTGATGATTCTGCTGTTCAACATTTTGTTCCCGATTATATGGCCAGAATTTCAGGAGATGGAAGTTTTAATTTTCATAATCTTCCGGCTGGCACTTTTAAGTTATATGCGTTACAAGATGCAGATGGTGGCCGTACTTATAATTCTAAAAAAGAAACATTTGCATTTTTTGATTCAGTAATAGTAATTAATGGAAAAAATAATCCTGTTGAACTTTTTGCTTTTGCGCAGGAAAAGATTTCTTCTATAGTTCCTTCGCTTCGTTCTAATTCCGAAAAAAAGTTGCGCATTTCAAATAGCCTTATTTCGGCTTATCAAAGTCTTATTGATCCGCTATTGGTTTCATTTAATAATCCTCTCGAAACATTCGATTCAACTCAATTAAAGCTAACCGACACTAATTTTGTGAAAATACCTGCTGTCATTCAATTAGACAGCACAAGGAAAAAACTTAGTATTACCTCCAATTGGAAAGCAGGAGCTTTTTATTATTTTATTATTCCAAATGAGGCTGTTGCAGATTCTTCAGGGAGTACTATTGCTACATCTGATTCTATACGTTTTCAGGTTAAAACAGAAACCGCTTATGGAAGAATACTATTGCGTTTTACCGACAAGGGAGAAAACAAAGTGTTACAAATGCTTCAAGGTAACGACATTAAATTTTCTTTTCCAATAACTGGAACTACTCTGAAGAATAACCTTATACCGCCGGGAGAATATACTTTGCGTATTCTTTTTGACAATAATAATAATGGTAAATGGGATACAGGAAATTATCTGCTTAAAAAACAACCGGAACAAGCCATTACTATTCCTCAAAAACTTTCTGTTCGTGCTGATTGGGATAATGAGCGCGATATTTCTTTCTAATCTGCATAAGTAAGCTATCAAGGCTTTTTATCTCTTGTTTCTTCTTCCTACATTTGCCCTATGGTATTTTCATCTAGATTGCTTGAAGATGCGGTAAATGAATTTTCTCGCTTACCGGGTATTGGCAAAAAAACTGCTCTTCGTCTAGTATTGCATCTCATCCGTCAGGAAGAACGCAATGTGCTTCAATTTAGCGATGCACTTGCCCGCTTGAGTAGAGAAATTCGTTTCTGTAAAAGATGTCATAATATTTCAGATGCAGATCAATGCAATATTTGTAATAATCGTGCTCGCAAACAACAGCTTATTTGTGTGGTGGAAAACTTACGTGATGTAATTGCCATAGAAAGTACCCAGCAGTTTAATGGCATTTATCATGTTTTAGGTGGTATCATTTCTCCTCTCGATGGAATTGGTCCTGAGGATATTAATATTGATAGTCTTGTAAATCGTGCTGAAAATGAAAAAACAGAAGAAATCATTTTTGCATTGAATCCAAATATACAAGGCGATACTACTATATATTATATAAGTAAAAAACTTAAACCACTTTCTGTAAAAGTTACTGCTATTGCAAGAGGTATTGCCTTTGGTGGGGAGTTGGAATATGCCGATGAAATGACCCTGGCAAGAAGTATTACCAATCGCATTGCTGTTGAACATTATATAACTTCCTCTTAAGGATTTTTACCGACTCTTTTTATGAGTTTGCTATATTACCAAAATGATTCTCATTCGCTTAACCTAATATTAACAAATTCCTTTATATAATATTTTTAATTTGCAACTAGCTTAAGTATTTTTTATTTATTTTCACTTAAGCAACATTATTTACTTAATAAAAAGTAAAAAATAAATAGTGTATGAAATTTAGATTTTTATTCTCTTTAGTGATTGTAACTATTGCTGCTTCTATATTTGTAGCCTGTAAGCATGAAATTCTGCATGATTGTAGCGCAAATCCAATTACCTTACAGCTTTCTTCTACTGTTGATAATGGAACTCAAAATGGCACGATCAATGCTATTGCCTCAGGAGATACTTCAAGTTGTGAATACCGTTTAAATACTGGAGAATCTAATCAGACGGGTTCCTTTACAAGTCTTCCCTTTGGTCTTTATACTGTTACTGCCACAAATGCTTATGGGTGTAGTATTAAAGATACTATTTCTGTCTCTTTACAGACTGTTTCACCATGTATTGGAGTAACAATTAATGTAAGTCTTACATCTACAAATCCTACTGGAACATTTCACGATGGTATCATTAATGCTGTTGCTACCGGCGGAGGTTCTTCTTATACCTATTCAATTTCAGGTGGGGGAAATAATTCAACTGGAAATTTTATAGGGTTAGCTGCTGGTAATTACACAATTACTGCATCTAATACTAATGGATGCTCTGGAAATGCTCTTATTACTCTCACACCTACTATTCCTAATTGTACAGGGGTTAATATTAGTGTTTCAGCTACTCCAACTGATATTTTACCTTGTACTACATCTTTTGTGTATAATTCTTCTCTTAACAATGGTAGTATTGCAGCATCAGCTACTGGATCTACAGGTTTTACTTATACTATGAATAATGGAATATCTTTTCAGGCAACAGGCTCGTTTACCTCCCTTACAGCGGGTAGTTATACTATTATAGCTAAAGATGCTAATGGTTGTACAGGATCAACTACAGCAGTTGTTGCAGTACCTACTAAAGGCCCATTATTTACTCAGGTTCGCAATTTAATTACCAGTCGTTGTAGTGGTGGAGGTTGTCATATGAATGATGCTGCTGCAAGTTTATATAATTTTGATGATGATTGCAGTATCATTCAGTATAAAGACACTATTAATAGTGTATGTTCATCTAACTATATGCCACCGTCTCCTTTCTCAACAGCAGAAAAAGCAATCCTTACAAATTGGTTAAATGCTGGGGGTAAATACAATAATTAAAGAATTAATTTAAATGAGTAGAATATTAGTTAACGCAATTTTTTCTCTAACCTTGTTTTCATTTTCTTCCTGTTATAATGATAGTGAGGAACATCTTCAGTATTTTAATAATTGTGATACCTCATTAGCTAAAGGACCCTTATTTACTAAGGTAGATAGTTTAATTACTTCAAGGTGCAATGGAGCTGGTTGTCATGTTAATGGAGAACGTGCTGGAGGATATAATTTTGATAATGTATGCGCAGTTGTTTCTGCCTGGAGTAATATTCAATCATCATGTGTTTCTAATAGTAGGATGCCCTTGGGTAGCCCATTTAACTCTTCTGAAAGATCAATTATTTCTACTTGGATTGATGCGGGACACAGATACGATAATTAATTTAATATTTTTATTTTGAAAAAAAGGACCATTATCATACTTGCTTGCATATTAATTGCTATTGGGGTATCGTATGGCCTTAAAGAGTTTTATCGCAAGCCAAAAGATATTATGGATATAAAGGCATCTTTTGCCCTTACAACTAAAGAACTTACTAAAGCCTTTACTGATGATGTAAATGCGGCAACGAAAATGTATGTTGGTAAACCAATTGAATTGAAAAGTGTTCTTACTTCTATTGAGAAGGATGACAGTGGAAATTTTATATTAATTTTTTCTGATTCAACATCTAATATTTCTATCAGAGCTTCTCTTGCTAAGGAAGATAATGAAGAAGGAGCTTCTGTAAAACCTGGCGACTTTATTCTGCTGAAAGGTTTTTGTAATGGGTATAATCAGGATGACCTTCTTGGTTCCGATATAATATTAGATCGAAGTGCTATAATAGAGACTAATTTTAATTAAATAGTACTGTATATGAAAAAAGTCATTTTAATTACATGCTGTCTTTTTTTAATCAGCATCTTGCATGCGCAGGATAAATTCTTTACTAAAACCGGCCAATTACATTTTGATGCAACAACAAAATCTTCTCCTACAACTATTGAAGGAAAACATAAGTCTGTTGTAGCCGTGTTAGATATTAAAACAGGAAATCTTCAATTTTCTATATTAATGAAGAGCTTCCTTTTTAAGCAAGCACTAATGGAAGAACACTTTAATGAAAATTATGTGGAGAGTGACAAATATCCAAAGTGTGAATTTAAGGGGCTTGTTTTAAATAATGTTGATGTAAATTATACCAAGGATGGATCCTACAATGCAAAGGTAAAAGGTACCCTTATGATGCATGGAGTAACTAAGGAAATTGAAACAACAGGAAAAGTAATCATAAAAGAAGGTAAGCCTCAGCTCAAGGCCATTTTTTCAATTACACTAACTGATTATAATATTTCAATACCTAATTTGGTATCAGATGAAATTTCAAGGGTTGCTACCATTGATTTAGATTGTAATCTCGAGCCGCTTAAAAAATAAATAATTTAATTATTATGAAAAAAATATTTACATTTTTTACTCTTCTTATATTATTTAATACCTATTCATGGGCTCAAGAAGATTTATTATCTCAGATAAAGCTAGATAGTGCTAAAAAGGAGTATGTTAAATCTGCCTTTAAGTCTCCGAGAGTAATTATGTCGCATTCTATAGAGTTTCTGAATCCCGGCACTATGGATTTTAGAATACTTCACCGATTTGGAACACTTGACCAAGGATATAAAAATTTTTATGGATTAGACCAAGCTTCTATGCGCTTAGGTTTTGATTTCGGAATCAAGCGTAACCTAATGGTGGGTGTGGGAAGAAGTACCTATAAAAAAGAGGTTGATGTTTATGCCAAATATGCACCTTTACAACAAACTACTGATAATAAAATGCCGATTACCCTTGCTTTGGTTTCAGGTATGACTATGAATACAAGCCCATGGCAGAATCCTAATCAAAAAAACTTCTTTACTTCTAGGTTGGGATATTATTTTCAGGCCATTGCCGGAAGAAAAATCAATTCTAAATTGACCCTTCAAATTGCTCCAACCTTAGTTCATACAAATCTTGTCGTTTATGATTTCCAAGATAACAATGTGTTTGCATTAGGTATTGGTGGCCGCTACAAAGTGTCTAAACGTATTGCCATTACATGTGATTATTATCATAATTTCAACGGACTTCAGGAAGGTATAACGTATGATCCACTTTCAGTTGGTGTGGATATTGAAACGGGTGGTCACGTTTTTCAGTTACATTTTTCTAATGCAACGGGTATGAATGAGCGAGCCTTTATTAATGAAACTTATGGCCGTTGGGGAAAGGGTGAAATTAGATGGGGTTTTAATCTCAGCAGAATCTTCCAAATAACTAAAAGAAAGAAAAATTCCTGGTAATCTCTTAGGCAAATTGTTTTACAAGGGCAATCCCCGCATAAATAGCTAGGATGCCTACCACCACGCTGCTAACTATATAAAGTAGCGCCGTAGTTGCTTGCCCGTTTTGTATTAATTTATAATTTTCAATTGTAAAGGCAGAGAAAGTTGTAAATCCACCACATAATCCAGCCATCAGAAATACTCTTGCTTCTTGAGAAATAAATTTACTCTCTTCTGATAAGGCAAAAAATAATCCTATTATAAAAGATCCGATAATATTAATTGCCCAAGTTCCCCAAGGAAAATTGAAAGATAATTTTGATTGAGCATAATACTGAATAAGATACCTGGCAGCTCCTCCAATTCCACTTCCGGCAGTTACAATTAATAATAATCTAATCATCTGAGGCATTTAAAAACGGAACCTTACAGGGTTCCGTGATTTTAACGGGTTAATGTAAGTAAGAAAATCTTTATTGATTTATATATTTAATTAATAGTAAAAACTGTTGATTCATTATTGAATGTACGAAGCATTTTAATAAATTGCAAAATTTTTATTAGTGAAGTCATTTAAAATTGCATTATTTTTATTTTGTATTTAAATTTTTAGGAAAGTCATTAGATTTATATTTTTTTCAATATTGGCAATTATTAAAAAAATAACTAGTTGTCTATTCTTTTATTTTTCGTAAATTCATAGCGCCTTCGGGTACCTTTTTCATTATTTTAATTTTTATGCCACTTAAATCTTACAAAAAGAAGATCAGGCTTGGGTTTTTATTAATATTGGTTTGTGCCAATATTCTTTTTATTTCCATATTCTTGGGGCTTTCTAATGTAAATCATAATCATTCTGGACTTAATGATAACGTTCGGCTCCTTATTGGAATAGATGATATAAGGAATAATTTCAGCCAAATAGCTATAGACATACCTAAATACGCTGTTGCTGGGGATAAGGCAATTCTCAATCATCTCAACAACGAAATATCTAAATTAAAAGTAAATGACTCAACTTTTAGGCAGTTATTAAAGGTTGATAGTTTAGAACAAACTACCAGATTTCTTAAAGTAATTGTTGAGAAGAGAATTGTGACCGCAAAAAAAGTAATTGATTTACGTAACAATAAAGGTGCAAAAGAAGCATTGGCCTTTTTTCAAAAAAGCAATGAGGCTGATTTGAAAAATAAATTTGATGCTGTTTCTACTCAGCTATTTAGTGAGCAAATTAACCGTACAAAACAGTTTCAGATTAATGATTTTTCCTTGATAGGGTCGGCTTATAGTAATTTATTGGCTTTAATTATTTTTTTTAATATTATTTTTCCCTTGATTTATTTTTTTCTTCTAAAAAGTTTTTTAAAACAAGAGGCAAAAGATATTCTTCTTAAAAAAGAGATGGCGGATAAGGCCTCTGAATTAAATAAAGTATATGAAAGGATTACCGATGCTTTTATTGCTCTTGACAATAATTGGAATTATTCGTATGTCAATCTCAAAGCGGCTCAGCTGCATGGGCTGCTTCCTGAAAATTTAATTGGCAAAAATATTTGGGAAGTTTTTCCTGATGTAGTAAATGAGCCTTTTTATCATGCCTTGCATGAAGCAAAGTCTCACCAGCAATCATTGAGGCTTGAATTACTTTTTTCTAAAACAGGACAGTGGTTTGAAGATCTTATTTATCCAACTGAAGATGGAATTTCTATTTACTATCACGATATTACCGAAAAGAAAAATGCCAGTATAGCACTTCAGGCATCAGAGTCTTCCTTAAAAAAATCTTACGAACAATTCAATCTCGTTGCAAAAGCTACTAGCGATGCCTTATGGGACTGGGATATTTTAGATAATAAGATGTGGGGCAATGAATATTTTAATCAATTGCTTCAAATCCCTTTAGGGGAAAGTATAAAGCATTGGGTATTTACGGATCAACTCCATCCTGACGATGCTAAGAGAGTGCTTTCTGGATTCAATCAAAAAATACAAGACAAAGCTACTTATTGGTCAGATGAATTTAGATTTAAAATATTTGATGGAAGCTACCGTACCATGTATAATCGTTCTTATTTGCTGTATAATCAAAATAGTGAAGCTTATAGGATGGTTGGCGCCATGCAGGATATTACAGATTTGCAGTTAGCAAGACAAAAACTGATTTCTGAAAAAGAAGTTTCTGATTCTATTATCAATAGCTTACCAGGCGTTTTTTATTTATATAACCAACAGGGGAAACTATATCGATGGAATAAAAATTTTGTGATCATAACTGGGTATAGTGTAGAGGAAATATCACAACTTCATCCAATTGATTTTTTTGATGACGATGAGAAAGAATTGCTCACTAATAAGATTTCGAATGTTTTTATTAGTGGTTCCGATAATGTGGAAGCTCATTTATTTACAAAAGATAAAAGAAAAATACCCTATTATTTTAATGGAGTTCGTATTAATTACGAGGGTGAAGATTGTTTAGTAGGTTTAGGAATTGACATCAGTGAAAAAGTTAAGGCACATGAAGAACTTCGCGAGTTGGCTACCCATCTTCAGCATATCAGAGAAAATGAAAGAGCCTCTATAGCTAGAGAAATACATGATGAGCTGGGCCAGCAATTGACAGGGCTTAAAATGGATGTTTCATGGATAAGCAAAAAATTGCACTCTACAGATTCAGGTATCAATCTTAAGATTGAGGAATTATTGAAACTCATTGATGAAACGGTTAAAACGGTACGCCGCATTTCTACAGAGTTAAGGCCCAGTATTCTTGACGACCTTGGTTTAGTAGCCGCAATAGAGTGGCAAAGTGAAGAATTTGAAAAGCGATCGGAGATAAAAACAACATTTTCCAGTAATGTTCAGTCTATTGATCTCTCGCCCGACTTATCTACTGCCTTATTCAGGATCTTCCAGGAAAGTTTAACAAATGTATCCCGCCATTCAAAGGCAACCAGCGTTGAAGCCAAACTAATACTTCATGACACTACTCTTTTATTACAGATTAGAGATAATGGGCAGGGTTTTCATAGTTCTTCTATAGGACATAAAAAAACCTTAGGTTTGTTAGGAATGAAAGAACGAACTTTATTGTTGGATGGAATATTTGAGATTAATAGTATTCCGGGCCAGGGCACAACAGTTGAAATACAAGTTCCTCTTAATAAAAAAGTTGAAATATTATGATCAAGATTTTAATTGCAGACGACCATTCGGTGGTTAGAAAAGGATTAAAACAAATTTTACTTGAAGGTTTTCCCGGTGCTGAAATTGATGAAGTAGCTGATACCGACAGCATGATTAAAAAAGTGATCACTGCTGAATGGGATGTGGTAATAAGTGATCTTTCAATGCCTGGTAGGAGTGGACTTGAAGGACTGCAGCAGATCAGACAAATTAACTCAAAGCTGCCCGTTCTTATATTAAGTATTTATCCTGAGGAGCAATATGCCATCCGACTTTTAAAGGCTGGCGCTTCGGGTTATCTCAATAAAGACATGGCGCCTGAAGAATTGGTAAATGCAGTTCAGCGGGTGTTGTTAGGTAAAAAATATATTACTCCAGCTATTGCTGAAAAACTTGCTTCTGTTCTTGAGCAATCATCTGAAAGAGAGCCCCACGAGATCCTTTCTGATAGAGAATTTAGTGTATTAAAAATGCTCGCTGTAGGAAAGTCAGTATCTGAAATAGCAGAAATACTTTATTTAAGTGTAACTACCGTAAGTACTTATCGGGCGCGTATTTTGACTAAAATGGCACTCAAAACAAATGCTGATCTTACGCTTTATGCCCTTGAGCATAAGCTTATGTAAATAAATATTGTAGAAAAACTACTACATTTTTTCCCTTACTATTAAGGCAATAAAATCCTGCATTTTTAATGAAGAATCAGGATTACCTCCTACTTTTATAAATAACCTAGGATGGTTTAATTGCTAATGAAAAATAAAGGATTCATTATTCTTATCGTAGATGATTCTCCATTAATAGTAGAAAGGGTTGTTGCTATGTTGAGAGATCTTTTATGTTTTGATTCTTGTTATACAGCATGGAGTTACGAACAAGCTGTGGAAACCATTTCTAAAAATGAAATAGATGTTGCGCTTTTGGATATTAACCTCCCTAGTAAAAATGGAATTGAATTGTTGAATTATATAAAAGTAAATCACCCCCTCACCCAATGCATCATGCTTACCAACCAGTCCGATTTTTATTATCGCAACTTATGCAGCAAGATGGGTGCTGCATATTTTTTGGATAAAACAAGTGAATTTCAAAAGATACCTGAGTTGGTTACTGCCTGCTATGAAGCAGTTCAATAATTTTCTATTTATTATTGATAAATTCTTTCAATTGAGGATTTATATTTTTCCATAATCACCTTCCGCTTAAGTTTAAGTGTGGGCGTCAATTCTCCAGTATCAATTGACCATTCATTAGGAAGCAATTCAAATTTTTTCACTTGCTCTACATGGTTAAAATAAGTATTAAAGGCTTCTATCAAATCTTTATACATATTTCTTACTCTCTCATCTGAGAGTGCGGCTTCGGGAGTTGTATAGTCAATTTTATTTTTTTTCATCCACTCTTTAAGATTTAGAATAGAAGGAACAATCAGTGCTCCTACAAACTTTTCATCTGCCCCTACAATCATTATTTGTTCAACGAGTGGAGATTCCTTCATTTTATTTTCAAGTGGTTGCGGCGCTACATATTTTCCTCCGCTTGTTTTAAAAAGTTCTTTCTTTCTATCTGTTATTTTTAAAAAAGGCCCTTCAAAAGTGCCAATATCACCTGTATAGAGCCAGCCATCAATTACTGTTTCCTTAGTAAGATCAGGTCTTTTATAATATCCCATCATTACACTAGGTCCTTTTACACAAATTTCACCATCAGGCTGCAATTTTACCTCCTGGCCATCAATTACAGGTCCTACGGTACCAAATTTTGTTCCGCCCTTTGATCTTCTGTTTACTGTAATGGCTGGACTGTTTTCTGTAGGGCCATAGCCTTCATAAATTGGTATGCCCGCAGCTGTAAAAATTCTTAATAGCCTTACCTGA
>Ga0209190_1002165_pt1 | contig 13381 bp, 16 predicted proteins | sample M_140205_XF_Meta_FD_187315 | JGI IMG/M metagenome (GOLD analysis project Ga0209190, IMG submission 187315) | Freshwater microbial communities from Lake Montjoie, Canada to study carbon cycling - M_140205_XF_MetaG (SPAdes) (version 2) | ecosystem: Environmental > Aquatic > Freshwater > Lake... | reverse complement strand
CTGGAGGAGGTTGACGATCTGGGCCTGGACGCTGACGTCGAGGGCGCTGACCGGCTCGTCGCATACGATGAACTTCGGTTTCACCGCGAGGGCGCGGGCGATACCGATGCGCTGGCGCTGGCCGCCGCTGAATTCGTGCGGGTAGCGGCCCATGGCGTCGGCGGGCAGTCCCACCAACCGCAGCAACTCGGCCACCCGCTCGCGCCGCTCCTCCTTGGTCATGGCGGGAAAGTGGATCTCCAGCGGTTCGGCGAGAATGGCGTGCACCGTCATGCGGGGGTTGAGCGAACCGAAGGGGTCCTGAAAAATCATCTGTAGATCCTTGCGGAGCGGGCGGAACTCCGCCTCGCCCATCGGCAGGATGTCGCGTCCTTCGTAGAGTACCCGTCCCGAGGTGGCGGGGGTGAGTTTGATCAGCGTGCGCCCGACTGTGGTCTTGCCGCTGCCGCTCTCGCCGACCAATCCCACTGTGCGACCCGGCTCGATGTCGAAGCTCACGTCATCGACCGCTTTGATCTCGCCGGTCTTGTGGCGGAACACGCCGCCAAAAACGGGGAACCATGTGCGGAGATTTTGGACCGAGACCAACGGCATGGGCGCAATCTGCCTTCCTCCCCGCCCGCCCGCAAGAGCGCGTTGCATCAGCCGAGCAAACCGCGCAGGGCCGCCGCGAACTCTTCCTTGCCGGTCGCGGCGAGCAGAGCCTGCAGTTTGCCGTCCTGCCCGCAGCACCTCGCGAGCGAACCCACCGCCCGCAGATAGTCGTCAGCCATGGCGGAGGGAATGGCGAAAACGAAAACCATACGCAGCGCGGGCGCACCGGGCACCTCGATCGGTACGGCCAATCTTCCAGCGGCCAGCCGCAGCGCCGTCACCGAACTGTCGCGGCCGTGCGCGAGGCACACCCCGCAGCCGCCACCTTTGATGTCGACGATCTGCCGCGGGCCAACGGAGGCCCAGAATTGATCCCAGCTCGCGATCTGGCCATCGGCGCGCAGCAGTTCGGCCACGGCCCGCACCGCTTCCTCGCGCGTCGTTGCAGCGAGATCGAGCAGCACGTGGTCCGGGCTCACGAGACCGGCGTTCATACGTTGCTGCCGCTCCATTTCAGCTTCTCGCGCAGCACGCCGCCGAAGGTCCGGCCGGGCAAGGTGGCCAACCGCAACTTCTCCGCCGCGCGAGAGATCCGCAAAATATCGCCGCTGGCGAGCTCCCGCACGTCCTGCCCATCCACATTGACCGTCACCCCGGGCGCCGCGCCAAACAGCCGGAGTTCGATCGCGGCTGTATCGGGAACGACGGCCGAGCGGTTTGTCAGCACGTGCGCGCAGATCGGGGTGAGCACGAAAGACGCGCTGTCGGGCAGGAGCAGCGGGCCGCCGGCGGACATCGAATAGGCGGTCGAGCCGGTCGGCGTCGCGACAATGAGGCCGTCGGCGTTGTACACGCAGAGTTCCTGGCCGTCGACGCGCGCCTCGATCTTGATGAGCTGCGAATGTTGGCCGCGGCTGACCACCGCATCGTTCAGACCACGGAAGCTGTCGGTGATGCGGCCGTCGCGCTCGAGGTCAACCTGCAGAAGGGTGCGCGCCGTGAGTTGGAAGTTTCCTGTGGAGATGGTCTCGACCGCTTGCGGCCAATCCTCGCTGCTGACACCGGTGAGAAAACCGAGGGAGCCCAGGTTGATGCCGAAGACGGGCGGGAGCGTGCCGCGCATGCTGTGCACGGCGCGAAGGATGGTGCCATCCCCGCCCAGCACGACGAGAAGGTCGCATGCGGCGAGCGCGCTTTCCCCGGCGCCTGACTCGGGAGAGCCGGCCAGTTCCGCCGTCCGCGACTCGAGAAGAACTTCGGCCCCGCGCTGGCGCAGGGCATCGCGCAGCGAGCGGACCAACAACTCGGCCTGAGGCTGGTCGATGCGGGCGAGGATGCCGACTTTCATGGCCGTAGCAGGCAAAGGAATTCGCGGTTGCCGTCGGTGCCGGTGATCGGCGAATCGACCACCCCGCCCCACGCCCACCCCTGCTGGGCGGCGAAATCCTTTATTTTGGCGACGGCCCGACCGTGCGCCTCGGCATCACGCACAATGCCGCCGCGCCCGACCTCGGCACGGGTGAGCTCGAACTGCGGCTTGATGAGAGCGATGACCACGCCGCCGTCAGTAAGAAGCCGCGCGGCGGGCGGCAAGACCAAAGTCAGCGAAATGAAACTCACATCGGCCACGACAAGGTGGATTTTTTCCTGCAATTCCCCCGGTCCGAGGTGCCGCGCATTGCAGTGCTCCATCACCACGACGCGGGGGTCGCTTCGGATGCTCCAGGCGAGTTGGCCGTGCCCCACGTCGAGGGCGTAGACGCGCGCCGCGCCATGCTGCAGCAGGCAATCGGTGAAGCCGCCGGTCGAGGCACCCACATCAAGGCAGGTCCAGCCGGTGGGATCGACGACGAAGTGGCGAAGCGCCGCCTCGAGCTTGAGCCCGCCGCGACCGACGTAGCGCTCACTTCCTCGTACGGACAAAACCACGTCCTCGGCCAGCAGCTGCGAGGGCTTATCCACGCGGGCATCGGCGGTAAAAACCGCGCCGGCCATGACCATCCGCTGGGCCTTCTCTCGCGAAGGGCAGAGCCCCCGGCGGACGAGCAGCACGTCGACGCGCTCCTTGGGCATCGGTCGCCCTATTCCGGGTGCAGCCCAGCAGACTGCAGGCGGCGTTCCAGGTGCCGGATGCGAGCCTCGGCCATCTCCAGTTTCTGGCGCTTCTCGACCAGCAGCAGTTCGAGTTCGCGGATCCTCTGCTGCAAATTCTGGCGGATCGTACGTCGGCCAGGTTCGCGCAGCGTGATGTCTTCCATCGGCGGAGGCTGATCCTGAAACAACCCGCTGTCGCGCAGAGCCATCTCCTCGCCGGTGCAGCAGTTGATCAGGACGGTGTCGGCGTGGATTTCCCCCAGCCGCAGAAATTCCTGCACCGCCTCCTCGGTGGTCGGCCCGTAGAAAGACTCGTCGCCCAGCTGGACGAGGTAATCCATGTGGAGTGCCTGCAGCAGCGGGGACTTCATCCAGTTCTTCCGGTCGTCGCTGACCATGTCCAGCGGCGAGACCTGCGCCGACCTGGCCCACTCCTTGAGCTTGGCAAAGTCCACCGGGCCGAAAACCTCCCCATCGTCGTGCTTCTTGAGATACCAGTTGGAAGAATGCTCCATTTCTACCAATAGCATAGACAGCAGCGGGCCACGCGAAAAGCCGACAAATCGGAACGGTTTTGCTTGCCAAAAGGCGCGATGGCCCCAGAATGGGCCGTTCGACACGATGAAAGCCGGACTGCACCCAGAATATACCGAGACGACGATCACCTGCACCTGCGGTTCCGTCTACCACACCCGCTCGACCCGCAAGAACGTAAAAATCGGCATCTGTGCCTCTTGCCACCCGTTCTTCACCGGAGAGCAGAGGTTCGTCGATACCGCCGGCCGCGTCGAAAAATTCTCGCGCCGCTACGGCAGCGTGAAGGCGACCCGCACCAAAAAAGCTTAGCTCGCTGCGTCCCACCGGTGATCGCGCCGCCCCGCGGCCGGTCACCTTTTTATTTGCATGGACCTCGCCCCGTTGATCGCCAAAAAACGCGAGCGCCTCGCCGAGCTGGAGAAAACGATATCCTCCGACAGCCTCTACGCCGATCCAGCCAAGGCGCGCGAAGTCATGCGCGAGCATGCGCGGGTCAAGGAACTGGTGGGCGCCGACGACGAGATGTCGCGCTTGCGCGTTCAGCTGCGAGAGAACGAGGAACTCACCGGCAGCGGAGATGCTGAGATGGCGGAGATGGCCGCGGCCGAGATACCGCAGATCAACGAGCGCCTCGCCAACCTCGACCGCGACATCCAGCTCGCGCTGCTGCCACCCGACGAATCGGAGGAACGCAACGCGGTGATGGAAATCCGGGCGGGCACCGGCGGCGATGAGGCGGCGCTCTTTGCCGCGGACCTCTACCGCATGTATCAGCGCTATGCCGACACGCACGGGTTGCGCATCGAGCCGGTCGATTCGAGCCCGTCGGGACTTGGCGGCTTCAAGGAGGTTGTTTTCAAAGTGACGGGCGACGCCGTCTTTCGCCGCCTGCGCTACGAGAGCGGCGTGCACCGCGTGCAGCGCGTGCCGGCCACCGAGGCGCAGGGGCGCATCCATACCTCCACCGCCACGGTGGCGGTGCTGCCCGAGGCGCAGGAGGTGGATGTGGAACTGCGGCCGCAGGACCTGCGCATCGAGGTCTGCCGCTCCGGCGGGCCTGGCGGCCAGGGCGTCAACACCACCGACTCCGCCGTGCAGATTCTGCACATTCCGACCGGAAAAATCGTGCGCTGCCAGGACGGCCGCTCGCAGCAGAAGAACAAGGCGGCCGCGATGGAGATCCTGCGGACGCGCCTGCTCGAGGACAAACGCAACGAGGAGGAGGCCAAGTATTCCGCGCACCGCCGCAGCCTGATCGGCAGGGCCGGCCGCGAGGAAAAAATCCGCACCTACAATTTTCCGCAAAACCGCGTGACCGACCATCGCATCGGCGTGACCCTCTACAACCTCGACCGCTTCATGGAGGGCGATCTCGAGGAGATGGTCGGGGCGCTGCAGCATCGCGACATGGAGGACCGCCTCGCGGAGGCCGGCCTGGCCTGACCATGGGCGAATCGCTCCCGCTGATCGAAGTCCTGCGCGGCGCAGAATCGTATCTGGCCGCGCGAGGCGTGGAGAACGCGCGGCTCAATGCCGAGCACCTGCTCGCGCACGCGCTGGGGCTCAAGCGCATGGAGCTCTACCTGCAGTTCGACCGCGCGCTGGGCGAGGCCGAGCGGGCGCCACTGCGCGAATCGGTGCGCCGGCGCGGGGCTCGCGAACCGCTGCAGCATATTCTCGGCACGGTGGAATTCCACGGCCGCGTCTTCACCTGCGATGCCCGCGCGCTCGTGCCGCGGCCCGAGACGGAGCAACTCGTGGAAATAGCGCTCGAGATCGCGCGCGACCGGAACCCACCCGTGCGCATCCTCGATATCGGCACCGGCAGCGGCGTCATCGCCCTCACCCTTGCCTGCGAGTTGCCCGGCAGCATGGTGCATGCGACGGATATCTCGGAGGATGCGTTGGGTCTGGCCGCCGAGAATGCCATCCGCCATGAGGCTGCGGCGGTGCGTTTTTCGCACGGGGATCTGCTGCCGCCCGGCGGGGAAGCTTACGATCTCATCGTGGCCAATCTTCCTTACATCCCGAGCGACGAGATCGCCTCGCTCGCCGAGGAGGTGCGACGCGACCCTCTCACAGCGCTGGACGGTGGGGCGGATGGCCTGGACCTGGTGCGCCGGTTGGTCGAGTCCGCCCCCGGACGGCTGGCCCCGGGGGGCGCCCTGCTTCTGGAGATCGGCCAGGGACAGGCCGCAGCGGTCGAGGCGCTTCTGGCCGCGCGCAAATTTCGGGACATTTCCGTGCGGCCGGACTATCAAAACATCCCGCGCTTCGCGGTTGGTTTTCATGGATAAAATTCTGGTTCACGGCGGGCACAAACTGCGGGGCAACGTGCGCATCAGCGGCTCGAAGAATTCGGCCCTGCCCATCCTCGCTGCCGCGCTGCTCACGCGCGAGCGCTGCGTCATCCGCGGGGTCCCTGACCTCAGCGACATCCACTACATGCTAACCATCCTGAGCCACCTCGGCTGCGAGGTGGAGCGGGCCAGTGGCGTGGTGAGCATTCGCGCGGAGAACGTCCGCACGGAGGCCCCCTACGAGCTCGTGCGCAAGATGCGAGCCTCGGTCTGCGTGCTCGGCCCTCTCCTCGGCCGCGAACACGAGGCCTGCGTTTCGCTGCCCGGCGGCTGCGTGATCGGCGACCGGCCCATCGACCTGCATCTGCGGGGCTTCGAGTCGCTCGGAGCGGCGGTGCGCGTGCAGGCGGGCAACGTGAAACTTTTCGCCCCTGAACTCAAGGGCAACGCGATCAACATGCGCGGAATACATGGCACGACCGTACTCGGCACGGACAACGTGATGATGGCGGCCGTGCTGGCCCGCGGCACCACCGTCATCGATGGCGCCGCCGAGGAACCGGAGGTCGTCGATCTGGCCAACTTCCTCATCTCGCTCGGCGCGAAAATCGAGGGCGCGGGAACCAGCCGCATCGTCGTCGAGGGCGTGGAGCAGTTGCACGGTACCGACTACACCGTGATCCCCGATCGCATCGAGGCCGGGACCATGCTCGTGGCGGGAGCGATCGCCGGCGAGACTCTCACCGTGAGCCACGTGCGCCCCGACCATCTCGACGCCGTGCTGGCACCGCTGGAGAACGCGGGCTTCCACCTCGAGAGAGGTGTCTCCACGGTGACCATCAGCCCGAACGGTGCGACCAAGCCGCTCCATCTTGAGACCAGCCCCTACCCCGGCTTCCCCACCGACATGCAGGCGCAGATGTGCGCGCTGCTGGTGCACGCGCCGGGTGTCAGCGTGGTCACCGACCATGTCTTCCCGCAGCGTTTCATGCACGTGGCCGAACTTTCGCGAATGGGGGCCATGATCAAGCTCGAGCATCCCACCGCGGTGATCACCGGCAACGGCAGGCTGAGCGGCGCGCCCGTCATGGCCAGCGACCTGCGCGCCTCCGCGGCGCTGCTCCTCGCCGGACTCGCGGCCGAGGGCGTGACCGAGATCAACCGCGTCTACCACATCGACCGCGGCTACGAGCGCATCGACGAAAAACTCAATGCGGTCGGGGCGCAGATTGAACGCATCAAGGCCTGATCCGTCCAAATAATTCGCTGATGACCGAAGACCGCGATTTTCGTAGCCACGCCCCGGGATTCTGGCCCGAGGTGGAGGCGGACGCTTGGAACGACTGGCGGTGGCAGTTGCGCCACCGCATCACCAAGCTTGACCAGGCGGACCAATACCTGCGCCTCACGCCGCCCGAGCGCGAGGGGTTGCTGCTCACCTCGCACAAGCTGGCCTTCGCGATCACGCCTCATTACTTCAATCTCATCGAACCGGATAATCCGGACTGCCCGATCCGCCGCCAGGTGATTCCCCTGCCGGGCGAAGCGGTGATCAGCGCCGGCGAAATGTCGGACCCCTGCGGCGAGGACTCGCACATGCCCGTGCCGGGCCTCGTCCACCGCTATCCGGACCGCGTGCTCTTTCTCGTGACCGACCGCTGCGCCAGCTATTGCCGCTACTGCACGCGCAGCCGCGTGGTCAGCGGCGCGGGAGAGCAAGAGTTGGAGACCGACTTCGAGGCGATCTATGAATATCTGGCCAAGCACACCGAGGTGCGCGACGTGCTGCTCTCGGGCGGCGATGCGCTGCTGCTCTCGGACGAAAAGCTGCGCCGAATCCTGACGCGTTTGCGCGCGATCAAGCACATCGAATTCCTCCGCATCGGCACTCGCATCCCCATCTTCCTCCCCCAGCGCATCACGCCGGAGCTCTGCGCCATGCTGAGAGAATTCCACCCGCTCTGGATGAGCGTGCACGTGAACCATCCGCGCGAACTCACCACCGAAGTGCGCGATGCGCTCGGGCGGCTGGCCGATGCGGGCATCCCTTTGGGCAACCAGAGCGTGCTGCTGGCCGGCGTGAACGACGACCCGGACATCATGCGCACCCTCATCCAAAAATTGCTGCGCTGCCGCGTGCGCCCCTACTACCTTTACCAGTGCGACCTGATCCACGGCTCGGCCCACCTGCGGACCAGCGTGGCCAAGGGCTTGGAAATTATCGAGGCGCTGCGCGGGCACACCACGGGATACGCGGTGCCGCAGTATGTCATCGATGCGCCGGGCGGCGGCGGCAAGGTTCCTGTCAGCCCGGGCTACGTGCTCTACCACGACAAAGAAAAAGTTGTCCTCCGCAACTACGAGGGACGCGTGTTCGAGTATCCGGAAAAACCCGGTGGCAGCAGCGCGGTCCGCCCTGAAGCCATCCTCGACTACTGAGCGATGGCCAGCATCATTGTCCGCCCGCGCGCGCGGGTTTTCCACGGCCACGACTGGGTGCACGACAACGAAGTGCTCAAGGTCACCGGTGCGCCCGTGGATGGCGACGTCATCGGTTTGAAAGATCAGCGCGACCGCTTCCTCGGCAGTGCGATCTACAACAGCCGATCGAAAATTCCCGCGCGCCGCTTCTCACGCCAGCGGCAGGATCTGGATGCTGATTTTTTCCTGCGGCGACTGAAGATGGCCTCGGAATACCGTGACAAGCTCGGTCTCGACCCGCGGGCGCGGCGCGAGGTGTGGAGCGAGAGCGACGGTTTGCCCGGACTCATTCTCGACCGGTATGATGATTGCGCCGTGCTGCAGACGCTCACGTTGGCAATGGACCAGCGCAAGGAGTTGATCGCCGATGCGATCATGGAAGCACTTTCTCCACGCAGCCTCATCGAACGCAACGATGCACCCGTGCGGCGCGCCGAGGGCATGGAATCCGTGGTCGGGGTGCTGCGAGGCAAGACGCCCGCTCCGCTCGAGGTCGAACTCGGCGGGGTGCGCTTCGGGATCGAGCTGCCCGCCGGACAAAAAACCGGGCTCTACCTAGACCAGGGCGACAATTATGCCCTCGTCGCCGCGCGGGCCAAGGGCCTCCGCGTCCTCGACTGCTTCAGCAACCAGGGAGGCTTCGCCCTCGCTTGCGCGCGGGCCGGCGCGGCGGAGGTGACCTCCCTCGATGTTTCCGCCGAGGCCTGCGCCGCCATCGGAGCCAACGCCGGGCGCAACGGTGTGACGATCAAAACGATCGAGGCCAATGTCTTCGACTGGCTCAAGTCGGCCTCCCGGCACGGCGACGAATACGATCTCATCATCCTCGACCCCCCATCCTTCACCCGCGACCGCGCACGGCTGAACGATGCCATGCGCGGGTACAAAGAAATACACCTCCGCGCCGCGGCCATGCTGGGCAACGGCGGATTGCTCGCCACCTTCTGCTGCTCGCACCACGTCTCCCCGGATGCCTTCCGCCGAGAGGTCATCACCGAGGCCATGGTCGACGCCAAGCGCACAGCCCGCGTCCGGGACCATTATTTCCAAAGGGCCGACCACCCGGTCATCACCGGGCTGCCCGAGTCGGAATACCTCAAGGGATTCCTCCTCGAAATGGCGCCGGGACGCTGAACATTTTTTCTCGCCTGCCCGGTGGTGGCGCACCTACCTTACCTTAGGAGATCGACCATGCCCGAACGCCTCTCACCCCAAGACGATTTCCTCGATCTCGAGGAAGACACCACCGCTCCGGCGGCCGAACAACTCGACAATCAAGTCGCCCAAGCGCAGGAGCGATTGACCGCGCTCAAGCGACAGGCCGAACAACTCGAGCGCGAGAAGCAGAAACTCGAGGAACTCAGCCGGCGTCAGGATCAGTTCGACACCGGTCGCTCCGAGATGGTGGACAAGTTCACCGGTTCGCTCGTGCAGATCCAGCGCGAGACGGACGAAACTCTCAAGCGGCTGGAAATCCTGAAAAACGTCCAGACCAGTTTCACCTCTTATCTGCAGGAACTCGAATCGATCAACCCGAAGGAATGGAGCCAGGCGGAGCTTCCCAAGGAACTCTCCCGCGCCATCGGGGCGATAGAGGACGCCCGTTCTGTTTACACGAAAGCGCAGGCGCAGGTTGCGGCGGATGAAGGGAGAGGCGGCCCAAGCCCTTACGAGGCGGAGGGCGCGGAGAACGGGCAAAGCTTCGGCTACTGGCTGATGGCCGGCGTGGCTTTCACCTTGCCGCTCTGCGTGCTCGGCCTGCTCGGCTTGATCCTCTGGTTCTTCACACTGACGGCTTCACGCTAACTTCTTTCCGGGTTCAGTATGCCGCGCCGTTCCTCGAACCCGCTATCGGAGCACAAGCAGCGCTTGCAGGAAGCGCAGGACCAGATCGCGCGTGAAGTGGCAGCGGCCGAAAAGACCCTGCGTCAAACAGCAAAGCCGGCGCGACCGAAGCTGGAACCCGAGCGCAAACTCCGCATCAACACCTTTACTGCACGCGAACTGCCGCCGCGCCCGCAGGATCATCTTTTTCCCGGCGGACGCGCCCGCAACCTGCGCGGCCAGAAGCGGCGACCGAAGACGGAGGCGAGGCTCGAACAAATCAAATTCCTAGTCCTCTGCCTGCTTTTCGCCGCCCTCGTCCTCTTCGTCTGGAAAAACCTGCCCTGATCCCGCTTCGCGGAACATTCCGGCGACCACAGCGGAAAAGATGCTGCAGGGCGTTAAAGATCAGACCCCGATGTCCTCGTTCCAGAGTCCGGGTTCCGCCGCAATAAAATCCTCCATCAGCTTGATGCAATCCGCCTGCTGCCGGACATCCACGTCGACTCCCTGTGAACGAACGTAGGCCTCTGGGCCTTGGAAGGTTTTGTTTTCTCCGATGACGACCTTCGGGATACCGTAAAGGAGGATAGCCCCGCTGCACATGGGGCAGGGCGAAAGGGTCGAATAGATCGTGCAGCGGCGGTAGACCGAGGCTGGCAGGCGCCCTGCATTTTCCAGGCAGTTCATCTCCGCGTGGTGGATGACGCTGCCCTCCTGCACCCGGCGGTTGTGGCCGCGTCCGATGATCTTGCCGTCGAGTACGAGCACGGATCCGATAGGGATCCCTCCCTCGGCCCGCCCTTGGCGCGCCTCCTCGATCGCCGCTTCCATGAAGGGATCATTGATGTCCATGGAGGCCAACGCTAGGACGCCCACACAGCCCAAGCAACGCGTAAATCGCCGCAGGCTCGACAGCCAAGCAGCCGCAGGGTGTGATCTTGGTTCATGAAGAGCATGACGGGATTCGGGCGCGGAAAATGTGTGAGCGACGGCACTACCTACAATGTGGAGATCTCGACGGTGAACCGCCGCCACGCCGAGCTCGTCTTCAACCTGCCGCGGGAACTCGCATCGCTCGAGCCGATGCTGCGCAACCTCGTGGCGCCTGCGGTGACGCGGGGACGCGCCACGCTGAACGCGGCGGTTGCATCGGGGAAGAAGGCACGGCCCCTGCTCGATGCGGATCTCCTCGGGCGGCTTCACGCGGAACTCAAAACCCTGCAAAAAAAACTCGGGCTACCCGGCGCTGTCTCTTGGCCGGATCTTATCACCCTTTACGCGGCCAGCGCGAGAGAGAGCGGTGCGGCGGCGGAGCCAGACTCGCGCGCCCTTGCCCAAGCGGCCGCAGAAGCGCTGCGCTCGCTCGACGCAACGCGCAGGAAGGAGGGCGCGCATCTCGCCGCGGAACTGCGGCGGCTGCTGGCGATTTTCGCTGTGCACATCGCCGCCATCCGCAAGCTCGCCCCGCAGGTCGCCACCAAACACCGCGCGGCCCTCGAGGCGCGACTGGCTGCGATCGATCCGGTTTTCGCCGCCGATGACGAGCGCTTCGCCCGGGAGCTGGCGCTGTATGCCGACCGCGCGGACATCACCGAGGAGCTGAGCCGGCTGGAGAGCCACCTCGCCCAGTTCCGCCAAAGCCTGTCGTCCAAGGAAGCCCAGGGCCGCACCCTCGACTTCCTCGCCCAAGAGATGTTCCGCGAGTGCAACACCATCGGCTCGAAGGCCAATTCCGCGGAGGTCGCCCGGGAGGTCATCGCCGCCAAAACGGAACTGGAGCGTATCCGCGAGCAGGTGCAGAATGCCGAGTGAAAGCATGAAGCGCCTAGGTATCCTTTTCGTCATCTCCGCACCTTCCGGGGCGGGGAAATCCACCATCTGCAGTTCGCTGCGGCAGACCCCCGACACCGTCTACGCCGTGTCCTGCACGACGCGCGAACCCCGCGCCGGGGAGACCAATGGCGAGGATTACCACTTCATGGATGCGTCCGAGTTCGAGCAGCGCATCGCTGCGGGGGAATTCCTGGAATATGCGCGGGTCCACGACCGCTACTACGGAACCCTGCGTCAGACCATCATCGATAGCCTGCGCGAAGGCATCGACGTGCTGGTCGATATCGATGTGCAGGGCGCAGACACCATCAGGCAGAGCAAGGATTCGTTCATCCAGGATTCCCTCGTCGATATTTTCATCATGCCACCGAATCTGGATGAGCTGCGCCACCGCCTGGTCAAGCGGGGGACCGAGACCGCAGAGCAGATCGAACACCGCCTGACCAACGCCGCGACCGAAATGAAATGCTGGCGGGAATACCGGTACACCATCATCAGCGGGTCGATGGAGGAGGATCTGCAGAAATTCCGCGCCATCACCCGGGCCGAGCGCTACCTCAGCCGGCGCATCATTTCGCTAGAGGACTGACGTGGCCGCGAAGAAGACCATCGTGCTCGGCGTGACCGGATCGATCGCCGCCTACAAAGCGGCCGATCTGACCAGCCTGCTGGTCAAGCAGGGCCACGATGTCTTTGTCGTCATGACCGGAGGCGCGCAGCGCTTCATCACGCCCCTCACCCTGCAGACGCTGAGCAGGAATCCGGTGACGACCGACGTGTTCGCCGAACAGCCTGGTTGGTGCCCGGGCCACATCGACCTGGCCGACAGGGCCGATCTACTGCTTGTCGCGCCAGCCTCGGCGGCCGCGCTCGCGCGTCTCGCCTATGGACTGGCCGACGATGCGCTGACTTGCGTGGCCCTCGCCGCACGCGCCCCGCTGCTCATCGCTCCAGCCATGAACGGAAAGATGTGGTCGCACCCTGCGACAGCGCGCAACGCGGAGATTCTGCGCGAGCGCGGTGCGCTCTTCATCGGGCCCGACGAGGGCATGCTCGCATGCGGCTACGAAGGCGCAGGAAGACTTTGGCCCGTTGAAAAAATCGCCGACGAAGTGCAGTCGTTGCTCGCACCACGCTGATTTTTTCGCAATCGAAGCGCGCGCATTGCTCTCCAAACTCCGCGCGCGGAGAATTCGCGGATAAAGTTTTTTGAATTGTTTGGAAAAAAATCGTTGACGTTTTCGTCACACAGTCCTACGAACTCGATTGTGAACTGCAATAAATGCATTCTCCATTTCCGCCACTGCGGTTTGAAAGGGGGGATTTTGGATGCCAGCTAAAAAGAAAAAGGCCGCCAAGAAGAAAGTTGCGAAGCGCAAGCCCGCCAAGAAAAAGGCTGCTAAGAAAAAAGTTGCGAAGAAGCGCCGTCGGTAAATCTTCGTAGTTTTTGTCAGTTGCATGGGAGGGGATAACATCCCCTCCCAATTTTTTTGTCCGTCGCGACCCGCTCGTCTGCTACTTCCTTGGATGACATGTCCGAATTTCTCACCACCGCCGTCGACGCCGCACTCATCGCGGGAAAAATCCTGCGCGAAAATTTCGGTCAACCGCTGGAGGTCGATGAGATGCATGCGCACGACATCAAGCTCGAGATCGACCGCCGGACCCAGCGGGCGATCGAGGACCACATCCTCGCCCGGCACCCGGACCACGCC
>Ga0209190_1002163_pt1 | contig 13383 bp, 11 predicted proteins | sample M_140205_XF_Meta_FD_187315 | JGI IMG/M metagenome (GOLD analysis project Ga0209190, IMG submission 187315) | Freshwater microbial communities from Lake Montjoie, Canada to study carbon cycling - M_140205_XF_MetaG (SPAdes) (version 2) | ecosystem: Environmental > Aquatic > Freshwater > Lake... | reverse complement strand
TTGGCCTTGAAAATAAAATTGAAGGAATCGAATGGATCACAGCTGAGCAAGTAAAGGAGCATGAACCATTTGTTGAAAGTATCGGTGGGATCTGGGTTCCTTGTACTGGAATCATTGATTTTCGTGCTGCAACGGCAAAAATGGTTGAATTAGCACTTGCTATGCAACCTGAAAGCAAATTAGAACTTGGACATGAAGTGCTTGAAATCGAAAAAGGAGAAAAAACATCCAAAATAATCACCAATAAAGGATTATTTGAAGCTGAATATTTAGTTTTCTGTGCCGGTTTACAAGCTGATCGTTTGGCTCGAAAAGATGGTGTTGATTTAAAAGAACAAGTTGTTGGTTTTAGAGGCGATTATTACGAATTGACGGATTCAGCAAAACATAAAATCAAAAACTTAATATATCCTGTTCCAAATCCTGATTTCCCATTTTTAGGGGTGCATTTTACACGTATGACAGATGGAGAAATTGAATGTGGACCAAATGCAGTGTTTACCTTCAAAAGAGAAGGATACGGAAAAACAGATTTTTCATGGAAAGATACATGGGACGCTTTGACATATGGTGGAACATGGAAATTATTTTTCAAAAATATGTCGTTTGGAATCGGAGAATACCGACGTGCATTTTCGAAACGCTTATTTTTAAAAACGTTGCAACGCATGGTTCCTTCATTAACGATGGAAGATCTTAAACCCGGTAGAGCAGGAGTGAGAGCTTTGTTATTAGCCAGAGATGGTGATACGCGCGACGATTTCAGAATTGAATACCACGGTAAATCAATTCACGTCTTAAATGCTCCTTCACCAGCAGCTACTGCATCACTCGCAATCGGTGGATATATCGCAGAAGAAGCAGAGAAACACTTTGAGCTGAAAAAGTAAGAAAATTAAACTTCACTAATTGAACGCACTGATTTTGAAATTTGAGTGTGAATTGAACTTTTAGAATCGTTATTAAACTCTTAAGGTAGACATACCTCCATCTGCATGCATGATTTGCCCTGATATCCAACTGGCATTTGTAGATAATAAAAAGTCTGCGAGATGCACAATGTCATCAGTTGTTCCTATTCTTTTGAGTGGATGTCGCAATGCATTGGCTTCCTTTTTCTGATCAGTATTTAATAACGATGAAGCCAAAGGAGTATCAGTAAGAGAAGGCGCAATACAATTAACTCTAATTTTTGGTGCGTATTCAGCAGCCAATGCTTTTGTTAAACCTTCAATTGCTCCTTTAGAGGCAGAAACTTGTGTGTGAAAGGGCAAACCAGTTTGAACGGCAAGCGTTGAAAATAAAAGTATAGCCGCATTATCGGTATTCTTTAATTTTGAAACAACGGCTTGAATCGTTTTTATGGCTCCAACAACTTGTAAATTATAGTCATGCGCAAAATCAACTGGTTTGATTCTCTCGAAAGGACGAAGATTGATTGTCCCCGGACAATAAATAACGCCAGCTAATGTATCAGGTAAATAATCAAATGAAAGATTGTCATCCAAAACATTCAAATGAGCGTATTGAATGAGCGTATTGTCAGATTGAATTTCATGGGTATTGTAAGTTCCATAAACGCGATGACCATTCTCAGCCATTTTCAAAGCGAGCGCTCTTCCAATTCCTGATGAAGCGCCGATAATTAAGTAATTTGCCATTTTATTTTTTTTTAGAAATAAGAAACTGTTGAATACTTTAAGGAAATTTTAACTTAATGCTATTTACCGTTTACTTATTTTATTCATTGAAATGGATTTTTGACGGCTACATTTAAACCGATTGATTTCTGGATTTCTTTTAAAGGCATGTTTTTGACTCGTTCCGCTATTTACACGTTTCCGCCATAAATTAAAACTGCTTCTCTTTAATTCTTGACGCATTAATCCAATTACAGCTGATTCTGAAAATCCAAATTGAAGCTCAATTGCTTCAAACGTCGTGCGGTCTTCCCAGGCCATTTCAATTATCCTATCAATATCCTTTGGTTCCATTCTTTTGCTTTTTAAAGGGAGATTTATTCGAAAAAAACATTCGGATCAGTCTTCCTTAATAATAACAGTTTTAGTGCGGAAATTGTTTAGGTAATCGAAAGCCATTCAAAATTTGAAGGTGTGATAGTAAAGAGAATTATATGTTTGAAAAGACCTGGGTTCTGTTGTCTTAAAGAAGATGGTTTTGCTTCTTGAAAATGAGTTAACGGTTTAATGCCTTGCGAAGAAGTCGATTTTTAAAGTAAATTCAAGCTCGAAGTCATGCAGCTATGCCGATGTTGGCGGCAGTGCCTATTATTTAAGTTCAATTTTGTTTGTATTTTTTAATTTAAATTGTCTATTCCAATATATAATGTAAACTGTCCCTAAAATTGTTGGCAAAATCCAAACTAATGTCGTTCCGATATGCAGTCCAGCAACTAAAAATGCAGTCACAGATGCAATTAATGCTCCAATCATTCGTCCTAAATGGCTAATTAACCAAGCATTTTTTTTTTCGGAAAAAACTTTAAAAGTTTGAAAATCTCTTATTGTAATTAATGCACCAAAGCCACCAAAGAAAAGATACAAAATACTATTTTCCACTTTCTGAACTATTCCAATAATTAACATTCCAATTGAAACCAAAAGCATTATTCCAGATATCAATTTGTCAATCAAGTTCGCTTTGGTTTTAATTTTTCTTTTTAAAGTCAAAGCTCGGTTTCCTGCTAAAATTAGATAAATTGTAAATATTCCGATTAGAAATAAAAATAGATTTTCGTGATCTGGCATTCTGGCTACAAAAAGTGAAATCAATGAACTTATTATTATTGAATATGAGAATATTTTCCCTGTTCTTTTGTGAATAAATCCTCCTTTTTTCACAAAAATGCTAATCATTCCTGTTATTAAGCCAACCCCTCCAAAAAATGCGTGAATGTAAATTAGTGTCTTAATTGTTTGCTCCATACTTTATTTTAATTATTTGACTGTCTGCTGTTTGCGGATGTCCGTGTAGCATTACCACTAACATCCCGCTCCCAACCAGAAGTTTGGGATTTGGTGAACGCGATGTTTTAGGCAGCACGAATGTAACAAAAGTCGACAATGTTTCAATTAAGTATATTACCCAATTTTTTGGTGCGCGCTGAGGAAGGTTATATTAACTCTTTCCATAGCAAACACTACTTTATAGCTAAAAAAAGACAGTGAAATCACATCAATTATTTAAAGCAAAATCAATCTCTACTGCAAATTATTTTCAGTTTGTTTTTGAAATCAGTTTGCGCTTGCAGTAAACTTAAGCAATACTGGCATTAAATACTGGGTTTTTTGAATATGCAATTAGTTTGGCCTGTTTGTTGAGAAGCGTTTATCAAATAAAATTTATGAAGACATTCCTAACCATTCTTTTGTCGTCTTTGATGCTCCTTTCTTGTTCCAAGGAGGAACATCCAAGAGTTGAATACCGAGTGAATTCTAGTGGATCAGCATTAATTGCATACACAATGGTTACACCATCGGTGCGACAAGAAACCGTTTCTGGAAGCTGGGAAGTTTCATTTAGACATTCGAAAGGCGCCAATGTATTACTTTCTGCTATCAACACAGGAATTGGCACAACAAGCATCTCCGTTTATGTAAACAAGGAATTGCTCTTTACCGAAACAACTCAAATTCCTGGTGGATTGATTGAAATTTCAGAAGTTTTACCTTAGCGAAGTTTTTATGCTTTCTAATTGATTAACTAACGCAAAAGCGAATGCATACTAAGAGAACGGAAATAACTTACATATAACGTGCCGCGCGCAACCAGAAGTTTGGGATTTGATGAACGAGATGCTTTAGGTAGCGCGAATATATCAAAAGTCGACAATGTTTCAATTAAGCAAAATACCCACATTTTTGGTGTGCGCTGTTATAGCTAAGTTATATTAACTCTTTCCATATCAAACACTACTTTACAGTTAAAAAAAGACAGTGAAATCAAATTAATTATTTAAAGCAAAATCACTCTCTACTGCAAATTATATTCAGTTTGTTTTTGAAAATCAATTTTGTGTATCTTTCAACTCGAAATAAATTTTCAAGACCAAAAATGAGAACCCATTTTTATGTCCTTTTTATAGGAATATTTTTATTTACAAGTTGTATTTCAGAAAACAAAATGAAGATTACAATCGAATCGCGTGAATTATTGGAGCAAATTCCTTCTGCTTCGGGAATTGAATTCATGGATCATAAATTTTGGATTGTTGGGGATAATTCCCCCTGGCTTTTTGAATTGAATCAAGATCTGTTTGTTCAAAATAAGTATGCGATTTACTCCATGAAAGAATTGGAAAATGACATCCTTCCAAAGAATAAAAAGCACGATTTCGAAGCATTTACAGCAATAATCTGGGAAAACGATTCTGCCCTTTTTGTTTTTGGTTCTGGTTCTAAATTAGAACAAAGAAATCACGGAAGATTAATCCAATTCGGTTTAGAACCATCAGTTACAGAGTTTGATTTGGTTGATTTTTATTCCAAAATCAAAGAAGAAGCTAAATTGGACGATGATGAGTTCAATCTTGAAGCCGCAACAATAATTGACGATAAATTGTTCCTTCTAAACCGTGGAAAAAATAAGGTTATATCCATGAAAACCGCTGATTTTATAGCATTCCTTCTAAAAGACAAAGAAAAGTTAAAAATGAAAGTAACCAATATTGACCTTCCCTCAATTGATGGCGTTCAAGCAGGTTTTTCTGGAGCTTCAGCGGATGTTTTGAATGGGAATATTATTTTTACGGCTTCCGTGGAGAATACCTCTGATTGGGTAAATGACGGCGCTGTATTAGGAAGTTACATTGGTGTCATCGAAATTGATAAGCTCCGAGATCATTATATTCCACATTTTTCTTTGCTTACAAAAAATGGAGTAGCAGATCACTTAAAGGTTGAATCGATTGCTGTTCTATCTTCTGTGAATAAAACCTTGAAATGCGTTATCGTAACCGACAGCGATGGCGGTAATTCTGAATTGCTCAATATCACAATTGAATATTGATTATTTTAATTCAAATATTCAAACTATTAAACTTCTAGCAAAGATATTAATTAGCGTATTAATTGATTGAAAGAATTTTTGGACTATTATTTAAGAAAAAAATAACAATATTAAAATAACAGATCGAGTTTATTTCATCAATTTTGTAGTTGATTAAATTGTTATATGAAAATTAACATTGCAAAGTTTTTTTGTTTTTTAACGGTTCTTTTACTGAGTTGCAATGTCGTTTTTTCTAATGGACAATCAATTAAGGCTATTTCCGTCAAAAAAGAAAGTTTAAAGGGCTTAGTTGATAAAATACAATTTAGAACATCTGAACCAATTGATTCTCATTTTGATTATTTAAACGAGAACGATCCATTTGAAGAAGATGTTGAATTTATATCTGAAAAACCGCAGGAATTTATTTTCTCTTTTACTTCAATTGTTCATTATGAGCAATTATTATCCTTTTATATCACCCAATTTTGCTTTGAATCGAAAAACCCAATTTGGTTGGTAGTTCGGCAAATTAGAATATAATTCCTTTAGAAGTTTACTAACCCTAAGTAAACAATTTCTGATTCTTATATCAGAAATGATTGATCATCTTATTTTTCTTAAAATCAGTTTTTTTTGAGAAATAAAGATTTTCAATCAAATTTTAAATGATTTATTCAATCTATAAAAATTCTTATGGAAACACACACAAGTGAATTTAGTGTTCACTCAAGTATTGAATCGTTAAAACATTATCTGCCTTCTCAAGCTCCTTTAAAGGATTTCATCCATCACAATACATTACATGCTTTTCAGCATGATTCGTTTCATGATGGCGTAAAAAAAGCGGCTGAAATTTTTGGGTATAAAGTATATTTATCTATACCTGAATTTAGAAATTTGTATGCCAAGAAAGAGATCAAGGAGCAAGTCTTAGATCAAGTTCTTAAAGCTAAAAAAGAAGGGGAAGAAGGGGAATGGAAAAATAAATTAATCAATGAAAAGATAGAGGAAGAACAAATTCCTAGAATAGGTCAATTACGTTCTTTCTGGAAGGAACATTTTAAAATTGATTTAGATTCGTTGGTTCATCCTATTTTATTTCGAATTATTGGAAGTTATTTGGATCAAGGAGTTTCTATTTGGAATTTTCCTGCGTCAAGTAATGGTTTTTTAGCATCAATCCGAGAGCTAGAAAGAAACAGTTTAGTTAGTTTCTTTAAAACAAAAAGAGCCAAAGAATTATTACTTAATGGTGATTGTTCTTTGGAGAATTTGCTTCAAATTACCGTTGGACGAAAAGAATTATTCGAACAATATATGTTTGATCAACAATTTGCACATCCGGGATGGTCTGGTATTTCTGCAGTAATTGAAGATAATCCCAACAGTTTAATTGATGAGAAAAAGATAACGTTAGAAGAAGTTATCCAATTTGAACTGCTTTTGGAAATTGATGCACTTGATGATCGATACGGAGAAATTTGGTCTCCTATCGGTTTAAAATTAACCGAAGATCCTGTTAAATTGTTTTCTGACATTTCCTATAATGAAGCAATGGAAGTGAAAATGATTTGGCAGGAAGCCTATGAATGGTCTTATTATGATAAGGTATTAAAAGGAATTCAGTTACAAACGTGCGAAACTCAAGAAAACCAAATTGATTCTTTTCAAGCACTTTTTTGCATAGACGACAGAGAATGCTCTATTCGACGCCATATTGAAGAAGAAGAACCAAATTGTAGCACCTTTGGTACAGCTGGTTTTTTTAATGTTGAATTTTATTTTCAACCTGAACATAGTGACTTTAGAACGAAAGTTTGTCCGGCTCCAATGACTCCTAAGTTTTTGATTAAGGAAGTTGAAAATACTAACAGACAAAAATCTGATTTTCACTTTGGGAAACATTCTCATGGTCTATTGACTGGATGGATATTGACACATTCATTGGGATTTTGGTCTGCTTTACGCTTGTTTTTTACCGTTTTCAAACCTACTCAGAATGCTGCTTCTGTCACGTCATTTAAGCACATGGACAAACATTCTATTTTGTCAATTGAAAACAAAGAAGGTGATGAATTGGTTGATGGATTGCAAATTGGATTCACCCTCGATGAAATGGCAAATCGGTTAGAAGGTTTACTTCGTACTATTGGTCTAGTTGATAATTTTGCACCTTTAGTTTATGCTATTGGACATGGCTCGAGCAGTGTGAATAATACGCATTATGCAGGTTATGATTGTGGTGCATGCTCTGGAAGACCTGGTTCTGTTAATGCACGTGTAATTTGCCACATTGGAAATCATGCCGGAGTTAGAGAAATTCTAAAAGAAAGAGGTATTGTAATTCCAGAAACAACTCAATTTATTGGTGCTTTACACGATACATCTAGAGATGAAATGATGTTTTATGATTTAAAAGTTCTTTCAGATTCGAATTTCAAATTTCACCATGAAAATGTTCTAAAATTCAATAGAGCACTTTCTAAAAATGCTAAAGAAAGATCTAGAAGGTTTATGTCTATAAACACTAAGAAATCGGCGAAAACGATACACAAGGAAGTAAAAATTAGGACTGTTTCACTCTTTGAACCTCGACCAGAATTGAATCATGCAACAAATACACTTTGTATTGTTGGAAATAGGAATTTCTCTAAAAATTTATTCTTGGATAGAAGAGCATTTATGAATTCATATGACTACTCAATAGATCCAAATGGTACATTTCTATTAGGTATTTTGAATGCTGTTGCTCCAGTTTGTGGAGGAATAAATCTGGAATATTATTTTTCTAGAGTTGATAACCAAACACTCGGTGCTGGAACAAAATTACCACATAATGTAATGGGTTTAATTGGTGTAGCCAATGGCATAGATGGTGATTTAAGGACGGGACTTCCAAGTCAAATGATTGAAGTTCATGACCCTCTGAGATTACTAGTAATTGTAGAGCATTATCCGGATGTATTGTTGGAAACAATAAAACGAAATCCAGCAACATTTGAATGGTTTGAGAAAGATTGGGTGAAATTGGCTGCTGTGAATCCCGAAACAAAAGAGATCTATATTTTCAATAAAAATCAATTCGATGCCTATATTCCTTTGATGAAGGATATTAAATCTATTCCCGATTCGGAAGGGCTTTTTGAATCATCTCATGATAATTTGCCCGTTTATTTAATAAAAGAAAGATCGTATGGAACAGTTAATTAATTTATTTATACTGCTTCCATTAGTCGGATTTATTTTAAGTCTGGTTATTCCGAAGCAAAATGAGAATCTTTTATCGAGGGTTTCATTTATAACCGTTGGGATTCAATTATTTGGCGCAATGATTTTCATTGTTGTTTGGATTGTGAAAGGTGCTGAAGTTATTAATCTAAAGGAGTTTTCTGTTTTTCAGGCACATGGGTACGATTTCTATATTGATTTTTATTTTGACAGAATCACATTAACCTATCTTATTATCGGTGCAATGCTAACCTTTATTATTACTGTTTACAGTAGATATTATTTGCACAGAGAGGAAGGATATAAGAGATTTTTTAATATCATTTTATTCTTCTATTTAGGTTATAACATTGTGATTTTCTCAGGAAACCTAGAAACTCTGTTTATTGGTTGGGAGATTTTGGGAGTATCCTCTTTTCTTTTAATTGCTTTTTATCGAGATAGGTATTTACCAGTTAAAAATGCTGTGAAGGTTTTCTCAATTTATAGAATTGGAGACGTAGGATTGATTCTGGCAATGTGGTTGAGTCATCACCTGTGGCATGAAAATGTCTCTTTTTACAAGTTGACAAACTATACATTAGTTCATGATCATCTTGCTGAACACAGTATGATTGGTTTTGCAATTTCGTTCTTGATTTTCATTTCTGCAGCTGCAAAATCAGCTCAATTACCATTCTCTTCTTGGTTACCAAGAGCGATGGAAGGCCCAACTCCTTCAAGTGCCATTTTCTATGGATCGCTTTCAGTGCATATTGGAGCATTTATCTTGATGAGAACCTATCCATTTTGGGAATTCCAAACTTCGTTTCGGATTTTCGTTATAGTTGCAGGTGTATTAACAGCAATTCTTGCAACATTTACATCGCGAGTTCAATCGTCTATAAAAAGTCAAATTGCATATTCATCAATTGCCCAAATTGGACTTATTTTTATTGAAATTGCTCTTGGTCTTGAAGCCATCGCTTTAGTGCATGTCGCAGGAAATGCGTTCTTGAGAACCTATCAATTATTGGTGTCTCCATCTGTTGTAAGTTATAAGATAAGAGAGCAATTTTATAACTACGTTCCAAGGCATAAGACGATTGAAGATTCCTGGCCTAAACGTTTTGAGTATTCCTTGTATATCATTAGTTTGAAAGAATGGAATTTGGATTCATTCATGTACAAATACATGTGGAATCCGCTGAAACGATTAGGTTCAAAATGGAGTTTTTTCACCTTTAAAAATTTCTATTTCTTCTTTGCTATTGGTTTTTCCGCAGGGTTGATATTATCACTAAATCCGCAAATAATTTCTCCTAAATGGGCTTTTTACTTACCATTGATTTTTAGTTTTATTGGGTTATTGATGGTTATAAAAGCATTTACAGAAAGAAATAGTGTCCGGTTAAGTTGGACGTTAATTATAACCAACCACTTGACAATTGCACTTGCTATTTCATTCAATGAACATTTTGATATGTCTCATCATATTTGGTATTTGAGTGGTGTCTTAGTGGCAGGAATAGTAGGTTATTTTTGCATTCAACGATTAAGAGGTTTGGAAGAATGGGTAAGTTTAGATAAATTCTATGGACATGCATATGAACATCCAAAAATTGCTTTGGTATTTCTAATTGCATGTTTAGGGATAGCAGGTTTTCCAATTACTCCAACATTCATTGGCGAGGATTTAATTTTCTCGCACATTAAAGAAAATCAAGTTTTACTAGCATTTTTTATTGCTATGAGTTTGATCATAAATGGTCTTGCGGCTATTCGGATTTATGCTCGAATTTTCTTAGGACCACATGTTAAAACATATCACGGATCAGCAAAACGCTCATCTTAAAAAATATATTTATTTAAAAGATATAATTATGAGTTTAAAAAATAAAAAGAATATTCCTTTAGATGGTTTTGAAGGATTAAAACAGAACTATTCATCAGATGCCTTATCTGGATTTTTAGTATTCTTGTTGGCTTTGCCATTAAGTTTAGGTATTGCAGGAGCAAGTGATTTTCCGCCAATTTACGGTTTAATAACCGCAATGATTGGTGGGCTTATAGTAAGTTTCTTTGCTGGTTCATTATTGACAATTAAAGGTCCTGCAGCTGGATTAATTGTTATTGTTGCAGGAGCAGTTGCAGAATTAGGTCACGGCAATTCTGAATTAGGTTGGCAATTGGCTTTAGGTGCTGTTGTTGTGGCAGGTGTTCTACAGATTTTATTCGGAGTACTAAAACTTGGTTCTCTTGGAGACTTTTTTCCACTTTCTGCTGTGCATGGTATGTTAGCGGCTATTGGAATTATCATTATCAGTAAGCAATTACATATTTTAGTTGGAATGAATCCAGTAACTGAGTTAGGAAAACCTATGGTTGAACCACTTGAGTTATTGGCAGAGTTAAAAAATACATTTGCTAATTTCTTTAAGCATAAAGATGTTGCAATCGTTGGATTAGTGAGTTTGGGAATCGTATTTGGTTGGCCAATGCTTCCAATTAAAGCATTAAAGAAAATTCCAGCAGCTTTGATTGTTTTAATAGTGGCAATTCCTTTGGCAATGTATTTTGGAATTCATAATATTGCTGATGTCAAAAATGAAGCTGGTGAGGTTATCACGAAAGGTTTTGCACCTCTATTAGAATTTAAAAAAGGATTAGTTGATATAATTGGAATAAATGTAAGTTTTGATGGTTTTTCACAAACTGGAACTTTTATCAAGTTTGTAATCATGTTTGCACTTGTAGGAAGTCTTGAAGCATTATTGACTGTTAAAGCAATTGATATGTTGGATCCTTATAAAAGAAAATCAAATTCGAATAAAGATTTAATTGCAGTTGGAATAGGTAATGTGATTGCTGGTGTTTTAGGTGGATTACCAATGATTAGTGAAGTTGCTCGTTCATCTGCGAACGTAAGTAATGGTGGCAAAACGCGTTGGGCAAACTTCTTCCATGGTGTCTTTATTTTATTGTTCTTATTATTGGCTGTTTCATTTAGTGATTTGATTCCAAAGGCGGCTTTGGCAGCAATGTTAATTGGCGTTGGTTGGAAATTGGCACATCCAAAAGAGTTTGGTCATATGGCAAAAATTGGTGCGGATCAAATAGCGGTATTCATCGTTACAATCATTTTCACTCTAGCAACGGACCTTCTTATAGGTATTGCAGCTGGAATTCTATTGAAATTGATTTTGCACATTGCAAGAGGAGTTTCTGTCGGAAGTTTATTTCATGCAAAAACCTCTGTTGATGGTAATACGGTGAAAGTGCAAGGTGCTGCTATCTTTAGTAATTTCATTCCTGTTAAAAAACAAATCTTGAAATTCCCACATACAGAAAATGTTGTGTTTGACGTGACGGATTGTGTATTGGTTGATCACTCAGTGATAGAAACATTGCACCATTTAAAAGATGATTTTGCGCATGATGGAGGAAGTTTGACGATTTTGGGAATTGAAGAATTAAAACCAGTTTCTAAGCACAAGTTGGCAGTAGTAAGAAAACACAAGAAAAAACATTAATATGAAAAGATTAATTTTAATTGGCGCTGTGCTATGTGCTTCTCATTCATTCGCTCAAAAAGAAATATCACCTCAAAATCATGCTTGGGTAATGTATTTTGGAAATCACAAGATATCTGAGCATTGGGGAATTCATACCGAATACCAATGGAGAAGAGCAGATTTGTTCAACGATTGGCAACAGTCGTTAATGCGTTTAGGCGTTGATTATTATAGCAAGCAAAATGCACAATATACGCTTGGATACGGTTGGATTAAATCATTTCAATATGGCGATCAACCAATTGCTCACAACTTGAATGAGCATAGAATTTGGGAACAATTTATCATAAAAAATAAAGTAAGACGTGTAGATATAGCTCATCGTTATAGACTAGAACAACGTTTTATTGAGAATTGGGTAAAAGATGCGAATGAAGTTTATGCTCAAGATGGTTTTGTTTTTCGTCAAAGAGTCAGATATCGCTTTATGGCAACTGTACCGCTTTCAAGAAAAGAAATGAAAGATAACACCTTGTTTTTGGCAGTTTACGACGAACCTTTTTTAGGGTTTGGTAAAGGAATAGGTAAAAATATTCTTGATCAAAACAGGTTGTATGGAGCCATTGGTTGGAGATTTAATAAGGACTTCAATGTGCAATTGGGTTATTTAAATCAATATGTTGTTAAAACAGATGGAATAAAAGCAGAGCGAAATCATACACTTCAAATTGGTGTTACTTATAACATTGATTTCACAAAAAAATAAAATATTTCATTTTTAAGTCGAAAGTCGGGTTGTGCAAACAGTCCGACTTTCGACTTTTCTACTTATTTTTGTCGAAAATTTTAGAACATGACAGAAGAGATTAAAGCAGTAAGTTACTGCGTTGGAATGAGCATCGCAGGAAGCTTGATGGAACAAGGGTTAGAAGGTATTTCTCCGGAAACTATGGCACAAGCAATTACAGATGCGTTTTCAGGAAAACAACCACAATACACACCAGAAATGGCAAATACAATAATTCAAAATTATTTGCAAAATGCAGGTGAACAAAAATATGCTCAAAACAAAGAAGTGGGAGAAGCTTTTTTACATGAGAATAAAACGAAGGATGGAATTCAAACAACGCCATCTGGTCTTCAATACGAAATCGTGACAGAAGGGAATGGTGCGAAACCAACTGCAGATCAAACTGTTTCAGTTCATTATCATGGTTCGTTAATCGATGGAACAGTTTTCGATAGTTCAATCGAACGCGGTCAGCCAGCAACATTTGGTGTACACCAAGTAATTCCAGGATGGACAGAAGCTTTACAATTAATGAATGTTGGATCGAAATACCGTTTGTACATTCCACAAGAATTGTCTTATGGAGCTCATCCTCATCCAGGTGGACCAATCAAACCATTTAGTGCGTTGATTTTCGACGTTGAACTTTTAGAAATTGTTTAATGAATAAATTATTCTTTTTAATCTTTCCAGTTTTATTGTTTAGCTGCGGAGATAAAACCAACGAAGAAGTTGAAGAAGTTGTAAAACTTGAAACTCAAAAAGACCGTTTGTCATACGTTTTAGGAGCAATGAATGCAAAGACAATTGTTGGAACACAAGATCCAAACATTGATAAATTGGATTTAGAACAAATTG
>Ga0209190_1002160_pt1 | contig 13395 bp, 3 predicted proteins | sample M_140205_XF_Meta_FD_187315 | JGI IMG/M metagenome (GOLD analysis project Ga0209190, IMG submission 187315) | Freshwater microbial communities from Lake Montjoie, Canada to study carbon cycling - M_140205_XF_MetaG (SPAdes) (version 2) | ecosystem: Environmental > Aquatic > Freshwater > Lake... | reverse complement strand
TAGGAGTTGGCGTAGGAGTTGGATAACAATTTGTTATTAATGCTGCTTGGCATTCTTCTTCAGTTTCGTAAACACCAATTTCTGTGTATTGATTTTGAGCAAAAGGTCCAGAACCAGTGTAATAGTATTCAATGTAATAATCGTCACCATAAACGCATATACAGTCACCAGCATCAATTCCTTTTGTAGTATTCAAGCTACTGAAATTTGCTTGCAATAAATGATATCCGCAATTTGTAATATATGTTGTGCATGTTTCGCATACTATTAACGCAGCGTCACATTCATCCTTTGTTTGATATACACCTGTTTCAGTAAATTGATTTTGAGCAAAAGGTCCAGAACCAGTGTAATAGTATTCTACATAATGATCATCACCATAAACACACAAACATTGTCCTATGACCAATTCTGGAGCAGCAATTGGATTATTAACATTAACTTTTAATAAGTGATAACCACAATTTGTTATAAAAGATTCACATTGTGTTGAAGGCGTTACAGGTGTTATTGCACATTCATTCTTTGCAAAATTACATTCTTCAATAGTATTGTAAAGACCATATACTTCAAACTGATTTTGTGCATATTCACCTGAACCAGTATAAAAATAATTTATATAAAATTCATCGCCATAAATGCATATGCAATCGTTTTGTAATAATGTTGGATCAGCAATAGGATAATCTACATTTGCTTTCAACAAATAATAACCACAGTTTTTTATTAACACTGTGCATGGTGATCCCGGATCTGCACATCTAACGCTTGTTATTATTGGTCCATTTTCTATACAAGTGCTTACTATTAATGCGTCTGATGGAGTAAATATTTGTATCCATGCAATTCCTGTGTGACAACCACCATCTACAGCACATTGTAGTTCAAAAGTAAAATGTCCATTTTGATCAGCAACTATGCCGCTTGGAAGCACTAAGTCTGTCTCTCTGTCACCACCACCATTACCATTGTTAAGATCAACAGTTCCAATTTCTATGCTATTAACAATGAATTTAAATATTGCTCTGTCACAATAATGCCCACCCGGACATGGTCCTTCATTATCACTATATCTTACTTTAACTTTGTATCCAGACAAATCTATATCTGTTATGCACAAAGGTAGTGTTGGAGGCGGTGTTGGTTCACATGTAATAAACGCTGCTGTATCATTTCCAGTAAGAGTTACATAAGTTCCATTGCCATATGCAATACCATACCAATCTTGCGATGATGGAAGAAGAAATTCTTCCCATGTTTCACCATCAGTTGAAAAGAATGATGTTGCTCCTGTGCTTGCTTCATAAGCATCTTTTCTTCCTTGAATTACCATGTAACCTTCAAGAACACCGCCTGCCCCGTAAATTGCGCTACCTAAATTGGAAATTCCGGGCTTTATTGCTGGTAAATCACTAGTCCAGTTTATACCATCTATTGATCTTGATGTTCTACCATCACCAATTGCTAGAAAAAATGAATTTCCATAAGCTAAAGTGTTCCATCCAACTGGTTTGCCATCAACATATGGCATGGTATTTTCATTCCAAGTTGTTCCATTGTATGTTGATATAGATCTTTGTGTGCTTCCAGTGTAGGTTATAGCTACTGTTATATTACTTAAATTAGCATCGCCACTTGCACATAAAGCTCCTCTGACATCTCCTTTATTTGAAACTAAGTTCCATGTTACACCAAGATTAACTGAAGAAATAACTTTTTCGTGTATGGATTCTGCTATTATAAATACCGGATTGCTTCCAAAAAGAGAATAAACAATTCTATTTGGTTTAAAATTGCTATCTACAATGTTCTGCGGAGCTGTCCAGCTGGTTCCATTAGTTGAAGTCGATATTTTAGGTATATTTCCTGAAGTTCCATCTCCAAGGCACACTGCTATAAAAGTATTGCTTCCATATGCTATGTCAATCCATTTTGCGCTTATTGGCAAATTAAATGGAATCCAATTAATGCCATCACCGCTATATGCTCCTTTGTTTCCCTCTCCAATCGCATAAAAAGTAAGTGTGTCTTGCACGAATATAACTCTGTTCCAATGTTGAGAAACAGGCAGTTTTGTTGGAACCCAAATAAGATTACAGCCGGGTTGTGGCGGCGGTGGTGGAGTAGGACTAGGTGATGGGCTAGGACTAGGTGATGGACTAGGACTAGGTGATGGACTAGGACTAGGTGAAGGACTAGGACTAGGTGAAGGACTAGGACTAGGTGAAGGACTAGGACTAGGTGATGGACTAGGACTAGGTGAAGGACTAGGACTAGGTGAAGGACTAGGACTAGGTGAAGGACTAGGACTAGGTGAAGGACTAGGACTAGGTGAAGGACTAGGACTAGGTGATGGACTAGGTGAAGGACTAGGTGTAGGAGTAGGCGAACTAGGTAAAGGACTAGGACTAGGTGTAGGTGTAGGTGTAGGTGTAGGTGTAGGTGTAGGTGTAGGTGTAGGTGTAGGAGTAGGTGTAGGTGTAGGTGTAGGTGTAGGTGTAGGTGTAGGTGTAGGTGTAGGTGTAGGTGTAGGTGTAGGTGTAGGTGTAGGTGTAGGTGTAGGTGTAGGTGTAGGTGTAGGTCCAATAATTGCAGGTGTTAAAGAAACATAATCGAAATCATATGATTCAAAATCATAAAAATGAGTAAAATTAAATGCTGTTTTATTTGATTCGCATAAATCTATATTTTCTTGAGAAGCAACCCCATAGGCTATGTGTGTTTCTATTACGCCATCTCCATATGGAGAAGAAGATAATTTAAATGTATCGTATTCTTCATCTGTTCCTACAAAACATCCACATTCACAGTTTTTGTGATCGGCATATCCCCAAACATTCTTTACTGCCGGAATAAATGTTGGAGTAACTGGTGTCGCTACTGGAGGAGGAAAACAAACGATTCCATCATAAATCCTTAAATATGCTATTCTTCCACCTGCATACTCTCTTGGGACTTGTGAGTCATCCAAGAAGAAATTAAGCAAATGTCCCGGATTATTAATGTTGTCAAGGTTAAGTTGATCTGTATTAGATACAAATTGAAAAACACCATCTAACGATACAGTTACTTCTTTTGTGCCATCTTCAAGAACAAGATTACTCATTACAACAGTATGGAAAACGCTTGTTGTAAAAGGAGTAACACCAGAAACAACAGGATAGACTTGCAGTCTGTTATTAGGATTTACATAAAATCCTTGATCTGAAAGTCTGTTTTGAGTATCAATAATTCTACGCCAGCCACCACCTCCCAACGCAGTTGATGTAAATTCGAATATTATTTCAACAGAATAACTGTTATAAGTCAAAATTCCTGTTGTATCTAAATAAAATCCACCTTGTTCACCTGTAGGTGCTGCACCACTGAACTTGTAAACTGTTTGTGGGACACTGTTTACAACAGCTGATTCAAATCCGTTTTGGCTTAATGGATCTACAGCAACTAAGCTTGGTATACCTAATTCTTCTGCATCTAAATTGCCATTAAAAAGATATGTTGCAACAACTTCACCACCACAAGAAGCTGGTGTTGCTGGTGTTGCTGTTGGTGTTGCCGGTGCAGTAAAACCATTGCTAACTCCAGCCAAACTACTTCTTGCTTGACTTAGATTTGCAGTAGTTTGAGCAGCAGTTGTATCAGTTGCATATATTAGTTTATCTGCTGTTGCGAGATAACTTCCAGCTGCACCAGCAAAATAACCTTTTGTAGATCCTTCAGAAATACCAGCTGGACAGCCTCCTGTTTGAGTTAAATTAGCACTTGTTTGTGCCGCAGTTGTGTCATTTGAATATGTTAATTTATCTGCTGTTGTAACACCGACTGATCCCGTCCCTCCACCAGCAAAATAACCTTTTGTTCCTTCGCCATCACAACCAGCCAAACAATATCTTGCTTGACTTAGATTAGCAGATGTTTGAGCAGCAGTTGTATCTGTTGAATATAATAATTTGTCTGCCGTTGCGACATCAATTAAGCCCGATGTGTAACCACCAGCAAAATAACCTTTTGTTGAATCACCAGAACATCCAGCTACAAAATCTCTTGCTTGACTTAAATTTGCAGTAGTTTGAGCAACAGTTGTATCATTAGAATATGTTAATTTGTATGCTGTTGCAAGAAAACCACCTTCCCAGCCTCCACCAGCAAAATAACCTTTTATTGAGCCTTCAGAAATACCAGCCAAATTAGATGTTTCTACACTTAAATTTGCAGTAGTTTGAGCAGCAGTTGTATCATTAGAATATGTCAATTTATCTGCTGTTACATTATATGTGTTATCACTAAATCCACCAGCGAAATATCCTTTAGTTGAACCTTCAGAACATCCAGCCAATCCATCTCTTGCTTGACTTAGATTTGCGGTAGTTTTTGCAACAGTTGTATCTGTAGAATATGTTAATTTGTCCGCTGTTGCTAGTACCCCACCATTTGTTCCACCAGCAAAATAACCAGCCACAGAAAGACTAGATGTTGGTGTTACAGGAGTTGCTGGTGTTGATGGTATGTTAACATTAGGTTGTATTTTCCACCAACTATATGCAGCTAAGTTGTTGTATTCATTCCATGTAATTCCATCTGAAGAAATAAGAGTAAAAGACTGAAGAAACCCCAAGCCTATGAAAGTGTTATCTGCATAAGAAATCACAGTCACAGGATAATATTGATCTAATACAATGTAGTTCCAATTAATGCCATTAGAAGATGAATAAAATCTAGTTGTTGCTTCATAAAGAGGACTGACACCAGACAAACTTACAAAAAAATAAAATTTTCCATTTGCGTAAATTGCATTAGAAACATTATTAATGTATCCAAAATTTGTAAAATCTGTTTCATTATAAATTGTGATATCATACCATGAATTTAAATTATTTGAAATCGAAAGTGTTAAATTTTTATCATTACTAGAAACTTGTGGAATTACATATATTCCATGACCATAAGTTCCTCTATAAATTTCTCCATTATTTAAAACATGTGTGCTCCATACTAGACCATCAGATGAAACATATATTGTTCCATCGTTTCCTGTTAAAAAAAACTTATTGTTATCTGTGGTAAATGACATTAACCAACTGTATTTTACATCTGGTAAACTAATTTGATTCCAGCTAAATCCGTCATTTGATATAAAAGCAATTGCAGTATTATTTACAGGTACAATAAATTTGCCACTTGCATATAAAATAGAATTATATTTAATAGGATAAGGAAAATTTGATTCTGTCCAATTTTCTCCGTCATAGCTATAAAAATATTTATCAGTAGCATCTCCTAATGTTACAGAATTGTATGCTAATCCACCTACTAAATATTTTTCATTATCAGCAGCCATAGCATACCAATAATGCTGCCACGATGGCAAATTACTTTCTGTCCATGTTATACCATTACTTGTGTAAAATCCTTTGGTAAAAGCATTACCAGCAATAACAAAGAATTTAGGAGCAGATGGAGCTAAAGATAAAGCTGAAAATAAATATGCGTCATCGTTATCAACATACATATTTTCAATAAATATTGGTGTAGATTCAGGCACTAATGCGCCTGAATCAATTTTGTCATTTTGTTGATCGTTATTATTAGTCATTTCAAATTCCCAAATTTAGCTTGAAGGTCTAGCTGTTATTACGCCCCATTGGTATCTAGCAGAGAGAGTCATAGAACTCCAAGTAATTCCATCATAAGATATTGCTCCAATCAAAGGATTAGTTGTTGTAGGACCATATTTAGGAACTGCAACAAACTTACCCTTAAAGTAAGTAATTGTGCTCCACAAAGCCACAGATGGTAAATTACCGCCTAAATTCCAAGTTTCTCCGTTATCATCTGAATATATTGTCGCATTGGAAACTGATTCGTTGATAGCAACAAATTTGCCTTCTCCAAAGGTCGAATTCCAAAGTCCAGTTGCTGGTATAGTTTTTTCCGTCCAATCCAAACCATTTACAGATATTGCACATTTATTTGTTCCATAGCCGAAGGCTATGAAATATCCATTACCATAAGAGATAGACGTATAAGTTATAGCTGATGGTAAAGTTCCTTCTTGCCATGTTTCTCCGTCAAAACTCATAACAGATTTAGGTCCATTGTTAGAAATTCCAACATATCTTCCATTACCATAAGCAGCATCAACTGTAACAAATGGTGCAGTTGTTATTGTGCCAGTCGTCCAATTTTCCAAATCTGCTGATTTTCTGTAATTTTCTCCATTAAATATTACAAATTTACCATCATTATACACAATTGCATCAGATTTGTCATAAGAAGTTAAACTAAGAGGATTAACAGTCCAATTTACAAAATCACTTGAATATCCTACATTGGTTCTTCCTGCAACAACAAAAACATTAAGACCATAAGTTGAAACTGGTTCTGCAATTTCTGGGGTATCAGGCACATTTTCCCAAATAATGCCATCATAAGATATCATAGCTTTACCTTCACTGCCAGAAATACCCATTACTGCAACTATTTCTGGAGGTGCGGTTGGAGATGCGGTTGGAGATGCGGTTGGAGATGCGGTTGGAGTTGGATTAATGTGTTGATTGCAATCATCAATGTTTTCTTGCGTTGCTTCGCCATAAAATCTAAATGTCTGAACAACACCATTGCCATATGGCGTTACATCTTCCTTGTAAGTGTCGTATTCTTCTTGCGTACCAACAAAACAATCGCAGAAACATTCTTTGTGATTTATAAAAGCCCATACATAACGATCCGCTGCTGCTGGAGTTGGGGTTGCTGGAGTTGCTGGAGTTTCTGGTGTTGGACTTGGTGTTGGACTTGGTGTTGGACTTGGTGTTGGACTTGGAGTTGGTGTTGGAGCGGCACCGCCACTAACGCCAGCTAAACTACTTCTTGCTTGGCTTAGATTAGCACTTGTTTGAGCAACAGTTGTATCAGTTGAATATGTCAACTTGTCTGCTGTTGCTAATACAGTAGCACTAAATCCCCCAGCAAAATAACCTTTTGTTCCGTTACCTGAACATCCTGCCAAATTATATCTCGCTTGACTTAAATCTGCACTTGCTTGAGCAGTAGTAGAATCAGTTGCATATGTTAATTTGTCTGCTGTTGTCACAATTGCCGAAATATCAATTCCACCTGCAAAATAACCTTTTGTTGATCCTTCAGAAATACCAGCTAAACTATATCTTGCTGAGCTTAGATTTGCACTGGTTTGGGCAGAAGTTATATCTGTTGAATAGGTTAATTTGTCTGCTGTTGCTAATACAGCACCAGTATATCCACCAACAAAATAACCTTTTGTTGATCCTTCTGAAACACTGGCTAAAGTACTTCTTGCTTGACTTAAATTTGCAGTAGTTTGAGCGGTAGTTGTATCCGTTGAATATGTCAACTTGTCTGCTGTTGCAACATAATTTCCAGTAGTTCCACCAGCAAAATAACCTTTTGTTCCTTCTCCAGAACATCCAGCTAAACCGTTTCTTGCTTGACTTAAATTTGCGCTTGTTTGCGCCGCAGTTGTATCTGTTGAGTATATCAGTTTATCTGCTGTTGCAAAATAAGAAAGACCAGCAGCTCCACCAGCGAAATAACCCTTAGTTGAACCTTCAGAAACACCTGCTAAAACGCCTCTTGCTTGAGTTAAATTAGCACTTGTTTGCGCCGCAGTTGTATCATTAGAATATGTTAATTTATCTGCTGTCACAACATTTGCTGAATTATCAGCTCCACCAGCAAAATAACCAGCTATAGCAGGATTTGGAGTAGGACCAAATGTTAAACATCCATATTCCAAATCAGACCAATATTCAGAATTAGGAAGTGCTTGTTGATACCAAGTAATTCCATCTTGAGAAACAATTGCTGTATCTGAATCTCTTGCAATTGCAACAAATCTATCAACTGCAAATTTAACACTAATCCAATCCTTGTTCCCTACCAAAGGAACACTAGTCCATGATATACCATCGCTTGAATAAAATGCTTTAGAATCAAGAGACAACCCAGTACGATCTAATGTAACAAATACACCATTTCCGAAAGCAATACATTGCATTCCATTGTTAACAGTGCCAGTTGAAAGAGCATTCCAGCTTGTTCCATTAGTTGATGTAACAGCATATCCATTTGGTCCAGTACCACTTAATGCTACATAAGTTCCATTCCCATAAGCAGTTCCGTAAGATGCAGTTCCACCAATTACGTTATATTGATTCCAATTTATTCCATCGGGGGATGTAGCAATTACACCGTTACCTAAAGCGACAAACAAATTGTTTACATAAGAAACTGATTGCCAATATGTCGAAGACGGCATATTGTTTTGTGTCCAGTTTATACCATCAGGAGAAATTGCATAAATATCTGTGTCGTAAGCAACAGCAACAAACTTGCCATTTCCATAAGCGACAGAAAACCAATTTAAACTTGCTGTTAAATCACTAATTTCCCAATTTATGCCATCACTACCATATATTGATTTATCAGAACCAATTGCAACTGCAACAAATTTGTCATCTCCATAAGCCAGAGATATCCAGTCATAAGATCCTGAAAAAGAACCATCACGCCATGTAAAACCATCTGTACTTAATCCAATCTGATCTCCAAAAGATATTGCTAAAAAGTCACATGAAGGATTAACAGGAGTAAATATTGGTGGAACAGGACTTACTGGGGTGGCAGGAGTTAGAGGAGCTAAACATCCATGTTCTATGTCAGACCAATCTTCAGAACTTGGAAGAACTTCATCTGTCCAAGTAATTCCATCAATAGAAACAATTGCTGCATCTGAATTTTTTGCAATACCAACAAATCTGCTGTTAGCAAATTTAACGCTAATCCAATCTCTGTTTCCTGTTAACGCAACACTAGTCCATGATACGCCATCTGTTGAATAAAATGCCTTAGAATTAATGAATCCACCAGTGCGATCCAATGCAACAAACACACCCTTTCCAAAAGTAATACATTGAATTCCATTATCACTACCACTAATTAAAGTTCCACTCCAATTTATTCCATCTGTTGATGTAATTGCATATCCATTTGAATTTCCACTTAATGCAACGTAAGTTCCATTGCCGTAAGCAGTTCCGTAATAAGCTACTTCAACACCACCTGCTAGGGCATATTCATTCCAACTTATTCCATCTGCGGATGTAGCAATTACATCGCCACCCAAAGCAACAAACAAGTTATTTACATAAGAAACTGATTGCCAATATGCTGAAGATGATATGCTGCGTTGAGTCCAATTTATTGCATCAGGAGAAGTAGCATAAACATCTGTATTATAAGCGACAGTAACAAATTTACTGTTACCATAAGCAATCGAATACCAATCTAAACTTGCTGGCAAATCATTAATGTGCCAATTGACACCATCGGAACTATAAATTGATTTATCAGAACCAATTGCGACAGCAACAAATTTGCCATCTCCATAAGTCATTGATATCCAGTCATAAGATCCTGAAACAGTACCGTCAGTCCATATAGAACCATCTACGCTTATTGCTATTTTATTTCCATAAGATATTGCTAAAAAGTCACATGAAGGAGGATTTGTTACGCAACCATATGTAAGAGCATTCCAATTAGAACTAACAGGAAGAGTATGTTCGCTCCAAGTTACACCATCACTCGATACTGCAAGTATATCACCATCAGAAACAAATGCTACAAATTTATTATTATTGAATATAACTCTATGCCAAGATCTATTTGATGGCATATCTCCTTCTGTCCATGTGGTTCCATTTGTTGAATAAACAAATTTAGGTCCACTTCCTACGACAATGAATTTACCATTTCCAAATGCTATGTCTTTTGTGCCACTTTGGAAATAAGATGATGAAATTGTCGAATAATTCCATACTGTTCCATTTGTTGATGAAACACTTTTGGATGATGCTGAAGAAGCATATCCATCTATTGTAACATATTTTCCATTACCATAAACAGTGTTTTGCCCAAATGGCAATAAACCTCTACCACCAATAGAAGATTCTATCCAAGATGTTGCATCTTCTGATATTGCAACTTTATCCATTGACAATGCAATAAATCTATTATTTACATAAGAAATTGAAAACCAAGTAGAGCTTGACGGCATTGTCCGTAAAGTCCAACTTTCACCATCAGTTGAAGTAAAATAATTGTCTGTTCCATAGGAAATCGCTAAATAATTGCCAAATGAGCCATAAACGACTTTAAATAATCCAGATATTGTTGGATCGTTACTATCAATCCAACTTATACCATCAAAGCTGTAAATTGCCTTAGAACCACCGACAGCAACATATTTGTTATTACCAAAAGTAATTCCATTCATTGCTTGTGGAGCAATTTCTGTTGTACCATCTGCCCATGTGATGCCATCTTGAGAAGCAACAGACACATAGTCCCCAATTGCAACAAAGTTACAATCAAGCACTGGTGGTGATGTTATGCATCCATAGACAATATCTTTGTATCCAAAATCATCGGGAAGAGTGTTTTGTGTCCAGTTTATTCCATCTGAAGACAAAGATATAGTATCATTTGATAGTATTGTAAATGTATTATCACCAAAAACTATTCTATTCCAAGCTTTTGCTGATACTAAATTAGCTTCTGTCCAGCTTTGACCATCGGCAGAATAAATGACTTTGTCACTATTATTTCCGATTGCAACAAATACTCCGTTTCCAAACGCTACGTCTTTTAACCCATCTGGGAACGAAGAAGTTGTAATACTGGAATCATTCCATGTAGAAGCATCTGTTGACCAAATGCTTTTGAATCCTCCATCCATTGTTACATAATAACCATTTCCATAAGCAACTGATGCATTGTAGGTTAGTATTGTTATGCCACTTAGGGTGATTTCATTCCATGTTTCAGCATCGGTTGATGTAAGTATTTTATTTGTTCCAAGAACAATGAACAAATCATTTACATAATTAATTGAATCCCAATACTCGACAGATGGTAAATTACCGACATCAACACCAGCCCAAGAAACACCATCAACAGATGTTGCGTAATAATCGTTGTTGTATGAGACTATTACGAATTTGTTATTACCATAGGCAATTGAAGACCAAACAACAGACATAATGCTTGGTGTGTCGCTAAATGTCCAATTGATTCCATCAATTGATTGAATTGCTGAATATTGGGATGATGATATAGCAACATATTTGTTATCACCAAAAGCTACAGAATCTCCACCTATTGGCATAGTGCCAGTTGTCCAAGATGATCCATCTTCAGAAAACTGGGAATATAGATCTGATACTGCTACAAATCCACAGGATGGTGGCGCAACTGGTGTAATGCTTAAAATATAATCTTTATTTTGATCATCTTTTGAAATTTCATCATTTCCTTCAGAATAAATGCTTTCATTGTCAAATTTATCTGTCATTATAACACCTTCACTGGATTTGAAACTATGATTTTATTTACTTGATTTCCCCTCAATGTTATTAACAAAGTTGGAGAATATGTTCCCGGCGCTTGATATGTGTGGGTAGTATAATGTATGTTTGGATTTGTTTGACTTTGATTTCCACCATCCTCAAAAACCCAAAATCTCTCAACAATATCACCACCAGATTGATCAACCAAAGTAAATACAGTTGGATCAACACCCATTTTGTTTGCTGTTAATACAGAATAACCTACACTAGGAGTAGCATAAACAAATAAATTTGGTATATTATTTGATATTGTGATGTATTCCTTTTTTATCACAATGCCTTGAGCACCTAAATTTGTTACTATTCTCAACTTAACATCAAAATTTCCTTCATTGAGATAAGTATGAGTTGGGTTCTTTTGTAAGCTTGTGCCACCATCTCCAAAATCCCAAAAGAATTTGTTTGCTATGATGTTAGTAAAATTTTGAAAATGAACAGTTAAAGGAGCAGATCCAGCTAATGGATATGCTCTGAACAATGGTCTTGGAGATAAAAGTTTAATTTCTTGTTGCTTTAGAATATTGTTTAATGATCCACTAGCTGGACTTTCAATTGTTCCTAAAGTATTTTCTATCTTTAAAACTGCATCTTTAATGCTATTGTGATGGTCAGCAAAAACACCACCTATAACTTGTGCTCCAACAGCCCAATTCGTTTGCCTTGACCCAGCAAAACCACGAACTAATGAACTAAATGTTTGATTTGTTCTTTTTTCATAATAAACATATTCAGGAAAAGTTGCATATTTGTCTTGTAAATTAATTCTTAGTATTCCTTTTTCAGGAAAATTTTCCGCATTATCTACAATAATTAAATCAGAACCATAGTTCAAAGCTTGCGTTAAAACAGTTTCGCTATTATTTGTAGCAAAGTAAAGAGTATCGTAATTATCAATAGCTTCTGGAAATACGGACAAATCACCTGCGATATATCCTAAATCATAACTACTGAGTTTGCTGACCATTTCCTAAAAGACCTTTCCTGTTATTGACCAATTCTAAAAAATTATGTTTTAATTTGCTAGAATTATCTAGTTGGAGTATTGATCTAACTAATTCTTTATTTATAGGATTCTTGAGTAAAAAATCCAAATTTAATTCATTTCCAAATTTATTTTCAAAATATTCTGCTTGTGAATCGCCATCATTCCAATTTTTAATCTTTGTTTGTGCGTCAATCTTAGAAAAAATGTCTATAAATTTTTGACATTCATCTTCATAGTTTTTTTTATTTTCAAGCAATTTTTTATGATTTATTTCCAAGTTTTTTAAAGCTCTTTCTAATTTTCTAACTAAGAATGGTGTTTTTCTAGTATTTTTTTCTTGTTCTTCTTCTATTTCTATTTTTTTAATTTCAATATCATCTAAAATATTTTCTAATTCCATTTCTAAACTAACAAGACTTTCATAACGTGATTTAAGCTCACGGACACATTGCCATGCTTGTGCGCTTGGCGTTAATTCTTTTCCAATTATAAACTTTTCTATCTGATAGTCACTATGCCTATTAACGACAATATCCTTGTCAAGTATTTCTTTTATTTTATTTAGCATATATTAAAATAGTAACCTTAATCTAAAGGTAGATCAAAGTCAATTCTAATTATGTCGTTTAAAGTAATTGCATTGTCTAACGTAAATCCAGTCCTTGCTTCATTTTCAAGAAATCCATTTAATTGGTAAGAACTAGTTGCTAATGGTGTTGGAACATAAATCAAAGATCCATCGTTATAAATTCTGACACCGTTAATGTAAACTCTTAAAGAACCAATTTCAAACGGAACATTTAAACCTGTAATATAATTAATATAATCAGGAGTTAAGTTAGCAGAAGGAGGTTCAACACCATAAAAATGTCTATGTGCGTTTTGTAAACCAACTGCCACTTCAGCTGAAACAATGTTAGGCTGAGTAACAACAAAGCTAATTGTAGTGGAATTTTTTAATATAAC
>Ga0209190_1002150_pt1 | contig 13452 bp, 8 predicted proteins | sample M_140205_XF_Meta_FD_187315 | JGI IMG/M metagenome (GOLD analysis project Ga0209190, IMG submission 187315) | Freshwater microbial communities from Lake Montjoie, Canada to study carbon cycling - M_140205_XF_MetaG (SPAdes) (version 2) | ecosystem: Environmental > Aquatic > Freshwater > Lake... | reverse complement strand
AGAAATTTAATGAATCTTGAAAACTCACTTATTTGGGATGTTGCGTATCGGTTTGTTATTTCCAAAATTGTTGTCGCTTCATTGTAAGCTTTAATAATCAGAATCAAATCTTGCTGAACTTTTGGATATAGCGTTAAAACTTTTCGCAAATCTTCAATTCTGGTCCGAAAGGATACCGTGCTGTTTGGGGCACCTTCCCCTGTTAAGTTTAACTTAAGAACAAGTTCTTTGATTTTTTCAGGAACAACTGTGTCTTTAAAACTTTTTTCAAAACAAGCCAAGTCCTTTTCTGATTCATCCAATTGCGTTTTCGATGCAAATATTTCCCCTGCAAGTTTACCCATCTTCAATGGCGATTTGTCTAACCATTCTTTAGGCAACAATGGCACCGCTAAAATTTTTCTTCCTAACTCTATCCCAACAACTAATTCGTTGGGGGTTCGTATTTGTCCTGAAACCCCAAGGATCTGTTGTGCGTTTATCGCAATGATTCCTGCAAAATACTCTGTAAGTTTTTCTAAATGGTTTTCCAGATCCATCGTTACCAATTGACTGATAGTGTTAAATTTACATTGATGCCATGGATGAATTTTGTAATCAGCGAAAATAGCTTGGAACTTCGGGAGTGTCTCAAGAAGCTCGATTGATTTCCTTAAATATTCTTGATCCATCGAATCGATATTCAAAGGCGCCCATTTAGAATTGATTTTGACATCATCCATTTTTGCGAGCAAGCCATGTATTTCGTATACGCTAGTATTTAAAGGAGCGCGCTTCTTATGTAATTCACGAACATAATTGTTCAACTTTTTTCGTAGCGCAAACAATTGGTCGTGATCATTGGAATAATCGTGCTGCTTTTCTTTGGGTTGCTCCAAACATTTACGAAGGTTTTCCAATATCTCTCTTTTATTGGTCTTATTGCTGTGCAATGGCAAACAGAAATCCCCCAGCCCTCTTTCATCCAAGCGCTTTTTCACTACTTCCAAAGCTGCAGTTTTCTCACTTACAAATAAAACTGTTTTTCCTTGCGCAATAAGCTCTGCAATGGTGTTTGCTATAGTCTGGCTTTTCCCAGTTCCTGGGGGGCCATCAACCACCATGTTTGCGCCACGTTTAATTTGTTCGATCGCTTCCTGCTGACTGCTATCAGCAACCAAAATTTGATGATTATCCTTGGGGTGAACCTTGTCGTCCAAATCTTGGGCTGAAACCGGATCGCTACATAAATCCGGCATGGTTCCCTGAATGCCAGAAATAGCTAAACAATGCGGATGCTGTGCAATACGGCCTGCATTCTTTTCCAAATCTTCCCACATCGCCAGTTTCTGAAAATTAAAAATACCCACGCCAATACCTTGAGTTACTTCCCACCTAGGCATTGATTTAATCGAAGTCCGAACTTGTTCAAAATAATCAAGAATAGGAAACAACTCACTATTTTCTTCACTGCTATTTTCCTGCATAGGCAGTTTGATTCTGAATTCCTTCTCCATCAATTGCCTTAAGCAATGATTCATTGCTGGGTCGTCTTCCTCCAAAGAAACTTCCCACGGCGCATCCACTGCTTCTCGTTCAAGTTTTACTTGTAACAAAACCAAGGGTGAATAAATCGGCTCGTTGCTGTCCAAGCTTTCGTACCATTTAAGGAAACCAAACGACAAAAATAATGTTGATAAACCATGTTCTTGCTCGGATTCTGATGCAGTTCGACTTAGCTTTAAGAGACTGGCATTTAATTTCCGGTCAGTGAATTCCGTGAGGATATGATTAGGTTTCAATCGATCTGAAATCTTGGATCTTTTTGTCGCTTCAGTAATTGTTGTTGGGTATTGGGATTCCTTGGCAGGTTGGGGCTTTTCGTAGAGCGAACTTTTTTCCGCAATAAGCATGATTTGGGTTGCTTCGGGATTGTCTGGAAGAACATCCGGCTTTATTGATGATGGTTTAGTTGATTGAGACGATCTTTCCAACGATTCTTCCCAGGCTTCCACATCTTCATGCCGAATCTTCAAGAGGTCCCTTTTCCAAGGGAATAGCATCTTGGCGTTATCTTCGTTTATCAATTCCCAGAATTGGGGTAACTCGGGTGAGATTAAAAACATACCTGCACGGCCATGCGAAAACTTGATGAGACGATTTCGCTTACTGGTGTCTAGGAGAGAGTTTTGCCAATTTGAAATGCAATCTTCAATTTTCATGGGCATACTGAATTCGACCTTATCAGCTTTTAGAAATCTAAATCACTTAATCATCATAACCGTTTAAGGCAATACGTTCAAAAAGATTCAGAAGGTGGCTTGGTAAACTTATAAGATAAGGTCTTAATGATATAAAAAAAAAGAAGGCTGCATTTTCATACAACCTTCTTTTATTTATAAAACAACAAGAATCATTTGAGGTATTACCAACCGACCCAAGAACCAATCCAATTTATAGTGGTTGGTGGTGCAGTTGTGGTTATGGGAATATACTTAATCCATTCTCCTGTGGTACTAATCACCGATTTTACTGTGGTTCCAGTACTGTGAATTGCGTTTGTCGCATAACCTGCAACTTCACCTACAACTTTATCCCCCACTATGGCTCCCGTAACGCCTCCAGCTACCCCACCTACAAAGCCGCCTACCGCAATTCCGACTGGTCCGAAAAATGATCCCCCTCGGCTAGTTGGCAAAAATATGTCACTCATATAGAATCAAGTTCCTTATTAACTATGTCAGGAATGATTGATTACGCAACCCTTCCAAATTTACACTTGCTAAGAATGCTTGCCCAGCGGCTTCTAGGTCACCATCTATTTTAAATGCCAGACTTCGCACCCTAATGCTACCAAGGTGATGATCCAAGCTTTTGTTAAGGTCGCTAGGGTAAACCAAGATTGCATCCTTACACCCTTTAATCTCGGCGTAAGTCACGACCTGAGAAATATCACGGCCGGTGTGTCGGGGCATTTGTATTTAGTATCAAGCACACAAAGTGCGCGGCCGGTCACCAAATCACAGATGACAAGATCAATAATGAAGTTTAGATGGTTTTCGTCTGAGAAGGTAACATTTGACTGAATTTGCAAAGTGTAACCTTCGGGAAGGTGCTCTCGTAACCACTCTGCAACAAAAAGCTCATAAAGGTGGGCCATATCAATCAGAAACGGGAACATCATATGGTCGCCAGAAGAATGCATTGGGCCAGATTGTTCCAAGAAGAAGCGGCACAAACGATGTAAAACTTCGTAATCTCCATTGAGCCGATTATAGAGCCGCCCGATACAATCGAAGAAATTGAATTGCTGCAAAGAGATGATACCTTGCAACCAGCGGTAACACTTGCGCACGACCGTCATCACTCCCCCTGAACATAATCCACTTTGAGCGATACAGCGTAGAGTCCAAAGCAAAATGCGGTTTTCTTCGATATCCGCCGTGTGCTCTTCATAGTCACATTTCTGGTTAACTGCCCAAGGTCGGCACACCACATCACCTACATCCATACGACCGCGGACAAATCCAACAGCTTCACTTTGGGAAACATAGGACCGATAAAGCCCTTTTTGTTGACGGTTGAGGATTCTCTTTGCTAGCACATTAACCAAACATTCATAAAACTCCTCCAGCGTCGCACAATTGAAAGCACCATCTATCAATTTGAAGTCGAATTGGTAAGCGTACTTAATCATTCCAAATAAATTGGCCAAGCCAACCTTGGGGCGAAGGGCTAACCCCAGTTCACTTGAGACCGGAATAAACCCGACATAGCCAAGGGATGTCAGCTTCCATTGATTGTTGGTTTGAAAGGAACACTGGATATCAAGCAATGCTTAGGCAATTAAAAGCCTTTCAATAAGCTAAAAGTGATTGAACCAAGGAAACAGTTGAATTTTGTAAAACATAAACAGGATTATCTTATATTAAGTTGATCCGGAACAGAGCCTTCAGAAATACCAACCGCACCGGAGGAGGGGCCAGTTACCGGTGATTCAAATGGTTTTTTAAGCCATAAAAAAACACTTTGCACTTTAGTTTTGGCCTCATCAAATTGAAAGCCAATACGTAAAAATTGCTTTCCTTTATTATTTATTTCAGTTTGCAATCTTCCAAACTTCCTGCTTCCATCTTTATAATTTCCTGTTTGAGCTTCGAATTCAGGATATATGCGTGCATCCTTGGGACGTCCTTGCCCGGGTTTATTATTGCCAATCCAATCTAGTTCCCTTGCCTTATAATCATCTACTTTTTCTCCTGGCCTAAGAATTTTAAGTCCACTATTTTTCAAAGTATCAGAAGGCAGATTTGTTGGGATAATTAAAAATTTTTCAGGGTATTTTTCAATCAAATCACAATAAGGCTCAATAAATTTAAATAGGTCAACTTTATTCTGTTGCCGTATTTGATGATAACTCAAACTTGAGTCCAAGTTTTCATCTAAAGACTGAAAAAGAAGATCAAGCTCTTTTGGGCCACGATATACACAAACAATTTCAATAGGTTTAAAATCAAGGCCCGTTTTTAAAAGGTTTTTTCCGGTTCCGACTTTAGAAGAGTAACCTTTCCCATTCTTTAACTCCAAAAAAACTTTTTCATAAGCCAAATCACTTAAAATTAAAAGTGGCCGAGTTCCTTCAATGTTTTTTGGATCATATTTTCCGTATCCCGTTAGTCGCCCTAGAAGGCTTTGGAAGAAAGAATGGGCCGTGCTGTTTTTGGTTGTACAGTCAATCGCATACCCACAATCGCGTGGGTAACTTTCACCGTAGCGCCCACGCCCCGTCACCGTTATTAAATAGGGAAGTTTATTAGGGTTCGCTGTTTTTAAAATCTCAGATACGGAACTTTTGGCACTTTCGCCAAAGTAAGGAATAAAACATATTTTATCTTTAAATCGTTTTTCAGCTAATTCTTTGATAAATCTGTCATAAGATTCATTCAAGCATTCCCAGCGAAGAATACATCCTTTTTTATTTTGAGGATTCGTTGTAAGCAGTAAGTATTCAAAAAGATCTCCTAAAGAATTTTGAGCTTTCGTTATGGCATCTCTCCAGCCTTTTTCAAGCTTTGAATTTTCTTTAGTGGCCAACTTCTTTAAATAATTATTTCTTGAAACTCCAGTTTTATGCGTAAAAAGACGGGTAAATTCGTTTTGATCTAAAAAACCCATCATCCCACAATTAACTAAAACATCTTTGAAGAGCGCTTCGATAGGACTAGATCTCGAGTCTTTGATTGCATCAAGAACCTTTGCCGCCCGGCTTACCCAACCCTTACTAGGGGGCCCAAAATCACCTGTAATTTTGACTTTAAGTTTATCACAAATAGTCACCATGTTTTTATTAAGTATTTCACAAATTTTAAGCCAATCTTTGTCCATCATGTAGAGCCCAAAACCTAAAGCAGAGTCTAGAGTTTTAAGATTTAACAGTTCAAGATCTGGCAATTTAAATTCTTTGGCTATTTCTTTTATTGGCTTGACCAAGGGTTCTTCAATTTTTACCCCTTCTCCTAATGGGTAATCATCCCCATCCACAAAAGGAAAACCACAATACCCGCTAGCAACTTCCAAATAAACCGGTTTATCACCCTTATCGTATTTAAGAATATTAAATACAGTATTAGTAGCACTTACGGTAATAAGTTTTGCATCGTCTTTGAAAATTGTTTTATAAGTATTTAATATTTCTGTTGTTTCAGCTAATTCTTCATCAACATTCTTTTTTCCTTCCAGTTCATCCACTTCAACAGGATCTTGTTCAAGATCAAAACTTTCATCTTGCTCATCTACTTCAACACGATCATGTTCAAGATCAAAACTTTCATCTTGCTCATCTACTTCAACAAGATCTTCGATTTTAGAACCAGTTGGAATTGGGGCCCCCAGTATTTTATCAGCACCTTGATTTTTACCGATGGCAATATGACTTTCGTCCATCACAAGAACTATTTTCAGTTTACTTAGTTGTGCCCCTTCAAAAAGCCAACGGTAAAATTTGTCCTTGCTAGTAGAGCGCCTTAAAATCAAAGCGGAGGAGTTCTTTGAAAAAAAGTCTGCGATTAACTTTTTAAATTTTGTTCTATTAGTATTTGATCCACTGTCATTTTCAATTGTTTTTATTATTGCTTGCTTAAGTTTCAGAGTGAATTTTTCGTGATAATCACCCAGCGCAAAAATTTTGTCTCCAATATGGCACCGAATGATTCCATTTAAAAGCATACTTTGCCCAAATTTTTCAATACTTTGTTTTTCCATATTAATTGCATTTGGCAACCAAGCAACAGGAATAAGAATTTTAGGATCCTCGTTTTTATTTTCTATTACCTCATAAGCGCCGGCAACTACACCCAGAAAATCTAAAAGTACAGTTATAAGTCCGTTTTTCCCCAATTGTGTAAGGCCAGTAACATGCTCCTGCTTTTCACCCATTATAAGGGAAACAATAACTTCCCACGCGCTTCGGATTTGTTCGGGGAAAATTTTCTCGAACTCGCCTTGAAAATACTCCAAGCTAGGAATTTGACCAGCCAAATCGTTTATCTGATTTTCATCAGGAATTGCGAATGTGATGTAGGGGGTTGATTTTTTTGATGTTTCATTAAGACAATTAACTAGCTCTTCATAATATTTTGATAAGCTTTTAACCTTATGTTGAAAATCATCTTTATTCAAAGAGCCACCTTTAATATCAGATATATTGTCAAAAATACCCATTAATATCCCCTTTTTTAATATTAAATTTAACTACGTAAATTCTATCCATTAATTGTTCGCCATAAACAACAATTATTTCAAGAAATATGAATTTAACCTCGATAATTTTTATTTGAATACAGTATACTTTAAGATATAAAGGAGTAATCATGAATAACATTACGGAAGCCATTAATTATCTAATTGAAAACAACTCTTTTAGGGGAGATCCAGACCAAAACCCCAACAACAACCAATGGCCTTGGCCAGATTACGGCGAAGTAGATATCATTGAGGTTGATTGGAAACGGCTTTTCCCTGATCAATATTCTAAAGAAAATACAAACAACCCTTGGCATTTCCCTCAAAAAATCCTGCCAGAGATGCTTAATAAACTTGATTGTTTTGCTGGATTAGATTCGATTGATTTAGATACCAATGACCCTAAATTTGATAGCCTTGCTGACAAAGATTCGTGTGATTTAGATACCAATGACCCTAGATTTGATACTTGCGCCTGGTACCAACCAATTCACTATTTTGGACATGACTATGGTATTTTTATAAAAGAAGAGTGTATTAAAAATTTAATGTTTTTGATTGCAAGAAAAATAAAAAGATCTAGTTATAATTCTCTAACTTACGACCAGAAAATTAGGTTACTCGAATCCCTTTTCAGGGCTTCGACTTGTGTGTATTTTCTTCACGAACACTACCACCATAAAATTGAATGCTTAGGTTTTAGACTTCATGTAGCCAAAAGAACCTCCAGCTACCTTCCTTACCACCAAAATGTCTATTTTCCTTCGCTTGGAACGGACGACCTTTTGGAGGAAAGCCTTGCCAATGCTGATATGTTTTTACGTTTAAATATAGCCCCTTATTCTTCTTTACTGGGAAATGAAGTCGTCCAAGCAACAAAAGAGTATTTAAAATGGAACTTTGAATATTCTTCGCCGCCAGGTTATAGAATGGCTAAAAATTATCTTAATAAAAGACTATTTAATATCGGAGAGAATATATTAAAAGCCCAAGTAAACGAAGGAGAGCTTTACCCTACCCGACCACCTGGCGATTGGAATTTAGCACCTAACATGACCACACCTTTTTTTAATATTAATCAATGTGTATCGGTTCTTGTTCCATCCGGAACAACACCAATAATTCCGGCCAAAACTTTAGATTATGGGACCTGTTCATCGGCCCAACTTGTCAGAATTGCGGAACAACATGGCTATATAAATACTCAGGGTGGGAGAGGAAGCCACATTAAATTAACAAAACCAAATTCAAATATGATAATTATTCCTGGAAATCGAGGGGACCTTAGAATAACTGCATTAAAAAACACGCTAACCACTCTGGGAATACAGTACTCGAACCTTAGAGATTTTTTAAGACAATAATTATTTTTAAAATGATAAAAATCATTATCCTTTTTATTGCTTTGGAGGTTTATTTTTCAAATTACTTGCTGCCTTTTCAACAATCGATTCGCATGCTATTTTTATTTCTTCAATTGACAAAGTTAAAAGATGGTGCACTTCCAAATGAAGGCGAATCAGCTTACTCGCCCTCTTAACAAGATTATCAATTGAAAAATCATCACTTTTAAATTTGTTCAATGCGTGCAGAAAAGAAATACGCAACTTAATGTTGCTGCCAAATTCGCGCTCTAATACATCTTGAAAAACTTGCTGGGAGGACAAAAGAATTCTTGTAAAGAAATATCTGTCGGCATTTTTAAAAATTGCACATTCCTTGTCGTCTTCCCAAGGGGCTACTGTAAGATAAGCAGCCCACCACAATCTCGCAACAGTGTTACGGCGCAATCCCCCGAGGCCACTGCCTGAAACAAACCAATGACTTTTAATATGATCAATGTGTTTTTCAGATGCAGAATCTGCATCTTCCCCTAGTGAAACTGGAAGAGGAAACCTCCATCGCGCAAACTTTGAACATTCACCATGAGTTAAACCAACCCATAAACGCGATTCGGCAGCATAAATCCGAGGTATTTTCCCAACATAAGCATATATAGCGCAGGCATTTTCAAAATCTGTACCAGCACTCGGTATGACACCAGGCATGGCAAAGTTTAATTTATTATTGTTAAAGCTGAATGGCAACGATTCAAAATCAGAGTCGCTTACAAAATTACACGCATCTTCCTCACGATATTGTTTAATTCGCTGAGGGGATTTTAATCCTTCAAAAAGCAAGTCATGAGAAGTCTTTTTAAGTATCTTAATTTGCGGCATTATTTATTCCCCTGCCAATTCGTTTTGCACTTTACTTAAACTTCTTAAAGTAGGGTTCTCAAGAATTTTTTGCGCTATTTCCAAGCAATCTTTCCCGTCGAGTTTTTTGGCTGCAATCACGGACCTAAGTCGGCCGACCCACATTCTTGATTCACCTTCGGCTTCGTCTTCATCTTCGTCTTCACCCTCCAGTTCTTGAATGGCTTCAACCAAAGAAGGGAGAATTACGCAAGAATGAATCAGATCCGGAACCCTAGAATTAAATTCGTTAATCAAAATCCATTCGTCACGATAAAAATTTACTGTTATTTTATCACCGGTCATGTCTAAATAAAAAGAACCTGTTTTAATGGTTTTGTCTTCTTTGAATATAAAAAATGATTCTGCATCAGCTTTCATCGGATCAAACCGGGGTTCAATATAAATTTTATATCGGTAAATAACTCCAAGAACCATCCCTTTTTCCACATTAAAAGCAGTGGCGCCATAATCTTCGTTTATTTTATCCGGTTTATAATTATTAATTTTTGAAGTTGCAATTATAAACAGCTCACATACAACTGCTCCGTCAAGAAGATCGGAGTTAAGTTCGATCTTAGGGTCTTGGTCATCTAGGGGATATTCTTTACGAAAAAACGTTCTAGCACAATGAATTCGTAAAAACCATTGAGCTTCTTTTTTAGAAACACAATTATCTATTGCAGTATTTCCGGAGTTCAATAGCCTTGGATCGAATTCAAAAAGAATTATTCCCGCACTTGAAGTATGCAACAATGCTGGAATAGTTAGGTTTCCATTAAAGTCATCAGAATTCCCCAAAACCGGGATAGGAAACGATTTGATTTTGATCATGCACTTAATCCTTTAATGAAAGACATACTTGTGCCCCCAAATCGAGAATCACATACATTGTTTTCGCTTTGTCTTTATAAAATTGTAAATTTTTTATAGTTGAACCATCAACTTCCAAAGGCTTATTAGATTCTTCATCAAAGCCTTCAATAATTACTGGGCTTGCTGTAGTTCCTTCTCCACTGGCAATTAATTCAATATCACCAAGAATTTTTTTAGAACATCGAACAATAAGCCTAGAGGCCTCCCTCCCATCCATCGTGGTGATAACAAAACTACGAAAGGTAGCGATATCTTTATTTTTGATGATCATAGATTTCGGTTTAAGCACCTTGTTTTCTTCTGGCTTTTCTGAGTTTTCTGGCTTTTCTGAGTTTTCTGGCTTTTCTGATTCTTGATGACCAGAACCAAGTAGATTCTTTTTTTTTCGTTTCCCCCTTTTTGGAGGCTTGTCACTTATAACAGGATCAGTTCTAACTGTTTTGGGCTCATCAGTAATTTCGCCAGTTTTATCAACTCCAGCACCAAGCGTTACACCGTCGCCTTCGGTTCTTTTAACAGGAAGATAATTCCCAAGATTAGCTGGGTTCAACTCAGATGTTTGGCTTCCTAACCTTAGCGATTTCAAAGATTCGCGTACAAACTCAGCGATTTCCTTTTCAATGCGTTTTGCGTTCTTAACTTCATCCGGTAAAGGATTCCGAATTTCTTTAAGGCTCCATTCAGTGTGCTTGGGGCCTTCCAATCTTGACAGCAATTTATTTCCAACTTTATTATCACAGATTAATAATCCAGAAAAACCACGAATCACCTTGGCATTTCGAATTCCAACAAGCATATGCGGCGAACGCATAAAACCCCAAGAATCTGACAAATCAGGATTAGTCGGTTCATAGTGGACATAAAATTTAACTTCGTCGACTCCGTTAATCACCTTGGTAAAAGATTTCCCGTTTCTCAATGCCTTATAAAACCAAAGAGAGTTCCATACTTCGATTTTTGGGGCATTTCGTTCAAATCTTCTCTCTCGACCGCCATCTTCCTCCAAAAGCCGTTGCTCTTCAGCGGCTTCATTAAGAGCAGCTTCCAAGCTACTAGCGTCAATCACTTTTACTCCACCACCAGATTTTTTAATGCGCACAACAAGCTCATTGAAATGAATGGCTGCAAAAAAATTTGCTAATACGGCATGCCGGATTTCATACTCCCAATTATCATCATTTAAAATAAACCCAGTTATGTAAAGATCGGTTCCAGGATCCGCTCTTCTAAAATAGTCATTGATTTTTTCACCATCGCGAAGGGTTTTCCAGTTGTCAGGGTCCGAATCGTTTTTTTGACACCAATAGCCCTTGGATTGTTTCAGAACCTCCGGAGGGCTTGGATTTTTGAAAGTACAAAGAATGGATTTAGCGATAAAAGCTTCGCAATTATCATCATGCCTTTTAGTATAGTATAAAATAGTTCGAAGGCTGCTTGGTTGAAAGGGCGCATGTTGTCCAATTCCATGCGTGCCTCCTCCTCCTCCTTGGATGCTACTGACACCTTGGACTTTTAAAAGTCGACAAAAGGGCTTGGTGTCCTCATCATCATTTCCGAGCAAACCTGTTGTGTTGGAATCCCGAATTCGCAAAGTGGGAATAGTCGAATTAGATGAATTAAGTAAACCCAAGGCAACATCAAAAAAAACGCTTTCATTATCGGTTCCCCCGACGACAAGTCCTGTCATATAGTCACGGCAAGATTCCATGACTCGTGTAAAATCATCAACGCTAGGAAACTTGTCACGTGGCAGATCTAGATATTCGAATTCAACAATCCGAGGTTTCGAAGGATCACTAGGATTATCAAGGACATTTTGTATCGTTTCGCGAGTTAGAGAATCGATTCCCTTGAACATCGCTACACCAGAATTGTTGAGCCCTTGCTTATCTCCTCCAGACAGAGGGGGAAAGAACCACTTTTCCATGTTTAAAACGCTCCATTTTTTGTTGTGAATTTAAACTTAACAAATAGCTACAAGGAATAATTATCACTAAATGTATTCGAAAGCATTTGCAAAGAATTTCACTAAATCAAAAAATCTGCTTCAAAAATATTAAACTAGACTGTTCACACCTTTTAATTTTGTGCATTTTTCAATATTGAAAGGTCAGGCAGCTTGCTAAGAGCAACCTGCAAAGACTCAAAATTCAGCAAATCCGATGCTTTATAATATCCGCGATTTCCTGAAGAAACCAATTCCGCTTGTAAAAAAAAATTAAGTACAGTTCTGCTTTGGTAAACATAAAGCAAAGGAAATCGATTTATAAAATCTACGTATATCCAAGGTAAAAGGTCATCACCGAATGGATTTTCAGTCTGTTTTTTTTTATTGTCTTTTTTTTTCTTTACCCACTCACCCCTCATCGAATCATTATCACCTCCGTGCTGTTTTGAAAACTTCAACAAACCATCACAAACAAATGAAAAGATACTGAATTTGACAAATTTTTTCTCCTTCTTTTCGGGACCACCAAAATCCCGAACGTAAATAAAAAAATCGGAAAAATTTCGGATTTGGCTCATAGGGATTTTATGATTAAAAACTGGACCTTCAGAACCAATTTTACTTGGGCTATTAACTAGGCTACCCGCAAAACAAAGATTTTTTATCTCGAGGCCCTCATCATCCATTTCTCTGTAAAACTGGGCTTTAGGAGGAGCCCATATCAATTTGCTTGGCGCCGATTTAGTTTCAAGTAAGGACTCTTTAATTAAAGTAGTAGCCCTGGGATCTATAGCAACAGTGCCTAACTTCTCAACAAGACTATCACCAAATCTCAACAAACTATTATTTTGTACAGAAGTTGTCTTCCAATCTTTAATAAATGACTCGGTATTATTCTGAAAACCCTTTAAAACAAGTAGAAATTTTTGTAAACAGGCAGCCTTGAGCAATGCAAATTGTAACTGTTCATCCGAAAAATCCTCGTTTTGAGTCATCGAAAGAGAGCGAATAGCTGATTTTCTCAGCTTTTCAAAAGAATCCGCTAATTCTTTATCAAACTCCTCAAACCCCTTCCTAAGGATAGCAAAATCAATTTCACCATTTTCAAGCATTATCATCCCCAAATAAATAGGCAACAAATTCACAATTAACCATGTTTTGAAGCAAAATAAGTCATTATAGATGCTCCCTTCTTAAAAATAAAAGACCTACAACATCAATATAACATTAAAAAAATAAAAAACCATATGCAAAATAGGCTGCACTATAAAAAGCCCCCTACATACACCAGAAAACAGACATAAAACAAAAAACTCAAACACCTCGCCCAAATTATTTTCGAAAAATATAATTATAAAAATCTATATTTAAAGCTATTTTGAAACAAACTTTCCCGGCAATGATATTTTTTATTTGACGAAGGAGCAGCTTTCAAATAAAAAAATAAAAGAATAAAAATACAATACTCCTTGCCAAAGGCAAACGCTATGAATGCTATGAATGCTATGTGTTTCGATTTGAAAAAATTATTAAAGTTAAAGGCTGATATGTTTGAGCATGAACTTGAGAGATTTTGGAATAAGTATGATCCGATGATTGGGTGCTTCTTGGAATCTATATTAACGAAGTCTATGCATAAAGCTGATGCGGATTACGACGATGTAACCCAAG
>Ga0209190_1002148_pt1 | contig 13455 bp, 11 predicted proteins | sample M_140205_XF_Meta_FD_187315 | JGI IMG/M metagenome (GOLD analysis project Ga0209190, IMG submission 187315) | Freshwater microbial communities from Lake Montjoie, Canada to study carbon cycling - M_140205_XF_MetaG (SPAdes) (version 2) | ecosystem: Environmental > Aquatic > Freshwater > Lake... | reverse complement strand
TCTTCAACGTCGTATTTCCAATGGTTATTGGAAATAAAGCTGTATACATCAACAAATTCTCCAGCGAACAATCTCATGAGATCGACCATATGGATTCCTTGATCAAGAAGTACGCCGCCGCCAGCCATCTCGCGCTTGGCTCTCCAGTCAGCTTGATCAAAGGTAACAAGTTTTGATTTGCCATAGACGCCGCGCATATTAATGATCTTGCCTAATTCTTCAGATTTGATGAGGCGGAGTGCATCTTGCACAGAATCGTGATACCTGTGGTTGAACCCGTACATTAGTTTGATATTGGGTTGTTTCGATTCTGTGCTTATGACTTGAACGAGCTCGGCCATGTTTCTGGCAGGTGGTTTTTCACAAAAGACATGCAATCCACGCGACAGAGCCTCAATAGTGATCTCGGCTGCCATGTCGTTGCTCATACAAACAAGAACGGCATCTAGGTCATGGTCAAAAAGTTTGGAATACGACTGTGAATATGCAACACCATCGTCTAGGTGCCCATCGTCGGAAAACTTTTTGTCGCAGACAGCGACGGTCGTGAGGTGAGGATTAGCGTCAACACAAAGTCGTCGTCGTTTACCGATCACCCCATAGCCGGCAATACCGACACGTAATTGGGCCACTGTTAGTAGTCGTAGCAACTTGCTACGACTGCCCCTTTACAAATCCGTGTTTGGTGAGCCAAAATTCGACAATCGGCACCTGCCATTCGTAGTCAACATCACAACCGCCCCAAGACGGAATTGATCCAATTTGTTGGCCCATCCAGCGGTGAGGGAGGAGACCTTCATTGATGTTGTCGAGGCATCGTGGGCGTATCACGATGGCAGATCCGTCGGTGTAATAGACGTCGCCTTGAGAGTCGCGACTGGTATTAAAGGTCGATGGATCTCCGATCGCCTCGAATGGAACAAATGGTTGGAGTCGCCCGTTTGCATCAAGTTTTCGAGCGCGTAGTGGGCTGTACATGTTGTAAATCGAGGTTGTCGCAGCGCCATCCAAGAGGGCATCGGTACGCAACATCTCAACACCCTGATCAATGTATGAGGGAATTACTGTCGCAGCGTTTGCAAAAAGCAGCACAAGTATTTCCAATTCTTGACCAAGTGAAAGAACATGCTGCTTGATGATTCCATATCCATGAATGAAAACGTCATCAGAAAGCGCCGATGAGGTTGCAAGATTTGCTGGTCTCTCAATATGGTGGGCGCCATATTTTTGTCCGACTGCTCGAATGTCTGGTGAGTCGGTTGAAACGAAAATCTCATCAACTGATTTGGATTGAGATGCGGCCATGAGTGGGTATTCGCAAAGAGGTCTTCCTAGAACGAGTGATGTGTTTTTTCCGGGGAAACCCGTGCTGCCACCACGACCGATCATCAGCGCACAGATCATGTCTTACAGTCTATGGGGGTTAGATAAATCCATGTTTCTTTAGAGCCATGACCAATGCTGTGCTCGCTTCAATTTCCATCTGGTCGCGAGTTTCCCTTGCATATGAGCCCATGTGGCTTGTTGAGCAAACATTGGGAAGGGTTCGAAGTGGACCCGTGTACGGTTCAATTTCAAAACAATCAAGCGCAGCGCCAGCGATCTCGTTTGTTGTCAACGAATGAAAAAGTGCTTCTTCGTCAATAAGTCCTCCACGGGAAATATTGACAAGTATTGATTGCGGCTTCATCAAACTGAGTGTCTCTGCATTGATGAGATGATGCGTTGATGTTGAGTAGGGAACATGAAGTGAGACAATGTCACTAGATTTTAGCAACGTTTGCAAATCACACATTTCGACTTGTGGACTTTTGGTAGACACCATTGGGTCAAATGCTCGCACCGACGCTCCAAAAGCAAGTAATAACTCGCTCACCATTTTCCCAATTCGACCAAAACCAATGAGACCAACTTTCTTTGCGCCAAGCAAAGATCCCATGGTTGGAGTCCATGAACCTTCACGAAGAGAGCGATCTGTTGTAGAAATATGTCTGAGGGCGTTCAACATATGCCCAATGGTGAGTTCGGCAACTGCTCTCGCTGGCGCATTTGGAGTGTTAAATACATCGATACCTAATTCGCGTGCAACGTCAAGATCAACACTGTCGAGGCCAGTTCCGCAACGCACAATGATTTTGAGTGTTTTGGCATTACGGAGCACACTCTCATTGAGAGGCTCAAGTCCGGCGATCATGCCGACAACGTCATCATTCAACAATTCTGTTACCTGTGATTCAGTAAGGCGACTCTTCATTGGGTTCAGTGCAATCTCGATGTTTGCAGATGCAAGAAGTTCACTCTCAACAAAATTATTGAGATCAAAGGACGACGTGGTGATCTGTACTTTCATGACAAATCTCCCTGTTGTTCCATAGTCGATTTACCTACAATGATTTCACGCAGAAACTTCCGTGGGTGTGGTACTGACCTCGCATATTGAGAGCAAAAAAGTTCACGCGCCCCCACAACTTCTTTACTTTCCCACCAAGCATCAACGTTATCCCAAATTGCCGAAACATGCTTTGCTAAGGAAACTGGATCTTCATGGAAGATTCCCACTTCTGCAAGCTTTGCAAATATGGGTTTCGCTTCGTCGCGAATTTCTACCCAATTTGAAGTCCATGTAATAAGTGTCGGAACTCCTAAGGAAATTGTTTCCGGAAATGTTGTTCCATTGTGAGCTACGACAATAATACGAGATTTTCTGAGAATTCGAGAGTATGCAGTGCTGCCGTCATCGACTGTGATCCCTAATTTATTTACTTGCGACACATCAACAAGAGGTCTTCCGGTTTCATCCTGTCCGTGGTGAGTTCGAATAATTAACTGACTGCAAATACCCGGAGGAAGTGAATTGACTACGTCATTGATGTGGTTCGTGTAGTTGCTCGTTTGATCAATATCTATAAATTGGGAACGCTTTTGAGACCAGAGATGATCTGTAATGAAGACAAGTTTTGAGCCTTTCCTCAATGGTCTCCGTTTTCCAAGAATTGTGAGGATGATGGCTGGCGTTGCATCGTGACAAGACGAGGCACCCCAAGTGAGATACGTATCCGCAATATCGCATTCATGGCGTTCGGCGAAGGAAGGGAATTTTGAAATTCCATAGTGGCCACCATGTTGTCCAAGTATGAGACGTGAACCATTTTCTGTTACATCCGCGACCCACGCATTGAAGACATCGTCATAGATGTGACGGTTAGAAGTGAAAATCGCTTTCGGATTGTTCGGGAATCGCATTAGATGCGTTGACTTTCGTAGGTCGGAGAAACCCTCAAGAAATGATGTGGGCAGATAGGTCCTAAGGAGTTTGATGAGAATTTGTTCAATCTCACTCGAGTCGGAATCATTGAGGGCCAGTTGTTGACGCGCATTACTGTTAACAGTGGCCTCCGGTGGAGCGATCACCTGGAGGCGCCTCGGTTTTGTGCCGAGTCGAAGTTGCAAAAGAACTTCTTGGATACGCGGTAAGTATGTCGCCGACAAAACGAAACCAGAGAGTTTGGACAACTGCAATTCAGGTTTAACTGACACAATTCGTTGGTGGCTTAAAACGGTTGAGGTTAATTGAATGCCTGCAAAGTCCCAGAGATCTGCATAGATCAAAGAGTTCCACTCGGTGAATTTAGTTAATGCATGAAAGTCGGCAGTGCTGAACGGGGCACGTCTGACTGTTGATTCATGAGCGGATACCAATTGCAGGTTGGGGTGAGTTGCTCTTAACTCAGTAATCGTAAATATTCTGCTGACAAGTAAGTCGATAAACAAACGGAGCCATGTGCCTGCAAGAATTTTCCAGTGCCTATCTGACTTATTAAGTTGATGAGCATGGTTCAGTCCAGCGCCGAGAAGGGCACTGAGGCGCGTGTGGGAGGTTGAAGAACTTTGGAAGCAGCGCAGTTTGTCATCAGGAGATACGGAGGTCTCCGCAACTTCGTATGTGTATTTATCAAGCAGTGAATCAGGGTCATCAGGAAGACAAAATGTTCCTATGAAAACAAGATGACCTGAATTAGGCCATCTTGAACGGTCTGTTGTTGTGATCAGGTAGCTGGTCAAGCAACACCTAATTTAGTCGTTTAAAGCCAGAATCACAGATCGGGCCATTCAGCAGCGACATCACATCCTTGCCATCCTCGCATTGCTTTATCTTCTGAAATATCGGATCGAGCAAAGTGAAGTACTCGTCTACAACTTCTTGTGTGTGCTCGGTGCAGACATAAACGCTATTTGACGCAAGGAATCCTTGATTAAGCATGTCTTGCGTAATGAGTGTTTTGTAGGCAAGTGCGTTTGGCGACTCGAATGTGAAATTGGTGAGAGATGGCAACCCACCCGTGGTGATTTTTAATTCATGCTGCTTGGCGAGATCGTGCCAACGTTGTGTGATTGCTTCGCCAGTTTTGGTGATCTGCGACCAGGATTCAGTGCGACTCATTACATCAAGAGTTGCTAGGGCGGCAGTCGGGCCAATTCTTTCGGTCCAAAATGTACTGCTAATAAATGTTGTCTGAGCAGCCTCCATGATCTCCCGACGACCGATGATCGCGGTGATGGCGTAACCATTTCCTAGTGCCTTACCGAACATCGCCATGTCTGGCTCGACACCATACATTTTGTGCAGTCCACCAAAAGTTTGACGAAACCCTGAAGTGCATTCATCGAACATCAGCACAATGCCATTTTTTGTAGCGAGGTCGCGAACTTTTTGCAAAAATCCATCTTGGGGTCCGACACTGCGAGAGACTTCCATCATGATCACACCGATGTCGTTTTGTGTAATTAAGTTTGTAAGACCATCGATGTCGTTGTAGTTGAAAGGGAGGACGGTTCCTTTCAAGTTTTGAGGAACTCCATTGGGTTCAAGACCTGGCAATAAGTGTCCTGCGAGCTCTTCGTCATTGCCTAGATTGGCAGCAAGATACCAATCGTGCCAACCGTGGTATCCACAAATTGCAACCTGTGCTTTGCCGGCCGCTGCTCGAGCAATCCGAATTGCAATTGCATTTGCTTCGCCGCCGGATCGAGCGAAACGAACCATGTCTGCCCATGGGTGCATCTCGACAAGCTTCTCAGCGAGGTACACCTCTTCAGGGCAGTTCAACGTTGACATGTTTCCTGCATCAACAGTTTTGCGAACTGCATTATCTACTTCATCGTTGCCGTATCCCAAAATGTTGGTGCCGATGCCCATGATTGACATGTCGGTGTATTCGTTGCCATCGAGGTCCCACACTTTGCAACCCTTTGACTTGCTGAAGTAAGCAGGCCATTGATCGGGGAGGAACATCTCGGCACGCTTTGAGAGGAGCATGTTGCCACCAGGAATTACGGCTTTGGCTCGTTTCCAGAGTTTTTGACCATTTCCCATTGCTGCACCTTCGTTTCTTGCGATAGCAGAATTTCTGTTCAGTTCGACCGAATAGGTTTCGTATATCCGAAGAACATCTTTCCACGAAAAGAGTCTGTTGGGGGCAAAGTGTTCAACCACGAAGCGAACCACCTCAAGATCTTGGTCTTCATCCACTGTCCATCGAAGGTTTGAGAAGTCTTGATCTGCCGTGACATTGAGTGTAGAAAAATGACCAGATTCTCGAATATATGGGGTCACGTGCTCGCGGTCGCTCGGTGAAGGGGCTTCATTGTGGGCTCGCTCTAACGCGGCGAAACTAAAAACCTCTATGTCGAGCCCATCTGGGAAAGTTGGCGGATTTGCATTGCAGAGGTAATCAACATCGCCAGTCTTGAACCTGTGAATTGCTTCATCAACCAATTGCGGGTCGATTAATGGGCAGTCTCCTGTGATGCGAATAATGATGTCACCAGCAAATTGTTGCGCAGCAAAATAGAAACGCTCGAGAACATTGTTCTCGCTGCCTTGAAATGATTGATATCCCAAACTTTCTACGTATTGCACCAGTGGAATATTTTTTGGGTCAATTGAGGTTGCTAAAACAATCTGGTCTATTGCTGTGGATTGAGAAAGTCGAGTAAGCAACAACTCAATGAGTGGTATTCCGCCAACCTCACGCATCACTTTGTTTGGTAGACGCGTTGATCCCATGCGGGCTTGAACGATCGCAAGGACCTTCACTGCTTATTCCAGTTCATAGGTTGAATTAAATCTACGTCTGTTACTTGCAGGCTTTGTGGAGCACGAACGTGGTCACCGGACGATGCAGCAATGATCTGACTCAATTCATTCGCGGATGTAACCCCAATAATTACTCGAGAAACTTCGGGGTAGGACAGCACATGTCCGATACAGGCTGCGAGTGGGCTCATTTGCTGAGCATTGGACCACGAATCAAACTGGGTAAACACTGAAGACCATTTGCTGAAACCCACTGAGCGCTCGTGCGGTTGCTGGAGAAGCAAACCTTGCAAAAAAACGGAACGAATATGAACTTCTACATTCATTTTGGAAAGTCGTGTGAGCCAACCCGATGATGCAATTGATTGGTCCATCACGTTGAGAGGAGTCTGGACGATGTCAGGAACAAAATTTGGAATTTGTGAATATAGAGAGTCGAGTTCAGTTGGCGCATATATTGAAACACCAAATTTTTTGATCAAGCCATCTCGCTTGAGATTGACGAGCGCAGCAAGAAGTTCGTCTCCGTTGTCAGCGAGGAGATCTGCAGGATTATGGAGAAGGAGACCATAAAGCGAATTGCGCTTAAGTTTGGCTAGCGAATTTTCGATTTGGTGTTGCACCCACTGTGTTACTGATGTTTCTGCGCCAGAGAGAGGTGGAAGTTTTGTGACGATGTCGAAACCGACGGACTCTGTGGCACCAATATTTTCTTCTGAATTGCCATATGCAATTGCGGTGTCCAACAGAGTGATGTTCGCACCTCGTGCGACCTGCCAAATTTTGTCCATCTCGGTGCGGTCGACCTGGCCATGAGTATTGGAAATTCCATATGGCAAACCGAATTGAGCGGTGCCCAGAGCGATTTTGCTCATGGTCGGTTTACTGAGAGACCGTTGCTGCGGTCGAGATAAGTACTGATGCAACGTGCTGCTGCTGTTCGAAAGTCAAGTCTGCATACATCGGGATGCTGACAGCTTCCGAGTAGTACTTTTCGGCAACTGGGAAATCCGCAGAGTCAAATCCCATCTGTGAATAATAAGGTTGACGGTAAATCGGAATGTAGTGGACATTCAACCCAACGCCATTTTTATGGGCTAATTCAAAAAATCGTTGCTTTTGGTCACCCGTAAATGCCATTCGAATGACGTACAAGTGAAATGCAGAAATAATATCATCGTCAATAGTTGGTGTTGTGAATATTGAACCGGAAAAGAGCGAATCGTAGTCGCGAGCGATTTCATTTCGTCGCGCAACAAAACTATCTAGCCGCTGAAATTGACTAAGTCCAAGTGCTGCGGCTATGTCGGTAAGTCGATAGTTCAGTCCGAGGTCAAGCTGCTCGTAGTACCACGGACCATCTGATGCATGTTGAAATAAATTTTTATCTCGCGTAATTCCATGTGAACGGAGACGCTCCATTGCGGCAGATAGGGAAGCGCTGTTGGTGAGGGCCATACCACCTTCGCCAGAAGTGATGATCTTTACTGGATGAAAACTGAGAACCGTGATATCGCTATATAAACAACTGCCCACTGGAGATCCGTTATACGTGCCGCCTACGGCATGTGATGCATCTTCGATAATTTTGAATCCATAGTCTTGAGCAAGCGCATGGATAGCCGCCATGTCGGATGATTGGCCTGCCAAATGAACTGGGATGACGACGCGAGGGAGCGAACCAGATTTTTTTGCCTGCTCAAGTTTGGCGGTCAGTGCCGCAACACTGATGTTGAACGTGTCAGTGTCGATGTCGACAAAATCAACTTTTGCGCCGCAGTACAGAGCACAATTTGCACTAGCGACAAATGAGATCGGATTTGTCCAAACAATGTCACCCGGACCAACCCCAAGTGCAAGACACGCAATGTGCAAAGCAGACGTTGCACTGTTGACTGCCACCGCGTGCTTGGCCCCACAATATGTAGCGAGCGCCCTCTCAAAATTCGGAATGGCGGGACCTTGCGTCAGGAAATCAGATCGAAGAACTTCGCTAACAGCAGCGATGTCTTGATCACTGATGGATTGCCGAGCGTAGGGAATAAACATGGTCGATCAGATCGTTCCGATTGACGACCGATTTTTCTCAATCCAATCTTGAAGCTGCTTTACCGACATCCATTCGGTGTTGGTATTTGATGAATACTCAAAATCTTCACCTACCGGTATGCCTTTGCCGATGCGACCAGACTCCATACTCCAATTATGAATCGCAGGCAAAATTTTGAAATAGTCGCCGTATGAATACGTGTGTGGTGCATCATCTGGGCTGATCATCTGCTCATGGAGTTTTTCGCCAGGTCGAATACCGATGATGTCATGTTTGGCTTGCGGCAAGCATGCTGAAGCGACGTCAGAAATTTTCATTGAAGGTATTTTTTTGACATAAATTTCACCACCAACCATGTCCTCAAATGCCGTCCACACGAGTTCGACACCCTGTTCGAGTGTGATCATGAAGCGAGTCATGCGATCATCGGTCACTGGAACAGTTGCCGAATTGGGCATTGAGAGAAAATATGGGATTATTGAGCCGCGTGAGCCCATGACGTTTCCGTAACGTACGACCGAAAATCTGGTGTCATTAGGTCCGGCATATGAGTTGCCCGACACAAACAACTTGTCAGAAGTAAGTTTGGTCGCTCCGTACAAATTGATTGGGCTACTGGCCTTATCAGTCGAAAGTGCCACGACACGCTTGACACCTCTGTCGATGCAAGCATCAATGAGGTTCATTGCGCCGATGATGTTTGTCTTTACACACTCGAATGGGTTGTATTCGGCCATTGGAACAATTTTTGTGGCAGCAGCATGCACAACGTAATCAATGCCGCTTAACGCTCGCGAAAGTCTGTCCTTGTCACGCACATCACCGACAAAAAAACGAACGCGCTCGTCATCGCCATAGATCTTGGTCATTTCCCAATGCTTCATCTCGTCACGAGAAAAAATCACGAGTTTCTTTGGGTTGTACTTTGCCAGTGTCATGGGCACGAATGCATGACCGAATGACCCGGTACCACCCGTAATGAGAATTGAAGAACCTTTAAGCATCAGATTTCACTCCATCAGTCAATGTGAGCCCAAGATCCAGTAATAACTTTTTGAAAACTGGGTTACCAGGCTGATACGCCATGAGACTCTCATTGTATGGGGCTATTTCGGTTGCCCATTCTTCATCTCCTACAGCCCTCAGATGGTCAAGTATTCGCTCATATTCCAGCACTCCACCAGTATTTGACCAGAAAGGCCCGCTATCTCCAAGCTCAAGTGGAAACCCAAAATTTGTATCTTTAATTGTTGTTGCCAAATCTGGATCTGCTGAATTTATTCGTGATGAGAAGAATGCAACGCGTTGTCCTCGTGATAAGAATTCGTATCCCACGGTGCTGTCGATAGTGACGATGACTCCAGTTGCCGAAAGTGTGTCGTAGGTCGAAAAGTTGCTATCTCGTGGAATGAATTCAGCCGAGTTTGGTCCTAGTGCGCTAAGGAAAAATTCTCTTTCAGTACCAAATCCGTTGTCTCGCTTTCCACTCACGGCCAATCGAAGGTTGTGTTGTCGACAGTAATCTCCCAAGAATTTAACTACCTCAAATTCAATTTTGTAATACGATTCAAACGGAACCGAATTTTGTCCAAAATACACTCGGCCCGGTTCGTCTCTGATACTCGAAGGCGGATGCTGAGAAATAAAATTGATATCGAAGTGTTGTTCCTCAGAGTGCTTTTCGTAGAGATTGTTCTTCAAACTTCCTGTTGTTTTTGTATTCGCATCGATGTATTTCAAATATTGTCCACTGGTTGCTTCGCCAAATGTGCAGATAGTTGTCGCTGATAATCGCTCACTCTTGGAGACAGCATCGAGTTGGCTGAGGAATCCAAAATTATCTGCTCGAGCAAAATCGTTTCTCAGCCCGTTCTGAACGGATACGAAAGCTACGTGAGGAAACTTCTCTTTTAATCGATAAAAGGAAATGTCGTTATCTATAAATGTGAGAACCACCTTGGGATTTACAAGGGAAATATATGCATTGAGATAACCCACGAGTCCTTTTTTGACCTGAAATAACATTCGCATCAATACAAATACATTTGGCCTTTCGGGATCTGCTATTGAGATGGAAGACGATTCAACAAAATGGGTAAGAAGTTCTAAGCCTTCCCTATGAACGAGTAGAACTTGTTTGTTGGTTGGGTAACGGTAGGAAAATTTGAATCTAAAAAGATAATTACTCAGACGCAGAATTTTTTTTAACATTCTGACCAAAAGCCTAACTCGCAAACTTCGGGAGCTATTTAATGCTTGTTCGGAATAGCTAATGAATACTTACAGTACGCGGCGAAGTTTGGCTCTTACGGGGATTTCGCTTGGGTAAACCTGCTTCACTCCGTCACCCAAGGCTTCTTCAACAATACGAATATCCCGCACGAGTCTTTGAAGTCCAGCTGGTTCAAGGCTTGCCGAATGGTCAGTACCCCACATGCTTCGATCAAGAGTGATGTGGCGTTCAATAAATGTTGCTCCAAGTGCAACTGCAGCGATTGTTGCTTGCAGTCCATGTTCGTGCCCTGAATACCCAGTCGGCACGTTGTATCTTTCGGCTAAAGAAATTAGGGCTCGAAGGTTTAATTCGGAAGCGACACATGGATAAGTAGACGTAGATTGAGCGATTGCAAGCGGGACATCAACCAGAGTTGCAACAGCCTTATCGATTTCATCAATTGAGGACATCCCGGTTGAAAGAATTGTAGTTTTTTTGGTTTGATTTATTGCTGAAAGCAATTCAGTGTCTGTCACGCAAGCAGACGCAATTTTATGGCAAGGAACTTCAAATTTTTCTAAAAAATCAACCGACGGAACATCCCAAGGGGAAGCAAACCAATCAATATTCAATTTTTTGGCGTGTGTATCAATAATTTTAAATTCGGAGTCTTCAAATTCGATCCGTTTTTTGTAATCAAAATATGTCATTGTTCCCCAAGGCGTTTCTCGTTGAACGCTCTTCTGGTCTTCGGGTACACATATCTCTGGAGTTCGCTTTTGAAATTTGACTGCATCACATCCGGATTGAGCTGCAACATCCATCAACTTTTTGGCAATCTCAATGTCACCGTTATGGTTAATGCCGATCTCGGCTATTACATAGACGGGAGAATTAGGCCCAATTAATTTTCCATTGACTTGAACTGATTTAGTCATACCGAAACAGACTAACTCAATGAGCTGGCCTGGCTGTGGAGAAGTAGATCGGCAAGTTCTCGTGCGGCTCCTGCGCCACCGTTCGCATTCAGTTTCCAAGTTGTTGCTGTATCGACTGAGGGATGTGCATCAGCGGGGGCAAATGCCATGCCAACAAACTCCATGCACTCTCTGTCATTGATGTCATTTCCAATATAAATACATTCTTCTGCGAGCAACTTTTTGTCTGCTAGCCATTGGACGAGGCGTTGCAATTTGTTATCGCAGCCCTGAATGACTTCAACATCGAGTTTCTTGCCTCTTGCGGTTACTACCGCATTCCGTTCTTTGGAGAGAATAAGGAGACTGTACCCAGCATCCTTCAGCATCTGAATTCCCATGCCATCTGATCTGCTACAGCTCACGGTCTCTAAACCATTGCTATCAACAGAAACCAAGTTGTCGGTAAGTACGCCGTCGAAATCAAATACAACGCTTTTGAAGTTTTTCAGATTTGGCGTACCCGCAACTTTGCTTAAACTCGCGGCAAGTTGATTTGCGAGAACCAAATCATAAGGTTCGTCAATTTCCATTGATCTTTCCGTTGGAACGGGGTACATCCCAACCCGCCCAAAAAACCGATGTTTGCTTTTTTCGAATCCAGCAACATTAAATGCGTATAGCGCACCAGTCTCCCTAAATTCCTTTGGGAGCATTTGCCTTGGCAGACGAACTGCCGGATCGTGATTGATCCCAGCAGCAGAACCATCGCTGGATTGACGCCAAATAAACGAATGATTGTCAGTCACGGTGAGCGCACTATCAAATGTGTTCAATAAATCAATTATCCCATCCACATCTGATGGTTTTATAAATGGTGAAGTGCATTGAGCGAACACAACCGAAGTGGGATTGGTACCTGAATCTCGGATGGTTTCGATTGCATGCAAGATTGCAGACTCACTTGATGCCGCATCATCGGAAAGATTTGAAGGACGCATTACAACTTGAGCACCGTAAAGTCGGGCAAGTTTTGCAATGGCACTGCTGTCTGTCGAAACATACACCGATGAGATAACTGACGAACTTTGAAGTGCAATTATTGTGCGTGCTAAAAGAGGTGTGCCACCTACTTGCTGTAAGTTTTTGTCCTTAATTCCCTTGGATCCACCGCGAGCAGGAATTATTGCGATAACACCATTCATGAGTGGACTGTTAACTCCGGCTTTGATTTGGCCAAGACTCACCTAGTGAGAACTTGATTTGTCGGTCGTTGAGATTTCCCAATGGCTCTTCAACCATCTCGAAAGTATGTATGTCATTAGCGATGTCGTGATTGTGGCTCCAATTTCTTTGAAAGTTGGCCTTCAGGAATCGAGCATTTGCAGTTCTGCCATCAACAACAATCATTGTTCCCGGAAGAAGGAAATGCTCGATCTTGAGGATGTCGCATGACATTGGAAGACGGTCAAAGTGAGCTGTTGTAATGCCGTTTATGTTGCCTAGTGCTGAATCTTGTGACGGAGCATCCAGGTAAATAAAATCGGGGCAGATATTCGGTAGAGATTCGTACTCAGTGCAAATACGGTCAGCAAAAGTTGTCATATGCACAGGGCTAATTTTGAAAAAGACGTGTCTCTTTAGTTCTTGGGGAATTCGTTGCGAAGTGAGTTCAACGTATTTGTCCATGTCGTCGACAGAGTGCAACTCAAATGCGTTTCCTCGTCGGAGATTTTCGGAAACAAATTGGTGATGTGCTACTTGATTGAGATGTAGGGCGTGTGCCATCACCACCGTTGAGTATCCACATCCGAACTCGAGAACTGTTGTTACTCGGCGTTCGAGAATCAGGCGGTGAAGCCTTGTCAAATCTTCCCAGTCGGGAAGATACGGAGTTGTCATCTTTGGATCAACAGCCGCAAAGTTGCCGCTTTGATCATGATTTTGGACATCGCCCAGCAATTGGTCTAAGCCGAATTTTTTCACATATTCCAAAATCTCAGGTTTCATAAAATCCCCGTGGTCCTTATTTGAGCAGGCTCGTTGTTGTTGTCACCAAGTAAGCAAGTACGACAGAAACAATCAATGCCAGCATTGCCCCCGCCACAAGCGACCCCACGCCAAGCTGAGATGCCGCGTTGATGCGTTGCTTCTGATCCGGCTCTCTATATAGAGG
>Ga0209190_1002146_pt1 | contig 13465 bp, 21 predicted proteins | sample M_140205_XF_Meta_FD_187315 | JGI IMG/M metagenome (GOLD analysis project Ga0209190, IMG submission 187315) | Freshwater microbial communities from Lake Montjoie, Canada to study carbon cycling - M_140205_XF_MetaG (SPAdes) (version 2) | ecosystem: Environmental > Aquatic > Freshwater > Lake... | reverse complement strand
CTGGGAACGTGTGGCATAATTTAGTCGCAGTTGACCTTTACAGGGGAGTCTTAGGACTCCCCTTTTTTTATTCAATGTCGTGTTCTGCTTCTATGTCTCTAGCCAACTGCCGCCAATCCAAGCTACGTCTATACAAGGTATAGACACGCTCCTCAGTTAAAGGTTCAGAACGGCGTGCTAATCTGTCATTTGCCTGTGCCAAAGCCAGTTGAGTTTCATGCAAAATATGATGAAGTTCTTTGATTTCTGATCTCAGATAAGCCACAAGGTCATACGTCATATACCTTACCCCTAAATTCTATTTGTCCCTCACCCCATTTATGCACTAACTCAGGCCATAGCAGCTTGCCATTATGAAATGTCAGTACAGCAAACCCTGATCTCCAGTTGGTAGGAGAATCCTCAAGATAATTGACAAACTGAGGCCCATTAGTTTCTGCCAGCGTTCCAGTATCGACACCAAACCTGTTGCCGTTATAGTCAGCAAAAGGGGTGACTTTAAGGCTGTGTAAATGCCCTGTAACGATGCTTACACCAGCGCCGACAGTATTATTGTGTGTAGCGTGTACACCGCCTTTCCAGCGATGTTTGACAACTACTTCCTGTGTAGGCCAGCAAGACCAACAGGGATGCCAAGCAGGGAAATGGTCTTTTAGGGAAAACCCTTTGACATACTCATACTGAGGTGCATTGGCAGCTAGGCGGTTCTCAAACCTTGCGTCATGGTTGCCCAGTGTCCACACTAGGTTTACATTGTGTCTAGCTTTCTTAGCAGCCTCCTCAATCTCACCAAGGGCTATTTCACAGGCTTTCAACTCTTGTATTACCGATGGCGTTGAATCCCATCCAATACGAGGAAAACGGCTAATACTAGCGCCATCAAATACATCTCCATTGGCAATGACAGCCTTGGGTTGAAACTCTTTAATCGCCCAAAGAAGACCCTTATACGCTGTTGTATGGACACTAGGCCAGAAGTGAGCATCACTAAAAACCAGAACAACGTTATTTTCAATCCCTAGTTCTTTCCTAGCTGCATTTAATTTTACAGTTTGAGTGGGATTGTTTTTTGACTTAAGATTTTCGCCATACCTAAGTTCTATAGCATTTTTGCGCCTAAGAATACTACGCAAATCCATGTTGATGGCTTTTGCCATGACAGAACCCGACTGGTAGGTTCTCCAAAGTTCAATGAATTCTTCATCGCTGTAAACAGGTTTTGGCATGACAACTCCAGTGAAGTTGCCTTAAATTAAACTAAATCAATGACAACAACATGAATCTTAACGTGATTTGTTCAATGTTTAATAAACAGCGTTGTATAAATCTTGTTTTTTCTCTAGTTTAATGTCCATGTCAATACAAATTGCATCAACTGTATTACCTTGTTTGGTAATTTCAATTTTCTGTTGAGCAATCTCTTGTTCACATTTTTGCTTACTCAAAGTGTAAATCTCTGACTGAAAGAACTTACATTCCAATGCTATGCAGATGTACAGCAAAGGAATGTAAATGGTCATTTCATGTTCCTTAAGGTTTCGTAAGATTCGATACAGGCGTTGAGTTTTCTGATGGCTGCATCTCCTTCTGAGGCGATGGCGATAAGAGATTCACTAACCTCTCCACTAAGTTCGGCTGATGCTTCTCCGCTGTTATCTCCATCGGTAACGGGGGCATCTGGGGCGGCTGGTATGGAGCAGTCGGGGGCTTTGATAGGAATGAACAGCTTGCGCTTGCCAGAAGCAATATCGTAGCGCAACTTATCCTCTTTAACTTTTGCAACATCATTTGCCTTTCTTAGTTTTTGTCCATAATTCTGAGCCACTTGAGCCATCGCTTGCTCAGTGTCCCTAGCCTTGGCATTCAAGGCAGCAATCTCTACTTGCTGGCGGGTATTCTCATCCTCGCTACCTTTGTAGTAACCGCTACCAAAAGCGCCTAAAACAGCCATCAGGATGCCCAACAACACCCAAGGATTAAATAGACTCATTCGCCTGTCTTCCCACGCACATAGGCTTGAGCAGCCATAAACGCAACCACGATAGTCCCCATAGCCGCACAGTAAGTAGTTGTAAGTCCTGCCAACGCATTAACTTTTTCTAGCGTTACCCAAGCAGAAGCAAGGAATGCAATTAAAACAGGGGGTGCGCCTAAAGCCGCCCAAGCCATAACCCGCTGCTGGTCAGCCATCTTGTCCATGTTCTCAATGAGAATCATGCGCTCTGATCTAGCCAACTCAGCATCGGTTACTACGCCATCTTGATCGGTATCAAACTGGTTGTAGGCTGAATCTTTCTCAAGTTGCTTTGTCATTTTTTTCCCTTTCAAGTTCTTTAATCAGCTTTTGCACTTTTTCCTGCTGTTGTTTTGCTTCATGCTTGGCTTGCAAAATATCTATGTAAAGCATACCTAAAACAGGTAACAACAATACGACAAGAACACAAGCAGCAATCCATCCCACTACGCTCTCCCAATCTTGCTTACCAGACCTATTAGCATCCATAGGTATATTAGGAATAGGAAAGCTACCAACAGGTATGCTTGTTTTTCTGCTAGGAGTCGCTCCCTTTCCTTTCGTAGCCATGATTCTGCATCTCTTTTCTTTCTAGCCTTTTCTTGTTCTCCAGCAATGATGTCTCTCATAGCGAATACCTCGGAGTACAAAGCGCCCATATCTTTAGAGCCATATACCATCACTTCACGAATTTGAACGACCATCCTCTCCATTTCTTGAGCCGCAAGAACTCTGTTGAGAGATTCTTCCATCAGGTTTACATCATCAGCAAATACAACTGTTCTGGCTTTAAGTTCTTCCTGTTCTATATGCTCTTGTAATTGTTGTTGCAGTTTAAAAAACGAACTTAAATCTTTTACGATTTTTGCTTTGACTTCAGTTTCATCAACATTGACATACTCAGACTTTTTAGCCGTTGCCACAGACTTTGTAGCTTGAGGCTTGGGACTACCACCAAATAGCTTCCGCAAAGTACCCCAAAACGATTTAACATCCTTGCCAATGGCAACAACATCATCAGCGGTTTTCTTAATTGAGACAAACTGCTCACGCACAGATTGATACAATTCGACAGATGACTGTATGTTTTTAACCAGACCAGCCGCAAGGAGGCAGATAGAGATTGGATCAATTTCAGTCTCCTAAGATGCCAGTAGCAGTGCCAAGAGCAGCCGCACCAGATAGCAAGCCTGTTGGCTTCTTCCTTGCCCTGCGATTCAATTCAGCTAACACTGCTCTTTGCTCAACAGGGTCAACACTAAACAATTTCTTTTGTAATGCTTCTGATGTTTCACCGCTAATGCCTCTTGATCTGGCTAAACCAGTTTTCAATAATCCCAATGCAGTACCAGTTAAGTCACCGCTAGTAAGGCTTTGTGTGATGCTTCCTAATTCACTTGCTTGAGCCTGAGTAGATAGTCGTTCACCACTAGGTGACCCGCCAATAATCTTTTTAGCTGTCTTGCTTTGTTGCTCTAAACCTTTAACGTATTGTGAAAAATCTGTATAGGCATCTTGCGCTGACTTTACTACTTTGCCATTTGCATCAACAGTATCAGTGAATGCATTACGAATAAGCAGTTTTTGGTTGTCTGACTTAAATACTTGACGAGTAAAATCACCGCCTTTGAAGTCACCCACACGTTTGTTTATGTCTGCCATTATGCCAAGTCTGAATGCTTCTTTTTCGTCAGCATTCATTTTCTTGATATTGGCAACAGCTTCCTTAGTGTCAAGATTTTGATACTTCTGACCCATATCAAAGGATTTTCTTATTCTTTCAGCATCAGCAAATTCAGCATTAGCCTTTGCATAATCAGTGTTCAATGATTTAATTTTGTCATTGAATTCATTTTTGACATTTATAAGATCACGACCATAACCAGTTACTTTAGTTGTTACAGCATCTGTTTCTTTTTCAATAAGACGATCTAATCCAATCTTGATTTGATGCAATAAGTCTGTTGGTACAGATTGAGCATTCCGAATTGAATCAAGAGGTGGCAATGTTTCACCTTTAACAGACGCACGTTTTTGAGCCTCTTTATAGGCCTCAATAAATACTGGTCTATCAACGTAAGTTCTGAATGGTTGTGCATCAATAGCAAGTCTATAAGCATTTGGGTATGCTGCACTTGCTTTGCTTGCTTGATTCTCAGCAAGTGCAGTCAAATACTCATAGCCATTAACATTCTTAGCCAATCCTGCTTTTTCAACCAATCCCTTAACAATGTCGTTTGGTTGGTCAATCAATCTGCTTTCAAGAAAATTTGCAGTAGTACCCTTGGCTTTGGATTGGATGATGTATGCGTTGTAGGCTAAGTCTTGTAAGTTTTTACCTAAGTCAGCAATGACGGGATTAGGAACACCAATACGGCGCAACTCATCCAATGCCGCCTGTGCTTCTTGAGGAGTTAGATTGTCCTTGTTCATGTAGTTAGCAAGCATCTTGGATGATGCGGTTGCTTGGTCACCAATGCCTGATGCATTAAGAACATTCTTGATGATTGAGCCTGCCTTATCAATAATGATAGGAACAGTACCGCCAAAAACACCACCAAAAATACCACCCATAACAGTGTCAGAAACAACATCTTTCTCAGAATACCCATACCCTGATAAAGCACCAGTAGCAGTACCAACAGCAGTACCACGACCCGCCTGACCCATTAACGATGTACCTGTAACCAATGCTTGCGTTTCAGGTGCTAACTTTGCAACTTGACGGGCTGCACCAAAAGGTAAAGCAATACCACCAGCTAACTCCAATGGAGTTTTGACCAGCGGCATATCTTCACCAAACTGCCTTTGCTGTTCACGCAACATATTTCGTTGACGCTCATAATCAGCACCGCTAATAGAACCTGTACGCAATGCGGCTTCAAGTTCATCCAAAGTGCCAAAGGTTAAGCCTTGACCAAATGCTCTTGCTGATTCAACAACTGGTGAATATTTAATGTTTTCTTGAAATACTGAAGTTCTAGCCTCACCTTCAGCTAAAGGTAATTTTGTGTAGTCAGTCATTATGGCTTCACCCTTCTAGTCCCTTTGGGGTCAACAAAAATAGTTCCTGATGGATACTTTGGATTTTTCAAAAATGCGTTTACATCTTGTTGCGTAAATGTCTGTGGTTCAAATTTCAATGTCTCAATTGGAACTTCAGGCAATCTAGCACCAGCGTTGATTCTTCGTCTTTCAATTGCTGTTTGTGCATCAGAGACTTTTCTAGCATTAAGTTCTGCAAGTGTGTTAATTGCTTTAGCAGCATCAACTTCAGATTCAGCACCTTGCAATTCTTTGATTGATCTTGCGGCATCACCCTCAGTTTGAGTTCCCTTATTGAGACGCAAAGACTCATTGACGAGGCGGGTCTTAAATCTCTCAAAATCATTTCTAGCGACTACATCAGGATCATTTGAACCTAATGCACTTCTAGCCGCAATAGATGCACGATCTTTCAATCCAAACTTAATATTGCCAGCTTTGATGCTGTTTACATAACCATACGCTTCAGTAGCAAGATTTCTAGCTTCACTAGCAGTTTTGTAATCAGCTTCTTCATCTTTAGCCAAGTCAGGTCTAAGTGGTTTGTTGGCTTTTTCTTCTCTCTTGTATCGTGCTTCTTCTTGTTTTCTTACAAGTTCATCTTGCTTCATTTGACGATTAAATGCGGCATTTTGTTGTGCAAGAGCATTATTAGATTGTGCGATTGCAAGATATGCTTGTGAAGTTTGAAGACCTTGTTGTTTATAGCTATCCATCAATGCCTGATTAGATTTAATCTGAGCCTGATTTTGCTCAAACTGTTGAACTCTTTGAGTTGACTCTGCCAATTTGGTAACTATGCCATCAACCTTTTCGGGGTCAATAGTTCCCTTTTTAAAACTGTCTGAATATTGTCTTGCACTAATTTTTACAGACTCAGGGATGGTTGCGTCATCAATAAATATTTTGAATGGGTCATCTTCAACACCACCAGCCGCACCCAATTGACGCAAAGCAGGAAGAATTTTAGCTTGCTCAGATATAGCTGCACGACCTTGAGGAAATGAAAGTAATTCAGCTTTGACTTGCTCATTGATAGTGCCATCAAGATTCTTAATCTGACCAACCAACTCATTAGCTCTATTAACAAGGCCTTGAGATTGCATAGCTAGACCACGTTGAGTAAGCAAATCAGTTGTTTGCAAATCTTTTAACTGATCCTGTTTAGCTTGACGCTTCAACTCTTGCGCCTGCTGACTGACCTTCATCATCTCATTACGCAACAGGAAAGCAGCTTCTTGGTCACCGCCTTGCAATGCAGCTTGAATGGCTTGAGCATATGAATCAGGGTTGCTAGGGTCAATCATCCCAAGCAACTGTTGCCGTTGCGTAATCCTCTGCAACTGTGGGTCTTGACCACCTAAAGCACCACCAATACCTTGACCTAACTGGTAACCAGCAGTCCTAGCACCTAAAGCAGCTTGTTGGAAAGGGTCTAGTTGAACTTCTTGAAAAGCACGATTCTGAAACTGTGATAACTGGTTTTGTTGGTACTGTTGAGGAGAGGTAAACAATCCTAAGATTTCTGATGCCATTGCCTTTTCTCCTTAAGCCACAAAAGTTTGTTTTCTATTGAGCAATATGTCAATTAATTGTTGATTAATTGTTGCTTGATCTGTGCTGGTATTTCCAAATGCTTTGTTTACTGCACTAGAAAGAACAGGACTGTTTGCCGCACCACTGAATAAATTACCACCTAAAGAATAAGCATTTGCTGGAGCCATTGTTGCTGCCGCATTGATGATTCCCTGACCAGTTAATTGACCAACATTAGCATTAGCTGTACTGACCTTTTGACCAATAGCAGTGCTTAAATCCAAAGGCTGTTGAGACAACCTCTCAAGTCCTGATGTTACATCCATAGGATTGGTAAATGGTGCAAGAGCCGCTGTTTGACCAGTGTAGTATTTACCTTGCAAACCAGCACCAGTATCAAATAATCCAGCACCATAAGTTATGCGGTTTCTAGCCTCTTGATCTGCATTTGCCGCAAGAACCAAATCTTGTTGAGCCAATGAGTTGTAGTAAGCCGCAAGTTCAGGGCTTGTATTCATCAAGTTACCACCCTGTGCTGTAGCTACACCAGAACGACCTGTTTGAAACTGTCTATTACGCAACTCAGCAAGCTGATTTTCTCGACTAGGCGCAAGTAAAGCCGTTTGTTTAGCAATGTATTCTTGTGCCGCTTGCTCTGGTGTTTTAGCAAGGTAACTCTGACCCAAACTAAACAAGTTCTGTGCTGCACCAGTTAAAGGAGCATAAGCCGCTTGTGCGCCCTCTGCACCAGTTAAACCTTGATTAGCCAATGTAGACAATCGGTTTTGGTAACCAAGAATCTCAGCACTAGGTGTATATCCAGCACCAATTACATTGCCTTGAGCATCAGTTTGGAAGTTTGATGAACCAAAGCGAGTAGTTACGCCAACAGGTCTAAAACGAGCCGCATCAGCCGCAATCTGTGCCGCACGAATCTGTGCATCTGCTTGTGTCTTAGCAGCGTCAGTGGCTTGATTAGCAGTTAAAACAGAGCCAGTAGCGCCTAATATACCTTGAATAACAGATGGGCCAAAAGTCTTTAAAGTATCTACTGAAATCCCAGTTGCTTTTGAAATGGAATCCAACATACTTGGAGTAATTGAACTAGCAGCCGAAGAAACAGCAGAAGGAATAACAGCAGAAGAAACAACAGGCGACACAACAGGAGGAATAGATACACCAGCCATAGGACTACCGCTACCAGTTGTAGTTGGTGGAGTAATGGTAGTTGGTAATGCCGCTGTAAGACCAGTAACTCCTAAAGCGGCAGGAGTTAATCCTGTAGCGGCAGCAGTTGCATTTACTCCAGCCGCACCAGTGCCAAATCCAGCCAAACCACCTGATGAACCACCGCCAGCCAACAATCCTGCTTCTGTTGCACCACCAGCAGTTAATGCGGCTAATGGTATTCCAGTAGCTGCTGCAGTAGCAGCCGCACCCGCTGCACCAGTACCCATGCCAGCCAATGTTCCACCAGCCGCACCGCCAGCCGCACCACCACCAAATAAACCATTAAGATTACCAGCGGCATAATTACCGAGTAATCCAGCTACGATCATTGGGGCAAACTCAGTACCTAATTCCTTGATCATGCCTCCCAAACTACCATCACTCTGCTTACTTAAATCAAAGATTCCATAATCAATAATCTCGCCCTTTGCATTAATTCTTGGTGAAGAGACTATGTTTGGTTGATTTGGGTCGGTTGGTAAATAATCTCCACCAGCAAGCCCCAAATACTGAAAATTACCCTTGGTATCGTATTTGGCTTCAAGTGGTTTGCCCTGAAATGTTTGTTCAACTGGTATTGAGTAACCTTGAACTTGCCTACCACCACCCATACCTAGAGATGGGGATCGGTCTACATATTGGGAATAATCGTCACTAACTTTATCGTATGCCGCAGTAGACCCTCCCAATCCTCTGTTTACCTGCGGAACTGTGGTTGTGTTCAATTGAGTGGCAAGATTTGCTAATGATGCAGGATCTAACGCTTGGCCTAATGATGGCAATGGCTCAAGCTCAGGAAAATATGACGGCCTTGTTAGATCAAAATACTCACGCAAACCAGTCTTAGGATTTATTGTTCCAGACCCGCCCCTTGCCTTCAACAATGCCGCTTCTTGAGGGTTGATGTGGGCGAGCATGGTGTCGCCATATCTACCCTTTGATGCTAGATTCTTATATTGATTGTTAAAAAGACTTGGCATTTTTTTTCCTTTAAACAGTTCCATTTGCTATGACATTACCAATCACAGTCAAATTACCAGAGGCATCAATCTTTGCTATAGGGGTCGATATATTGTAGATATACAACACATTCGATGCTTCAACAAAAGAAAAGTTTGTAAATGTTCCATCTGCCTTTGAAGCAATGGCTGTTTGTATATTTGTAAATTCTGTGTCAATCTCAGTTCCCTTGACAACCTTTGAAGCATTGCCAGAAGCAAGGGCATCTTTTGATGCGAAGTTGGTGGTTTTCGTGTAATTAGCCATATTTATTCCTTAACCAAGTTTTCCATTTTTAGCCTGAATCTCAATCTTCTGAATACTCACAGCAGCACCATTTATATCAATTTCATACGCTGTTTGCACAACTTTGCCAAATCCTGATGCTTGACCTACCAAAGTCCCAATCTGGATGCCTGATGAATAGTACGCCACAGGAATTCCATTTGCACCATATTCAGCAATTCCATATTCTGCTACTGTAGATATAGGAATAGTTGCTTGTGTTGCGTAATATTGTGCAGAAAAGTCATACGACCATTTAATAGTAATGATCTGGTTAGTTCCACCAATTACCACAACAGAAATCTTCTTCAATATAGATGTGATATTTTGATCGCCAAGATCCGCATAATTGGTGTAATACTGAAAGCGATAGGTTGAGGCATGGTCAAGGTAAGTGCCATACTTACCGATATATCCATTCTTACCAATCAACAAGTCACCATTTCTGCGAGACAACAATGCAGTTGGTTCAATGCTATCCCAAGTCGTTACCCTAGCTGAACCATCTTGCAACTGCGCCTTTGTATCAAATACATAGACTTGTTTTCCAATAGGAAGCGTTAAAAGGTAAAACGCATTGACTTCAGAATAAACAGCTTTAATGTTAGATTTTGTTTCACCAGATACATAGCCCATCAAGTCATTACGCACATTTTTAGATAAATCACGCAAAGGTGCTGATTTTTCTTGAATGGTACGCATTAGACTACGAACACCAGAGTTAGACAAGAAAACAATGTCTGAACCCGTTGAAATTATGGTATCTCTTGCTAAACAACCAATATTGCCTATAGTGTCAGACAAAGACATTGTGGAAGGAGTTGTTGCTCCTTGATAGACCAATATCTGACGACTACCAAAGATAATTAAGAAATTGTTGTGTGCGCCAAGTCCTACGATTTGATCCGAACCATTAGGCCAAACCCGTGAAACATCCAAAGTACCTGAAGTTCCACCTGTCCAATTATGACCAGTAAGTAAGTCAGAAAAACTAATTGTTACATTGTCTGAAGTTGTTTCTGCCACCCATAAACGACCAAAGGCAGATATAGCAATGTTTGCCAAAGGAACTGTACCTGTGTAACCAGTCTTTTCAGAGACTCTGCGAAATGTGGTTGTGCTTACAGCAGGATCGTAAATTAATGGATCAAATCCTGATTGAAAAAAATATGTAATTCCATTTAAAGATGCACATTGCCAATTGCTTGCTGTAATAGTAGGAGCAGTACCACCCCCACCATAGGTCAACTCTGTAACTGTATTTGTAGAACTGAGTTTAAATAACTTGTTGTTTCCAGCAAATAATACAGTCAATGTTCCATCAAGTTGCACAAGTTCATGGATGACCTTTACATCATTTGCGCCAAGATTTCCACTTGAAGAATTAACCCTTGAGTAGCCTTTCCGAGCGCCAATACGTCCATATTGGTCAATCACGCAATTGGTGGCAATCGAAGCATATCCCGCCTCTAATGTCAGAGGAGAGTCTTGAGTGTTTAAGCCAAAAAATCCTGGGGCCTGAACACTAAAAGTCTGCAAGTTTTGCGTCATACTGCAACAAACTCCTGATTCTCAGGATAGCGAGTGCCTTCCAAAGCAATGTAATCAGACAACATAGCTTTATATAAAATGTATGCTTCAGAGGAAGTCAAACCACCATCTTCACCACGCTCAATTAAGGCACGGGAATAGGCATTCTGAACCACTAAAACGTCAGGAACAAGCACAACAGTTGCATCTGATGCTAAAGTAGCCTGTGGTACTGTTAAAGCAAATTTGATCGTATAAACACCATTAGGTATTGGATATAGATTTACTTTGGTGTCATAGCTTGCATTAACGCCATCAAAAGCAAATTCTGTAGGTATTGAGTTAACAAGTGGCGTAAAGTTTAGCTTGCGGTTCATGTCCACAAAGCTGATGTTTGTAAGACCAACATTGCTTGTAGTATTGATTACATCCATTACTTGAAACTTCTGACCAGCACCTGTCAAAGCATAAGATGATGTAGATGCTGATGTTGTAACTGTAATGGTTTGACCCAAAACATTCCAAGAAAAAGCATCTTCAATTTGACGCTTGGCATCATTAACAAACTTACCAATTAATGTTGAGTAAGATGTTTCGGTAACAGTAGCTACTGTTGTCTCACGCAACCTTATGAGAACATCATTTACAAGTTCTAAATAAGTCATTATCTTGTTAATCCTTCTTCTTCAATAGTAATTATTACTGAAAATGTAGATGCCGACTCAGATTGTGCTTTAAGTATGTCACCTTCTTCCATCACAAAATAAGACACACCACCCCAATCTTGTGTAGTTTTGGTAGTTAAAGCGGTTTCAAATACAAGAGAATAGGTGGCAGATGCAGAGGTATCTGTCCAAGAAAAAGAAATATGTTTTTGCGAACCAGTATTAACCGCCCGTAGCAATACCACCCTTGCATAATACCCTTTTGGTACTGTGTAGAGGGTTGTCAGCGTATTTGCTGTAAGGTTTGCGCCAACTGATAATGCTCTCATTTCGCTTTTGCCTTGTTCCTTGCGGAGATAGCTTTAGCTTTTGCCTTTGCGTCAGCCTTTGAGGATGCACCCCATGCCTTAAGCGAAAGAAGCAGTCTTGTTGGTTCACCATTCTTGTCGTACTCAGGGCCATCATTACCACCCATACGAGCCAAGAAACTTGCTCTGCGAGGGTTATCCCCCGACTTTACTGGCGGCTTCAGATTTCCACCAGTTTCTGCATTATAAGACGCTCTGCCCTTGGCATTCAAGCCGCCTTTTACATTTTGACCAGCTTTTGTTTGCCAAGTGGGTGTTTTCATTTACTTACCTTTTTTGGGCTTCTTTGCAGTCTTTGCCGCTTGTTTAAACGCTTCAGCAGTAGGCGCACCCTTACTACCTACCTTACGCATCTTTTCGCCAGAACCCTCGGCTATCCGTTGCTTCTTAGCATTGATGTTGGCGTATAAACCCTGCTTCATTTCATCTTCCTTTTAGGCTTAGACATACCAGCTTCAGATAAAGCAATGGCAACTGCCTGTTTTGGGTTCTTGACAACCTTACCGCCCTTGCCTGAATGTAAAGTACCTTCCTTGTACTCACGCATTACCTTGCCAACCTTTTTCTGAGCCATTGTGGGCTTTTTCATAGGGTTTCTCCTTAGTACATTATCTTGGCTGTAATCGTGCCTGTGACAAAAACTGTGCAATTTGCTCGTAAATACTTTGGTGCATTTTGAACAGTAACTATGCCATTAGCGGTCAATGCAGTTCCTAAAGTTGACCAGTTTGTTCCATCAAGACTACCCTGCAATACAACAGTAGCTGATGTAATGCCTGAAACCTGTAAGAACGCTGGTTGACCAGAATCGACTTGAACGGCTATTGATGCACCAGTTGCACCAACAGCGTCCAAAAGTGTAATGGGTGATGTTAAAGATGCCATTACTTACCCCTTGAAGATTTCTTCATCATGTTAGTAGCAGTTCTGCCACCACGCATAGGCATTGGCATTTTTGGCTTACCAATAGCAACCATGATTGCCACAGGAATACCCTTTTTAGCGGGTGTTTTAGCAGGAGTTTTGGGTTTAGCTTTCATATCAATCCTTTGTAATTGAACCACCAGATTTCCAAGCATCACAAGTCCTAGCTGCCGCACAAGTGAAGTGGAATAACTCACAAAAACCTAGATCAGCAGCATCAATAAACTGCTGGTCATACTCAAGTTCATTCTCTGAACTCTTGCCCTTTTCCAAACCACTCTTGATGCAATCCATCATCTTAGGAGTTTGAATGAATGCCGCACAGTTACCGCAACGCATGGTTTTAACCACATCGGTAGGTGCGTTATACATCTTGGCTTTTATCAGCCAAAACGCTTCATTGGGTTCATCTGGGTTAGGTGGGCCATACCCAAACTTCTTAAAAGCATTATTCCTGTTCTTCAGGTTTACTTCAATATCCTGAGTAGGAAGTGGGCAAATAACGCCTGAAAGCATTCCATCTTTCATTTCCACAACCTATCGGCTATAAATGTAAAGACTCCACCAGCAATACTAGCGATGGTCATTCCCATCCAAAAACCGCCTTTAGACTTGTTAGCAAGTTCTAAAAGGGCTTTTACATCGGTACTCAACTGAGTTACCTGACCATGTAGAGACTCTACTTGAGCCTCTAATCTACCAAAATCTCTTGCGTCAATTTCAGCCATTTGCAACCTTTCTTGGTCTTCCCATACGCTTAATTGTGGGCATGACAGGCGCAAATGCGGTATCTGTTCTAGTTTCAGATTCTATGGTTACTTCTGGTTCGTCTACCCTTACATACCCTTGATGACCCTTCATAGAATCAA
>Ga0209190_1002145_pt1 | contig 13465 bp, 8 predicted proteins | sample M_140205_XF_Meta_FD_187315 | JGI IMG/M metagenome (GOLD analysis project Ga0209190, IMG submission 187315) | Freshwater microbial communities from Lake Montjoie, Canada to study carbon cycling - M_140205_XF_MetaG (SPAdes) (version 2) | ecosystem: Environmental > Aquatic > Freshwater > Lake... | reverse complement strand
GCGCTTCAATCGTTCTTTTACCCCGATCTTCAACAAATTGCAGATGAGCTTGGGGTTGCTGGCGAACCGATGGATGACTAAAAAATTAAAGCAAACCTCCATCGCGATTTACCTCATAATAGAACTCCATGTCCGCGCAAGACACAAGACGACGCTTTGAGCAATGGATTAAAAATCCACAATGCACGGCAAACGCTGTATCTGCGATTTTAAATGTGCCAATGCTGAAAGTGGCCCGCGCCGAGGGCGTGACCACGCCATTCGGTCAGTCACCGTATGCGCTTGTGCGTGGCCGTAAATTTGAACAATCCATTTTCGCAAAGAATGCAGCCGTGTTGCGCGAGGAACTTGAGAAGAACGACATCCTTCCAAAGAAATCCGCCGGCTTCGCAGATTTCCGCTTGTCCAATGCGGGCGGCCCATATAAAAGAATCGAAGACGCTCTTGCCGCCACAAGCGCTTGGCTTCTATCTCTAAAAAATAAAACTGCCACCGAAACAATCGCCTCTGGCGCCACAATTCGAATTCCTGGCGGCGTGATGTTGCCCAAAGCGACGCTTTGCATAGACGCCTTGGCCATTGATTTTTCCGGCGCTCGAATTCATTTGATCGTTGGTGAAATCAAGGTGTATCCCGACCGCGGCGGTTTCACAGACGCCACGCAAATCGCAACATCGCGCGCGCAAGCTGGCATGTATGTGCATGGACTTCGCCTGACGGTAGCGGCCCTTAATTTGGAAGATTCCATTGAAGTGAGCGATCGCGGATTTTTGGTTCTAAGCCGCAGTGGAAGCAACCACATTAAGTTGCGCCCAAATGAAGACCTGCGCGCCCAAGCACAGCGCGCTCAAGCTGGCCTTGCGCAACTTTCCACAGAGGCGCAGACACTTCAACTTGATAGTTCCATGGGTCTGCCCGTGATTCAAAAAGCGGCGACTCATTACTGCGAATCATGTTTAAGTTTCTGCGAACGCGCCGAGATTTGTCATGGACGTGCCAAAACCAGTCACAGCGCCGCAGTTCTTGGTGATGATGTATTTAGAGCGCTTGGGGGCATATCGCTTGAGCGCATGAAAGAACTTATGAATGGCACAGCGCAACCAATAGACCAGCACGAGCGCGAAATACTTGAATTAATTCAAACTGGCCAAGATCCAGATACTCGACAGGATTCACCCAATGAGTGACGCGCACGATATTTCACTGCGCGTGCGTTCCTATGTCGCGGGTCATCCGTTGCCCATCTTGGAAAAGATTCCGTTTGCCATATCGTCAATGCCACGGCGCATGCTTGTTGCGTTCATTCGCATGGGTGGCGAATCATCTCCGTGGGCGATCGGTTGGCAAATTGGAAATGATCAACCCGTTCTCCGATCGGTGCCAGAGGCACGCAATCGAATTCAAGTGTCTGAAATGGTTGCCGAGTTTGGCGACGCGCTTCTTGCACACTTCAAAGATTTTGAACATGGTCAACCACAACTCTGGGTGGCAGGACCAACACACATTGACATGTTGCACTTTCTTGCACTGCGATATGCGCGCGCGCGTAGCGGTGATGCGCAGTTGATCGCGCGGCTTACTGCCACGGGTCGCCTTGCTCATATGTTATTTGAAGCATCGCATAATCCAAATCGATCTTTGTGCATGAATGCGCCCGCCCTGCTTCGCCAAGTGATGGTTTTTCCATGTGAACCAATTCGTCAACACCATCTTGGGTATCTGATTGGTCTTTTAAATTCAGGCACCTTTGAGCAACGAATGGCCGCGGCTCAAGAAGCTGAAAAATTAGCTATTTCAACCACGCTGAATCCGGATGTGGAACGAAAGCTTGAACCTTTGGTGAGCGAGTGGAATGAAAATAAAACCACTTCAGCTAAAGATCCCTTTGAGAAAAAAATACACACGATTCTTGGCGCAGAACTGCAAACGCGCCTTCACGTGTTGGCCAGTGGCATTGTGGCAATTGAAGGTCTTGGTCTTGCCACAAACCCGGGCTCCTCACAAATATCAGTTGCAAGCATTGAAGCGCTGACGCGGCATAACGGATATGACGAAGGAGTTCGCGCGGGTGGTGCGACTATTTCACCAGAGACCGACCACGACCCCGTGACGGCCGCATCTAATTTCGCTGGAAGTGATCTTGACTTGATCAAAGCAGAAACGGCGTTGACCCACCATGATTCTGAAATGCGCAATCAATTGGTGCAGGCTGGAAGTGGATTTAAAGGGACAATTGTTGAGCGCAAGACAGTGATTCAACTTAGGAGCACAAAGCGCGAACAGCTCTGTGTATTGGCAAGTGGGTCGTGTCCGCTTCGAAGTCGTAAAGGCGATCGACTTCGCTGCGCACTGGACACGGATGATGTCTTGAGATGGGTGATTGAATCAATTGAACCCATGCTGACTACGCAACGCAAAATTGTTCTAGTGTCCACCAAGGCTGTTGTGGCCGGCGCCCCTCCGATGAAAGGTGCCAAAGACGTTGTGTTCTACGCGGTTGATGACGCCAGCATGAAAGTGCGCGCGATGATCAAGATAAGTGAGTTGAACTCTTCTGAAGAATTGCCGGGCGGATGGTTGCTAGACAAATTGCGTGCCGGGCGCGATCCGGATTCTGTTGTTGAAAAGGAACACTTTAAAGGCGAGAGTGCTGACACCGCTGAAAAACTGGGGTTAGACGATGGCTCAAGGTAAACCAAACGAACATCGCGCACAATTACAAGTTTGCATGAGCGATCTTACAAATGACTTGATCGCAAGCATGATGAAAGCCCCGAGCTCGGTTCAGATTGTGGCTTCACCGCCAGGAGCTGGCAAAACAAAAACGATTATTGATGTGTGTACGCAACTACGACTACATCACAAAAAAATTGCCGTGGTTTGCCAAACCAATCACCAAGCGGACGATTTTTGTCGCAGGCTGGTAAAGGCTTGTCCGTTCGCAAATGCAATTCGATTCGCGGGCGGTAACGCGCCCACGGAACCCCCATGCGAAGGGTGTCGTGTGATTATGAAGTCAAGGGAATTTCCGGAAGGAACAAAGATAGTGGTGGGAACCGCGGCGAAGTGGTCCATGATTGACACATGCGAAGAAATGGACTGCATGATTGTGGACGAAGCCTGGCAGATGACTCTGGCCACCTTTCTACCCATGCTTCGATTTTGTAATCGATTCATTCTGATTGGCGACCCCGGCCAAATTTCTCCGGTTGTAAGAAATGACACAGAGCGTTGGGAAACTTCGCGCAATGCGCCACACCTTGCGGCGCCTGGTGTTCTAACGCAAAATATGAAAATTCAACAGCGCAAACTGCCGGCGACATGGCGACTGCCGCATGACACGGCCAAGTTGATTCAGCCGTTTTATGACTTTCAATTTGACAGTGCGGCGCAAGATGGCGAGCGTTCTCTGCTTGTTGAAAAGGTTGGTTCCAGAGTTGGTTACGGAGATATTGACGCGGCGCTTGAATCGCTGTCGGGTCGGTCGGTTGCTTCAGTGTTGGTGCCTGCACCAACCCGTGGCGTTGTTGCGCAACGCGATCTTGATGTGGCGCAAATTTGTGCAAACGTTGTGGTTCGAGCGTTGGAACGTCAAGCCACGGCGATTGCTTTAGATGGTCAAGACCCGAGCCCACGGCGCCTATTACCAAAAGATATCGGCGTGTCTTCCACACACCGAGTGATGGTGCAAGCGATTATTGAAAGCTTGCCCCCAGAACTTAGGGACGTGATCCACGTGGACACGCCGGAACGTTGGCAAGGATTGGAATGCGAACTTATGGTCGTAGCGCATCCACTTTCAAATGTCACCAAGGCAAGCAAGTTTGATTTAGAGACAGGCAGACTGTGCGTAATGACAAGTCGGCACCGGAGTGGTTTGGTGGTGGTCAGTCGCGACCATGTGCCAGAAATGTTGGCAAATATTTTGCCAACCGCGAATCAAGCGCTTGGTCAAGATGATGTCTTTGGCCTGGGTTTATTCAGGCACCGGGCGTTTTGGAATCAGTTGCATGCGGGGTGATGGATTGCTGACCACTTAAACAAATCACAATGATTTTTAAATATCGCCCTCTTTTTTAATATCAGTCCTTAGTTCAACAAGAACCTGCTTAAGTTCATCTGGCGAGTTCTTTGAATCACTGGATAGTTTGGCAATATCTTTGGCGCCCGGCAAAAGACGTGTATTGAAGGATCCGACCGATTTATTGAATGCGTCTGACGCGCTTTTGATTCCATTGCCCACCGATTCCAAATGGTCAGCGAATTTGATAATTCGATCAAGCAACTCTTTCGCACTCTCACCTATCTTTTGCGCGTTTTCAGTCACGGCAGCTTGTTTCCACTGCAAAGCGCAAATGCGAAGCAATGCAAGAAGCGTCGACGGAGTGGTAATAATGATTCCATCTTTTAATGCATCTTCAAAAAGACCGCCATCAATTTCTAATGCAACTGAAAGCGCACTTTCAACTGGAACGAACATAATTGTCATTTCGATATCCGCGCCAACTGCCTTGGCATAGTCACGCTTTACAAGAGCCTTGACATGTGATCGCACAGCAATTGGGTGGGCAATTCGACGCTCCGCACGTTCAGAATCAGTCTTCTCGGGATTCAATGAATCCAAATAGGCATCCATTGGAACCTTCACATCGATTGGCACTACACGCTTATCGGGAAGATTGATTGTCATATCTGGGCGAATACGTCCTTCTTCTCCTTCAACGGATGCTTGTTCGTTGTAATCGATATGTGGTCGCATTCCGGCCAGCTCAACGATATTTCTAAGTTGAGTTTCACCCCATTTTCCGCGTTGTCGATTGTCGCGCATTGCACTCGCGAGAAGTTGCGCAGAACCCGAAGCCGCAATTTGTAAACCTGCAATCTGTTTGAATTGTTCTGTGAATGCGGCTGCGTCAGTTGCCCGTTTTTGATCAAGATCATTTATCAGTTTTTCCTGCTTCACCATTTGATCTTTAAATGGCGTCAATGTGGCATCAAAGGCTTTCTGTCGAGATTCCAGATCCTGCTGAGAGAGTTGGGATTGGCTCTCAAATTGCTGTTTGGCTTGGGCCATGAATGTCTCGGTTGTCGCCTTAAGCAAATCAGCGCCAGTTGCTTTGAATACATCGGTCAATGCAAGCCTTGATTGTTCGACAGTAGTGCGGAGTTCTACTAAAGAAGCGCATTTCTCTTTAAAGAGTGCGTTTATTCTGGATAATTCTTTGTCAGATTCAGAAGCAGTCGCAGTCGCAGTAGTTACTTTTTCTCGTTCAATCTTAATTTCTTCTTGTAACGCACGCACTGATTGTTGTGAGGCTTCAAGAAGCCCTTTTGACTTACTTGCTTCATCTCTCACTGATTTATTTTCAATGCGCAACGTCTCGCATTCCAACCGTATTGCATCAACGCCCGCAGTGCGCGCACGGGCGGCAGTATTCGCCAGAATAAATCCAATCACCCCGCCAATGGCGGAACCAATTGCAAGCCCCGTTAAAATTTGTGTTGCATCCATAAATGTCATCTTACTGCGTGTCGTTCGGACATACACACGCAACTTTAATTAAAATTGCCAAGCAATTATCCGTAAACATCAAAATTCGAATTTCTATAAACTTCGTTTTATTGAAAGTTCGGGGCCATTGATCAAGGAACTTAATATGGGGTGGCTTTGCAGTCGGGTACCAGTCACGGACGCCTGTATCTAAGCGAAGGCGGTCTTTACATTTACACACGCACTTAAGATATAATTACATAATGAATCTTATCCCAGGCGAACTATATTTCATAAATGAAACAGATTTTAAAACTGGGGAGCGATCTGAATATTACAAAATAGGTATTGTCCGTGATATAACTAAACGGGATTCTAAAAATCGACTGCTTGAGCATCAGACAGGTAATCCACGCAAACTTGAATTAGTTAAAACCTTGATCATATGGGCTGTTGAAAAAGTAGAAACAAATCTTCACTACTTTTTTGCAAGCAATAGAGTCGCGGGCGAGTGGATGTGTTTCACAGCTGCTGAGTTACAAAAAGCTTATAAAAAGGCTGAAGAATTATCCGAAGAGATAAAGCTACTTGAACCTGATTTTAGGCGTGCTGAAAAATTAAAAGATATTGCCAGTAATGGCCAAGTATTTCCTGCGACTGATGAAGTTCGCGTTCTGTATGCAGCGATAATGAATTTTAAAAGAGTAATAAAAACATGCGAGGCATTAATTACTAGCTACAAAACTTATTTAATTGGTGAATTTAGAAGAGGCGTTGACATTGTTGCACAAGGCGCAGTTCAAAATAGGGTCGGCGCTAAAAGATTTGATGAAACATTATTTGCTGAGAAGTATTCAGATCTTTATATAAAATACACAAATATTTCAAGCCATATTACAGGCGGCTTCCGCCCCGCACTAGCTAATGATTGGAAATTTGATTTGTCTACTCTGAATCCTGCGCAACAAGAATTGCTTGACAAGTTTGAGAATGACTTAAAATCTAGTGACGACAAATTAGATTTAAGTTTTTCACTCCACTCTCAATATCTACAAGTTCTTCAAGTTAAGGCATTTGCTGATTGGGAAAGTGAAATTGCAAGTACAAAACTCAAAGTCTTAACCGGTGAAGCAGAAGGAATTGCAGGGATTTGTAACTGGAAACGCGAAGTAAAAGAAATAAAGATTCTAGACAAGGATAAGTTGAAATTTGAAAATCCTGATGCGTATAACGCATGCGTAGTGCAAGGAAGGACAATAGAAGTGATTGTGCCTGAACCTAGAACAATTGCAAAAACTAGTTAACTATGGGTTGCTTAAGTATCCTCGAAACCTTGATCGATACCCGTCTGTTGAGCCACCTCTTGAAGGACAGTTGGTTCTAGATCTGCTACGTTTCGAACAATTATAATAATAATGTATAAGAATTTTTAAAACAACTATATTTTTCGCGCCGCGCGGGATCCAACGTCTTCTGATCTCATGACGCGAAAAAATCTAATTTAGCTTTTGATTTGGCTGCTTGAGCGACTGTGTGAATAAGGTTTTTTTTGTAATTTTTCTTTGCCATGCGGTGAACTTTGAATTAAAGGTGAGAGATGAAGTGAAAGAGAGCAAAAAAGTAAAACAGAAGCTGATTCCGCGGACTCAGCAAGGGTAAAGGAAACTACGGAGTCCTTGCGACACGGAAGCCGATGCATTTGTCGCGATTATCGCAACCAGCTGAGTTGCGGCTCCCCGATAAGCAGTAGAGGTAGGACAAACTCCAGTCACCACCGCGCAACACCCGGCATGGCTTACCTCTGCCTTTTTGGATTGACCCTGTCTGTGGCCCAGATGGGTTAATGACACAATCAAAGTGCGAATTATAGCGATCGTTTGACCAATCCTGACACCATTCAAACACATTGCCCAACATGTCATACAAACCGAATGCGTTGGCGAACTTCCCGCCAACAGCATGTGTTTCTTTCCCTGAATTGTCACTAAACCACGCAACATTCCCAATAAGTCTCTTAAGATCGGTTCCGTTTGGATATTCAGGCATGCTGTGAACCCTGGTATTTGTGCCGCCGCGACATGCATATTCCCACTCTGCTTCGGTTGGCAGGCGCAAGCCCGTTGCGGTGTTAAAGCCAGCTATGTCATTCCAACTTACTTGCTCAACTGGTCTAGATGCGCTGTCAAACTTGTCCTTGAAATGACTTGGATTACTGCCCATTTTGCCTTGCCACTGCGTTTGTGTTACTTGGTATCTACCCAAGTAGAAAGCCTTCGTAAGCTTAACTTGGCGCAGATTATAATTATAATCTTGGGGATCACCCATTTGAAATGTGCCCGGAGGAATTAGAAGCATTTCTATGCCAGTGCAGCTGTCACGCACGCACCATGGAAGACCTATATTGGATATGGCAATTAGCAGTTCTGGATTGGTGACAACCGTTGGGTCGGGGTCTTGGCGCAAAACTTCGCACCATGAAAGATCAGTTGGCGCAAACACCTTTCGCACTTGTTCATCCGAGTCGATGGACAACCGAGCGATGACATAGGCGGGTAAGTCGTCTCGCATGGCAATTGATAAACGTACATTTTTATCTAGGTGCGTAGAAAGATAACGCACAAGTTTCTGTGACAAGCGCTTCGCTTGTCCAATTTCTCTCGCTACTTCTGAATTAAGATCGGTTAAGAGCTTGCATGCAACCGCTTCCGAAAGATCAACCCGGCAAGCAAGCGCAAGAAGCACGGAAAATTCTCTATCCCCCGCTAGTTTGATTGCTAGTTCTTCCGAAAGATCAGGTCGGTTTGCAATTACAAGGCGCACAAAAGATGAGGAATCCGCCGCCAGTTTGATTGCCAACGCTTGCGAAAGATCAGGTCGGTTTGCAATCGCCTTGCGCACCGAAAATTCTCTATCCCCTGCTAGTTTAATTGCCAACGCTTGCGAAAGATCAGGTCGGTTTGCAATTGCAAGGTTCACCCAAAGAGAGATATCCCCCGCCAGTTTGCTTGCCAACTCTTCAGATAGATCAGTTCGGTCTGCAATTGCAGTGCGCACATACTGAGAGCTATCCCCCGCCAGTTTCCTTGCCAACATTGTTGAAAGGCTTACTTGTTTTGCAATCGCAATACGCACTTGATCATATTTATCATCAGCCAGTTTAATTATTAATTCTTCTGCAAGATTAACTTGATTTGCAATCGCAGCACGGACATTAGCATTTGTATCTTGGGACAGTATACTTATCCATTTATTTGAAAGATCTGCTCGTTTTGCAATAGCAAGACGAAGATTATCATCCGCATTCGTCGCTGCTGTACTTGCCAGGGTTTCTGAAATGCTTACCCGCTCTGCAATTGTTTTTGCCACCCACTTATACACTTCGTACTTGCTGGCAAACTCAAATTTACCCGCATTGCTAATGCTCCACAGAAGAATGGTTTCAGGAGTCCTCTTTTTAGTGAGTATTTTTTTTAGTATATTTTCAGTGAACCTTGCGATGAACCGCGGATCCGCGGCCAATGCCAAGTCGAAGATGGGGTTCTGCACAAACTCACTGGTATATCGCTCGCCTAATTCCAACAGATCAGCCATGGGCGTGCCGGGGTTGGCGGCTAGGGCTCGATTGATCTTGGGGTCTTTTTGTTTTTTTAATAGTTTCACCACGGAAGCGTTTATGGCGGGGTTGGCGGCGACAATGCGAGCCAATTCGGGTGACTGAACCGCTAATGCACAGAGTTGATTCGGCGTGCTCTCTTGGTCAGCCGCCGCCGCGAGCGCCGCGGAGTCAACGGAGGTTTTTTCGGAATTTTTCTTTGCCATACGGTGAACCTTGAATTAAAGGTGTGAAGTGAAAGAGAGAAAAAAGTGAAATGGTAAAAGTAAAATAGAAGCTGATTCCGCGGACTCATCCGCAGCCAGCGCTGCGGATTCGTTTGAAACACCGCGGACTCAGCAAGGGTAAAGGAAACTACGGAGTCCTCGCGACACGGAAGCCGAAGCGGTAGTAGGTGCGGTCGCCGGGATCGACGATGTCACGGTACGACGAGCGGCAGGTGGAGACGTCGGTCCAGCAGCCGCCGCGCAGTACGTGGTACGCACACCATGTTTTCGTGGGTCCGGTGGGTTGTATCTTTCCAAAATCGATATAAATATAATCGCAATGCCAATCATTACACCACTCCAGCACATTGCCTGACATGTCGTACATGCCAAACGCATTGGCTGCCTTGCCGCCAACGGCATGTGGTTGATTTCCTGAATTATCGCTGTACCACGCAATGTTCCCAAGCAAACTGACATCATTGGTACCGTTGGGGTAGCCAGGCATGCTATGGAAATGCGTTGTTGTGCCTGCCCGACATGCATATTCCCACTCCGCTTCCGTCGGCAAACGCAAACCTGTTGCGGTATTAAAAGCAGCAATTTTACTCCAACTTACATTCTCAACCGGTCTTGACGCACTATCCACCTCGTCCTTGAATTCACTTGGGTTACTGCCCATTTTGCCTTGCCACTGCGCTTGCGTTACTTGGTATCTACCCAAGTAGAAAGCCTTCGTGAGCTTGACTTGGTGCAGACTTTTTTTGGTATCACCCATTTGAAATATGCCTGGGGGAATAAGAAGCATTTCTATGCCAGTGCCGATGTCACGCACGAACCATGGAAGACCTGTGTTGGATATGGCATTGAGCAGTTCGGGATTGGTGACAACCGTTGGGTCAGGATCTTGGCGCAAGATCTTGCACCATGAAAGATTGGGTGGCGCAAATACTTTTCGCACTTGTTTTGCCCTGTCGCTAGATAACCGAGCGATGACATCCGCGGACAAGTCATCTCGCATGGCGATTGATAAACGTATATTTTTATCTTTGTGCGCAGACAGGTGACGCACAAGTACTTGTGACAAGCGCATGCTTTGTGCAATGAAAATTAATTCTGATTTAAGATAAATTAAAACTGGGGCTACCAATGCTTCAGCAAGATCAATTCGACATAAAACTGCATTTGCCACCCACTTATATACCATTTCTTTCTTGGCAAACTCAAATTCGCCATCGTTCCTAACGCACCACAAAAGGATATTTTCTGGAGTCTGCTGATTGGTAATAATATTTTTTACCAGTTTTTCTGGAAACTTTGTCATGAAGCGCGGATCCGCGGCCAATGCCAAGTCGAAGATGGGGTTCTGCACAAACTCGCTGGTATATCGCTCGCCCAATTCCAACAGATCAGACATGGGCGTGCCGGGGTTGGCGGCTAGGGCTCGATTGACCTTGGGGTCTTTTTGTTTTTTTAATAGTTTGACCACGGAAGCGTTTATGGCGGGGTTGGCGGCGACAATGCGCGCCAATGCGGGTGACTGAGCCGCTAGTTTGCAAAGTTGATTGGGCGTGCTCTCTTGGTCAGCGGCCGCGGCGGATTCAACGGAGGTTGTTTTGGGATTTTTCTTTGCCATGCAGTGATCCTTGAATTAATGGTGAGAGGCGTAGTGAAAGAGAGGACAAGTAAAAACAGAAGCTGATTTCACGCCTCTTGCGATGAAAGTTTGGAACGTGCTGACGCCTCATCCCAGACCTCGGCGCCAAAGGCAATGGCGTTTCGAATAGTTCCCGGGGTCGCAGTTTTTGCTTGATTTGTGACAAGTATATTTGTTTTCGCTGAAACATTGTTCGCAATTACAGCGCCGGCGGCCTTAAATCTTGCTGACAACTCGGCACTTACTTCGTCGCTTAATCCAAATATGACCACCGTTTTTCCAGATAAATAAATCCGTCTTCTGGATGAAATGCGGTGGTACGGATGCTCGTAGTAAATTTCTTCAGGACTTTTTTTTACTATTTTTTCTTCATCATCGCTGTCTTCATCGTCGCTGTCTTTGTCATGAATTGGTTCAATGTCCAATTCGGCTGCACCGTAAGAAAGTGATTTCGTATTCAAATCAATTCGCGCTCTCGTAAATGTGCTTACAAATTCATCTTGATCCTTCAAAAGTTCATCGAGCAGGTTGACTGGCAGTGATTTCCGATCTGCGATTGCGCATTTCACATACCAACTTAAATCTGAGGCAAGGGAAATAACAAGATCATCTGGAATATCAGCACGCTGAGCAATGGCACCCCGAACACATGCTTGCGTATCTTTGCTTAATTCACGAATAAGATTTAATGAAAGATCTGATCTTTGCGCTATAGCGCAACGAACATACCTATCTGAATTCTTTGCGAGTGTTTGTAATGCTTCGAACGAAATATCCATATGCCCGTGAAGGGCTTTCATCTCATCGAGTGTGCGCGACGGTTCTATAATTTTGCATTCATCATCCTTATCAACTAATTCAGCGGAATCGTTATCCTCAATCAGATTATCAAAGGCTTCGGATGGTAATTCTTTATAGACTTCCGTGAGCCATCCGATTGCCCATTGTGGCAATTCGTTTGAATAATCGTCAAATGCAATATGTAAATCTGAAATAAAATCATAATTTTCATTGTCTATGCAACTGCGAACGTTTTTGGAAATGGAGTCTAATAAAATTATTATAAACTCTTCAGGTATATTTTTTACTAGGTCGTTTCCAAAATTACTATTCAGTTCAATAAAAAGATAGAAATCTTCTAGGTCATCCCAATTTAAACACGAATCATGTCGGGGCATTATATAAAATAGATCCTCTGGAAAGTCTTCCCTTGCGACAAGTACTCTTATAGATTGTTCAGATCCTTGATAAGCTATATAGCGTAATATTTCCTCCGAAAGATCAAGCCTCAGAGCCATTGCAGTCCAAACTGTTTCTTCCCATTCACAATTAACCATTAGTTTATTTATCAATTCTTTAGAAAGACAAGCTCTCTCTGCAATCGCAATTCGCAGGGGTATTGAACTATCTCCTACAAGTTTGTTTGCCAACTCTTCTGAAAGATTGTTTCGTTTTTTTAAATACGCATCTAGCATCCATCGTTGATTGCTATGCTCGGGGTTTGATATGCAAAATTCAAATGCCCATGCTTTGACGATACACACCTGCAAGCCGTCCGTGGCCGGGGGGTCAGCATGTATGAGCTCGAATTCTTCCGCGTTCCTGATGCACCACAAAATGATATTTTCTGGAGTTTGCTGATTCGTGAGAATATTTTCTAGCAGTGCTTGTGGAAACTTTGCGATGAACCGGGGATCCGCGGCCAATGCCAAGTCGAAGATGGGGTTCTGAACAAACTCGCTGGTATAACGCTTGCCTAATTCCAACAGATCAGCTAAGGGCGTGCCGGGGTTGGCCGCCAATGCTCGATTGACCTTGGGGTCTTTTCGTTTTTTTAATAGTTCCACCACGGAAGCATTTATGGCAGGGTTAGCGGCGACAATCCGCGCCAATGCTGGTGACTGAGCCGCTAGTTTGCAAAGTTGATTGGGTGTGCTCTCTTGGTCAGCGGCCGCGGCGAGCGCATTAGAGTCGACGGAGGTTTTTTTGGGATTTTTCTTTGCCATGCGGTGAACCTTGAATTAATGGTGAGAGGTGAAGTGAAAGAGAGGAAAAAGTGAAATGGTAAAAGTAAAATAGAAGCTGATTCCGCGGACTCATCCGTAGCCAGAGCTGCGGATTCGTTTAAAACACCGCGGACTCAGCAAGGGTAAAGGAAACTACGGAGTCCTCGCGACACGGAAGCCGATGACGTCGTCGCGGTCGCCGGGATCGTCGTCGCCACGGTACGACGAGCGGCAGTAGCTGGAGCTGCCGAGCCAGTAGCCGCCGCGCAGCACGCGGGCCCAGCCTGTCGCAGGTCCGATGGGTTGTATTTTTCCAAAATCGATATACCTATAAACGTTATACCAATAATCATTACACCTCTCCCACACATTGCCTGACATGTCGTACATACCAAACGCATTGGCGGCTTTGCCGCCAACGGCATGTGTTTCACCTCCTGAATTATCGCTGTACCACGCAATGTTTACAAGCAAACTGGCATCGTTCGTGCC
>Ga0209190_1002140_pt1 | contig 13503 bp, 28 predicted proteins | sample M_140205_XF_Meta_FD_187315 | JGI IMG/M metagenome (GOLD analysis project Ga0209190, IMG submission 187315) | Freshwater microbial communities from Lake Montjoie, Canada to study carbon cycling - M_140205_XF_MetaG (SPAdes) (version 2) | ecosystem: Environmental > Aquatic > Freshwater > Lake... | reverse complement strand
GATGATGAGTGGGGCGCAGGATTCAACAATGTTGATGAAGAAGACGAATAGGGTTAGACTATGGTTTTCGTCAATCACAAAGGGGATAAACATGGACGGTATTGCTTTGGTACGCCTAGCGTTAGGGGTCATTACAGACAGGCTCATCACGATTTTGGTTCTAATTTCGACCAGCATCATGTGTGGGTGGACAATGTGGAATCCCACATGGGAGCGTGTGACCACACTAGCGATATTTACAGTTTTCAGTTATCTTCTAGTAAGAGTCAAAGAAAGGACTTCAAATGAGCAAGAACAGACCACAACAACGTGACCATAGCCTTAACCAACAAGTTGCTAAATCGGTTCGTCCACAGTTACCCCGTGACGGTAGCGCAGGGTTGCAACGCTGGCAGCCCGGTGAATTGCCTACTGGTGGATTTCGCTCAGTCATTGATATGTCTGGCAACAAGTTTCCTACTACTGGACCTTTGAACACCAAGACTTCATCCACTTCTGGTGGTGGCAAGAAGGTGTACTAATGGCTAATAACATTCCTTTTCAGGCGCAGGGGAAGACTACCCGTATTAACGCAACAACTACGGCTAACACGGTTTCTGTCCTCTCTGATAGCCCTTGCAACCAAGTCAGAATCCATAATGGCACGGCTGCCGAGGTGTTTGTTCGTCTAGGAACAGCATCTACAGATGACGTAGTAATTCCCGTGGCTGGAACTCCTGCTTATGGCATTGTCATTCATAACAATCAAACAGTAATCTTTACTGCGCCAAAGCAAGCCACTAATACAGCGTCTTTGTATGTCTCTGTAATTGTGGCTACTGGAACGGGAGCTATTTATGTTACTCCCGGTGAAGGCACAATTTAAGAGGTAAGTCATTGACCCGTTCTCTCTCTTGTTGGCAGCGCAGACGGCTTATGGTTTTATCAAAAGCGGTTGCGAGATGCTCCACCAAGGGAGGATGGAACTTGAGGGCGCAAAGAAAACGGTTGAAGGCGCAATTGCTGATGTCAAAGCAATCAAAGGTATCTGGGATTGGTTCATTGGCTTATTTGTCTCTAAGCCAACAACGGTTGAGTCTCCCAAGCCAGTCACCAAAGCAAAGGTCGCTTCCAAGCAGAAGTCTTATGAGGAGCTTGAACTCAAACTCATTAGCGACATTGGAAACAACCTCGGTGTCCTCTTTGACACGCAACAACAGATTACAAACTACTATCGTGAACTAGAAGAGGAGTCCAAGACTAACTTTAATCCAGAGCAAAACACAAGCAAGAAAGCCATTGAGAGGGCTTTGATTGAGTTGCAAATGGAGAAGTTGCTTGAGCAGACTAGGGAAGCGATGGTGTATGCGCCAGCAGAATTAAAAAATTTGTATAGCCGATTCTTGGTGATGCACGGCAAGATTGAGCGTGAACAGGAGTGGGCTAGGTCAGAGATGATTCGTAGGGCTAGGTTGGCAAGGTGGAAGAAGGAACAGGAGGAAATCCAGTTCGTTGAATTTACGAGTGGGGTAATTGCCGTGATGTTCATATCTTTACTTTTTGGGTGGCTAATGTGGCAACTGCGCGTCTTTTCGGATGGGTTCTAAGTGCTGTGGCTTTGTGCATCATTGTTGCTACAACAAGCATTGCTTACATAGAAACGCTATACATGAAGGCGCAGCTCAAGAAAGAGATTAAGGAACTTCGTAGACTTAAACAGGAACTAAAGGAAAACAAATGATTCCAATAGGCGCACTTATAGACATTGGTGGGAAGATACTAGACAAGGTATTTCCTGACCCTGCACAGGCAGAGCAAGCCAAACTAAAGCTGCTAGAGATGCAGCAAAGTGGCGAGTTAGCCAAGCTCAATGCAGATGTATCTGAGCAACATGAACTGACTGAACGACTCAAAGCAGACATGGGTAGTGACTCTTGGCTGTCCAAAAACATTCGTCCCATGACATTAGTGTTTATCCTGATTACCTACACAACCTTTGCAATGATGTCTGCATGGGATATTGAGGTAAATAACAACTATGTAGAGCTTCTAGGTCAATGGGGAATGTTAATAATGTCGTTTTATTTCGGTGGTAGAACGCTAGAGAAAATCATGGACATGAAGAAAAAATGAACCTCTCAGAACACTTTACTCTTGATGAGGCAACGTATAGCGAGACAGCTATTCGAATGCACATTAGCAATCAGCCAGACGAGAGACAACTAGAGAACATGAAGTCGGCTGCTCAACAGTTGGAGGCAGTCCGAAATGTCACAGGCGCTCTTCGTATTAATTCTTGGCTACGCTTGCCTGATGTCAACGTGGCTGTTGGCGGTTCTAAGGTATCCAGCCACATGGATGGTTGGGCTATTGACTGCTCTTCTTCTGCTCACACTCCTTATGCGCTATGTCAGCTTGTTATAGGCGCTGGCATCAAGTTTGACCAAATGATTCACGAATACGGTCGGTGGATGCACCTATCTTTTGCGCCTGAGATGCGCCAGCAATCATTGACAATCTACAAGCCTGAAGGAAAATACAAGACGGGGATATTGACAGAGGAGCAATACCATGCCAGCTAAAAAAGGTTTGTACTACAACATCAATAAACGTAGGAAAGCAGGACTCCCTGCTAAGAAGCCCGGTCAAAAAGGCTACCCTACTGCTGAAGCATTTAAGCGCTCTGCAAAGACCGCTAAGAGAAAGGCTAAACGCTAATGCCTAAAAGCACTAATCTATCTGTTGGCAGAGGCGAGAAGCTATCTGTCAAAGCCGGTGGTGGTCTGACTGCTAAAGGCAGAGCCAAGTACAACAAGGCTACTGGCAGCAAGCTCAAAGCACCAACTAAGTCAGGACCTCGCCACAAGTCTTTCTGCGCTAGAAGCAAGAACTGGAAAGGCGAGAGAGGCAAGGCAGCCCGTAAGCGTTGGGGTTGCCGGTGAGTCACCCTGCCCAACTAGAGTTTGTCTCCTTTGTCAGAGAGAAATTCCCACAATACTTTGCTAACAGACGAGTCTTAGAGGTAGGCAGCCTTGACCTAAATGGTTCTATTCGCCCGTTCTTTAAGAACTGTGCGTACCTTGGCGTTGACCTTGGTATAGGTGCGGGGGTTGATTTGGTAGCAAAAGGTGAAGAGCTGGTCTTCCCTGACAACAGTTTTGATGTAGTGGCTAGTTGTGAGTGCTTTGAACATAACCCTGAGTGGGTTAAAACATTCAACAACATGGCGAGGATGGGGTGCGGGTTGGTCTTCTTCTCCTGCGCTACAACTGGCAGAGCCGAACACGGCACACGCAAGACAAACCCACAAGATGCACCGTTCTGCGGAGACTACTATCGCAACCTTACAGAGCAAGACTTTAAGGAAAACTGCGACATGAGCAAGTTCGTTGAGTACCAGTTTGGTGTTAACGAAATTGCCCATGATTTATATTTTTATGGTGTCTTGAGAAGCTGACCTTCAAAGGCGTAAGTGCCGACATGGGCTAGGTCTACCCAAGGCGCTGCCCATACCTTAAAGCCATTCTCTCTAGCCTTCTTACAGAAGTAGTAATCCTCAGAGAGCAAGAGTCCTGATTCCTCTTCTATGCAAGTAGCAAAGAATTCGTTAATCTTTTCCCCGTTCTGTGGATTCTGAATGTCCATAACATTGTTGAGGTATGTAGGTAGTTTGCCTACTAGACCTTCATAGACCTCGCGCTTGATGAGCATGAAGCCTGTGCCACCATTCCATATCTCTAAAGGTTCACCAATTGGAACTGTGACTGTTTCCTCATAGTTCACAAGGTTCACAACAAAGTTGCCTGTGTGGTTCTTTAGCTCACTATCAGGCACACCAGCGTCCATTGCCTTGCGTACTGTCTGCCAGTTGATTTCCTTCTTAGGATAGATACCGCAGATGATGTCCTTGTCAGCGTTAATCATAGGAATGATTTGCTCTGGGATAAAGCGGATGTCTGAGTCAATGAAGAGCATATGGGTGCATTTGGACTTCAGAAAGGCGTGAGCCAAGAGGTTGCGTCCTCGCTGAATCAGAGACTCATTAAAGAGAAAAGAGAACGTCAAGTCAAAGCCACTATTCATGGCTAACTTTTGTAGCTGTAAGCAGCCTTGCGTAAAGAAGCCAAAGCATTGACCACCGTACATTGGTGTTGCTACAAAGATGTGGTTCTTCTCTGGCGGTATTTCTACTGTGCCGATAGATGGGATGTCAATTGTTTCCATGTGTGTCCTGTTGGGTTAATAAGTGGGGCTACCTGAAACGCTGCCCCGTCACGTTCCTAACTGTCCTCGCGGGACTCGCCTTCAGGATGGCGGGGGGTCATCTCTTCTATGACTACATGAAGCAGACCACCTTTGATTTGTTCTCCTCGAATCATCTCAATGTGGTCAACTTGGAAGTCGTTGTCAAACACTCCAGCGTGTTCTAGTGCATCGAGTACCGCTTTGATACGGTTGTCAATGTCTATTTTTCTTTTGTCTCTAGGACGCAGAATTAGTGTTAGTTTCAATTTTTTGTCCCCAAACTTAGGAATGTTGTTTTCAATTACAAATACTTGGACAGCTTCTCTGAACTCCCTTCCCTTGGCGCTCATCACCATGTGACCGCGAAAGTTACGGTAATAGGTGTTAACGCTAGGGGGAAACGGGAGAGAGAAACTAGCCATCAAAATGGCACGTCACTATCTTTTGGATAAGACTTTGCCTGTACCTCTTTAGGGTACTGCTGCTGTTGTTTGTTCCAGTTAGGGTCATTGAGCTTGATGTTGTAGTAGACACCAAAGCCAGCATCGTTCTCCCATGCGCCAAACGTCATCACTTGACCTTGGTACATGAACGTGCCTTTCCAGTCAGGTTCACTAGAACCCTGTTTTTTTGTAGAGTTCTTTGTCATGCGCCCTTTCATCTCAAGCGGGACAAATGGGGCTTTCTTTTGGTTTTCCATGATTTTCCTTTCAACGGTAGATATATCGGGCATACTCGCGCCCACCTTCTTTAACCATAGTTGTAAGGATGGGATGTCCTTGCTTCCTAAGATATTCGATATGTGCTGCGAGCCTGAATGAGCCATAGTGGTTAAGTGCGTCCATCGGTGTTAGTGAGCCAATATTCTGAAGATGCTTCAAAATATTTTCTCGTTGGCTTCCATGTCGGCTACGAACTGGGACGCTTGCGACTTTGGGTTTAGGTTTACTCCCACCTTGGCAAGCTCTCCACGAATCTTGATTTTGTCAAAACTGCTGAACTTCTCAGTCACTTCCTTGTTTGCTTCTGCTAGGGCAGCAATCTTCTCTGTACGCTGTTCATCAGTCAGTTTTGTTGACTGCATCACTTTGCTTGCTAAGTCGGCATAGGCTTCTATCCAGTCGCTAGGAGACTCATAGAGGGCGTAGACCTCGCCATCGGGCTTGATGATGGGGTAGTCACCAGTAGATGCTTCTATGACCTCTACGGGCTGTTTAACGTCTTCTACAACGCCCATGTGTTTAGGCATAGGGCTATCAAAGTCCATGACCTCTTCTGTGGCGTAGTGTCCCAAGATACAAGCGGGATAGATAGAGCGCACAGCTCTAGAGATAACCCTAGCTCTGAGCATATCTTCAGGGTACTTAGACCATCCTGAACCCTCGCGGTAGATACCGGCTTGCTTTGCCATTTCGATAGTCCACTCAACCGTTAGGCTGCCGCCTTGTGGGTGCTTGAATGTTCCAATGACACGCTTCGGTGTCAGTTCATCCCATTGGACTGAGCCACCAGAGAGTTGGAAACGGGCAAGGATAGCTTGAGACTTCAGAGCTGGCTTGCCTTGGATGATGTCGTACTCTTGCACAACGCTTGCAGGGTGCTTGTTTTCTGCTTGGGCTACAAGCATTACAGCCATGACTTGCTCTTTGTTCTTAAAGCCATAAAAGCCTGATTTGACGATGCTGTCAGCCATGACTGTCATGTCGGTTACGGTTACTAGGTTAGTCATAATCAATTCTCCACATATCGACAATAAAGTTCATACTCACCCTTTTGATAATCACTAGGCTGATACTTCTCTAAATCAAAAATTTCTACTTTGATGGTGTCTTGCTTACACCACGCTTCAAATTTATCGCTAATTGACTCTCCATAACTTTCAGGGCTAACAGCCTCACCAAAATACTTAATTAATTCAATTGCTTCTTCTTCTGGGTCTGCATCTTCTGGGCATTTGAAAGCAAATTCAAATGACATTTTTGCGGTGTATTCTTTCATATTAGTTTCTCCAAAATAGTTAGGAATAGGTCGGCAACCGATGTGGCAGCCATTACATATATTGCGACATCTTGAGTAGTCACAAGTCCCTCGCTTTCAGCATTGCGTCTGCTATCTGATAAGCCTTTTGAGCGAACTCATCTGGCGTTGCTTTGAGAGATGGTTCGGCAATCATTGCTTGCAAAGCCTTGGCTGCAAAGTAGTCGCGCATCTTCATGCCTTTGTCAGCAGTACCCGTCTTAGGGTCATGTCCACTAGGAAATGCGTTCATTCTTGACTTTCCTTCCCGGCTTTGCCTTTGGAGTACCGTCAACCTTCAAGCCCCACCGAGCTTCTTCTAGGTTGGCTATGCGTCTGAGAGCGCTACGAAACAAGTCTTCAAGCATGACAACTTCTTGCTCTAAGCGCTCTAATCGTTTTGTTTTGAATAGCAACATGATTACCCTTTCACTAAGAATCTACGGCTACCGGCTACTTCCCGAACATAGGACTTGTAGAGGTCAGGCATGGATTGTTCAAAGAGCTTCTTATCAAAGCTCATGCTTGGCTTGGCTGATTTCCAAGTGGCAAGGACTCTGCCGTCTAGGGTTACAAGCTCGCTGTTGACCCCCATAAATTTCTGTATTTCTAGCTTGAGCTTCTCTTCCTCGGCTTCCCACTTAGAGAGCTGCTCCTTGGTGTAGGTCAAGGCTTGACACATCTGCTCTAGGCTTTGTGGTGCGGTGATAGATGTAGGTGCGGAGACAGAGTAGATTAGTTTCGCTTGCTCGGTAGTCTCAGGTTCAGGCAACTGCTTAGACGCAACGTGCGCCCAGAACTGCGCCATATCCTTGATGAGCTGCTCTTTCTGCCCTTCTTCAATGGTGAATCTAAACACTTCAAAGTTTTGTCCACCGAATAAAACAGCCAGCACAATGTCGTTGATATTGTGGCAAGCCGCCTCGTGGATGAGTTGCGCCATATCAGCCTGAGGGATGATGTTGGCTTCGGTGTCGAACTTGTTTCGTACGCCAGCGTTGTAGTTTTTGACTTCCACAAGCGTTTGCCCATCAGTCGAGATGAAGTCAAAGTGTGACTTGAGCCATGTTTCCTTTGGATGCGTGAGCGCATAGTCTGCTTCCTTCAATTCCATGCCTAACTTGGCACTAGCAAGTTGTCCAATGACAGGTTGCATGACCAAGCCCATCTGTACGGCTTCTATCTCGCTTAAATCGGGTGGTTCTTTTAATCCCAATTTTTCTAATACAGCGTCATTGCCTCGTCCATTAGCAACCTTTCTACTGTCCGAACTCCACCATGCGCTGTTTCTAATTTCAGGTGCAAAATCATCACGATTATTCATGGCAAGCAAACTCCTTATGTATTTTGTTACGGGCTGCCTCTGCGACAACAGAAGCGCTTTCAAGGTCATCAAAGTAACCTAAGTCTTGACGCTTCCCTTCAAACTGAATACGTACACGGTATTTGTTCAGCCTTGGAATAAAAAACACATTCTTATGTCCAGTCGTGTTTTTCTTGTTTCGTTTGTGGTTGCATTGGTTTTGAGATGGCGTAGCTGGTCTCAGATTGCTTATGTAATTGTTGAGTTTGTTTCCATCAATATGGTCTACATACTCTGGCTTTGTGCCTGTCATTAGCAAGTAAATAACCCGATGAACAGAATACATCTTGCCTTGGTACTTAAAGACTTTGTAGCCCATGTTGTTGACTGTTCCAGCTTCTCTGCCGAATCTTGTGCCAACTTTCCAACGCAACACGCCATTGGAATAGCGAACTATCTTGTCAAAAAATCCACGCTCATAGTCGAGTCTTGCTTCATCCACGGCTACTCTCCTTGGTTAGAAAATAAACTGCTTCACCAAGGGCGGTTACAACAAGGGTTGCTCTTGCGTACAACTCGGTGTATTTGTCTAGGTCATCAGTCAACTGCTCAACCTTATTGTTTAGCTCTGCCTTAGACAAGATGCACTTCTTAAGGGCTAGTTCTAGGTTGTTAGATTCGTCTTGCACTTCTCTGAGAAATTGCTTGTCTTTCTCTGCTTGTGCGTGTAAGTCTTTGATAGTGTCTTTGAGTTCTCTGTTCTCTTGTATCTTTCTAACAAGAGAGTCTTGCAGCTTAGTTGCCATCAGGTGTCTCCTCGGCTTGGTTTAACTCGAACAGCTTGCCGTCTAAGTCACAGGCGCTAGTGGTCATACGCATGGACTCACAGTATTTGTAAGTTGCTTCACCAGTTACTAGATTGATTGATTCACTAGCTTTGCAACGGTCGTAGTTGGCTACGCTGCTACTTTGCTTGGATGGAATGTGCCACTTACAGTCAGCACAAATGAGTGGTTTCATGTTTCCCCTTTCGGATAGTTAGGAATGAGTAAGTAATGTATCACAGTTATGATGATTAGTCATTGTATTTTTTAATCGGTTTATCCTTTCTGATAGTCATGCTTGTCCCCTTGCTCGGATTTCTTTGGCTAACTGAGAAGCGGCTATTTCTTTACCGACAAGGTAATCTGGATGTGCGCCCTGTACTTGCGCTGGCACTTTAAAAGAATCGCAAACCTTTGCACACGCCTCACGCTCTTTCTCTGCTACCAGTTTGGCAAAGGCTTCAAGTTGTCCTTGGCTGATATACCAAATTACTTCAGGCTCAAGAACGCAGCTATCGTCCATCTCCCAACCAGCCCGTCTAGCCATCTCAATGATTTCATCTTGTGTCATGTTTTTCCCCTTATTACAAGTTGGTATCTTCCACAGTTAGTACATTTCCATGACTCTCTGTTGTTAGTCATTTGTCTCTGTACTATCTGACCACCACATTGGCATTGTCTTGACATATATACCTCTATAAGTATCTACACACATATCTACATACTGTCTCTTGTTCTATGCTGGATGGTGAGCAAAACCTAGCCCTCCTCAATAAAGAGGACTAGCCTTCAATGCTGGACGGAGCCGCACATACCCGACAGTCGTTCGTCTAAGGGCACTATCTTCGCCACCCTTGCCAATGTCTCAAGACTTCCCCACAGTATTGGCTTGTCCCCTACCCCTGCCGTGTTTACCCCGACAAGTAGGCGGTTGCGAACGGACAATAAAAAAAGCCACTTACTACTGCATACTGGTAACGGTTCCCCACAAGGGGGCAGTACGCATGAATAAGTGGCTTCATATCTGTTGACCGTTACGACAACGAGCGAACTCTATCACAGGTTTCTAATCCTTGTCAACAAGTATCAAGTAGATTAGAAACGCAATAAACGCAATGAAGAGAATCTCAGGCATATCAACCCCATTGTTCAACCATAGCTTTGGCTATACCGTCAAAGGTCTTAGCCCTGTTCTTTTGTCTATCCTTGCCGCCTTTGTTAAACCAGTTACCGGCTACTTTGGTGCTTTCGTTATGCTGGACATACATGGTTGCCATTAGGGGCGGTAAATTTTTTAGCCATAAGCAAGTCTTTTTCTGGAATGGATGTCCAAACTCATAAGGCTGAATGACTTGATGATATTGGGGTAATCCAAAAATCTTAGACGGTACGGGGTTTTCTATGGCTATCTTCTCGATTGGGCTAGAGAGTAGCTTCATAAAAAACTCTTTAGCTTCTAGTCCTTGCTTTAGTCTCTCTTGGTTTAGGACTTTCTTAGGGTAAAGATGAACTGCGCCAGCATTAGACAAGTAGGTGCATGGGGGGTGAGCAATCATCAAATCCCAGTCATGGTCGAGGATGTCCAAGACGCTGCATTGATAGTGGTCACCAAGGGGCGAATCACTAGGCAATAGGTCGCATGATGCTGCGTAGTGTCCGGCTCTGATAAAGGCATCTCTTACCGTACCGGAATATTCACAAGCTACTAAAACTCTCATGTGTTATTACTTGGGCAATCTAGGCAATGGGTTGGTCTATCGTTGCAAATGCCAAGGTGCTTACATTCATAGTCATATTGGGGAATTTTCCTAAACGCTTCATCTTCTAGCTCTTGGTCTTGCAGCTCGCGTATGGTGCGCTTACGCCATACAGTCTTACGCATACGGCAACCCTCTTCACAGTCTCTAAGACATAGGGACAGATAGGGGTAATGACAATCGGTTTGGTCACGCATGGGGTATGTCTCCAGTCATAATCAATGCAAGGGTGATAAGGTAAGAGGGGGCGTTGTGACCTTCTCGGACTCGGTCAAGCAGCCGGTGAGCGTCTTCAATGGTCATTTATTCCCCGCAAAAACATGAGATAGCCTCTTCGTCAGGGTCAAACATATCCCTTTGTTCTTGGGAAAACTTGAGCATCTGCGCGTATGAGGGGCGGTCTTTAGAGAATTGCTTGTTGCCGTTGACTTGCTTGGTCAGCTCAAGGCTCTCCATTCTTGCCCACCAAGTCGCGCGTTCAGGCTTTTCTTTGATAAGGCTCAGTATTTGGGAAGCGGGTTTGAGGTAACAGAGGTCACAGTTTCCCGCCAAAGTCCTGCCGTTGAAGGTTGTCAGCTTGAGGTTGAAGGGCTGTTGACTCCAAAACTCATTGATTGCATGGACATCTATGCCGGCAAGCGCGAGGGGCAAATGGCGCTCCATGCCCTCGGCTTCGGGGTTAGCTCTAATCTTGACAACTCTTCGCATCTCGTCAGCTCGGATGCCGACCAACTGCACGGGGCGATGGACTCCGATGCTGTCAAGGTACTTGCGGAAAGGTCTAATCTTTAGGTGCGTAGTGCAGATTCGCATCCCTGAGTTTGGCAAGAACTGCACCTTGCGTATGAGCGCCTCAAAGGGTTCGCCATCACGCGAGGCGGTGTCAAAGTCAACCTCGGCAAAACCCACTTCGTCATGGCGGTATTCAATCCAATGGATTTTCACACCCCAGTTAACCGAGCAGTCGCGCACAAACTCTAGGGTCGCTTCGTCTTCCTTGCCCGTGTTAGCAAAGCAGACCCGTGCCTCATCGGGCAGTTTGCCCCCATGAGCCTGTAAGACGCGCCAAAGCATGTAGGCTGAGGTGCGCCCCCCAGAAAAGGAGATGACGCTTGGCTCGGTTATTTTGAAGGGGTCGTGCATGGGTGTCCTGTTGGTTTCCAGCCAAACTTGCGCCAAGTCGCTGTGACGTTGGTGTGAGCTGCGGGGATGTAATCAAAGTCGGGGTGAGTAACGGGCAACCTTGGGCGCGTAGGGCAGCGCGTAGGGGCTATTCGGGACAATTGGGGCTTTAGCATGGCAACCTCTCAAAGATAGATTAGAAGGGCTACTGACACGACAAAGATTAAAGCACAGATGAGGTCATCGTTGGTCGGGGAGTGGGTACGCGCGGGGGCGTTTCGGTCTACCTCGCGTGAGATGGCTGCGGTAATGTCTTGGTTGACCTTGTCAAAGATGTATCGGGATTGCATGGTGTTAGTCCTTAATTGGTTGCGTATGCGGTTTTCATAAACTCCACTTGCCAACGGCAAGCCTCATGCCAAACACTCAGGGCATCAAATATGCCCGTGTAGTATTCGTCATAGGGAACGTCCTTATCTTCTTCAATAAGGGCTAGAACGTGCCTGACATGGCTTTCGGGTGCTGCCCCGTTGTTTATATATGCCTGAATAAATGCTTCTTGTTCAATTGGTGACATGGTGTTTTGCTCTTTCAATTTGTAAATATATGACTTGGGCGCTCGCATACATACGGGCGCTCAAGAAGAATTGGAACTTGCTGTGGAGTTCTTGCACGGTTTACCCCCGTGTGTATTCGTAGTAGTCGTGATAAGCGTCAATCATGTGTTGCGCTATCTGCTTCCATGTGACGTTCTGGAGGAACGCGAGGGCATAGTCACGGGCTAGTCCGGCTTGTGATGTCTCTTCAATCTGTGACTCGGCAAACTCTTTGAGCCGTTCACCAAGGTCGTAAGCTGAGATGACCTCCTCGGTCGTTGGGTCTTCGCTCTCTGTCCAGAATTGCTCGATGTCGCAGCCGTCAAACATCTCAAGATTAACGCGCCATGTTTCATAGTTCATCCAACCGTTGTAGGTTTTGTCTGTCATAGGTTACCCCTTAAAAAGTTAGTTAGGAATTGGTGATAGCTCACCGCATAGCCCCAACTCGTGAGGCTATACGTCAGGCTATCAATCATCACCTAGCATCTCAACAGACCAAAGGACGCACCAACCTTGGTCGGTTAAGCCTGACAAATAAGGAGTCGCGCCATAACACTCCCTTTCGATGATTAGCTCTTTAAAGCCATGATTAGGATTGCTCTTGATTTGCTCTAATGCTTCGATAGCTGTTTTGGGAAAAGACATATAAACCCCTGTTGATAAGTGTTAGGAAATGTAAAGAGTGTTTTCTCTACTATATATTACTATGCCAAAACCATGCCAATATTGAAGCCCTTATAAATCAAGTACTTACAAAAAAGCATAGCACTAACATAGTGCAATACATAATCTTAATACTCTAATATAGTGCATATAATCTTTATAATGGTGCATAGTGTGGATAATGTGGATAAGTTAGAGTTATCCACAGAAGTGGCAGCACTATGTAGATATTTATGAAGTAAAGTATTTTATGTAGTCAACTTCATATGTAGATAGTATGTTATCAACACAACTATGTTGTGTAGATAACTATGATATGTATCTACATATATATATATATAGTATATAGTGTGTAGATAATAGTCTAAATATATTATCTATCAACTATCAATATATGTTATAAATTGTCTACTAAGTATCTACATAATGACAATGTAAACCAAGAAGGGGTTGAGAGACAATTGGCTACACTCTGCCCACTACAGAAAAGGGACTTTGTGTGTGTGAGTACACACTAACCTGGTGGAAGTAAGCACTCACTAACCGGATTGGTTGGGACTTGGGTTGGTAAGTACTCACTAGCTGCGCCCACTCCCCGCGTGTCCATCGATTGGGTTCAGGGGTGCTGAGGTGCGTGCCCCATTCCCCTTTCCCCCCAAAAAAAATATGTGTTTTCCTGTATAGTCAGATTGCCGGTTGCTTTGCAGTTGCCGGTATTTCCTTTTCCACTTCGTAGAAGTCGGGTTATGGGTTTAGGGTTGTCCTTGTGATGACCCTTTTTTTTGTCTATACTGCCCAACATGGATAGGGGGATGCAAATGATTAGTATGGAAGTAAGTAAAGATGTGCCTGTGCCACCTGACAAGCGGAGGTATCCGTACAAGGTGATGGAGGTAGGGGACAGTTTCTTTGTTGACGGTGGGAAGTTACAAGTGGTGTGTAACAACAACTACCGGACTGGCAAGAAGTTAGAACGTAAATTTATCGCTAGATGC
>Ga0209190_1002134_pt1 | contig 13538 bp, 17 predicted proteins | sample M_140205_XF_Meta_FD_187315 | JGI IMG/M metagenome (GOLD analysis project Ga0209190, IMG submission 187315) | Freshwater microbial communities from Lake Montjoie, Canada to study carbon cycling - M_140205_XF_MetaG (SPAdes) (version 2) | ecosystem: Environmental > Aquatic > Freshwater > Lake... | reverse complement strand
GTACGATTGCGCCTGGGTCGAGGAGGCGCAATCGCTCTCGCAACGCTCGCTCGACCTGCTCCGCCCGACGATTCGACGCCCTGGCTCCGAGCTGTGGTTCTCCTGGAATCCCTCGCAATCGACCGACCCCGTCGATGCGCTCCTCCGAGGCGACACGCCGCCTCACGACGCTGCCGTCGTGCGCGTCAACTACAGCGACAACCCGTGGTTTCCCGACGTGCTCAAGGCCGAGCTGGAGTACGACAAGCGCCGAGACCCGGACAAGTACGCGCACGTATGGCGAGGCGAATACCTGCGCAACAGCGAATCGCGTGTATTCCGCAACTGGCAGATTGAGGAGTTCGACGCGCCCGCTGACGCCGTTCACCGATTCGGCGCTGACTGGGGATTTGCCGTCGACCCGACGACGCTCGTGCGTTGCCACGTCGTAGGACGCAAACTATACATTGACTACGAAGTGTATTCCGTAGGCTGCGAAATCGTTGACACGCCTGCGCTTTTCCTCACGATTCCCGAGGCAGAGCGCTGGCCGATCGTCGCCGACTCCGCGCGTCCCGAGACCATCTCGCACATGCGCCGCAACGGCTTCGGTAAGATTATGGCCGCAGTCAAGGGGCCGCGCTCCGTCGAGGAGGGCGTCGAGTTCCTGAAGTCGCACGACATCGTCGTTCACCCGCGCTGCACGCACACCATCGACGAGCTCACGCTGTATTCGTACAAGACCGACGCGCTCACCGGGCGCATCCTGCCGCAGCTCCAGGACGCGAAGAACCACGTCATCGACGCCCTGCGCTACGCCTGCGAAGGCGCTCGCCGGGTGCAGGCTGCACGCCCCGTCGCAGCGGTGAACATCGGCAGCATGGCGTCCGGCTGGCGCAAGTGATACCGTCGCGCGCATGGCCGAATCGAAAGAAGCCCGTTTCGCACGCATCCACGACGAAGCGCTGACGCAGTACGACGACATTCAGTACGCGCTGCAAGCCGAGCGCCGTCAGTGCCTCGACGACCGGCGCTTTTATTCGATCGCTGGAGCGCAGTGGGAAGGCCCGTGGCTCGCGCAGTTCGAGAATAAGCCGCGCATCGAGGTTAACAAAATCCACCTCTCGGTGATGCGCATCGTCTCGGAGTACCGAGCGAATCGCATCTCGGTCGACTTCATCTCGAAGGACGGCGCAGACGATAAGCTCGCCGACGTGTGCGGCGGGCTCTACCGCGCCGACGAGCAGGATTCCGTCGCCGATGAAGCGTACGACAACGCCTTCGAAGAAGCGGTCGGCGGTGGCTTCGGCGCGTGGCGGCTGCGCTCCGATTGGGAGGACGAGCTCGACCCCGACAACGACAAGCAGCGCATTCGCATCGAGCCCATCTTCGACGCCGACACGTCGGTATTCTTCGACCTCGAAGCGAAGCGGCAGGACAAGAGCGACGCTCGCTTCGCTTTCGTCGTCACGTCGATGAGCACGAAGGCTTACCAAGAGCGCTACGGCGACAGCCCGTCGACGTGGCCGAAGCTCGTGTCGCGCTCGCAGTACGACTGGTGCACGCCCGACGTCGTCTACGTCGCCGAGTACTACCGCATCGAAGAGCGCACCGAGGTGCAGCGCGTCTTTCAGCTCCTCGACGGCTCCGAGCAGGTCTACGCGCGCGAAGATTTCGACGACGACGAGAACCTCGAACAGATGCTTTCGTCGACAGGCGCAGTCGAGCTCCCGCAGCGTCGCCGCAAGCAGAAGCGCGTTCACAAATACGTGATGACCGGCGGCAAGGTGCTTGAAGATCAGGGCTACATTCCAGGGCGGTGCATTCCGATTGTGCCCGTTTACGGTAAGCGCTGGTTCGTCGACAACGTCGAGCGTTGCATGGGCGTCGTACGCCTCGCGAAAGATGCGCAGCGGCTCAGCAACATGCAGAAGAGCAAGCTCACCGAGATTGCCGCGCTCTCGCCCATCGAGAAGCCCATCTTCTTGCCCGAGCAAGTGGCCGGTGAGATTGCCGAGCAGTGGCGCACCGACAACCTCGTGAATCGCCCCTTCCTGCTCGTGAACCCCGTCACGCAGGCCGACGGCTCGGTGCAGGTCGTAGGCCCCGTCGGCTACACGAAGCCTCCGCAGGTATCGCCAGCGCTCGCAGCCGTCATTCAGATGAGCGAGCAAGACATTCGCGACACGCTCGGCAACCCCGAAGGCGCTGACAAGCTCGTGTCGGGCGTCAGCGGTCGCGCGATCGAAGCGGTCACGAATCGCATCGACCAGAACGCCTTCATTTACATGAGCAACTTCGCTAAGGCGATGAAACGCTGCGGCGAAATCTGGCTCTCAATGGCTCGCGAGGTCTACGTCGAAGAGAAACGCAAGATGAAGACGATCGGCGACTCGGGCAACGTTTCGACCGTCGAGCTTCAGAAGCCGACGATCGGAACCGACGGCGGAATCGAGCTCCAGAATGACCTCTCGCGCGCATCCTTCGACGTTGTCTCCGAGGTCGGGCCGTCGACGCAGAGCCGACGAGACGCAGAGCAACGCGCGTACATGGGCCTCTTGCAGATTACAAAAGACCCGCAGACGTCGAGCATCATCGAACAGCTCATGCTGATGAACATGGACGGCGAAGGAATGACCGACGTGCGCGAGTTCGCGCGCAAGAAGCTCGTCGCGATCGGCGTCGTGAAGCCGACCGAAGAAGAGGCGAAGGAGATGGCCGCAGCCGCGCAGCAGCAGCAGCCCGACCCGCAAGCGCTCTACCTCCAGGCAGCCGCAGCCGAGGCGCAGGCCAGGGCGATGAAGGCGCAAGCCGACACGCAGCTCGCAATCGCCAAGAGCGAAGAGACGAAGGCGAAGACGGTCGAAACGCTTGCAAGCGTCAACATTTCCGCGCAGAGTCAAGCGATTAAAACAGCCGAGGCGATCGCACGAGCAACGACCATGCGAACGCCGATGCAGGCATCCGGGCAGCCCATGCCCGAGTGACGTGAGACGTGATGGAAATTGAAGAGCAGGAGACGGGCACACCCGAAGAGACCGCAACCGAGACCGAAGAAGTCGAGCCCGCAGGCGAGCACACCGCCGAGGCATCCGACGACGACGACGAGGACGCGATCGAAGACGAGGTGACAGTCACCGTCAGCGGCGCGACGCCGCAGCCGAGCGAGCCAGCAGAGGAGCGCGACCCTAAGCTGGTGAACAAGCTGCGGAAGCTCTTGCGCGAGCAAGAGCGCAAGGTGCGGGAATACGAGACAAGGCTGAAGACAGCAGCGCCAGGCGAGCCACTACCGCCGACGCTAGGAGCGAAGCCGAAGCTTGAAGACCACGACTACGACGCTGAAAGATACGAGACCGCAATCGGCTCTTGGTTTGAGCGGAAGCGCGCTGCCGACGAGCACGCAGCGCGGCAGAAGCAAGGCGAAGACAGCCAGCGCAAGGCGTGGCAGGTTCGACTCGACGGGTACGCGAAGGCGAAAGCCTCCCTCCGCGTGCGCGACTACGACGAGGCCGAACACGCAGTTACCTCGGCTCTCGACGTGACCCAGCAGGGCATCATCGTCAGCGGCTCCGACAATCCCGCGCTCGTCACGTACGCGCTCGGGAAAGACGCAGCGAAACTCGCTGAGCTCAAGGCCATCACCGACCCCGTAAGATTCGCATTCGCCGTGGCGAAACTGGAAACCAAATTGAAAGTTAGCCCCAAGGCGAAACCTCCAACCCCCGAACAGACGCCGAAAGGCTCTGCACCTAAGTCATCATCCGACTCGACTCTTGAGCGGCTCCGCGACGAAGCGATGAAGAGCGGCAACGCCGACAAACTCGTCGCCTACAAGCGGCAGCTCAAGAGCGCGTCGAAGTAGTTTTCACAAGGACACACCATGGCAAACGCATTCAGCAAGCAAGAAATCGTCGCGTTCGAGAACCTCCTCGAAGGCTTCCAGGACGGTCTCGTTATCTCGAAAAACGCGACCATCTACCAGACCGATCAAACGACGATGGAACGCACGGACAACGTCATCTGGCGTCCGCAGCCCTACATCGCGACGAGCATCGACGGCACCGCGGGCTCGTCAATCGCTTCGACAGGCTTCAAGGATTACACGCAGCTCACCGTGCCTGCGCAAATCAACACGACGAAGACCGTCTCTTTCCAGCTCACCGCCGCGAACCTTCGCGACGCGCTTCAGGAAGGCCGTCTCTACGACGCAGCGAAGCAGAAGCTCGCCTCTGACGTGAACGTGGCTCTGCTCGGCGCTGCCGCGCAAGGTACGCTCTTTGTGAAGCGCACCGCTGCGGCGACCGGCTTCGACGACGTGTCGCAGTGCGACCAAATCTTCAACGAGCAGGGCGTCCCGAGCTACGACCGCAGCCTCGGCCTCTCAACGCGCGATTACAACGGCATGGCGAAAGACCTGCAAAGCGCATCGCGTTCCTTCGGCAACGCCAAGAGCGATAACGCTTACGAGCGCGCGTTCATCGGCGTCGTCAGCGGCTTTGACACGCTCAAGTTCGACTACGCGCAGCGCAAGACAGCCGCAGCCGGCGGCGCAGGTCTCACCGTCAACAGCTCGGCCGCAGGCGTGGGCCAAATCGCCTACACGCCAGCCGCGACGACCACGAGCACCAACGGTCTCGTGAAGATTAACGTCGACAACCGCTCGCAGCAAATCACCGTCTCGTCGACGGTTTCCGTTGTTGCTGGCGACTACTTCACGATCGCAAACGTGAACGCGGTGCATCACATCACGAAGACCGACACGGGCTCGCTGAAGACTTTCCGCGTGCAGTCGGTCGATTCGGGAACGACGATGACCATCAGCCCTCCCGTCATCTCGGCGCAGGGCTCGACGCAAGCCGAGCTCATGTACCAGAACTGCGTCGTGAACACGACCTCGGCCACCGCCGCGCTCGTCTTCTTGAACACGGTGACGAACTTCCTGAACCCGTTCTGGCAGAAGGACTCGCTCGAAATTCTCCCAGGCCGTCTCGTCGTTCCGTCCGCCTCTGGCGTCGCGACGATGCAGGCGACCACCGACAACGGGCTTCAGCTCGTTGCGTCGAAGTGGTTCGACATCAACACAAACACCGAGAAATTCCGCGTCGATTGCCTCTTCGGCGTCGTCAACAAGCAGCCCGAGATGTCGGGCGTGATGATGTTCTCGCAGACCTGAGCGGCGCGAAACGGAATCAGAAGGAGCGGCTTCGGTCGCTCCTTTTTTTTTGCCTTGCGCGTGCTACCTTCGCCGCCATGCCGATGACCAAAGGTTACTCGAAGGGCTCCGTCTCGAAGAACATCTCGAAAGAGATGAAGGCCGGGATGCCGCAGAAGCAGGCCGTTGCCGTCGCGCTCTCGACTGCGCGAACCGCTGCGAAGAAGGCTGGCAAGTCGATGAAGGGCATGAAGTGAATGGACTTTCCTACTCTCGTTTATCGTTGCCCGGGGCCGCACTGGGGGCCACCCGGAACGACGTACCGAGCCGACCCAGTTACGGACGAGGCGGACCTTGCGGCTGCTCTATCTGCGGGCTGGTTCGCCACGTTGCCCGAAGCTGCCGAAGCGTTCCTCGCTCCGGCTCCGCCTCCTACCGAGCCAGCTCCGGCACCCGCTGACGACGTCCCGCCAACGCGCGAAGAGCTCGAAGCGCACTGCGAGTCGCTCGGGCTCAAGATTGACGGGCGATGGAGCGACAAGCGGCTCATGATTGAGCTCGCAAAGGCGCTCGAAGGCGGTGCATGATGGGCTGGACGAAACGCCAGTTCATCGAAGCGGCCTTCGACGAAATCGGGCTCGCCTCCTACACGTTCGACATGCAGCCTGAGCAGTACCAGAGCGCGTTGCGGCGACTTGATGCGATGATGGCCGACTGGTACGAGCGCGGCATCCTGCTCGGCTACCCGCTCCCAGGATCGCCGCAGTACGCGAGCCTCGACGAGCAAACGCTCGTGCCCGACCGCGCGAATGAAGGCATCATCCTCAACCTCGCGGTGAAGATTGCGCCGAGCTACGGTAAGCAGGTCATTCCGGCAACGATGACGGGCGCTCGCGAGGCGCTGAACACGCTCTTCATTCGAGCTGCGCGACCAGGCATGATGCAGTACCCCGCGCAGACGCCAGCAGGCGCAGGCAACAAGCAATGGGGCCAGTTCTGGGGGCCGTTCCTCAAGCCGCCGCAGGATGACGACGTTATTGTCGAGGGCGGCAACGCAATTGAATTCGACGCGGAGTATTAAGAATGTCGACGCTGAATCAACTTTCAAGTTCTACGACGCTGACCAGCAGCGACCAGATCATTCTTTACTCGACCGTCAACGGCTCAGGCCGCAAGGCGTCACTGAACACGCTCCTGGGCTGGATTGAATCCGCGTGGATGTCTCCAGCCTTTCAGCGCGTAACGGCATCGCCAACGCTTGCAGGTTTCACTCTCGCGCTCCCGACGACGGCGAGCTCGCTCTTCGTGCTGCTCACGCCGACGGGCACGATGGCGACCGGCACCATCGTCCTGCCTGCCGCTGCAAGCGCCGCAGACGGTCAAGAAATCGTTCTTTACTCGTCGCAGGAGGTAACAGCGCTTACCTTCACGCTGAACGGCGCAACGGCCCTTAACGGCGCACCATCGGGCATCCAGGCAGGAGCCTCGCTGACCCTGCGCTACGACGTTCTTTCGCTCGCGTGGTACACGACCGAGAAGCCTACGTCGGTCGGCTCTGGAACCTCTGGATTTTTACCGAAGTGGACCGGCCCTACGACGCTCAGCAACTCGATTGTGCGCGACAACGGCACCGAGGTAGCAGTCGGCGGCGTGGCAGTCGTCGGGCAGAAGCTCGCCGTCTACGGCAACCAGTTCAACAGCTCCAGCGACGCCGACATCATCTCGTCGGTCGTCAACACGCAGAGCACAGCCCCGCGATCGGTCGTCGTCGAAGCGGCAAACTTCACCGACGGCGGCGTAGGCACCGCAGGCTTTCGAACCTCCGTCGCGCGTGGCAATCTTCTCTTTCCCGCTGCGGTGCTCGCAGCCGATACTCTCGGCTCTTTCTCGGCGCGAGCCTACGACGGCGCGGGCTTCTTCGACGCGGCTCGCATCAAGGTCGACGCGACAACGAACTGGGCCGCGACGCGCTCAAGCACGATAACCTTCTCGACGAGCTCCGCAGGCACCGTCGCCGACCGCCTCCTGATTACGCCTGGCGGCGACGTGAAGCTGCTGGCCGTCACCACGGCGTTCGACGCCTCAGGCACGGGGCAAGGCATCCGGCTCCCGAGTGCCCCAGCGTCAGCCGACGTGAACGTGCTCGATGCGTACCAAGAAGGCACCTTCACGCCCGTCTATAATGGCGTCGGCATCGTCGGCATCGTCTCCTTCGGCGGGCGCTATCAGCGCGTCGGGAATCAAGTCACGCTCGAAATCACCATCTCGACCGCCGCAGCCTCGTCGCTGACTTTCACTTCGGCGACGGACTACTTCGACAACTTCCCGGCATATATCACGCCGACTGCAAATCTGCTAACGGGCACGCCAATCGGAGACGGGTTCATTACTTTTCTCGCCAAAAATGGCGCACTCTTTCGAGCCTTCTTTCAGAAGCCGGCAGTGGCTACGTTTGTCATTCCGGCGAGCAATTCCACTCGCTACATGGTCGCAACCTACTTCATCTGAGGCATCATGGCCGCGTTACAGACTTTCAATCCAGCGTACACGCAAGGCATTACCGTCGCCCCTGGCGCGGTTGCCGCTAACTCAGTCATCGGCGCCACCTCGAAATCGCTCTGTCTCACGAACCTCGGGACGGTCATCGTCTACGTGCGAACCTACAAGGCGAGCGACGGAGTGAAGGCGGCGACGACCGCAGATTACCCGGTGCCGTTCGGGCAAGTGACCATCACGAAAGAGCAGGACCACGACTCGCTGACGTACATCGGAGCCGTCGGCGGCTCGCTCCACGTCATCCCCGGCGAGGGCTTCTGATGCTGCGAGGAATCAATGGATCAGGCGGAGGCGTTCCTACTAGCGGCAGCGGCACGCCCGGTAAGCTCGCGAAGTTCACGGCTGGCACGACCATCGGAGATTCGCTCCTGAGCGAATCGGGCACGACGATCACGAGCGCGGCGACGGCGGAAACATTCACCAACGCGCAGACGTGGACCTTGGCGACGAGCACGACCGCGCTCGACTTTGGCTCAGGTCTTTTGACGCTTGACACGTCAAACAAGATTCTTGACTCAAATGGCGTGTATGGCCTCATCGGAACACGCACAGCCGTTGCAGGCCGCGCCGGCAACTGGCGATATCGCGACGACACGGGAGCTGTGCGCTGGCTAAACGGCATCCTCGGAAGCGCTGCCGCTACCGCATGGTCACTCTACGACGTGGTCAATTCACGTTATGTGATGCAGGCAACGGCCACGGGCGCGATCGGTTTCGGCGGCGTCACTTCGCCAGCGTCAAACACGCTCGACGTGTCCACGGCAGCATGGGGCCTCAAGCTCCCTTCGTCGCCCGGCAACGCTGACACGCAGGCGCTAGACTGTTACGCGGAAGGCACGTGGACGCCGGCCCTTACCGGCTTTGGCGGGACAGCTCCGACCGTTGCGACCGCCCGATATACCAGGATTGGGCGCGTCGTGACGCTGCAAGTCAAACTATCGGCGACGGCAGCGGCAACGTTTAGTAGTATCGCTTCGACAACATATATTTCTCTGCCATCCGGAATGACGGCAGCGGTCGAAGCGCCCGGATCTACGTCTACGAGCGGAATTGCAGCGGACGGCCCGTGCGTCGCGTACACAAACGGCAATTTCTATCTTCCCACGTTCGCGCTGCGCACGTCGGACACGTTTCTCAACGTCACCTACACGGTCTAACATGTACGCAAAAATTCAACCAGTCCAAGTTTTCCCCGGCACGGCTACCGTGCTTTTTATCAACAACGTAACCGTGCAGCCCGGAGCATCCGCGAGCTGTCAGTGGTGGCTCCAAACTGAAGAGCGCGGCAACCTCACCACCGGGGTCTTGTCGCTTGCAGGCGAGGCTTACGCCGCATGGGGCAGCGACGACGAATACCTCTACACCTTCACCGCCGAAGCCCTCGGCCTCACCATCACCGAGATCGTGCGCGACGTTGCGCCGGCAGCGCCACCGAGCGACGTACTGTGACTTCCGAACACGCGCTGAAGAACCTCGTCATCGTCGCGCATCGAGCGCAGAAGGCAGGGCTCCTGGAGCTCGCCGAAGCGGTCGGCGTTGCCGAGTCCGTCGAGGTGCTCGGTAAGGCGCTCGACGTGCCGCTCGAACCCGCCCCGGCGAACGAGTAGCCGTGGCCGCTATCCCGCTCCTCTCAGGCATCTACACGAACGGCACGCCCGACTTTCGCACGGCGTACCCGGTGAACCTCGTGCCCGTCCCAATGGGCACGGGCATCTCGGATGCGTACCTTCGCCCCGCCGACGGCATCATTGAGCAGGGCCAGGGGCCAGGGGCCGACCGCGGCGGCATCAATTGGGAAGGCAGCCTCTACCGCGTCATGGGCACGCGGCTCGTGCGCATCGACCCTGCGGGCATCGTGCAAGACCTCGGCGACGTAGGCCCCGGCGGGCTCGTTACGATGGACTTCTCCTTCGACCGCCTCGCGATTAACAGCGGCGATCGACTCTACTATCTCACCGGCTCTTCGCTCGCGCAAGTCACCGATCCGGACCTCGGAACCGTCGTGGATTTCTGCTGGGTCGACGGCTACTTCATGACGACCGACGGCGAATTCCTCATCGTCACCGAGCTGAACGACCCCTTCGCCGTGAGCCCGCTGAAGTACGCGAGCAGCGAAGCGGACCCCGACCCTATCGTCGCTCTTCTGAAGCTGCGAAACGAAGTCTACGCGCTCAACCGGAACACGATCGAAGTCTTCGACAACGTCGGCGGCATCGGCTTTCCGTTTCAGCGGATTGAAGGCGCCCAGATTCAAATGGGGTGCATTGGGCCTCGCGCGTGCGTGGTCTTCTCCGACGCTGTCGCCTTCGTCGGCTCGGCTCGCAACGAAGCTCCAGGCGTCTACCTCGGCATGAACGCGAGCGCGAACAAGATTTCAACGCGCGAGATTGACCAGGTGCTCGCGAGTTACACCGAGGAGCAGCTCTCGAAGACGCTTTGCGAAAGTCGCAACGACAGCGCGCACGAACATCTTTACATTCACCTCCCCGACCGAACGCTGGTCTATGACCTCGCGGCGACGAAGGCTGTCGGCTCTTCCGTCTGGTTCATTCTGACGAGCTCGGTGCAAGGCTTCTCGCAGTACCGCGGGCAGAGCATTATCTGGGCCTACGACCGATGGAACGTCGCCGACCCGTCATCGCCCTCCTTCGGCTATTTCACGACCTCGGCAAGCAGCCATTACGGCTCCGTGGTTCGGTGGGAGTTCTCAACTTCGATCGCTTACAATTCAGGCAAAGGCGTCGTCTTCAACGAGCTTGAGCTCGTTGCGCTCACCGGCTCCGTTGCCTTCGGCGAAGACCCGCTCATCTCGACGAGCTACAGCGTCGACGGTCAATCGTGGAGCGTCGACAAGAGCATTCGCAGCGGCAAGCAGGGCCAGCGCGTAAAGCGCCTTGTCTGGTTCCGGCAGGGGCACATGCGCAACTGGCGAATACAGCGCTTTACCGGCGACTCGCGCTCAAACCTCTCCTTTGCTCGAATCGAAGCAACCCTAGAGCCGCTGGCGTACTGATGGCAGCTCCGCTAAAACTCATCCTCACGCGCGATCAGATTGCAGCCTTCGCGTCGGACCCCCGCACGATTAAGCAGTTTGAAAGTCTCTTCGCGCTTGCGCAAGGGGTTCAGGAGTCAGACGCAACGGGCGTGGCCATCGACGCAGGAGCCGCGCTCGCAGGCGTTAACTCCCTCGCAGGCGTAGTCGCGCAGCTTGCCCAAGACGCGGCGGTTGACGCACAGACCGCACTCTCTGCCGCCCAGGCAGCGACGAGCGCGCTAGTGGGCCTCTCAGACGCCGTGGCGGGCCTCCTGCTCGCTCCTCCGACGAGCAGCGCGTCGGTCGACGCCGTGCGCTACCGTTACGGAGCATTCAGCGACACGACGACGCAGACGGCAGCGGTCATCAACACCGCCTATGGGATGACGTACAACTCTACTGACCTTTCGCGAGGTGTCTACGTCGGAGCTCCTACGAGCCGCGTTTACGTCGACACAGCGGCGGTCTACAATATTCAGTTCAGCGCGCAGATTGACAAAACGAGTGCTCCCGTCGGGCTCCTCTGGATTTGGCTTCGCGTGAACGGAGTCAACGTCGCAAACAGCGCCTCTCAAATTCGCATTCAGGGCAACAACGCAGAGACGATTGCAGCGTGGAACTTCTTCGCGCAGCTTGCAGGCGGCGACTACTTCGAGATCATGTGGGCAGTCGACTCTACTACTATTCAAATTCAGGCGCTCGGCGCTGCAGCCCCCGTGCCCGCCGTGCCTTCGGTCCTCCTTACCGTCAACACCATTTCGCGCTAGGTCTCCCCCATGGCTGTCGTTCCAACTGTTCTCATCCCGCCGAAGCAGGCTGAAAACGCTCAAACTGCGCAATATACCGCGCCTACGGGTGCGCGCACCCGCATCGACAAGTTCACCGTGACGAACACTGGCGCAGTGAATGCAACGCTCTCGGTGTGGCTCGTCACCGACAGCGGCTCGGCGTCAAACGCAAACCTTGTCGTTGATGCAAAGCCCGTCGTGCCCAGCGAGACGTACCTCTGCCCTGAGCTTATCGGTCAGTGGCTCCTGACGGGCTCGTTCATCGTCACGCAAGCCAGCGCCGCAACTACGTTGAGCATCCGCGCAAGCGGTGTGGAGTACTCATAATGATGATGCTCGGAATCCCGATCGAAAAGCCGTTCCCGTCGACGAGCGAGAACAAGAAAAACACGCTCATGGTGATTCAAGACTGGCAGCTCGGACCCGAGCAGCCGTCGAACGAGCGCGGGGCGAACGCCGACTACTGGCGCGCGATCGCAAAGACGATGCAGCTCGACGAAGCCGAGGCTCGTCGCCGTCGCTGCTCGAATTGCGAATATTACGACAACACGCCGGACGCGCAGCTCAAGATGGAGCGCATCCCGTGGAACGCCTGGGACGTCGACGCTGGGATGCGTGGATTCTGCACGAGCTTCTCTTTCGTGTGCCACGACCTGCGCGTGTGCCAGGCGTGGGAAGAGAAGGAGTTCGAGGAGGGATGAGCACACTCGCGCAAGCAGCACGTGACGACGACGCCGATAAGATTGAGCGGCTCGAAGGGGCGATGCTTGCGCTTCCGCAGGTCGATTGCCCGATCGACCACTTCTTCGCCTCGGGCGTCTACGTTCGGCAAATGTCGGCGCCAGCCGGCACGCTCATCGTCGGGCACGAACACCGATTCGAGCACGTCTGCATCCTGCTCAAAGGCAGCATGACGATCGCAACGCCTGAAGGCGTTAAGACCGTTTCAGCGCCGCTGACGTTCATCGCTCCGCCAGGGCGCAAGGTTGCGCTCGTGCTCGAAGACATCGTTTTTCACAATGTCCACGCCACCGACGAGCGCGACCTCGACAAGATCGAAGAGCAAATCGTTATCAAAAGCGACATCCACAACGAGACGCACGCGCTTCTCGAACGGCTGCGCGTCCACGAGCTATCTGATAGGGGTGCATGATGACATGGGTAGCAACAGCAGTTATTGGCGGCTCGGTCATTTCGGCAGTCGGCGGGTACTACGCGCAGACCGGAGCCGCCGAAGAGGCATCCGGCGCGCAGCGCTCGGCGAGCGATGCAGCGATCGCAGAGCAGCGCCGCCAGCAGGCCGAGATGGAGCGCCTCCTTGCGCCGTACATGCAGGCAGGGCAAGGCGCGCTAGGGCAGCAGCAAGCGCTCCTCGGGCTCGGCGGGGCCGATGCGCAACGAGCGGCAATCGCGCAGCTTGAGCAAGGGCCGCAGTTTCAGGCGATGGTGCAGCAAGGCGAGAACGCCATCCTGCAGAACGCATCGGCGACGGGCGGGCTCAGGGGCGGCAACACGCAAGCGGCGCTCGCGCAGTTTCGCCCCCAGATGCTCTCGCAGCTCATCAACCAGCAGATGGCGCAGCTCGGCGGGCTCTCGGGCATGGGCCAGCAGAGCGCAATGGGCGCGGCAGGCTACGGGCAGCAGGGCACGCAAGGCATCATCGGCCAGCTCGGCGCGCAAGGGCAAGCAGCGGCGGGCGCAGCGCTCGCGCAGGGTCAAGGCATGGCGAACATCTTCGGCGGCGTCGGCGGTGCTCTCGGAACGCTCGGCGGGCTCGGTGCGATGGGGCGAGGGCCGTTCGGCGGTGGAGGCGGCGGCGCGGCAGGCAGCAGCTACACGCCAGGCATGGGCGCGGCTGGCGTCACCGGCATGAACTTTAATCTCGGGTGAACCCATGAACCAGCCTTTCAATTATACGCTAAGCGTACCGAATCCAGCCGAAGCCGTTACCGCAGGGCTACAGCAAGGCGTGCAGCTCGCCGGGCTCATGGAGCGCGCCGACCTCACTGCTGCGCAGCGTCAGCAGACG
>Ga0209190_1002131_pt1 | contig 13543 bp, 13 predicted proteins | sample M_140205_XF_Meta_FD_187315 | JGI IMG/M metagenome (GOLD analysis project Ga0209190, IMG submission 187315) | Freshwater microbial communities from Lake Montjoie, Canada to study carbon cycling - M_140205_XF_MetaG (SPAdes) (version 2) | ecosystem: Environmental > Aquatic > Freshwater > Lake... | reverse complement strand
GTCGCCGGTCCCGCGGCCGTGTGCAGCGCTGACCCCGACCACGCGCTGAAAACCCAGCTCCTCGAACTCGGTTTCGAGGTGATCGTGCTTGGGATCATCGAGCTTGTTGACGACGAGGATCACGGGCCGCGCGGCGCGGCGCAGTTTGGCTGCGAGCTCGGCATCCAGCGGCATAAGCCCCGATTTCCCGTCAACGACAAAGACCACGACATCCGCATCCTCCACCGCTGTGTCGGCAGCGCGATGCGTGGCTTCGGCAAAATCCGGGTCGGGCGAAGCGCCGATCCCCCCGGTGTCGACGATGCCGAAGGGCACGCGGCCGAGCTGGCAAACCGCCTCGATGCGATCGCGGGTCACCCCGGGTTGGTCGTGCACGATCGAGATGCGTCGCCCGGCGAGGCGGTTGAAGAGGGCCGACTTCCCGACATTCGGGCGTCCGACAAGAACTGCATTTTTCATAATATTTAGACTTCCGCCTTGGCTGCGCCCCCGAGGGAATGAGTGCCACGCCACACGTAGCCGATGCCGCTGAGCAGGGTGAAAAATCCGGCGGCGCCGACAATCCAGAGTTCGTTGGGTAACTGCAGGAGCACCCACGCCACCGCCGCCATTTGCAAGGCGGTGGCGATTTTGCCGAACATGCTGGGCCTGACCTCGACATGGCCGATGAGAAATTTCAGCAAGCCGCAACCGCCGAGGATGACGATGTCGCGCGCGATGACCAGGATCGGGAACCAGAGCGGGAGGCCGACTTTCCACGGAAAGAGGCTCAGCGTGATGATCGCCGTGAGCAGGAGCCCCTTGTCGGCGATGGGGTCGAGCACGACCCCGAGCGCGCTGCGCTGGTTGAAGCGACGCGCGATCCATCCGTCGAGACCATCGCTCGCCGCGGCCACGACGAACGCGGCCACGGCGGACCAACGCATCCACTCGTGCGCCGCACCATCGCGTACGCTCTCCGCATAATAAACGGAGAACGTGACGAACACGGGGATGAGCAGGATGCGCACCACGGTGATCTGGTTGGCCAGCGTCATGCGCTCCAGCGTGGCCCCGCGGCGCGGCGTGCGCAACAGATTCTTCCTGCAATTCGCGCGGCCGCGCGGCATGTTGGGAGCAACGCGCGATGAACACCCCCCTCCTCCGCTGCCGCGAAGTGCACTGCCGGCGCCCGCTCTGGCGCGAAGGGCCGTCCGAGGTGCGCGGGGCCAGCGCCGACTTCGACGCGGTGCGCTTCCATGCGGTCTCCGGCAAGGAGGGCTGCGGCAAGAATCTGTTCCTCCATGTGGCCGGACTGCTCGAGCAGCCGGATCGCGGTGAAATTATTTTCGACGGCAATGCGACGGACGCGCTGACCCCGGCCGACCGGGATAAACTGCGGCAGAAAAATTTCGGCTTCGTCTTTCCCGCCTGCGTGCTCCTCCCCTCGCTCACTCTGCTCGAGAACATCGCCTTCCCGGTGCTAAAGGCGGCGAGCTCGAGCGACGAGGAGCAGGCGGAACACACGCTGGCCGCGCTCCGTTTCTGTGGATTGGAAGATATGGCCCAGGTCTCCGCCGCCGACCTAAGCGCCCCGCAAAGGGCAGTCGCCGCTTTCGCCCGCGCCATCATCCATCGGCCCCGCATCCTCATCGCCGAGTCTCCCGGCGAGGAGGATTTGCTCGTGCCGCTGGCCCGCCGCGCGGTCAGCGAATTGGGTTTGACCGTGATCTGGGGAACCGGGTGCGACGGCGCCGCCGTGAGGGCGGCCGACCGCGTGCTGACCATGCGGGAGGGAATCATCGCCGAATGACGCTGCCCTCCCGTCTCGATGCGGACGCGATCACCCGCGCCAGCCGGTCGAGCTTCTCCCCCGCATTCCGGCTGCTGGCACCGGAACGCCGGAAGGACCTCGAATTGCTTTACGCATTCTGCCGCATCGCGGACGACATCGCGGACGCTCCCGGCCCCGATGGATCCGCCCGCGCCGCGGCGCTCGAAGCGTGGCGCGAGGCGTTTGCCGATCCACAGCTCCGCGGGCTGCCCGAAAACCTTCGGGAGATGGTGAAGCGACGCGGCCTCGAGCCTCAGCTTTTTTTGGAGTTGCTGGAAGGAACCGCGACGGACCTGTCGCCCGAGGTCCGCATGCCGACGCGCGGCGATCTGGAGCTCTACTGCCATCGCGTCGCCGGCACGGTGGGACAACTCTGCCTGCCGATCTTCGGCGCCGATCGCACGCGGAGCGCCGGCTACGCGGAGACGCTCGGGCGCGCGCTGCAGTTCACCAACATCCTGCGCGACACGGCGAGCGACCTGGCCCGCGGGCGGATCTATTACCCGCTCGACGAACTGCGGGCGGCAGGGCTGGATGCGGACACTTTTGCTGCGGCGCACGAGGCGCGCCGCGCCTATCTCGCTAAATTTGCAGCTCGGGCGGCCGTACTTTTTGAGGAAGCCGCCCGCACCGCGCCGCCGCCAGACCGCCGCGCTTTGCGTCCCGCTTTTTTGATGGCCGCGGTCTACCGCGCGCTACTGCGCAAAATGGAAAAAGATGGATGGCGCGTGATGGAAAAGCGCTGCCGCTTGAACACCGTCGAGAAAGTCGCGGCGCTGCTCCGAGGCCTCGCGCAGGCTCAGTAACCGGATTTTTTCAGCAGCGTAGCCAAGCCTTTGATATTCGCGGCGAGCGTGCCCAACCGGAAGAAGACATGGCCCGAAGGCCCCTTGCCCACTGTGCGGGAGAGCGCCACCTGATGAACAATTTCCGAGGCCGGCCAACCCTGCTCGCTCATGCGGTAGGCGGCGATGCCCGGATAGATCGGAACGCCACGCGGGTTGACCGAAGGACTGCGCCACCACTTGAGAAGCTCGGTGAAGGACTGCTTCGACTGGTCGCGCCAGTAAAGTTGCGGCGAGAGATAATCAACCCAGCCGCTGCGCATCCAGCGCAGGGGGTCGGCGTAGATTTGGTTGTATTGGTCGAGTCCGGCCTCGACCGAAGCCGGTTGCCCTTTCGTGTAAATACCGAAAGGGCTCACACCGAAAACTGCTCCGGGCCTGGCCGACTTGACAGCCTGCGACACGCGCGAGATGAGGCGGTTCACATTGTCGCGGCGCCAGTCGCCGAGATCCAGTCGCCCGCCACCGCCGCGATAGCGGTCATAGGTTTTGGAGTCCGGAAAATTCACCCGCCCGCCCTCGGGAGGGTAAGGATAAAAATAGTCGTCGAAGTGGATGCCCGCCACATGGTAGCGGCTCGCGATGTCCGTCGCGACGCGCACCACGTGATCCTGCACCTCGGGAGAACCGGGATCCATGCAGAGCACAGACCCCACCTTGTAGGCGGAGGAACTGAACCGCCGCGCCATGTGGTTGGAGGCGAGTTGTGCTCCCGCCTTGATGGACGCGCGGTAAGGATTGAGCCAGGCATGGACCCGCAGCCCGCGCTTGCCTGCCTCGCTGATGCAGAGCGCGAGGGGGTCGTAGCCGGGGTCCTTCCCCTGGGTGCCGGTGAGAAAACGGCTCCACGGCTCGATGGACGAGCGGTAAACCGCGTCGCCCTCCGGCCGCACTTGGAAAAAAATATCGGTCAAGCCGAGCGACTGGGCCGCGTCGAGCAGTCGGACCAGTTCCGCTTTTTGCTGCGCGGGGGAAGATCCCTCCGATGGCCAGTCGAGGTTGTAGACTGTCGAGATCCAAGCACCGCGAAACTCCGCGCGGGCGGGACAAGCCAGCACGCCGAGAGCGCAGAGAACGCTAAGCCACAATTTCAGTACCGACGCCTTCATCTGTAAAAATTTCCAACAACAAAGCATGCGGAAGCCTTCCGTCAATCATATGTATCTTGCTCACGCCCTGCTGGAGTGCTGCCGCCGCACCCTGCAGCTTGGGGATCATGCCGCCTTCGATGACCTTCTGGCGGATGAGAAGATCGACTTGCTCAGAGTGCACGGTGGGGATGAGCGAGGCGGGATCTTCACGATCGCGCATGAGGCCCGGGACGTCGCTCAAAAAAATAAGCTTCGAGGCGCGCAAGGCACCGGCGATGGCGGCCGCCGCCTCGTCGGCGTTGACATTGAGCGTACCGCCATCGGCCGAAGAAGCGACTGGCGAAACTACGGGGAGCCGCTCGCCGCGCAGTACCTCGAGCAAATCGGCCGTATCCACCCCGACGACGCGCCCGACGAAGCCGAGATCGTCGGTGCCGCCCTTCCCGTTGTCCACCGGCGGCAACTTTTCCGCCCGCAGCACCTGGCGCCCGGAAAATCCGCGCGCCCGCGCGCCGAATCCCTCGAGGAGACGGACCAGCCGCGGGTTGACCTCGCGGTCGAGAACCTCCTCGACAATACCCATGGCGGCTTCGTCGGTGACGCGCAGGCCGCCGACAAAACGCGAGACATGGCCGGCTTCGCGCAGGCGGGCGTTGATCGCTTTGCCACCGCCGTGCACAAGCACCGGATTGATGCCGACCGCCTCGAGAAAGACCACGTCGCGCAGCAAGCGCTCGACCACATCCTCGTCCTCCATCGCGCTACCGCCGTATTTGATGACGAAAGTCTGATCGCGGAAGTTCTGGATGTAGGGCAGCGCCTCGCTGAGGGTCGCCGCGCGCACGGAGGCATCGGAGGAAGCCATGGTTATTCGCTCAAGTTCAGCTCGACGAATTTTTCCGTCAGATCCGTGGTGTAAACCGTGTAGGCAGATTTCCCTTGGTGGAGGTCGATAGTCACGGTGAATTTTTTCGGCGTGACCGCAGTCACGAGTTTTTCCTTGGGCGTCTGCGCGGCTGTCCCGTTGCGCACCGCCACCACGCCATCGTAGTAGATATCGACCATTTCCTCGCGGATGCGCACGCCGCAATAACCCACCGCATCGAGGATACGACCCCAGTTCGGGTCGTTGCCGGCCCAAGCGCACTTGACCAGCGTCGAGTTGGCCACGGCCTCAGCCACGCGCCGCGCGGCCTGGAAGCTGGAGGCGCCGTGCACCTGCACGGTGACAAATTTCGATACGCCTTCACCGTCCTCCACGATCATGTGGGCCAACTTGAGGCAGACCTCGTTGAGCGCCTCGAGGAACAGCGTGTATTCAGATGTCCCGTTTTTCACCACGACCCCGGACGCGCCGTTGGCCAGCGCGAGGACCGTGTCGTTGGTGCTCATGTCACCGTCCACGGTGATGCGATTGAACGTTCTTTCCCCGGCGGCGTGCAGGGCGTTCTGCAGCGCGCCCTTGGAGATTTTGGCGTCGGTGGTGACAACGCACAGCATCGTGGCCATGTTGGGATTAATCATGCCCGCACCCTTGGCCATGCCGCCGAGGCGGAACTTCCCGGCCGGTGTGCTGATTTCCAAAGCGAACTCCTTGGCGAAGCTGTCGCTGGTCATGATGGCCTGCGCGGCTGCATTTCCTCCTTTGGCGGAAAGCCGCGCGACGAGTTCGGGGATGCGCTCCGCCATTTTCGCGGTGGGCAACTGGACACCGATGCGCCCGGTCGAGCAGACGAGCACGCGTCCCACCCCGCAGTGGAGCGCGCTGGCGGTGACGCCGGCCAGTTCTTTTGCCGCAGCAATACCGCACGGGCCGGTGCAGGCGTTGGCGTTGCCGCTGTTGAGCAGTACCGCACAGGCGTGCGGCGAGCGGAGATGTGCGCGGGAAACACGGACCGGCGCGGCCTTGACGCGGTTGGTCGTGAAGACCCCGGCAGCGACCGCAGGGACGCTCGAGGCGACAAGCGCCATATCTTCGCGGCCTTTGTTGGAGGCCTTGATACCTGCAAAGATGGAGGAGGCGAGGAACCCCTCTGCAGCGGTAACGCCACCTTTGATTTCTTTGAGTCGTTTCATGAAAGGCCGGTGCGCTCGTCCCAATTCCTCGAGATGTTGAAGGCTTGGATCGCCTGGCCGGCGGCGCCCTTGACCAGATTGTCCAACGCACTGAAAAGCAGCAGGCGTCCCGTCCGCGCATCATCGCGCGCCGCGAGATCGATATAATTCGTCGAGGTCACATGCTTGGAATCAGGCAGATGCGGAACGATTCGCACGAAGGATCGGCCGCGATAGTCATCGGCCCACGCTTTTTCCACCGCCTTCGCATCCTCGCCGTGGACCGGTTGCACGACAATGGTGGAGATCATTCCCCGCGTCACCGGGACCAGATGCGGGGTGAAGTTCACCGTGACTTTCTCCCCCGCCGCGGAGGACAGCTCCTGTTCGATCTCGGAGAGGTGCCGGTGTTTGGGTGCGCCGTAGGCCCGCAGGCTTTCGTTGCATTCGGCGAAAAGAAAGGGGATGTCCGCCTTGCGGCCCGCACCGCTCACGCCGCTGAGGCTGTTGATGACGATGGAATCCGGAGCGATGAGTTTTCTCCGCAGCAAAGGCACGAGCGGCACGAGGATGCTGGTCGGGTAGCAACCGGGGCAGGCAAGCAACCCGGCACCTTGAAGCGCCGCATCGCCGCAGATTTCGGGCAGCGCGTAAACCGAATCGGCAAGCAGGGCCGGGGCCGGATGCTTCTCGCCGTAGAACTCGGCAAAAACCTCCGCCGACTTGAGCCGGAAATCCGCGCTGAGATCGATGACCTGCACGCCGGCCTTACGCAGCGGCGCGGCAAACTCGGCAGCGAGCCCGTGGGGCAATGCCAGAAAAACTGCGGCGGCGCCGGAGGCAATCAACGCATCGACCGAGGGTTCTGTGAACTTGAGGCCCGACGAGGCCGATCCCGCCATGCGCGGAAAGACCTCGCCCAGCGACTTGCCTGCCGCCTGCCGCGAGGTCACCGCGACCAGTTCGACGTGAGCATGCCGCGAGAGCAGCGCGACCAGCTCCTCACCCGAGTAACCGCTCGCGCCGACGACGGCTGACTTCACTTTGTGCATCGGGACTTTGTAGCGTGTCGCGCGCCGCGTGGAAACGCGCAAAAATCAGCCGCCGCCAACACCGGCTAGAGCTGGCCGTAGGGTACGGAGAAAGCGTCGCCTTCGGAGAGCCGTCCGCTGCGGAACCCCCGCAAGAACCAGCGGCGCCGCTGCTCGGCCGTCCCGTGTGTGAAGGAGTCGGGCACCACGTAACCTTGCGCGGACTTCTGCAGCCGGTCGTCGCCGACGATCTCGGCCGCGTTGATCGCGCTCTCGATGTCGCCCTCCTCGAGAATATCCCAGCGCTGCTGGGCTTCGTGAGCCCATACTCCGGCCAGAAAGTCCGCCTGCAGTTCGAGGCGGACTGACATCTGGTTGTATTGGTCCTTGGGCACGCGCCCGGCCAAGCGGTGGACCTTGTCGGTCAGGCCGAGTTGCTGCTGCACATGGTGGCCCACCTCGTGCGCGATGACGTAAGCCGCAGCAAAGTCACCCTTCATTCCGAACTGTTTCCTCATCTGCTCGAAGAAGGAGAAATCCAGATAGATCGACTGGTCGGCCGGCAGATAAAAAGGACCGGAGGCCCCTTGGGCCGTGCCGCCGGGCACGCGCGTCACACCGGAGTAAAGGACCAGGCGTGGCGTGACGTACTGCCGTCCGGAACGAGCGAATGAGTCGGTCCATACGTCCTCCGTGTCGGCCAAAACCGTCGAGACGAACCGGCGGACGTCATCATTGGGCGCTGGCGCCGTCTGCGTGGCGCGGCCGCCGCCCTGATCGACAGACAACTCGCTCATCAGCCGGATCGGATCCGCGCCAGTGAAAAGGGCAAACGCGAGCACCAGAAGCAGGCCGAATCCCCCGCCGACAATACCGCGACCGGCCGGGCTCATGCCCCGCCGGTCCTCCACATTCGTGCTCTGTCGACGACCATCCCAACGCATGCCCTTACCAAGTAGGCGATGGCGAGCGTACGGACAAGCCCGAGGTGCGAGGGCAGAAAGGCGATTGGCGGATTGACACTTGGCGCACGGGGGCAGATTTTTGGCGTCCCATGAACTTCTTCGAAGCCCTTGTCTCCTCCATCCAAGATCCCCAAGCAGGAACGCAGAAGTCGGACTTGGAAAATTTGCTCGGCGCCCTGACCGGCGGATCTTCCCCCGTCGCCGGCGCGCTTCCGCCCGGTGCGGCGGAAGAATTGGCCGGCACAGTCGGCAGCATGCTGAAGCCCGCTTTGCGCGAGGCCGGTCAACAAGGCGGAGCCGAAGGCATCGACGCATTGCTCGGTTCCCTCAAGGAGAATTCGTCCTCCCCGCAACAAATCGAGCGCACGCTCGGCCGCGAGCGCGTGGAGCAAATGGTCAATCAGGCCGGGCGTAAAAGCGGCGCGACACCCGATGTCATCATGAGCATGCTTCCAGTCATCATCCCCGCGCTCGTCTCGCTCCTGCAATCCGGGGCGCGAAGCGGCGCGACATCATCCGCCGCACAGGCGGGCGCGGTTGCCGGCGATCCGACCGCGGGCTTGCTCAATTCGAACCCTCTGCTCAAAGGTTTTCTGGACTCCGATGGTGACGGCGATGTCGACATGGCTGATCTCGTGGCCATGAGTTCGAAATTTCTGCGGTAGCGGATCTACTTCACGCGCAGGCGGACCACATCCTCGGTGCCGGGCGCCGGGCGCGGGGCATTCGGGCCGAAGAAGTGCACGTGGGTGAGTTCGGATCCCGTGTAGAGGGCTGACTGCATCGTCCAGAGAAGAAAAACGCAGGAGGCCACCGCGACCAACCGGGCCAGAAGCGAAATACCCGGGATCAAATTGCTGGCAAAAACCGCGATGGCGGCAACCGCCGAGATCCACGCGGCGACCAGCATGAGGTCGGAGGCGTTTTTGTGATCCTGCACCGCCGGACCGACCGAGGCCGCAACATAGCGGACGACGGCCGCTTCGGTGGTGCCTGTCTTGTGCGCCCAAGTCGCGCCCAGCGCGCCGAGGACCATCGTCACCAACGCCAACCGGACGATATAGCGGTTGGGCCAGAGCAGGGAGAGAGCAACCGCCACCATACCGAGGAGCAAAAATGCCACCGGAAAATGCGCCGCAAAGGGGTGGAGCGGATCAGGCAGATGCAACATAGAGAGGAAGGCTGCCCGCGAACGGCGCGCCGATCAATCTTTAGCCTTCAAGCGAGGGCCCGACCTCAAGTTCCAGGACACTGGCTCAGCCCCTCCCAAGAAACCAGCGGCCCTACCACTCTCCTCGGTGGACTCCACGGCTTCGATGGTTAAAAATCGTCGGTTCCGATGTTTGAAGACTTTCTCGCCCGGTCCCTTGCCGAACTCGACCAGCGCCATCTGCGGCGGCGCGGGCGCGTCTCGGACCTTGCGACCGGACCACTCGTCCGCTTCGAGGAAAAGACCCTGCATAATTTCGCCTCGAACGATTATCTCGGACTCGCGGCGCATCCGCGGGTCATCGAGGCCGCGACCCTCGCCGCGCGGGAGTACGGCGCAGGCGCAGGCGCCTCGCGCTTGGTCAGCGGCACGCAGCGGCCGCACCGCGAACTCGAGGAAAAACTCGCGGCCTTCAAACGCACCGAGGCCGCGCTGACCTTCGGCAGCGGCTACGCGACCAGCGTCGGCGTCCTCGCGGCGCTCGCCGGGAAGCATGATGTCATTCTCCTCGACCGCCTGAGCCACGCGTGCCTCATCGACGGGGCGCGCCTGAGCGGTGCGACCTGCCGGGTGTTCGCGCACAACGATATCTCGCACCTCGAGCACCACCTGCTTTGGGCGCGAGGCAGGCATCCCGGCGCGAAAATCTTCGTCGTCACCGAATCGGTCTTCAGCATGGACGGCGACCTCGCGCCGCTGCGCGAGATCGTCGCGCTCAAAGACCGTTACGGGGCAGTGATGTTGCTCGACGAAGCCCACGCGGTCGGCATTCTCGGCGGCGGCGGCCGCGGATTGGCGGAACAACTCGGCCTGGACCACCATATCGAGGTGCAGATGGGAACCCTCGGAAAAGCGTTGGGTAGCTCCGGAGGCTATGTGGCCGGTTCACGCCATCTGATCGAGTTCCTCCTCAACCGCGCCCGCAGCTTTGTCTTCTCGACCGCGCCGCCGGCATCTTCCGCCGCCGCGGCCTCGGCCGCGCTCGATATTTGCGCCAGTTCCGAGGGCGATGCTCTGCGAGCCAAGCTGCGGCAGGCAACGACGAGCATCGGCCCGGCCATTCCCGCCGCGATCTATCCCGTGGTGATCGGGGGTGCGGAGGAGGCTCTCCAAGCGGCAGAGCAACTCGCGCGGCTGGGATTTTTCATCCCGGCCATCCGCCCGCCCACTGTGCCGAAAGGAACCTCGCGGTTGCGGGTCAGCCTCTCCGCCGCCCACGACCCGGAGGTGGTGCAAACTCTGGCCCGGGCCCTCCGCGCGGTCACCGCACCTGCGGAGTCGGCCACTGACAACCCGGATGCGGTCTGTCCCGTCTGCGGGGCTGCCCTCGTCTCGGAAAAATGCAAAGTCGTCTGCCGCAGCGCAGTGTGCGGCTACCGCATCGTTTTCAATTGCTCGGAATTCTGAGCAGCGCAGAATCAGCGCATGCTTTTCCATTCATCCGAAAACGAGCGACACATCACCCGCGTTCCGTCCCGCAACGAGATTCCGGAGGCCGATCGCTGGGATCTCACGCATCTTTACCCAGACGACGCCGCATGGGAATCCGCCTTCGCCGCGCTGCAGCAGCGGTACCCGCAGATCGAAACATTCCGCGGCAAGCTGGCCGAATCACCCGCGAAACTGCTCACGGCTCTTGAGTTTGAAAAGAGCATCGACGAACCGCTCGAGCGCCTCGCCACCTACGCCAGCCTGAGGGTGAGCGAAAATGCGTCGGACCCCGCGTTTCTCGAGCGCGAGGCGCGCCTGCAGAACCTGCACACGGATATCGTGGAGAAGTGCTCGTTCCTCAGCCCCGAACTGATGGCGATCCCCGCGGACAAATTTGCCGCGCTGGCCACCTCGGCGGAGCTGGCAACGTGGCGCACCGTGCTGGATAAGCTGCGCCGCTGCCAACCGCACACCCTGAACGAGCGGGAAGAGCGCCTGCTCGCCATGAGCGCCCAGCCGCTGGCCGGGCACGAGGAGACTTTTTCCCAGCTGACCAACGTGGATCTCAGCTTCGGACTCGTCACCGGGCCCGATGGTGGCCAAACGGAGTTGAGCCTGGGCAATTTCAGCTCGTTCTTGGTCAAGCCCGACCGCGAGCTCCGGCAAAAAGCCTTCCATCAATTCTACCGCGAGTTCGAGGGTCACAAATTCACCCTGGCCAGCACGCTGGCCAGCTCGGTGCGCACGGACGTGTTCCAGGCCAAGGCGCGCAATCACGCCTCGACCCTCTCTGCGGCCCTCTTCCGCAACAACATCCCGACTGATGTCTACCACAACCTCGTTGCAACGGTCCGCGCCAACCTTGCCCCCCTGCACCGCTACTACGAACTGCGACGCCGGGCGCTCGGCCTCGAGGAGATCCGCCACTATGACACCTACGTCCCGCTCATCCCGCGGATTACCACGCACATCACTTTCGACGAGGCGATCGAGAAAGTGACCGCCGCGGTCGCCCCACTCGGCGACGAATACGTGCGCGAGTTGGCATCCGGCCTGCGCGGCCGCTGGTGCGACCGCTACGAGTCGAAGGGCAAACGCAGCGGGGCCTTCTCCAGCGGATGCTACGGATCACCGCCCTACATTTTGATGAACTACAAGGCGGACGTCTTCTCCGACATGTTCACCCTTGCCCACGAGGCCGGCCACTCCATGCACACCTGGTATGCGCAGCGCGAGCAGACCTTCCAGGACCATCACTATCCTATCTTCCTCGCCGAGGTTGCGTCGACCTTCAACGAGGAACTTCTCACGCACGACCTGCTCGGCAAGACGGACGATCCACAGGTCAAAGCCTACCTACTCAACCGCCAGATCGACGATCTGCGCGGCACAATCTACCGGCAAACCATGTTCGCCGAGTTCGAGAAAATCATTCACGAGCGCCAAGAGGCCGGCGAGGCGCTCACCCTCGACACGCTGACCAAGATCTACCACGAACTGCTCGTTGCCTATTTCGGCCCAGACTTCACCCTCGACCCGCAACTCGATCTCGAGTGCCTGCGCATTCCTCATTTTTACAGCGCGTTCTATGTCTACCAATACGCCACCGGGATGAGCGCGGCCATCGCGCTTTCGCGGCAGGTGCTGGAGAGCGGAGACGCCTCGCGCTACCTCGGTTTTCTGCGGTCCGGCGGGAAGCAATACCCCATCGACACACTGCGAGCCGCGGGGGTCGACATGACCTCCCCTGCCCCGATCGAGGCGGCCCTGCAACTTTTCGCCCGGCGGGTCGACGAACTTGCCGCCCTGCTCAACATCGACCTCGCATGAAGCGCGCCTTCCTCGACAAGCTTCTCGCCCGCCTCCGGCTCATCCAACCGGAGGAAGTCGAGGCCTTTTTCTCGGAGCTGGCACGGGACAAGCGTTTCCTCGAGACGATCTTCAATGCCATCCGGGAGGGAGTCATCGTGACCGACGTCGCCGGCACCGTGGTGTACATGAACGACGCTGCCGGGATGATCTTCGGGCTGGATCCCGCCGCAACGATCGGACGGCCGCTGGCGGGTAACATCAGCGGGCTGCGCTGGAAGGAGCTTGCCCAAGGCCGCGAGGTGGTCACGCGGGACATCGAGGTTTTCCATCCCGCGCATCGCGTGCTCAATTTCTATGTTGTTCCGCTCATGGGCGAGGACGACGAACACCCCGGGCAGCGCGATCATGTCGGCTATGCGCTCATCATGCGCGACTTCACCGAGCGGCACCGCGAGGCGCAGGAGACGCTGGAGACGGAGAGGATCGCCGCCCTGCAACTGCTCGCCGCCGGGGTGGCTCACGAGATCGGCAATCCGCTCAACTCGCTCGCCATCCACCTGCAACTTCTCGAGCGCCGCCTGCGCAAGTTGCCGGAGGCCGAGCAGGAGCAATTGCTCCACCCGCTGGAGATCGCCCGCGACGAGATCAAGCGCCTCGACACGATCGTCACCCAGTTTCTCCGCGCCATCCGCCCGACCCCGCTGCAGCGCACCCGGCAAGATATCAATTCGATCATCCGCGATACCGCGGAGTTTCTCGAGCCGGAGCTCAAATCCCGCAATATCCTGCTCGAGATCGAGCTTGCCTCCGCGTTGCCCGTGCTCGACGTCGATCAGGATCAGCTCAAGCAGGCGTTTTTCAACATCGTCAAAAACGCGAGCGAGGCAATGAAGCAGGGAGGTCTGCTGAAAATCCGCACAGGCTCGGAATCGGAATGGGTCAATATCACGTTCACCGACACCGGCGGGGGAATGAGCAACGAGACCATGGCGCGCGTCTTCGAGCCTTACTTCACGACAAAAATAGGCGGCAGCGGCCTAGGCCTCATGATCACCCAGCGGGTCGTCCGCGCCCATGGCGGCGAGGTAGTCATCGAAAGCGACCCCGGAAAAGGCCTGCGATTGACCATCCGACTGCCCCGGCACGATCGCCAGGTCGAGATGCTCCCCTCTCGGCCTCTCCCCCTCCCGGCCCCCGGCCGTTCGGCCTGATAAGCGCGCGTTGCCTCGCAGCGGCTCCGGCTTTATTCTGTCCATAGCAATGCCAGCCAACTCCAGCGACCCAGGCGCC
>Ga0209190_1002130_pt1 | contig 13544 bp, 14 predicted proteins | sample M_140205_XF_Meta_FD_187315 | JGI IMG/M metagenome (GOLD analysis project Ga0209190, IMG submission 187315) | Freshwater microbial communities from Lake Montjoie, Canada to study carbon cycling - M_140205_XF_MetaG (SPAdes) (version 2) | ecosystem: Environmental > Aquatic > Freshwater > Lake... | reverse complement strand
CTCTTTGGACCAGGAGTGGAGGTGACCTTCATGCGGTCAACGATAGCGGAGATGTTGCACCTTGATGGTGGGCGAGGTGAGACTCGAACTCACACGTCGTTACCGACACCAGCTCCTAAGGCTGGCGCGTCTACCATTTCGCCACTCGCCCCTAAACATCATGGGTGGATCCGCCGGTTTCGTCCACCCGCCTACCGCTACGCGCAGTGTTCGGTCGTGAATCAAGGAGCGCATCAATCACGGCGCGGCCACCCTTCTCCGCAGCGGCAGCGGCGAGCCCCGCAGCAAACGCACCAACCACACCACCCCCCTCTGCTGATCCACGTGTGGCCTCCTCACTCGTCCGCGGCTTGCGAGCCCCAGTGAGCCAGCGCAATCCGAGCAGGGAGAGGGCGGCGAGTAGTCCGATCACCTGCAGCGGATGCTCGCGGAGCTCCTTTCCAAGGCCGCCGCTCGGTCGGAGCCTTCGCGCGATGCTGCGCGAACCCTCCACTGATGCAGTTCGCGCACTGCGCAGTTGCTGGACTTCGCGCGCAACGTTCGGTCGCGCAGCGAGGAGCGCCTCTAGGCGCTGCTCGTGCTTCCGATCGCTCGCGTCTCCGTTCATGCATCACCGCCACGATCAGGTCGAATCCGCTCAGCGGCGCGAGTCAGTGTCTCAGCAACGCGCGTGATGGTGCGACGGAGTGTCCCAATGGCAGCGTCGGCACTCCCAATTGCCTCGCCCACCTCAGCGGCAACGCCCCCAAGCGCCTCTTCACGAAGATCTTCCAGCGCGCGTGCCGTTGCTCGCAGCTCCGCTTCGCTAGTAAGTGGCATGAACCGATCGGTGAAGCGCTGCGACTCAAAGGTGCGCAGCCCGAGCAGTAGATCAGCCAGCACCACGGCGAGTAGCAGTGTGAGCGCAAGACCGGCTGCAGGACCTGGCGCCCAGGCGAGCGGGAGGAGCGTCAGTAGCAGCGCGCCAACTCCAGTGAGAGCACCGAGCAACAGGGCTCGCCGACGGCGTCCAGTCTCAATCCTGAGGATGGAAGAGGCGATCGCCGCAGCGAGTGAGAGGAGCAGCAGCGTCATCTGTGCTGCACCCCAAAGCTGCGAACCGAAGAGGCCTTCACCAAGGATGAGGAAGAGCGCAATGAGGAGGCCAAGCAGTGCGGTGACGATCAGCGAGACGATCGCTGCCGCGCCGATGAGCGTCACCACGGCATCGCGTGCAATCGCACCGATCTCCGCGCGGAGCAGTGACCAATGGCCGAGCAGGAGGGCGCCAATCGCGCTGATTAGCTGATCAATCGATTCGCTAAAGCTCGCTTCGCTGCGTTCGCTCTCTGGCATTAGGCGATCGTCAGCGTGGTGCCACTCTCGCTCGCAGCACGCACTGCGAGTCGCGCGGCGACCGCTCCGGCGACCACTTTTAGTGCGATCGCTGCGGGGCCCGCTTCGCGCTGTGCAACGGCGGGGATGCCAGCGTCGCCGCCCTGACGCACCGCCATCTCCAGCGGCACGCGTCCGAGCATCTCAAGCTGCTCCTCTTTTGCGAGTCGCTCAGCGCCACCGCGACCGAAGATCTCTGTCTGCTCACCGCAGTGCGGGCAGGCAAACGACGACATGTTCTCCACGATGCCAAGGATCGGCACGTTCATGCGGCGGAACATTGCGAGCGCCTTGGTCACATCGGCGAGTGCAACATCTTGCGGCGTGGTGACCAGCACCGCACCAGCAAGTGGCACCGCCTGCGCAAGGGTGAGTTGCGCGTCAGAGGTTCCAGGCGGAAGGTCAACAATGAGATAGTCGAGGTCGCCCCACTCAACGTCACGCAGGAACTGCTGGATCGCACCGCCAATGAGCGGGCCGCGCCAAACAATCGGCTGACCCTCTGGGACGAAGAGCTGGATCGAGATCAGCTTCACACCGTGGCGCTCGATCGGTTCAATCTTTCCGCCCGGGCTCGACTTCGGCGTTCCGGTTGCGCCAAGCATCTGCGGAAGGTTCGGTCCAGTGATGTCCGCGTCAAGTAGTCCGACGCGCGCGCCGCTCTGCGCAAGCGCAACGGCGAGATTGACGGAGACGGTGCTCTTTCCAACGCCGCCCTTCCCTGAGGCGACGGCAACAACGTTGCGAATATTCGGCAGGAGCTTCTCCTGGCTCGGCGCAGCGGCGCGGCGAACCTTCGCCCCCCAGCGGAGTTCGGTGAGTTGTACGCCGATCCCATCAAGAGCGCCGCGGATGTCCCGCTCAATGACGTCCTTCAACGGACAGGCGGGGGTGGTCAGCTCGATCATCAGGCTGGCGCTCGAGCCGGTCAGGACGAGCTCCTTCACCATCTCCAGGGTGACGATGTCCTTGCCGAGCTCGGGCTCCTGCACGGCGCTGAGCGCCTGCATCACCGCCGCCTCGTTGATCTCGGCCATACGTCCTCCTCATTATCTCGCTCAAGCCCTTGGTCAGCGGCCCCGAGTCGTGCTCAGGGTGGGGCCGTCTCCACTACTCCACATCGTACCCCGCAACGCCGTTTGACCCCACCCCTCGTGGGTCATACGCTCTCCACGTCCTCATGTTGAGGAGCGACGCGCGGAGCGCACTGTGGAGGTGACCCCGAGGGTGGCAGAGGTCGACGTTCGACTAGTCAGCGTGACCAAGAAGTTTGGGGATGCGATCGCGGTTGACGCGATCACCCTTGACGTGAGCGACGGTGAGTTCTTCACCCTGCTCGGCCCATCCGGCTGCGGCAAGACCACCACACTGAGAATGATCGGCGGCTTTGAGCAACCAACAAGCGGCCTGATTGAGTTGAAGGGCGTTGATGTCACCTTCCTCCCCGCCTACGAGCGCGACGTCAACACGGTCTTCCAGAGCTATGCACTCTTCCCGCACCTCACGATCTACGAGAACGTCGCCTTCGGCCTGCGCCGCTCCGGGATTAAGGGCGACGAACTGAAGCGACGCGTCGGCGAGGCAATGGAACTCGTGCAGCTCATTGGCTATGAGAAGCGCGTCCCAGCACAACTCTCCGGCGGACAGGCACAGCGCGTCGCACTCGCGCGTGCACTCGTCAACGAACCGGCGGTGCTCCTCCTTGATGAGCCGCTCGGCGCACTCGACCTGAAGCTGCGCAAGCAGATGGGGATCGAGCTAAAGCGCATCCAGCGTGAAGTAGGGATCACCTTCATCTATGTCACCCACGACCAAGAAGAGGCGATGACCATGTCCGACCGTATCGCCGTCATGAATAAAGGGCGCTACGAACAGCTCGCCGGTCCAGAGACATTGTACGAGCGACCATCAACGCGATTCGTCGCCGGCTTCGTCGGCGCGAGTAACCTCCTTGAGGGGAAGATCGGCAACGACGGTGAGGACTGGACGGTGACCCTCTCCTCTGGAGCAGTCATCCGCGCACCGAAGAGCCTCGGCGATATCGGCAGCAGCGGCGCGATCGGCGTGCGCCCTGAGAAGCTGACCCTGCTTGAGCCAGGTCAGCAGTCGAAGGGGAACGCACTTGAAGGGACCGTTGTTGACACAAGCTATCTCGGCGTGATCACGCAGTACGTTGTTGAAGGGAAGGGCGGGCTACGTCTTCTGGTCAGCGAGCAGAACATTGACCGCACCACAAAGAGCGATACATGGCGGCCTGGAGAGCAGGTCACACTCACCTGGAAACCGGAACATGGCTTCGTCGTTGGCGATGCTGCAGGCGCTTAGGCGCAGAAGGGGGACGCAATGAGCACAGAGAAGAAGATGGGGGTGGAACTCGATCGACGAACAGTGCTGAAGGCTGGTGCCGTTGCTGGTGCTGCCGCCTTCCTCGCCGCATGCGGCACCTCTGGCTCTTCTACTGAGCCGACAGAGAGCACGGGGGGCGAGAAGACGCCAGCCGCTGCGATCAACTTCGCCAACTGGACCTACTACATCGACGTTGACGACGGCGTTGACACCGCAACGGCAGACACATCTGAGAGCCTGCGCCGATTTCAGGCGGAGTACGGCACGCGCGTCAACTATCAAGAGGTGCTCCTAGATAACGACGAATTCTTCGGCACGATCAAGGCGCCACTCGAGGCGGGCCAGGACACCGGCTGGGACATCGTCACACCAACCACCTGGATGGCGAAGAAGATCGTTGATCTTGGCTGGGCGGAGAAGTTCGACAAGGCGAACATGCCGAACTTCGTGGCAAACCTCGCCGACGAGTTCAAGGGGCGCGCCGCAGATCCGAGCAACGACTACCTTGCGCCGTGGCAGTCGCTGATGACCGGCCTCGGCATCAATACGAAGAAGACCACGCGCTTCACGAAGTTCTCAGGACTCTGGGATCCGAAACTGAAGGGGAAGGTCGTGCTGCTCACGGAGCTGCGCGACACCGTTGGCCTTGTGATGCTCGGCAACGGCGCCGACCCATCGGCTCCAACTCGTCCAACCTTTGACGCTGCGATCGCAACCCTCCAGGGGGAGATCGACTCTGGCCAGGTGCGGAAGCTTGCGAGCCAGGGCTACACCGAGCTGCTCATCAGCGACTCCGCCTACGCGGCGATCGCCTGGTCTGGCGACGTGGGGATCATCAAGCTGGATAAGCCAGAGCTCGACTTTGTTGTCCCAGATGAAGGCGGCATGTACGCCACGGACAACATGCTGATCCCGAAAGGGGCGAAGAACAAGTACACCGCCGAACTCTGGATTGACTTCTATTATCGCCCCGAGATCGCGGCGATCGTTGAGGCCTACGTCCAGTACATCTGCCCAGTAAAGGGTGCTGCGGAGGAGATCGCCAAGATTGATCCTGCGCTAGCAACGAACCCGCTGATCTTCCCAGACGCGGCAACCAAGTCGCGCCTGAAGGTCTGGGGTGATGTGAGCGGAGTAGATCAAGCCTACTTCGACGAGCAGTTCAGTGCGATCGTCGAAGGCGTCGGCGGCTGATCACCTCAACGACTGAGACGATTCGATGGGCATGATTCGGCGCCATCCGGCGCTCGTCCCGCTCCTTCTGCTCTTCCCGGGTCTCGTCTGGCTTGTCTCGTTCTACCTTGCGCCAAACATCCAGATGTTTGCGAGCAGTTTCTGGAGTGGGACGCTTGAGAGCGGGTTCAGCTTCAGCTTCTCAAATTGGACGAACTATACCGACGCGCTGGGTAAGTATCAGCAGCAGTACGCACGCTCAATCCAATACGGGTTTGCGGCAACGCTGATCTGCTTCGCAATCGCATTTCCACTCGCGTACTTCATCGCCTTCAAGGCTGGGCGTGCCCGCAGCGCGCTCCTCTTCCTCGTCGTTGCACCATTCTTCACTTCGTACCTGCTACGGACGATCGGCTGGCGCACCATCCTCGGTGACGACTCAATCATCCTTGGACCACTAAAGGCGGCAGGCTTCGTGGATCCTGCGGCGCGCTTCCTTGATACGCCGTTTGCGGTGATCGCAGGGATCGCCTACAACTTTGTGCCGTTCATGATCCTCCCCATCTACGTCTCCCTTGAGAAGATCGATCGGAGCTCCTGGAGGCGGCGCAAGATCTCTATGCGAGCAGCTGGGGTGCCTTCCGTCGCGTCACCCTCCCGCTCGCGATGCCTGGCATTTTCGCGGGCTCTCTCCTCACCTTCATCCCTGCGATTGGCGACTTCATCAACGCTGAACTGCTCGGCAATCCAAACACCACCATGGTTGGCAACGTCATCCAGCGCCAGTTCCTTGTTGACCGAGATTACCCAACTGCGGCGGCACTCAGCTTCATGTTGATGGTGCTGATCCTCGCTGGCGTCGCGCTCTATGGTCGACTCCTCGGCACCGACGAACTCACTTCAAAGGCGATCTAAATGAGCATCCTCCGAAAGATTGCAGCGGTTGCGGCCTCAAGATTCCTCACCATCTACGCGTCGCTCGCCCTCCTCTACCTGCTCCTCCCGATCTTGACCGTTGCGCTCTTTAGCTTCAACGATCCGATCGGCCGGTCAAACTACTCCTGGGCCTCGTTTACCTTTGATAACTGGCTCACCCTCTTCCGCGACCCAACGCTGGTCAGCGCAGTCGGCATCTCGCTACGCATCGCACTCGTCTCCACCATCATTGCAACTACAATCGGCACGCTGATGGCGATGGCGCTCGTGCGCTATCAGTTCAGATTCCGGAAGGCGATTGACCTCTTCGTCTTCCTCCCACTTGCCACCCCTGAGATCGTTCTCGGCGCCTCGCTCCTCACCCTCTTCGTCACACTACGCATCCCGCTCGGGGAGATCACGCTGATCCTCGCCCATGTGATGTTCAACGTGAGCTACGTGGTGGTCACCATGAAGGCGCGTCTCGCCGGTTTTGATATGCGCCTAGAAGAGGCGGCCGCCGACCTTGGCGCAACGCCGTGGCAGACCTTCTGGCGCGTCACCTTCCCACTGATCCTGCCTGGGATTGCGGCGAGTGCGGTCTTGGCCTTTGGCCTCTCCCTGGACGACTTTGTGATCACGCGCTTCAACGCCGGGCAGGTGCAGACCTTCCCCGTCTACATCTACCTAAAAGTGCAGAAGGGGATCCCGCCGCAGGTGAACGCGTTTGCCACCCTCTTCTTCGTCGTGACGGTCTCGCTCGTCGCGATCGGCGCCCTCCTCCAGCGCCGCCGCGCTAATCTGAAGCCATGAGCGGCAAGGGTGGTCCAGTCCCAGGTCACGAGGTCATCCCCTCAGTCTGGGGTCGTGCCGGCAATATTGATGTTGAGCGCGGCGAAGGCTCCTGGCTGATCGACCGCGCCGGCGAGCGCTGGCTCGACTACACCTCAGGGATCGGCGTGGTGAACACCGGTCACGCTCACCCGAAGATCGCGGCGGCGATCGCCGAACAGGCGACGAAGCTGATCCACGGCCAGCAGAACATCGTCTATCACGAGCCGGGACTACGACTCCACGAACGTCTCAGCAAGGTGCTCCCTGGTGGACCGTGGGGCGTCTTCCTCTCCAACTCTGGGAGTGAGGCGATTGAGGCGGCGGTGAAGTTGGCGCGCCGGGCAACGAAGCGTCGTGTGATCCTTGTCTTCCGCGGTGGCTATCACGGCCGCACCGCGCAGACCATGGCGATGACCACCGCAAAGAACGTCTACCGCGGCCACTTCGAGCCGCTCCCAGGATCTGTCTACAGCACCGCATTCCCCTCCTGCTACCGCGCACCAGTTGCGGCGCGCGACGCGGGCGCACCAGGAAGTGGCGGCTCGTGCGCCGGATGCAGCTGCCGCTGGGAGGAGGAGTGGGATCTCACCCTCCACACACTCGCGAGCGCAGAGGATGTCGCCGCGGTTGTTGTTGAGCCGGTACTCGGTGAGGGTGGCTACGTTGTGCCACCAGCAGGCTTCCTCCCGCGACTCCGTGAACTGACGCGCGAACTCGGCATCCTGCTCATTGCCGACGAAGTACAGACCGGCTTCGGCCGCACCGGAAAGATGTTCGCAGTGCAGCACCAGAACGTTGAGCCAGACATTCTGGTGATGGCAAAGGGGATCGCCTCAGGTCTGCCACTCTCCGGCATCATCGCGCGCAAGGAGCTCCTTGAGAGCTGGGCGCCGGGGACGCACGGCGGAACGTACGGAGGCAACGTGGTCGCCTGCGCCGCCGCACTCGCCACCCTTGATGTGATTGAAGATGAGAAGCTCGTTGAAAATGCGGCGACGCGAGGGACGCAGATGCTCGCTGGGCTAAAAAAGATCGCGGCGGGACGTAGCGCGATTGGCGATGTGCGCGGCCTCGGCCTGATGCTCGCCCTTGAGTTCGTCAAGCCAGGCGAAGGCGACGGGCGAGTCCCAGATCCAGACGCGGTGAAGCGCGTCATTGCCGAAGCGAACAAGCGGAAGATGCTCCTCCTCTCCGCGGGAGCCTACGCGCAGGTGATTCGCATCATCCCGCCACTTGTCACCACGGCGGAAGAGGTAGATTTTGCGCTGAAGATCCTCGAGGAGTCGCTCGACGCAGCTGGAGTGAAGCGCAGCTAAGCGAGTGTCTAGCGCGCGGCGCTGATCAGTTCACTCGGCGCCGCAGGAAGCGGATCAGGAAGTTCAGGAACCCACTTCCCCACAAGGTCGCGCGTCCCAGCAACACCAAGCTGAGTAAAGAGCGACGTAAATCGATCTCGCTGTGTCTCGAGGATCTCACCCTTGCCGGAGAGCTCCCAGAGCTGGCGCTTGAAGGGTCCAAGCGCCTTCTTCCGCGTTCGATAGATGAACTGCTCTTCGCTGTCACCAAGCTTCGCCTCATCGGCGGCGTTGGCGTGCAGCCATGCGGAGATCTCGCTGCGTAGCTCCGCTGGGAAGGATGGGTGGTCGTAGAGCGTGTTCTGGAATCCGGTGGCGAGATGCACTTCGGCGGTGCCAACCTCGGGGAATCGGTGGAAAAGATCCTCTGGGAGGGTGGATGCGCCGTGCTGCACCGCACCGGCGAGGCCGCGCTCGCGCGCCAACTTCCCGAGTCGCTCAAGGACGCCAAAGTCGAGCGCAACCTCGGCAACTCCGCCACCTGGAAGTGGCACGCCACCGTGGCTCGTCCCCGTCTGCACGGAGACCTTGCTCAGGCCGCGCGCGCCGGGTCGCAGCCGCGCAAGCTCCGCATCAAAGCCATCAAGATATGCAGCAAGCTCCTCAACCGTGGAGTTGTTCGTCCCAACTTCGCCGATCTCGCCACCAATGCTAATCTCAACACCGCTTGGCTCAATTGACCGAATGAGTGCCGCCGCCTCAGCGCTCCGCTCAACGTTGACGCGCTGCTCCTCGACAACGGTTGCCTGCGTGAGATCAACCAGAGTGGAGGCATCAATGTCGATGTTGCGGTATCCAGCATCAACGGCGAGCCTGCAGGCGCGCACGATTTCTGCCGCGACCGCATCAGGGTCGGCGGCGTACTTCTTCGCAACAAACTGATAGTGATCCCCTTGAATGAAGAGCGGCCCACGCCAGCCGGCGGCAATCGCGGCGGCGTAAATGCTGGTGGCGTAGTCGACCGGACGCTGGAAGGTGTAGGTCTGCTCCGAGCGGGCGAGCTCAAAGATCAGCGCCGCACCGCCCATCTTCGCGGCGCACTCGAGCGCAGTGCGCGCCATGTCGAAGACCTGTGAGCGGAGGTTGATCGCCGGCACGCTCAGCCCCTCATACGCCCCCGCCGCGCGTGCGGCGTAGAGCGGTGCGATGCTCGCGCTATATACGCCGCTCGCAGCGGCTGCGGCGCGTGCGAGCCACTGCGCACTCTTTACGGTCGTCTCATCTGTTGAGAAGGCGGCGCTCCAGGCGATGATCGCTGCGCCGCTCGTGCGCAAGAGATCGGCGTTGACCACTGTGAGCGAGCCATCACCGGCGACGTGCAGTGACCCGTTCAACGCCTGCAGTAGGTCTGCAGGCGAGGTGGCAACGTGGCTCATGAGGAAATGATAGCGCGGCGCCTCGCTGCGCTCAGCATCACTGAAGTTCGCCAGCTTCCAAGATCTGAAGTCGCTCGGCATGCCGCACCTCATACGCCGCCTGCGGGACTCCGCAACGCTCGGCGAGCTCTGGCACAGCGGCCCAGGCGAAGTCGTCCCATACGGCACGCGTCCCATCCCAGACGGCGAGGAGGGCCGGTGGGCGACGATCCCCCGTCTCAGCGCTGCGCATCAGGTGCGCCGCAGTGAGGTTTGCTGCGTCCAGGCATAGGACGAGTCCGAGGCGGCGCAGATCATCTTCGGGGACGCGATGTGGATCTGCGCGTAGCGCGTCGAGAAGCTCTGCGAGCCCCGTCCCACGCGCCTCAATGAGTGCGGGGAAGCCACGACTCAGCGCGCGAAGACCCGTACGCGCCGTCACGGGGTCAAGGTCGCCCAGGAGACCGGCGATGCGGAGGCGGCTGCTGCGCGGACTGCGCGGTGCACTGCCAGCCAACGGATCCATGCAGCCGATCCCCGTTGGATCGGCGAGCCACTCAAAGTGATGCCCGCTCTTGATCTCAATCTCACGACCACTCTCCGCAGCTCCAGGGACGGGGGATGCAGCGGCAAAGGCGTCTGTCACACGAGTAGCAAGGCGCGAGTCGCTGCCCGCCACAACCAGTGGCACGCCCGCATCTGCAAGTAGCGCAACGTGTGCGGCGAGCGCTCCACCAATCACGCCGTCGCGCACCAGTTCGCGAAGGAGAGCCGCCTCGTCACTCATCGCCGCTCCATCCGCAGCGCGCCGCTCTGCACAACTCGTGCGATCCAGTCGGACTCATCGCCAATGCGCGTCTCGTGACCGTGCCCAGGGATCACGCGCGTTGCGGGATCGAGTGCCGCGAGGCGCGCAAGTGAGGCGATCATCGCCGCATCATCACCACCAGGGAGATCCGTACGACCCCATGCCCCCTGGAAGAGCGTGTCGCCGCTATAGAGGATCCCCGCCGCCCCATCGTGCAGCGAGATGGAGCCCTCCGTGTGTCCAGGTGTATGCATCACGAGCAGGTTAATCTCCCCCGCCGTGATCTGGTCACCCTCCTGTAGGTCGCGCGTCGGAATCACCGCAGGGATGGGAAACGGCGCCGCCATCGGTCGCGGATCTTCTAGTCGGTGTCGGTCAAGCGGGTGTGACCCGATCGCGAGCTCCCGACCTTCACTGGAACGGACATGTTCAGCAAGTGCGGCGAGCTCTCCCGTGTGATCCCAATGCCCATGCGTTGAGAGGGCGAGGACGAGTCGCCAGTTGCGCGCCGCCAACTGGGCAACAAGTTCGGCAAGCGATGGGATTGCAGGATCAATCACGATCGCCTCGCGGCGTGCTGTGTCGCCGATCAGCGCAACGTTGGTACGCAGCGGGCCGATCGGGAGGACGAGCAGCTCAACCGTCACGGCGCTTCTCCAGTCGCCCTGCCGCTGGGCTGAATGAACGCGGATCAAGCTCGTCGCGCAGCGTCGCCTCGTTGGCGCCTGTCAGTCGCAGGAGTTCGGCGAGTAGCGCAACGCTCCGCTCAGATGCTGCAGCATCAACAACCATCTGTTCACGCTGTAGAGAGCGTGGCCGCGGACGCTCGGTGAAGCCGACGCGCGCGCCGCCACGCCCACCGAGTGACGATGCGTAGCGCAGCCCCCAGAGGAGCACTTCGCGTGGTTCTGCAGCAACAGCGGTGCCCGGTGGCGGCACGAGTCCCAACACGAGGCCACGATCGCCAGGGAGTGTGGCCGCGGCACGCCATGCGTCTGGATCGCCGATCGGATCAATCACTAGGCTATCTACTGGGAGCCTCCCCCACTCCGCCGCGCTGATCGGCGCGATTGGCGAATCTACGGCAGCGATCATCCGGTGGAAACCCTCGGCGGCGGCGAGCGCCGCGGCAAGCTCTTCGAACTCTTTCGCGTTGTGCTGCGGCGCAGCGCTTAGGCGACCAGTACGAAGCGCAATGATCTCTGGCTGAATCGCCACAGCATCACGTACCGCAGCAACAAGATCACGCCCTTCTTGATCAACAACGAGGAAGGCGGCCTGAAGGCCCGCGGCACGTGCCTGACGTAGCTCCTCTGGATCGCTCGTGAAGTACGGCCCGCCGAGACGCTGCACCAGTGCGAGCCGCTCTTCAAGCGTCGCGGCGAAGGCGGCAGGCGCCAAGAGCGTGGCGAACACGACTAGATCGGCAGTTGGACGCGGAGCTGCGCCAAGCTCAACCAGTTCACAAAGATCAGCACGAGGAGCACGCTAAGGATGAGTGTCGCGGCACCCTCTCGCGACTGGCTGGCGGCGAGGCCGCTCCAACGGCTCCGCATCGACTCGGCTCGCGTTGGCGCAATGAAGAGGCCAAGGAGGAGACCGAAGACCAGGCCACCAATATGCGCCGCGTTGTCAATGCCACCACCCACAGCGCTCGTGCCGAGACCGAAGAGTAGGTTGATGAGGATCAGCCCGCCGATCTGACCGAGAGCTGCGCGAACGCCGCGCTCAACGAGTGGCCGATGTGCCCACTCTGCGCCGAGCGCCACACCGAAGAGGGCGAACACACCGCCAGAAGCACCGACAGATGGCGTGAGCGGCGACCAGATCGCACTCGCGAGCGATGCGGCGATCACGCCGAGGAGATACCAGAGGAGGAGTCGCTGTGCACCGTAGAGTCGCAGCACTAGTCGTGCGCCGAGATCCATGGCGAAGAGGTTGAAGACCATGTGCAGCGGACTCCCGTGGACGAGCGCAACCGTAAGGAGTCGCCACGGCTCAAGGGTGAGCAGGTCTCCACCCGCCGCGTCAACCTTAATCAGCGCGAGCGGCTGAAGGAGTGGCGTTGAGGCGAGTGCCGCTACGGAGACAACGGCGGTGACACCGACCATAGCGAGCGGGAGAACGCGCTCCCTCCCGCCGCCTCGTGATCGAGAGAAGGCGAGGCGCGAACGCAGGCCGCTCCCCCCTGTCTCTTTCGTGAGCCAACCAATTCGAGCGGCAATCTCTGCGCGTGCCGCATCGCTCGGCGCGTCGCGCTCGGCGCGTTGATATTCGCTCAGCGCCTGGGGCAACTTGCCGGCTGTGACATACAGGATCGCAAGTCGGCGGCGCGCAACGAAGCGCACATCACGATCACTGCTGGTGAGAGCCCCCTCAAGGAGTTCAACCGCCTCACCGTCGCGATTAAGTCGAACCAGCGCCTCGGCGGCACCGATGGCGGCGCGGCCTGCGAGCGAGAGATCGCCAGTTCCTGCGGCGCGAAAGAAGTAGCTAAGTGCGATCTCGGCGTCGCCGGCGTCCAGCGCATCGGCACCAGCGTCAATCAGACGGCCAGCGTCACTGGGGCTGATCGGCCCGCTCGACTCAAGTAGTTCTTCTAACTCCACGAAGTGAGCGTATGCGATCGGCTAGACGCCCGTCTCGGCACCACGCTCCGCAGCGGCGAGCCCAACGAGGAGGGCGTCAAACTCTGGCCCCTCAACCTGGGGGCGCGGGATGAAGAGGGGTGGCGGCGGGCCTCCCCCCAGCACTACAGACGCCGCTGAACCCTCAGCTGGAAGTGGGCTCTTCGCAACGATGATCAGCTGCGCGCCAACAAACGAGGCATCCTCCGTCACCTGACGAACAACAGAGGCATCGAGCGGGTCGATCAGCAGCACCGTAGTGAAGCTCGTCAAATAGCGAAGGCCGAGCTGCACGTCCCCCGCATCCACGGGAATGCCGAGTGCGGCGTTGCCGATTGGGGTCACGTGAGCAGGATCGCGCAGCAGTGCAACGTGACCGATCCCGTCGCGCGAGAGGGAGAGGATCGCCTGATCACCTGCGGCGTCCGCACCAACACGACCGACAAGCTCCACTCGTTCGCCGCGCCGGACAAGTTCAGCGGCGACACGGATCGCGAGTCCCCCAGCCTGGTGCACCCCGCTCTTATCCAGCAGTGCCGTTGGGCTGCTAACGATCACGATGACTCCCTGCTCCGTCATGCGCCGCTCGCATCGCCGCGAACCTCTACCGCGAATCCGGCGTCGCGCAGCGGTGCGGCAACAGTTGCCGCATCACCAACGACCACGATGCGTTCGGTCTCAGCGTCAAGCGCCGCAGCAACGCCCGCAACCTCCGCGCCACTCACAGAATCAATCGCCGACTGGAAGCGATCAAGTT
>Ga0209190_1002128_pt1 | contig 13547 bp, 12 predicted proteins | sample M_140205_XF_Meta_FD_187315 | JGI IMG/M metagenome (GOLD analysis project Ga0209190, IMG submission 187315) | Freshwater microbial communities from Lake Montjoie, Canada to study carbon cycling - M_140205_XF_MetaG (SPAdes) (version 2) | ecosystem: Environmental > Aquatic > Freshwater > Lake... | reverse complement strand
CAAGATCTATCAAAATTGCTGGATGTCACAACACCCGAACTTCGGGCCAAGTTTCATCAACTAGTTAAGGAAATAAATCAAAGACGCCAGGGCAGAAACCTTCCACCCTGGAATCCTTTTAGTTCAAAATGAAACTCTATTATTTGCTAGCAAATCGGTGACCAGCAATTGGTAGTTCAACTTTATAAAGCCCAGTGCGAGCAGTGACATAAAAAGTTTTCATATCTTTGCCTGCAAAGCAGCAGTTGGCAGGTTGCTCTGGAAAAGCAATAGTTCCCAAATGCTTGCCTTCGCTTGAGAAAATCTGAATTCCTAGCCCTGAAGTGATGTAAAGATTGCCCTTGATATCAATCGTTAGGCCATCGCCACCCGTGTTGGTTTTTCCTGCGGCCTGCTTGAGTGAGCAAAAGACTTTTCCTTTGCCAATCTTGCCATGGGTTTCAATGGGATAAGCCATCATGTCTGCCTGACCGGTGGGGATGACATAAAGTGTTTTTTCATCAGGGGAAAGAATCACACCATTAGGATTTGGCAGATCATCGATCAAGCGGGAAACTTTGCCTTCAGGTGAAAGATAGTACACACCAGTCTTGCCCTGGGGCAGGGGCATGGGCGCACGAAAGGCGGGATCAGTAAAATAAATGCCTCCATTATTGGCAACTACAACATCATTGGGTGCGTTGAAGCGATTACCCATGTTTTTATCAATAATAACGGTGCGGGTTTTTCCATCGGGCGAATGAGCCACGATTTGTCCATCCATTTCGCAGGCAACCAATCTTCCATTGCCATCAAACATTAAGCCATTGGCATGATTCGACTTTTCGATGAACACGGATACTTTGCCATCTTCAACCTTGTAGATTTTTTCATTGGGGATGTCGGAGAAGAAGAGGTTGCCTGCTTTGTCTACAGCGGGCCCTTCGGTGAATCCAAAGCCTCCTTGAACTTTCTCGATTTTTCCGATTGGGCCGATTCCTTCGATGGTATCTGCGCCCAACGACAACAAAGCAACCGTCAAGATACTGGAAAACATGATCATCTCCTTTAAGGTGAAAAAGGTTTAAGCGCCTATGGTAGGTCAGGTTTACCCAAGATTCAATGGTATGAAAGGGGCTTTTTCAAGAATATGAGGGCAATAGGGATGGAATTGTAAAGAAATAGGTCAAAGATTTTCTCCTTGGAAGCATAATAACGCTTACCAATGTTAGAATAGTAATAGAGAAGCAGTTTTCTCAGAAGACTCAAAAAATTTGAAGGTAGCAAATATTTCGTAGTACAAGGGGAATTGCAATGCGCAAACCTAAGCAACTTTCGAGGGAAGATCAAGAAAAACTTGATAGCCTTACTCGAAACCTCGAAAAAGAACTTGAGCATTTCATTGGTTACCCCTGTAACACCCTGTTTGATTATTCCGCTCTATATCACTTTTTAAAATTGCCTTTGAATAACATTGGTGACCCCTATGTTCCCACAAACTACCACATCAATACTCACGAATTTGAACGTGAAGTAATTGAAATTTTTAAGAAGCTGACCAACGCTCCTAAAAAATCAACTTGGGGTTATGTGACCAATGGTGGTACCGAAGGCAATCTCTATGGTATTTTTCTTGCCCGTGAGATGTTCCCTGATTGCATGGTGTATTACTCTGAAGACTCTCATTATTCGGTCAACAAAATCTTGCGCTGCCTACATGTTCGCAACATTATGATCCGAAGTAATCCCGATGGAACCATGAATTTGGATGACCTTCGCGAAACCATTAAAATTCATCGTGATGTTCCCCCCGTTATTTTTGCCAACATTGGTTCCACCATGAAAGGTGCTTGCGATGATCTTTTGGGCATTCAAAAAATCCTCAAAGATCTTGCGATCAAGCGCCATTATATTCATGCAGATGCAGCCCTTAGTGGCATGATTCTGCCCTTCCTTGATAAATCCCCTGCTTGGGATTTTGATGCGGGCATCGATAGTGTTTCCATCAGCGGCCATAAAATGGTTGGCTCCCCTTTGCCTTGTGGCGTGGTTCTGGCCAAGAAGGAATATGTTGATCGCATTGCGTGTGGCGTAGAATACGTCGGCACCCTTGACACCACCATTATGGGTTCGCGAAACGGCCTTACTCCATTGTTTTTGTGGTATGCATTCCGCACCATTGGCATTGATGGCTTCCACGAAATCATTCAATCATGCATGAGTGTTGCAGCCTATGCTGAAACAAAACTCAATGCCTTGAATCGCCATGCTTGGAAACATCCAAATTCCCTCACCGTGGTATTTGACAGGCCATCCCCCACGCTTGTTTCTAAATGGCAATTAGCTTCGAAAGGCAGTATTAGCCATTTGATTGCCATGCCTCATGTGACTTGTGAAAACATTGATGAGCTTGCAGAAGATCTTGCTGGCGAAAAGCAGGACACTCGAAAAAACCGCAATTATCCCTCAACGGTTCGGAGAAGCTTATGAAGCAGATTACCATCATTCATCAAGACAGGCCCGGTTTGCTTTCAGACATCTCTGAATTATTAGGGGCAGCCGAAGTTAACATCGAAAGCATTGAAGCTGAAAGCGTCGATGCAACAGCGGTCATTACATTGATCGTGGATAAATACGATGAGGCACTGAGAGCGTTGACAGTTAGCCCGTTTTATGCCATCAGCGAAGATGCAATGGTAGTGCGCGTTCCAGATAAGCCTGGAGAATTGGCCCTACTGATGAAACGCTTCAAGGATGCCAACATTAGTTTGCGAAGCTTGGTGATTTTAAAGCATGATGCGGGCCATGCCTTCGTCGCACTTTCCACCCATAACACTTTGGAATCGCAAAACTTGGTAAGGGATATTCTGGTCGGTTAACCAGGCATTAGTCGCTCATCTTTTTTATGAAGCGGATGTTGGTCTTTAGTGCCATCCACAAAACAAGCCACCCATTCTGCCAACCTTTTCCCTAACCTTTTGCAAGCTTCTTGGGTTTCTTCACCGCGAGGTTCGCGCACGGAAACCGCACCATAATGCAGTGTCATCAACTTGCTTACATAATCGGTAACGCCAAACACCAGGAACCCAAAATTCATCAAGACCATTAGGATGGATTGACACGCCATTTCACTACCACCAGCCGATCCACCAGAAGAGGAAAACGCGCAAGCTATTTTGCCATCTACTTTCATCCATTGTCCCGCCATGGTTTCATCCCAAAACCGTTTCATCTTCCAAGAAAGCAAGCCCATGTTAGTGGGGCTTCCAACAGCAATACCATCACACCAGATCACATCTTCTGCTTTGGCCTCATCAATTTTGAGCACCCTAATTTCCATATTGGGAATGGATCGCACTCCTTCGGCTATCAATTCCGCCATCTTAGCGGTGTTGCCACTCATGGAATCATAAAGCACAAGTATTTTTCCCATATGCTCACCCTCATCCTTACATTGGTTGAAAATTTACCTACTGAATTAGTGTAACAAGAAATACCGTAGCTGGTTATTTCCTTTACTCGAACTTAATTCCTTGTTGATTCTCTAAGAAATATGGTTAGTCTACATTAACTTTTTAAGGAGAATAGCATGCAGAAGAACTTGTTAAGATTAGCTTTGATTGTGTCTTTTGGATCGGTAATTGTTGGGAATGCATCAGCACAAGGGCCCTTTGATTGGGGTCAATGGCGTGGCCCGCAACGCGATGGCATTTGCAAGGAAACCGGACTTCTGCAAACTTGGCCAAAAGAAGGTCCACCTCTAGTTTGGAAAACTGCTGGTATCGGGGGCGGATACAGCACACCTTCCATCGCCAATGGCAAAATCTTCGGCATGAGTTATCAAGCCGATAACGAAACCGTTTGGGCCCTTGATGAAAAGAATGGCGCTAAAATCTGGGAAACCAAAATCGCCTCCAAAGGTAAAGTTGGATACAACGAAGGTTCCCGTTGCACACCCACCGTTGATGGCAAAAATCTTTATGTCGTCGGCGTCTCCGGCGATGTTGTATGCCTAGAATCTAATTCAGGAAAAATACTCTGGCAGAAAAACTTCGCCAAGGATTTCAAAGGCAAGATGATGTCCGGTTGGGGTTTCTCTGAATCTCCGCTCATTGATGGCGATATGGTTATTGTAACTCCAGGCGCTGATGATGCTGCCCTCGTTGCACTTGATAAAAATACGGGCAAGACGATCTGGGCTTCCAAAATTGATGCTGGCGGCGGTGCAGGTTACGCTTCAGTTGTTATTTCTGAAGCTGGCGGTATCAAACAATACATCACTTGGCTTGGTAAATGCATCGTTGGCGTTAATGCAAAAGATGGTAAACTCCTTTGGCGCTACGGAGCCAATGCAAACGGTACTGCAAATATCCCTACCGCAATTGTTAAGGGTGACCTAGTATTCTGTTCCACCGGCTATGGCAAAGGAACAGCCCTTGTTCGGCTTATTCCTGATGGCAAGGGTGGCATCGAAGCCAAGGAAGTTTACTATCTGAAGGAACAGAGCAAGGATATTCAAAACCACCATGGTGGCATGGTTCTTCTTGGAGATCATGTTTATTTTGGCACGGGCCATAACAGTGGCGTACCCTGCTGCTTGGAAATGGCTACAGGCAAAGTTGTTTGGAAGGAAGAAAAACGGCCAGGTTCTGGCTCTGCTGGTGTTCTCTATGCAGATGGAAGACTTTATTTCCGCAATCAGGATGCAACCATGAACCTACTTGAAGCCACCCCCAAAGGCTATAATTTGCTTGGTTCATTCAAGCTTGCAGAACCTAGTGGCAAAGCTAGCTGGCCTCATCCAGTAATTGCAAACGGTCGCCTTATCATTCGCGATCAAGATAAAATCTTCAGCTATTCGGTCAAAGCTGCACAGTAGTAACTTTGCTGGATTCTAGGGTCCATAGGCTTTTCGCCCGTGGACCTTTTTTATTTCTCATATGAAACAACTTTATGGCTGATTCAATTTATGATGTCATCGTAATTGGCCTAGGCGGCATGGGTAGCTCTGCTGCAATGCAGCTTGCCCTTTCCGGGCTTAAAGTTCTAGGGCTAGAACAATTCGAACCCAATCATGAATTAGGTAGCTCGCATGGGAAAACCCGTGCTATAAGGCTTGCCTATTACGAAAATCCTAATTATGTCCCCTTGCTTAAACGCGCTTATCATCTTTGGCACGATCTCGAATGGCGCGTGGGCGAAACATTGCTTGAAGAATGTGGCTGCCTAAGCGTGGCTTATCCCAATCATGAAGTCATTCAAGGAATTATTGCGAGTTCAGCACTACATTCTCTGGATGTTGATTTTTTATCCCATGAACAACTTGTAGAAAAGTATGGGTTTCTCAATCTTCCTGAAAGCTATGTTGGAGCCTACGAAAAACTAGGTGGTTATCTTTGGGTTGATCGTTGTGTACGGGCATTTCAAAAAATCGCCCACAATAATAATGCTGACCTTCTTTTCGAAACCCCTGTTACTTCCATTCGAAATGTTGGTACGGATATCGAGGTGGATACCCCCAAGGGAAAATATCTGGCTCGCAAAGTGGTTATCACTGCGGGCCCTTGGGCTGCCAATTTTCTAGGCACTTCGGGCAAATGTTTGAGCCTCATGAGGCAGACAACACATTGGTTCATGCCTGAAAAACCACAGGACTTTTTTAGGGATAAAGTACCCGTCTTCATGGTTGCAGATCAGGAAGGCTTCTTTTATGGATTTCCCATGGTCGACCCGGAAGGGGTCAAAATTGCTAGGCATTATGGTCAAGTTGAAGTTCACCAACCTTCAGAAATTATGCGGGGGATACTTCCCGAAGATGACGCTGCACTCCGGGTGTTTTTGAATCGAAGGATTCCAACACTGGCGAAATCGCATTCCCCACTTGCAAAAACTTGCATTTACACCCTCTCGCCTGACAGGCATTTCATGGTAGGCCCGCTTCCCGAAAACCCAAATATCATCGTAGGCGCTGGGTTTTCAGGCCATGGATTTAAATTCGCTTCCGTCGTCGGCGAAATATTGAGTCAGCTTGTTTGCAACCAACCTGTTAACCTAAACATTGAATTTTTAAACTTAGGGCGTTTCCTCAATGACAGCGACAAGTAATGAAATTATCATAAGCTCGTTGTTAGATTTAACTTTACGAAAGGGATGATTATGAAAAGTTGGAAAATGATTGCGTTCGTGTTGTGTGCAATTTTTGGTGCTAATGCCTCGACACTCTTGGCACAGGAAAAATCTGCTTTCTCCTCGGCCACCATTGATCTTGGTGTTGTGGTAACGGATATCGAAAAAGCTGCAAAGTTTTATACTGAAGCCATTGGGTTTAAGGAACTCAAGGGATTTGATGTCCCTGCTGATTTCGCAGCCGATGCTGGCCTTACTGCCAAAAAAGCCCTGAGCATTCGGGTATTTGTTCTGGGCGAAGGGCATGGCGCAACCAAGCTTAAACTCATGCAGATTGAAGGCGTTAAACCAAAAAAATCTGATAATGAGTTTATTCACTCCCAAACTGGGTTTCGCTATCTAACCATCATGATTAATGATACCACTGCAGCCATGGAACAACTGAAAAAAGCAGGGGTCAAACCAATTGCTAAAACTCCCATCATGATACCTGAGTCAATTGCCAAGGATCTTTATTTGACGATTATACAAGATCCAGATGGCAATTTGATCGAACTGGTCGGCCCTAAAAAGTAAGGCTTGATTAAAACTAAAAGGACACATGAAGTTATTTCATGTGTCCTTTTTTATTGAATAATAAGAAAGATTATAAAGCAAACTCTTGGAGTTCTTCAAGGCTTGCAAATTCCAAGGTAGAAATATGAGTTGCATTCAGATTCACCTTAGGGGCGAACCCTGCATCGTAAGCTTCTTTCCAACGCGATGCACAAAGGCACCAGCAATCACCTGGTTTTAAACCGGGGAAAGCCCAATCAGGTACAGGGGTAGAAAGATCATTGCCTCTCTCCTTACTGAATTTCAAAAATTCTGCAGTCGCTTGAACACATACGGTGTGAATGCCAAAATCGCCTGGCCCAGTGTCGCATTTACCATTTCGGTAAAATCCTGTCTTAGGTGACATGCAACAAACTTCAAGGTCTTTTCCCAACACATTTTTCCCGCCTGACATATTTCTTTCTCCGGTTGAATTTGTTTATGCTAATATTCTATTATTAATCATGAAAGTTAAAGCCTTTCCACTTCCGAAACATTTATTGAAGATATCATCTTTTAATCACCTTGTGGAGAAATACTTATGAGCTTACTAATAAACATCCTTCTTTTTTCAGTATTTTCCTGCATCATCCTTGCTGATGAACCAATTCCAAAAATTATTTCTCAGGCAGTAGGGCTCAAAGGGAATCCCAAAACCCAAGGAGTTATTCTCAAAACCGAGGCTGAACTTTCAAAGTTTCTAGACCTACCAATCCCTGAAGCCAATACCAAAATCAAGCAACTCCTTAATGTTAAAGAGATAAACTTCGCTCATCAGATGATACTGGTTATTCAAGGTGGCGAGTGTAATTCAGGTGGGTTTAAAGTTGTGTTCGAAAAAGGCCAAACCAAAGGCAATTCTCTTCAAGTGCTCTGGAAATTGCAGGCGCCAGCCGCAGACGCTTTTGTAACCCAGGCTCTAACCTACCCTTCGCTTGTACTTCTTATCGAAAATTTCAAAGGCGAAATTACTTTCAAACAAATCATTGATGTAAAAAAATAACCTCACCTAGATCAATATCCAGATGAGGTTTGATGATGAACAAAATTATTCATTACTTTTAACGAGAAGCATCGCGACCTTGCGGGCTTATACCTCGATTGAACATGGGCGCATTTTTAATAAACGTTTTAAATTTTTCTTCTCCCATGGTTTCCTTCAGGCTCTTCGCCATGTTTTGTTGAAGCTCACGAACTTCGGCCATGATCTTTTCACGGTCGCCATTCGCTTCTCTTCCTTTTGCAATTACATCCTTAATTTTTTCCTGCTGCGTATTAATGATGCTTTCAACCTTGGCTCGAACATCTTTGCTTAAGTTCAATTCATTGAAAATACGCTCTTTAGCTTCAGGGCCAGCTTCTGGCTTTGCTCCACGATCACCTTCACGAAGAGGATTTGCAGGGCCAGTTTTACGTTCACCTTCGGGTCTTCCTGCTTCGGGCTTGCCTGCCTCTGGCCTTGCTCCGCGATCACCTTCACGAGGAGGATTTGCAGGGCCAGCTTTGCGTTCGCCTTCGGGTCTTCCTGCTTCTGGCTTGCCTGCTTCTGGCTTGCCTGCTTCTGGGCGCTTATCGCCTTCGCGGGGAGGATTTGCGGGGCCTGCTCTTCTATTGGGGTTAGCGGAATTCTTCATAAAGGTTTGAAATTTTTCTTCCCCAATAGCATCGCGTATGGCTTTCATTGTGGATTGTTGGACCTCGCGCATTTTTTCTTCACGAGCTGCGAGGATACTTTCTACCTTGGCTCGCTCATCCTTATTTAAATTTAACTCATTTAAAAGACGCTCTTTAGCATCAGGTGCAGCTTCTGGCCTACCACCTTCTGGGCGCGTACCTCGTTCGCCTTCACGAGCAGGATTTCTCGTGCCTTCTCTTCCTTTATTATCGGCGGGTCTTTCATTAGTAGATCGAGGTGCCGGGGCTGCATTTTTATCTTGTTCACGCCTTGGCTCTTGGGCTACGAGAACGCCAAAAAATGTGAATGCAGCCAAGGGCAAAACAAAAATAAACCTTTTGCGGATAATTGAGAAAGATTTCATAGCTATTCCTTTTTTGCACCGGGGTGGGAAGTTCATTCATTAGCAAGAAGCAATTACGAGGATATTATAATAATCAAAATATGATAATCAAACTACACCAAATTAAACTCATCATAAGAAACAGATTAAAGCCCCATTTGAAACATTATCCACATGGGGCCAAGATAGTACTTATTATTTTTGACGGGGAGAATCTGGACCTTGCTTTTGTGGAGGCCTTTCAAATTTACCTTTACGATCGCCCTCTGGTTTATCAGTTTCAGGGCGGACCTTAGGATCGCCTTTAGGCCTGTCTGCTTCGGGACTTACTTTCCGATCGCCTTCGGGTCTTCCTTCGGGCCGTTTATTTTTATCCCCTTCACGAGATGATCCGCCTTTACCATAACCACTTTTACGATCCCCTTCTGGTCTACCTGCCTCAGGGTCACCTTTACGATCACCTTCACGGGGTGGACCACCGGGGCCGGCTTTTCTATTCATATCTGGAGGATTCATTTTTCCCCACCCACCCATACCGGGCATTTTTCTCATGTCTTGGGGATTCATTTTTCCCCAGCCACCCATACCGGGCATTCCTTGTGGACCACCAAATGGCATACCACCTCGTTGCATCATCATATTTTTTTGCATTGTAGAACGGCCAATTTCCATCATTACATTTCTTGCTGCGACTGCAGTTGCTGCATCTTTACTTTCGGTCATTTCCTTAAGTGAAAACATTGCAGCAGGCCCTACACTAACCAATGCTCTTCTAGCACTGTTACGAATATCATCATTTCTATCAGTCATTTTTTCAGCGAGGATTTTGATCCATGCTTCAAGTTCTTTATCAGGCCTTGGAGGAGTCATATTTGGATTTATAAAACCCTTACCACCCATACCAGGCATGGGGCCTTTGTTAAAATCACGGGGTCCATTATTGTTGGCCCCGGGAACTCCTGGACGATCTTGGCCAGGCCGTTCTGCGGGAGAATTATTTTTACTTTGCTCACGCTTTGGTTCCTGTGCACCAAGAACACCAAAAAGCGACAATGCTGTTAAAGGAAGCACCAATACTAGACCACAACAAATTTTTGTGTACGAACTCATGATTATTCCTTTGCTTAGAAAATAAATTAGGAATTTCGGACTTAGGCAGGTGGTAAGGTAATCAAAACCTAAAAACCAGTCTACAACGAATGGAGCTTACCAAATGAAGCATTAAAAGATGATGAGTTATTAAAAATAATAAGGAGACTTTTCACTTATTTTATTAGCTAAATAAGCACAGGGAGAAACCCTTTCACCCAAATAGGAATATTTGTTGATAAGAGAAATTATTTTATCCCAGCCTTGTATTTCAGCCCATTTAAAAATCCCACCCCATTCCTTAGGGAAACCCAAAGTTAGATTCAAAGCTAAATCAACTATATCAGGGGTTGGTACAATCTTTTCCCCAAGTATCCTATTCGCTTCAACAAACAAAATAATCAAAAGCCTATCCATGATTTCCTCATCGGACAAACTTAAGGAACCCTTTTGAAGAGGCTTCAACATTTCAAGTAATAAAGGGTCTTCAGATTTTTCGTCAGTATCTGAATATATGTAATATCCAAGCTTGTTTTTCTGGCCTAAACGCACTTTGTCCAACAACCATTTATTGATGGTTGGAGGTGGGAAACGGCCTCCCAAATTCTTGTCTATGATCGTGTTAAGATACACAAGATTATCGATTCCTGTTAAATCTGAAAATTCAAAAATTCCCCTAGGAAACCCAAATCGAATGGTAGCTTCATCCACCGAGTAAGGGTTCATTCCCTCAACAACAACTTCTTGCGTTTCTCTCAATAAAACCAAGAATAATCGATTTGTTAAAAATCCAGGCGAATCTTTTACTACTATTGGCACTTTCTGAAGCTTGATACACAAACCAACTAAAGTAGCAACACATTCATCGCTTGTAAGATCGGTGCGAATTATTTCAACCATATTGGGGTGAATCAATGGCGGGCAAAAATGAAGGCCCGCAAAATTAGTTGGATCCTTTAATTGCCCTGCAAGTTTCTTCAGCGGAATACTTGCGGTATTAGAACAAATAATCGTTCCCTCAGAAACCATGGAATTCAATTGATGCAATAATTCAACCTTGGCGTCTTCATTTTCAATAATTGCCTCGAGAATTACCTTGCGGTCTTTAACCGATTCCAAAACTGTTGATGTACTTAACCGCCCAAGAACTTGCAACAATTCCTCGATAGAAAGAGCAGCCATTCGCAATTTGGAATGCAACTGCTTCATGATTGCAGTGGTCCCCAACCCCAAATTAAATGGGGCAACATCAACCAAAAGTGAAGGAACACCCCGCTTCGCCATCAGCAATGCTAGCGATGGCCCAATAGCTCCGGAACCAATGACCCCAACATTATTTAAATAGTTGGGGATCACTGCTTCCCCAATTTGTTTTGAATGAATAATTTCACTACGTGTTTCTTCAAGAGTGAAACTATTTCTCACAAAATTAGATTTCCACGCAACGACAAAAGCATCCACGTTGGAAGCCTGTGAATCAATAGCGGATTGGCAGCAAGAGTTAACAAAAAAATTGATAACACTTTTTTTCCCGCTCTCATTTTGAACAAACGACTTACTTAAAAATTTTGCCCTAACCAACTCGCGTTGCTCCTGCGAAATCAGAGCAGCAGAAGTCTTTGCGATTCTGCGGGTTTTCCAAGCTTGGCTTACAAAAAGCTTCTTGACCAAATTAGTTGCGTTAGTTACTAAGAAATCAGAATTGATGATTTCATCAAGAATATTTTTATTCATCATGCTCGAAGCGGAATAAGTAGAACCGCTGGCAATCATTTCCAAAGCGTTATCAATACCACAAATCCGGGGCAATCGGCATGCGGTCCCCAGCACGGCAGGGATGCCCATATTAATTCCATCTAAACTAAAAGTAGTCAAACGATTATCACAACCAATCCGATAATCAAAAGCTAAGATAAACTCAAACCCACTCCCAACACATGGCCCGTTGACACCCACTACAGTAGGAAAAGGCATTGTTTCAAGCAAATTCAAGCAAGCGCTCGCAGTGTTTAATAAATTGGTTTCATATCCTGGGTTGTTATTTTTAGCCCGAATTTCTTCCCAATGATAATCACAAAAAAAACAATCATCCTTGGAACTTGTAAAAATAAGCCCCTTAAGATCTGTTCTTTTCTGCAAAGAAACTAACATCTTTGCTAGCTGATTGAAAAAATCCTCAGAACAATAATTCTGTTGTGATTCTTGCTGATCCCATTGCAGCATCGCAATGTTGCCATCGGCTATTCCCAAATCCAAACCCGAATTTTGTGAACTATTAAAATCAATCATCAAATTACTTTCATTTAAATTAATTGCAGACTTTGAATGAACGACTTTCTAAAAAAGAGCAAAACAGAGAATCTGCCTATAATCCCTAAAATAAAACATGCTAATACTACAATCGTTAACCCAAGAAACAAATAAGACCCAATGCCCAGAAATAAAACCTGTTCAGGCCATGTTATTGCTAATATTTTATGAAACTTACTTAAAGAACTTAAATAATAAACTAAAAATATCAACCCAATCCAAATAGCAATGCCCCAAGAAGCATTCAGAAACCCCGGACTGCGCCTTAAAATCATGGTTAAATCTGGTAGTTTTTTACCTGCCAATAATTCAACTATTTTCGGATTAAACACTTTATCAGTGAAATTTGAAATTTCATTAAAAGGCTTTTTATCTTCGTTAATCTCGGCTTTTTCCATAATTGACTGATAATTTAATTCTATTGCTGATTCCCTGTTTTTTAGCAAAAGCTCTTCCTGCCAATTATTTAATTCTATTCCGTTTTCGGTAAGTGACTCCAAGGCCTTTGCCCTTGCTATAACTTGAAAAAACAAATCCTGAATTGGTTGTAAGTTGGATAAATCTTGCGATCGTATTTCAGCTTCTTTTGCAATACTTTTTGAAATTTCCAGCAAAGACTTTGCCAGATTCTCCATAGCCGCAAGTTCTTGCGTATATAAGGCAGATGATTTGACTTTCCAAGATTGAAAAGGCTGAGTCCCTACTATCAATGTTTTTCCAAAAGCAGAATTGGAATTATATACAGGCACATTATTTAAGAAATCGGCCCATAGCAAATCACCCTTCAAAAGTTGAAATGTAATTTTTAATTTTTGAAACCCAATCTTCGATGATTTGAAAACATAAATTTGGTCTTCCCCAACATTTTCAGGATAAATAAGGGAATCATCCAGATGACAGGAAATAAATTCTGAATGGTTAGGTAACAATACTTGAAACGATCCTAAAGCTGGAAAATAAACCCAGAACACTGATGTTCCCTTGATTGAACCATTTTTCTGGGTTTCACCATGAATGATATTATGGATTACGATCGGTGATTCTTCAGAATTAAATTTTTGGTTTCTCAAGCGAACATTAAGGGTCCAGGTTTTTGCATTTACTTTGTAGAAATCTGCAGGATTATTACCAACCTTTTTCCTTAACATCGCAATTTCTGCAACAGTAGTCCCATTTGCAACTTTTGCCAATCCTTGCATATTTTCTAAACTTAATTCTTCATTAGGCACGCCTATCCATGAAATTAATGATTCGACACCTTTCAAATTCCACATCGGAACTTTCATTGTGCCATTAGATAATGGCTTACTAATATCGCAGGAAATACTGAAATTAATGAGGCCTTTCTTTTGCGATTCTGGAATGATCAAAGACCATTTCCGAATATTTTCCTGATTACTCAAAGGCTCTAATTTTATGTTGGGAGGCAAT
>Ga0209190_1002127_pt1 | contig 13549 bp, 13 predicted proteins | sample M_140205_XF_Meta_FD_187315 | JGI IMG/M metagenome (GOLD analysis project Ga0209190, IMG submission 187315) | Freshwater microbial communities from Lake Montjoie, Canada to study carbon cycling - M_140205_XF_MetaG (SPAdes) (version 2) | ecosystem: Environmental > Aquatic > Freshwater > Lake... | reverse complement strand
TAGTTCCTCTTCTTGCTCTTCTTGCTCTTCTTGCTCTTCTTGCTCTTCTTGCTCTTGTTCTTCTTGCTCTTGCTCTTCTTGCTCCTCTTGTTCTTGTTCTTCTTGCTCCTCTTGTTCTTGTTCTTCTTGCTCTTCCTCTTCAACTTCTTCAATCTTTCGCTTTAATCCTTTGAGTTTAGAGAATGCTTCAAACAAATTTTTTTTATTATCTTCTATGCAATTATCACACAATGTTAATTCTGGAAGATCTGCTTTTAGCGGTGCACCAGGGCATTGACTAGCCCGATTTACAACAGGACTATTTGCAGGAGCAGATACAGGAAGGAAAGAGTCCATCATTCCTGGAAAGTCATCCTCATGCATTACAGAAGTATGAGGATACTCTGAAAGAATCCCTTCCACATTCAACATAACACCTTCATGTAGTTGTTGCAATTGAATCCAATTCATAGTGGCATCAAAATCAACACATCCATATTTTTTAATTGAAATTGCATTTTCTACATGGAAAGTTTCCATTTGTTCATCTGAGAGACACAATACATCTTGAATAGTTTCTTTTACAGTAATATTACGAAAGAAGTGGAAATCTGCATTAAGATCCTCCACAACAATCTCATAAGGACTGTTATAACGACGGAATACATTGAAATACGGAGAACCGTAAATTGAAATGGATGCCAAGAAATCCAATTTGTGCATAATGTGACCGTTAATCACCATTTGGGAAATGGCCTGAAAGTGATTGAAACGTTCAGACGCATTCGCGTTCGCGGTAGAAGCGTTCGCGGTAGAAGCGTTCGCGGTAGAAGTCACAGCGTTCATAGTAGTAGCAGTCGCAGACATCTTGTATTGAATCTAACATACATGTCTTCAAAAAATACAATCAATTTTTATTTTGTATTATTTTTTAGAATAATAACTTAAATAATGATATTATAGTAGAATATAGAAAATGGGCCTTATTAATCTTGATAACTACGTATGCGCAAATGGTGTTCAAAAGACCAATACTTACATTTCATTTGCAAATGAAACTCTTTACATCCGTCAGGCATTCAATTCAAATGCCACTGAATCAACCTATACGGTAAACGCAAACTATCGTATCTTTTGGGATCAAGCTGCTCGTGAAGCAAATCTGTCATTCATTGATTTGAAGTCTGTTAGTGCAAGTGTTCCTAAAAGCATGCTTAATGAGAACATGTATGCTTGCTTATACAAAGAGCTAAAGCTAATCTACCCTAATACTCAAGATGAGGTAAATGTTGCTCCCGTTGTTCCCGTTGTCCCTGTTGTCCCTGTTGTTCCTGTTGTTCCCGTTGTCCCCGTCGCTCCTGTTGTCCCCGTCGCTCCTGTAGAGCCTGTTGCTCCTGTAGAGCCCGTTGTCCCCGTCGCTCCTGTAGAGCCTGTTGCTCCTGTAGAGCCTGTTGTCCCCGTTGCTCCTGTAGAGCCCGTCGCTCCTGTAGAGCCCGTCGCTCCTGTAGAGCCTGTTGCTCCTGTAGAGCCTGTCGCTCCTGTAGAGCCCGTTGTACCCCAATAAATAATAAAATCCTCAGAAGGATTTTAAATGGTTAGTTAATAATATATTTATATAGTATAATGGAGCGTGGTCTAATTATGTTATTACATTCGATAATAATCGGAATTGTGTTATATATTGTAATGATATTTGGACTTGGGCAACAAAACAATGTTGCTGAAAACAGAAGTATTTTAATAGCAGCGTGTGTTTTGATATATATGATATTATTTGGTCATGGATTACCGACAAAATTCAATACTTTTTTCTAAATGTTATGTAATCTAATATTTGTGTGTCTTTCTATGCACTCTATGCTTTTTAAATGTTTTTCGTTTATTTATCTGAACTGATAAACGATAAACACCCATTGCATTATTAAATCCATCAAAGTCAAATGAATCTTGAATTCCAAGCTTGACCATTCCATATATCGTTTCTGAACCCTTTTTTATACGAATTATACTAAATGCAGCATTAAGAATATCCATTAAATATGCTATAACATCCTTATTTTTAACATCTAAATGAACCTCATGTTTACATAACTTGGCGATAGTTTCATCAGACCCAAATACATTTATATAATTTTTACGAGCCATATCAAGTGTTACTTCATTCATTTTATTCATCCAATAGAACATATTAGATGAATGATCGTATGATCCAAAAAATATAATATTCGGTTTTGTCTTTAGTTTTAAATATGTATCTATTGCTTTATTCGCTGTTTTAACTGTAAATGGCTTGCCAAATGTATTAACAATATGAAATAATAATTTATCCTGTTTTGTCCATGATTGATGTTTCATTATACTATATTATAAGATTTTATTAGTTCTTCTTTGCTAGTTCAGTTGCAATTAAATCAGGAAGTTGTGTATTATATCTGTCCACAGTCTGTCGTACATCATTCAAATTAGCCATAACTGTCTCAGGTGTATATTGCATATGATCTGTCATATATACATTCGGCGGTCTAACACGATCTGCAACTTGATTTTTATAAATATCATCAGTAGTTTGTTTAGTAAAAAACTCTTCCTTGTAATAAGCAGAAACAATAAATAGGATAACTAACAGAATAATCAAATACATCTATTTACAGACGTTTTATTTGTCTATGGTCAACTCTATCTTCAGGTTTAACATATTCCAATCCAAGAAATGTAAAGATATCCTTCTCTGTATTCATCGGTGGAACCATCGTGGTTGCTGGAAGAATCGTATTTAACGGCGGAGGGTGTTGCACACATAACATAATCGGTTTCATTTCATGTTCATTTAATGTATATCCAAGTGAAAGAGTATGTTGACGAAATGCAATATTAAACTGCGCAGAACCCGTAAAGTATAAAAGCGAATACGCGTACTCTGCCTCAGGAGCAATCAATATATCCAGACGTCTCGGCGTACCGAGCGAACAAATCGCCATACATTTATTATGTCCTTTCGCTAAAATCTCACACAAATACCCTTGCTCCCCTAGAATAGATACAAATTCTTCCATATCAATACGTCCACGAATAATGAAATCAATATCACCAGATGTTTGTGCTTTTCGTCTAAATGATCCAACCAACTCTCCTCTTTTATTGCGTGAAACATCGTGTAGAGCACACAATAGAATTTGTTCATGCTCTTGCATTTCTGCGTAAGGGATTCGTTGCAAAAGAGGCTCATAGTATTTTAAACCAATTAGTTGTTTGGCATTCAGAATCGACGGATTTTGTTTGAATTCGGCTCTAAGTTGTTCAATTGTATAAATCCCTTTTTCTACAAATTCTTGCGCTTTTACTGGACCCACTCCATATATTTGCGTAAATGCTTCTGTTGCATTTAAATGATATTCCGCTTTTGTCTTTTCCGCCGCTTGTAATTTGCCCGTTTCCATAATTTCTTGGATTTTTTCGTTATTTTTTCTCCTGCACCCTTTAAATGAGGGAGATCATCACTTGTGAAAGTAGGCATATATTGTAGTTGAACTATTACTTTCTTGTAAGCTGCTGCCTTAAATTTTTCATTATCCGCAATGGATTTCTGGTACATGACAGTGAGTGCTTCTACGACGAGGGGCTTGTAATCCATTTTATAGTGTTAATTGCATTTTAGATTATAAATGCTTTCAATTTTTTATTATATTAATTTCTCCCATTCTTGATTTTTTGTATCATAATCGTTATAAAACAAGTATAATATAGATGACACATTTCCCTCTTCTTGCGGCGAATGTTTCATCGCCCACTTGATATACTCAACCAATTTCTTCTCACGTTGTTCCAACTTTACTGGGCGTTGTCCCTCCATCGGCTCATACACATCTGGATTATACCGAATCCATCGCACGGGCATCCCTCTCACATGGACCAGATTTATCATTCGTCCCTGTTCACATTCACATGCATAACTTCGATGTTGATGTTCATCTACTTCACAATACACGAAATGAGTTCCACAATCAAACTGGAAATCGGGGCGTTCACTACCACATGTTTTTCCTTCTAATATCCGATCATGAACATGATCGCCTAGTCCATTTGCTTGTAATATATCCCGTACTCGATTCTCTTTTGCATGTTGTCTGATTTGTATAATTTGAGGATCGCATATTGTGCATTTTCCATTTGTTAGAATATCATCCAATCCACATGATGTACATGTCTCTACTCCCAAATTTTCTGCATCAATTGGCATATGTTCATCGCAGAACCGTGTACCATTCGCTTCATATGTTCCTAACTGCTTACAATCGCATTTCCGATTAGGAGAGGTAATCATTCCCTTTTGACGATGAGAGGCACACCTGCTTACTCCCTTTCCTAACCATCCGTAGTTAGGCCTTGTATGACATGATTCACAAGTTTTATCCTTCACGTTCACCATACCAAGTTCTTTGTGTTCAGCACAGAAACGACCCTTGGTTTGACCACGAGTATTGAAGGTAGGTCTTCTCTCACATGACTCACATGTTTTATTCTTTACATCCACCATACCTGGTTCTTTGTGCTCAGCACAGAAACGACCTTTTATTTGACCACGAGTATTGAAGGTAGGTCTTCTCTCACATGACTCACATGTTTTATTTTTCACATCCACCATACCAAATTCTTTGTGCTCAGCACAGAAACGACCTTTTATTTGACCACGAGTATTGTAAACAGGTTGTTTCTCACATGATTCACAAGTTTTATTCTTCACGTTCACCATACCTGGCTCTTTGTGCTCAGCACAGAAACGACCTTTTATTTGACCACGAGTATTGAAGACAGGTTGTTTCTCACATGATTCGCATGTTTTAGATACCACGTTCACCATACCTGGCTCTTTGTGCTCAGCACAGAAACGACCCTTGGTTTGACCACGAGTATTGAAGCAGGATATTTTCTCACATGACTCGCATGTTTTATTCTTTACATCCACCATATCAGGTTCTTTATGCTCAGCACAGAAACGACCTTTTATTTGACCACGAGTATTGAAGGTAGGTCTTCTCTCACATGACTCACATGTTTTATTCTTTACATCCACCATACCTGGCTCTTTATGGTCAGCACAGAAACGACCTTTGGTTAAACCACGAGTATTGAATGATGCATGTTTTCCACAATGACATTGTACCATAATTAGTATTAATTTATATTTTAAGAAATTATATCAATTTTATATTGGATATTTTAAATCTCCAAGAGTATAATATAAACATCCAATATAAAATATACATAATGAAATTTACTCTAAAGAAACCAGTCAAATGGACAGGACAGACCCCGCTTCCAGAAGAAATTAATACACTTAATTCAAATCCTGCACTTAGCGAATTTGAACTCCTATCTATGATTGCTACATTACACGGTATAACTGCATTTGATATTTTAATCGGTGCTACCGAAGGAACCGAGAAAGATCGTGCTGTTTCTGAAGTCCTTAATGCATTTCAGCAATTTATTTCACCGAAAATGCCCTTATCTAATTATGATAATAAGGATGCACGTATCATTAAATAAAAATTGATAAATCGGTTGAACTTAAATTTATATAAGCTGGACTATTCATAATGGCACAAGAGGTTAAGAACGAAATCATTGTTCCCGTTAACAAGGATTGCTCCATTTGCTCCGATACCTACACCGCACAGATCAGAAAGCGCACGATTTGCAAATATTGTAAGAAAGACACCTGTTCCAAATGCATTGAACAATATCTTCTTACACGCACGGAAGATGCGCATTGCATTCACTGCCGCGTTCATTACAATGACAAAGATCTTCAAGAAATCTGCACGAAAACGTATTTAAAAGACCGCTATTTCAAGCATCGTCAAGAAATTCTCATTAATCGCGAGCGCGCCAATCTTCCAGGTCTGCAAGATGAAGCGCATCGTCAAAAACAGGAACGGGATAATGCCCTGCTCTCTATAAAGATTAGAAAGGAAATTGATGAACTCATTACTACTCGCAATATTATCCGCGAAGAGTTTATTCGTGTAACAATGTCTGATGACGTTAAGGATGACGAAAAAAAACGTGATATGCTTCATAAAGAAATGGAATCCTACCTGGAAATGGTTCGCATTAAAAAGCAAGAATTAGCTGACATGCGCTTTAGAGTTATAATCCCCAATGAAGTCATGGAAGAGAAAAAAGAAGAAGAGCGAAAGAAATTCATTCGTCGCTGCATGCGCGCTGGTTGCAATGGATTTCTCAGTACTGCCTGGAAATGTGGGATGTGCGAATGGTACAGTTGCTCCAAATGTTTCGCTGCTAAAGGACAGGCGCACGATGTTGCTCACGAATGTGTCAAGGAAGATTTGGAAACGGCTGATCTCATTCGTAAAGATTCCAAACCGTGCCCGAACTGTGGGGAATTCATTAGTAAAGTTTCGGGTTGCTTTGCGCCTAATACACCCATCTTACTATGGAATGGAACTCTTAAAATGTCTCAGAACATTGTTGTAGGTGATGAATTAATTGGCGATGATGGGCAAAAACGAACTGTACTGAGTCTTGTCGCGGGCAATGATACTATGTATGAAGTAGCGCAAAATAATGGAATGACATATGTAGTCAATAGTAAGCATAAATTACTACTTCAACACTCAGGAGGAAATCACATTAACTGGGTTGATAGTGATAAAAAATGGGAATTAAATTGGTTTGATCAAGAAAAATTACAATATAAATCTAAAATTATGCGAGCTACCGATGAAACAAAAGAGCAAGTTCTACAACAAATGGAAGATTTTAAAGCATCTTTAAAACTTCCTGATGCAATTGAAATTATGATAGAGGACTATATGGCGTTATCTGCTTCTGCTAAAAAGAGTCTGGTGGGGTTTAAATGTCAATATTTGAATCCAAATAAAGATATGCTACGCACAAGTATATCAGTCAAGAAAATTGGAGAAGGAGAATATTATGGATGGTCAGTAGATGTTAATAAACGATTTCTACTATCTGATACAACTTGCGTTAGAAACTGCGATCAAATGTTTTGCATTACATGCCAAACGCCGTTCTCCTGGAACACTGGAAAAATCGTTACCTCTGGAGCCATCCATAATCCCCATTACTATGAAATGATGAAGCGCAAAGGTGCTTTACCGCGTAATCCAGGAGATGTTCCATGCGGTGGCTTTCCCACTCGCTATCAACTAGTAGAGCATCCCCGCAGAATCAGTCCTGATATCAGCGATTACTACCTTGAATTTCATCGCTTATGCGAAGAAGTCCAAGACGTATCTCGTCGCCAATTTAGAACTCATATTGATAATGGTACAACGCATGAGATTAATGTTCGCTACTTGTTAGGGGATTTTACAGATGCAAAGTGGGGTCAGCAACTTGCCATCAATGAGAAAAAGAAGAAACGCGATGCAGAAGTTCAAGAAGTATTTGCAGCATTCTTAATGGTAGCTGTAAATATCATCAATACCGTCCAGAATTATAGAGATGCCGAGCATGAATCTTTTCGCAAGCTACCAATTGTTATGGCTGAACGCATCTTGATGGATTTGCACATTGAAATCTGCGAATTAATTACAATTATGAACAATGCCTTCAAAGATATCAGTGTGGCCTATGCCTACACTACCCCATTCATTGATGTATCTGCGTGTAATCCTCACAAAGGTATAACTATTTATAGATTGATTGGCAAGAATTATAAAAATGATAAAGGAAAAGGAAAGAAACGGGCTGTTGATAGCAATAGCGATAGCGACAGTGATTAATAATGAAATCTGTAATTGTAAATATGTATATAAAATATTACACCTTTAGGTGAAAGGTGTAATATTTTTAGTATAAATAAATTATATCTATTATAATTAAATGAAGTATGATGTCATTATCGTTGGCGGTGGTATCGCGGGACTTCATACTGGCATTAAAGTTGCAAAGCGTGGTCTATCTTGTTGTATTATAGACGAATACAAATGCGGTGGTAGAGTTCAAACATACCATGATAATGAGCATCAATGGGAAAATGGAGCTGGGCGTATTTCTTTAAATCACACCATGACTCTAGATTATCTTAAAAAGTATGGGTTGCATACTATACAACTCCCTAATCAAATTGATTATATGGATAATACATTAATCATTCAATCAAATCCTTTTTTTAAACTTCAAACAATGTTGCTAGAACCTCTACGATCACTTTCAGCAGATATTCTAGCAACTCATACATTACAAGAAATTATGGATAAAGTAATACCAAATGCAATCGATTTCTACATAGCTTTTCCATACTATGCAGAGATTTGTACGATGCGCGCTGATCTTGCACTTCAATCCTTTGATAGAGAAATTGGCTCACATGATAATTTTGTTGTATGCAAAGAAGGTCTAAGTGCATTAATTACGGGAATGATGAATGAATTTGAATTTTTTGGCGGTCATATCCATACAGACAGACGTGTGGAATCTATTGAATCTGTCAATAATTTATCATTTGTTCATACCATTCATACTACAACTGGTCGAAAATTTAATTTACAGGCATCTACTGTGGTTTTAGCTATACCGCGTAATGTATTAGCAGCACTCTTAAAAATACCTGCGGTGACATCTATCATAAAAAATTTAGAATCAGTTCCATTGCTACGAATGTATGCTGTATTTGAAAATGCTGAAAAATCATGGTTTGCAGATATGAAGTCTACTGTTGTATCAAGTTATATTCGATATATTATCCCCATTAATAAAAATGTTATTATGATTTCTTATACAGAAGGGCCTTATGCTAAATACTGGATGGATATGAGTGTAGATGAATCAAAGTATGTTGTTATGACTGAGATTCGTCGCCTATTTCCTGATAAAAATATACCTGATCCTATCTTTTTTAAGAGACATTCGTGGAAAATTGGTTGCACGTATTGGCTTCCTGGACGCTACTCTGTAGAAGAGGCTAGTCGAAAAATTCTTAACCCTAAACAAGATATTTATGTATGTGGAGAATCATATGCAGTGCACCAATGCTGGATAGAGAGTGCATTAGAACACGCAGAACAGCTATGGTCGCATCCTGCTTTTTTGGAATCTCTAGAGATTCCCGTCAAACAAAATAACATAGTGCGTCGTAAAAAGCATGAACCTAAATAATTGTATAGTATATACTGTAAATGTGTGGTATCTGGGTACTAGTTAATAAAAGCTTGCAAAGCGATAAAAGCCTATACTATCAACGATTCCAACAACTTGCCCATCGCGGTCCAGATTATTCATCCTTTCAATCATATAATGCCTCAAATGTAAATGCATTGGTCGGATTTCATCGGCTTGCAATTGTTAATTCGTCATTTTCAGGAAATCAACCATTTGTGATCGAAGGAGATGAACGAACTGTTATTTTTGTATGCAATGGAGAAATTTACAATTGGCAGGAACTATCTACAAAATACGGACTGTATACTGATAATGATTGCATGATTATTCCTCTTCTATACATGCAATCACAGCATTCTTATACCACGTTTGAACACATTATATCACAATTAAAAGGCGAATTTGCCTTTGTTCTTTTAGAATACAAGAAGAATACTCTAGAAAAAGTAATTGTATCACGTGATGAAATTGGCGTACGTCCCTTATATTATTCAGCCAAAGATATGTTCTTTACATCTGAAGTAAAAGGAGCGCCTGCTGATATTACTGTTACAGAATTCCCTCCAGGTAAGATGATAACCTATTATGTAGATGACCCTTCTGCTACAGAAGTATATACATTCTCTACAGTATATAATACTGAAGAAACAGATATTGCAGACGATGTGCATTTATTATGGATTGAAAATTCAGTAACGGCCGCCGTTAAACGACGATTAAATGCTTCAAAACCATTTGCATATCTTTTATCAGGTGGTGTTGATTCAAGTCTTGTTGCAGCAATAGGTGCAAAAGCAACTAGCGAGCCTATTAAAACATTCTGTTGTAGTATTAAACCAGGAACGTATCAAATCGGTTCAGGAGAGGAATTTACAACTGATGTTGGAACGGATATGATTTATGCGCGAAAAGTTGCCACCCATATTCATTCAGACCATACCGAAGTATTCTTTACACCTCAAGAAGGACTGGATGCGATTCCTGATGTTATTAAAACAATTGAATCATGGGATACAACCAGTATTCGTGCTTCTGTAGGGCAATATATGGTTTGTAAATGGATTAGAGAGCATACCGATTGTAAGGTTGTTATGGTAGGAGAAGGTCCAGATGAAGTCTGCTCTTCTTATCTATTCAATTGGTATGCCCCAGATGGTTATGAATTGGATTTAGCTGCACGAAAATATGTTGAAAATATTCATTGTTATGATGTAAAACGCGCTGACCGTTGTATTAGTCGTTGGGGGCTAGAAGGACGCGTTCCTTTATTGGATCCTGACTTTATTAAGACATACTGGAATATTCCTGCCAATTTACGACTTCCTTCTGCGAGAGGTATTGAAAAATGGTGGTTGCGCGCCGCTTTTCAAAATGATACACATTTGTTGCTTCCTGAGGAAGTACTGATGCGTAAGAAAGAAGCCTTTTCAGATGGTGTCTCTGCCAGTAAATCATGGTATCAAATGATTCAGGATTTTGTAGAAGATAAAGTGAGCGATGAAGAACTTAAGTGGGCTACATTTGTGTATCCATATTGTACCCCGATGACAAAAGAAGCATATTATTATCGCTCTTTATTTGAAGTGATTTTTCCTGGACGTGCTGAAATCATTCCTGGTTTTTGGCAACCAAAATGGGATGCGAATGGAGAAGTCCGACGCTATGTAGATCCATCCGCACGAACACTTGGATCATATGCTTAATAATTTATAATGTGTATATAGAATGTATTATAATACATATAATCATAATAATATGTATAATCGTAATGAATACATACCTGAAGCAGATGCATTTTCAAAATCATGTGAAAGAGCAGTAGAAGCATTGGAAATATTATTAACAGAGTTAGAAGAACTTTCAAAACGTGCAAGTGTATCACAATCTATTAAATAAGATATTAACAGAGCTATTGCAATTCATAATAAAGCAGCACGTATTTATTATATAATACATTATAAATATGATGATATAGAACCAACTGTGACTAAAAGATTAGAACAATTATATGGAAAAAATAATGAAAGTGAAAATATTCCATTCGAAAATGATATATATAGACAATTAGAGAATGTAGATGAACTATATGGATTTATGATGAAGGAATATGTTAATTTTATTGAAAGTATTAAAATGTATGTTATGGGATACAGTCGTCCTGATATTTTAAAATATATGTATAACAAAATTCATAGTTCAAAAAAACTGAAATCACCTCGCAAAACACAACGCGCTAAGTCAGCAAATCGTTCCAGTCGTAAAAAGCATTCTAATCATAAAAGAAGTACCAGACGTCATAGTGCTCACTAAATTACATCTTTCCATAGAATGACATTGTAACACGATCAATCTCTGCCAGCTTCGCTTCCAAATCTGCTTCTTTACTTTTATCTTTCTTCTTTGAAGTTTTTAGTCCAGTTACTTTAGTCGGCAATGGTTTCTGTAGTGCAGGTAATCTGAGAAGCTCATCAAAGAATTGCTCTGCAGATTGCACTGTTCTTTGAAGCGATCCAGGATCTTGAACAAGACTCGGTGCAGCTGGTACTTTCCATTTAGGAACTTCTGTTAAAATCTGAATCATAATGGCGATAATATCCCCTTTATGTTTTTGTGAAGTATCTTGATCTCTGTATAAATCCAATAATGCCTGAAACTCTTCATTCATTCGGATCATTCCTTTTGCATAATGCTCCTTATATAGTTCTGCTAACACTGCGATTAAATAATAGCCTGGATTTGCCCTCTGTTTTGATGTTGCTGGACCACGATCCATCGTGCTAATACCCGTTCCATACTTTTTCTTAATAAGTTGGTCCTCTTCTTGTAGCCACTTTGCCCAAAATAGCGCACGTTCAGGAGCACCTTCTGTTATGGCAAATACCATTTCATTTCCCGCATGAAGCATCTGCTCTTGATCTGATGAATGATTCCATACTTTCCTAACAGCGGCCTTATCAGTTGTTCTTAGAACAGAACGTAACCAATTCTCATTCTCATGTGTTTTTGGAGGAATCGATGGATATTTAACCTTACCTTTTTTTGGACACATTTGTATAATTAATCCGATTTCCATAACTTGCTGTTGAACTTCAGTCTCTCTACAGAACTTATCAAGGGCAGCCTTTGATGAACGCTCATCAAGCAGTTTAAATTGCTTATTTAGATAGTAAAAAATACGTGGGCTTGCTACTCCAACATGATCATAGGCATAATCCCAACATAGTTTTTGCCAAAGCTCTAATCCACCGGATGTAATGAAATCTGCTGTAAAATGCATAAGTTTTCCTGTTGCAACGGGTCCAGTTTCACCGATAACTTGTAAGAAGTTTCGGGACAGATCTTTAAGAAGATAACCTTTTCTGGTTATGGTATTGGGTGGTGGTTCTGCATAATCAGCCATATGCTTTATTAATCTTGATTTTCTTTATGCACCTTTGAATAATTCAATTGTGCATAAAAAATATGTATATTTTATTTCTATAATTCTATAATTAATACAACTCGTTACGATTTTTACGTTGTGTCCAGAATGCATCAGGATCTTCCTCTTCCTCTTCCTCTTCTGACTCGGCATCGGCGCCCACATCATAATTATCAGGACCTTCTGAATATGAAGAATTATCACTTTCATGGCATCCAATATCACACTCTTTATCATCATCACTATCAGTGCGTTTCTTTGGAATGACTCCTTTACTTACCTTAACAATTTTAACTTCATTTAGTTTTTCTTGCAATCGCTTTTTCTCTTCCTCTTCTTCTGCTGCTTTCTTTGCTTTCTCTTCATTTTCTTTTACTTGTTCGGCCCAATTTGCGGCAAGAGATGCATATGTCATACGTCCTTTTGATTGCTGCTGCTGTTGCTGCTGCGGTTTCTTTTGGGGAAGTGATGGAAAATCATCCAATTGCATTTTATTTGCTTGTGTGGCAAGATTGTTTACTGCTGCATTTAATTCATATTTGGCCTTTGGCTCATATTTGGCCCTTGGCTCATATTTGGCCCTTGGCTCAAACGGCGCCTTTGGCTCAAACGAAGTCCGTGGCTCAAACGAAGTCCGTGGCTCAAACGAAGTCCGTGGCTCAAACGAAGCCCGTGGCTCAGATCTTGAATCAAATGAAGTCCGCGGTTTAAAATTGGAGTCTCGTGCCCATCGATTTGATGCATTTGCTGCATTTGTAGTAGGCTCAGACCAAAAAAGATCTTGGTTTTCTTTCTCTTTCTCTTTTTTGAATGGCGGAATGTATTTTGCCATTTCTAATTACCTATTTTATGAATTGCTTGTTTAAGTTATTTACATATATACATATATCCATTTATCTATTTAAATGCAATTACATTGAATATTTCGTAACCATTTCTTCTAATCTTTTAATCTCTTTCCGTTTATCTTCAATTGAGCGATACGTTGTGCTAAGTGTT
>Ga0209190_1002125_pt1 | contig 13553 bp, 22 predicted proteins | sample M_140205_XF_Meta_FD_187315 | JGI IMG/M metagenome (GOLD analysis project Ga0209190, IMG submission 187315) | Freshwater microbial communities from Lake Montjoie, Canada to study carbon cycling - M_140205_XF_MetaG (SPAdes) (version 2) | ecosystem: Environmental > Aquatic > Freshwater > Lake... | reverse complement strand
TGGCGTTGGCACAATAACGGTTTCTAATACTGGTGTTTTATCCAATATTGCTGGCGTTGGTATTTCCGTATCTAGTCCCACTGGTAACGTAACTATTTCAAACACTGGCGTTTTAAGTTTTTCAGGTGGTACTACTGGACTTACTCCAGCTACGGCAACAACTGGTGCGATCACTTTAGCGGGAACTTTGATTGCGGTTAATGGCGGCACAGGCTTTGGTTCTTATGCTGTAGGTGATTTGCTTTATGCCAATACCACAACAACTTTAGCTAAATTGGCAGATGTTGCTACAGGAAATGCGCTAATTTCAGGCGGTGTGACAACAGCGCCATCATGGGGAAAGATTGGATTGACCACTCATGTATCGGGCATTTTGCCTGTTGCCAATGGTGGATCGGGTGCAAGCACCTTAACTGGTTATCTTTATGGCAATGGAACAAGCCCTTTTACGGCTTCTGCAACCATTCCTAATACGGATATTACGGGCTTGGGAACAATGTCAACACAGAATATTGGCGTAAGTGGCTCATTTATCACGGCAAATGTGCCGCCTAAAACCGTCACCGTCACCAACGGAATTATCACGAGCATTGTATGAACGAGATTGACCTTCCTGATCATGTTAGCCGTGACCAAATTGAGCGTTTACAGGCTGAAATGTCTTTGATGCCACAGGCTGAGTTGACGACTGAGCATAGTTTTAGCCCAGGTATGTATATGCGTAAGGTTTTCCGTCCTGCTGGCACTCTAATTGTGGGTAAAGTTCATAAAGAACCCCACTTCTTTTTATGTGCAAAAGGCGAGATAATTGCGTGGACAGAAAATGGAATGAAAAGGCTTCAGGCGGGGGATGTTGTGGAATCTAAGCCTGGCACAAAGCGGGTTACTCTGGCTGTGACCGATGCAATTGGCATCACCATTCACAGAACTGACAAGACTGATTTGGACGAGATAGAAGCTGAATTGATTGAACCAGACCCACTTGCGTTATTTGATGCTCACAACAAGCTCAAAGTAAGTGAACAAAAAGCGATAGGGGAATGATATGACATGGATTGTTACGGCTATTGGGCCAACTGCAACGGCTATTTTGGGCGGTGCGGCATTGGGCGCTTACGGTGCTAGTAAACAAGCGGGCGCAGCGGAAAGCGCTTCTCAGCTTCAATATCAAAGCACTCAGGATGCGGCTCGTCAACAACGGGAAATGTTTGACATTCTCAATGCTCAACAAACCCCATATCGTGAAGCTGGTTATGGTGCGTTGACAAACATCAATCAAATGTTGCCTTACTTCACGCAACAAGCGCCAGCATATAAGCCATTTACTGCGGCAGATTTAAAAACAAATCTTGCCCCAAATTATGAGTTTATGAAGCAACAAGGTTTGGGCGCTACGGGTCAAGCCATGAATGTAGGTGGTGGTGGTTCTAATGTGGACTTGGCAAGAACTAAGTTTGCAGAAGATTACGCTTCTAATGCGTATCAAAATGCTGTAAACAATTACATGACGCAACAACAGCAAGGTTTTACTCAAGGTCAAACGCAACAAACTAATATTTACAATCGTTTGGCTTCCCTTGCTGGCGTTGGTCAAACTGCTCAAGCTCAAGCACAAAATCTTGGCACATCAACTGCGGCAAACATTGGTCAACTTGGAATTGGCGGTGCTAGTGCTTTGGGTGCTGGTCAAGTGGGTGCGGCTAACGCAATGGCTGGTGCTTATGGAAACATTGGAAGTTCAGCTACTTTGGCAAGTTTGTTAAGTCCTCAAGGTGGAGGCGGTGGAATTACTCCAGGCGGGTTAACTTCCATGAGTCCTGAATTGCAAAATGCTTATTTCAGACCTACGATTGGATAAAAAATGGCTGATTTCAACATTCAACCCGTTGCAACGCAAATCCGTCCAGTTCAAGGCGCATCCCTTGCTGACATGGTAAATATTGCCCGTGGCGCACAGGCATATCAGCAAGCAGGGCAAGTTAATCCTTTGGCGCTTCAACAACAACAACAAACCACTCGCACTGGTGAAATTGCTTTGGGTGTTGAAGAACAAAAAAACAAAGAACGTCAAGATATGCAATCGTTCTTTTCTAATCCCAATAACTTTCAGACCAATGGACGAATTGACATTGACAAAATCAATGCCGTTGTTCCAAAAATTGCCCCATTGACGGGTTCTGATTACATCAGTAAATACAGCACATTAGGCCAAGCACAAACTCAGGCTATTAGTGCAAAACAAAATTTGACTCAAGATCAGCGCAACATGATTGCTCAACGCTTTTCTATTCTTGGGCGTTTAAATGTGCAAGATAAAAACGCTTATATTGCTGAAATGGATTTGCTAAAACAAGAAAATCCAGAAAATGCAGATTTAGGTCGTTTGGTTGATTCTTACAAAACCATTTGGCAAAACTCAATGGAATCTGGCCCTGACTTGCCAGGCAAAGCGATTTCGGGCGCACAAACTTTATTGTCCCCTGCACAACAGCAAACTGCACTTGCACCAACTATTTCTACAACGGCTGAAGGCAAAACTGTCACGACACAGCCTAGCGTTGGCGCAAAAGCACCAACTTCAATTATGGGTTTGGCGGGTCAAGCTGACCCTTATGAATACAAAGATACTGGGGCAAAAGACCCAATATCTAATCAACCAATTTATGAGGTCAGAAATAAACAATCTGGCGCACTAATTGGTCAACTTATTAAAGCACCAGAACCACAAAAACAACCCGCAGGATTTATTACAGCCCCAACTATTCCCGCTGGTGAATCTGCGGAAACTGGCGCAACATATCAAACCCAAATCAATGCCGCCCGTGAAGCGGCTGTTCCTTCTAAGACTGCTATCAACAACATTGATACCATTCTTAAATTCTTGCCTTTGGCTACTACTGGTCGAGGCTCAGAAGCATTTGCTGGTTTACAGTCTATTGTTGGTAATGTGGCGGGAAGCAAGCCAGAGGAATTGGCAGCTGCCGCCCGTGATGTTATTGAGAAAAACATTGCTGACTTAGCAGCTCAGAAAAATGCTGCTTTGGGTGGTAAGTTTGCAGCAAGTCTTGAAGCCGCCCAATCATCGTTGGCAAGTGCGGGTAAAAACCCAACAGCTATTATTAAATCAATGGAACAATTGCGTCCTTTAATGCAACATACTTACAACTATTCAATTGGTTTGGATCGTGCTGTTGAAAAAAGTCCTAACAAACAATTTGTTAAACCAAAATTTGATGCTGCTATGAATGAGGCTTTTGATTTAAAAGCGCTTATGTTGAAAAATGCTTACGATGTTGGCGGTCAAAAAGGTTTGGATAAATACAAAAAAGACAATAACATTAACCTTATTGAGCAACAGAAATTGCTTGATAAGTTAGAACGTTATGGCGCTTTAGTTAATGGGGAACTGTAATGGCTGATGAATTTGACCTTGGTGGTTTAAGAAGCGCCCTTGGAATACCAAAGGGGCAAGCAAACGAACCTTATAAAGTAGAAATTCGCGGGACTAGCGTTAGCAAAGGCGAGCAATCTCGTAGAGATGAACTTGCGTTAAGGTCTTTGCAAGATGAATTGGCTAAAGAGCAACAAAAAGCGGCACAAGGAAATCAATTCTCTGCTCGTAATGTTGAGGCTTTAAACCGTGAAATTGCTCGTCATGGTGGACAACCTCAACAAGCGCCTCAACAAGCGCCTCAACAAGCCTCACAAACGCCTTCAGATGAGTTTGATTTATCTGGGTTAAAGTCTGCTTTAGGTGGCACATTTGCGCCTCAACAGGAAGTTGTTGCACCGCTTACAACGCCTGAAACGTCTACAGTTTCTACTGCAAAAAGATTGTTTGAGCCTAAAACAGAACTTGATAAGCGTTTGATGCAAGGCATTGAAGCATTGCCAGGCGCACAAGAACTTGGCGCATTTGGTAATGTCGCTGCGGGTACTATTTCCAAATCAATTGGTGCTGTTCAGCAATTGGTGGGCAAATACTTCCCTGGCCTTTCTGACGAACAAAGAAACGCTATTGTTCAAAATGCCACTCAAAATGTTCAACAAACTGAACAAGCCACTAAACCTTTAGAAGAACAATTCCCTAAATCGGCTTTAACGGGTGAAGTAGCTGGCTTTGTGTTTAATCCGATCAATAAGCTAGTGCCTGGCTTTGGTGGCCCTGCTCAGACTTTAACTGGCTCAATTGCAAAGGGCGCTGGTCAAGGCGCTATTGCCAATGTTTTGACAACTCCTGTTACTAATGAAGAACAACCTTTTAACACTCAAAAGATGAATCAAGCCTTAACTGGCGGTGCTTTTGGTGGAGGATTTAGCGCTGGTGTTCATTTGTTTGGTAGCGCATTAGGTAAAAGTTATGACGCTGTTAAAAAGCAATTTGGCGGCTCTATCCCTGCGGGTGAATTAGACAATGCGGCAACCAAGATCATTACAGAATCAGGAATTGATGTTAGCAAAGTTCCTCAGTCTTTCTTTAATTCATTGAAAGACCAAGCCAGAACTGCTCTGCAAACTGGTGATGTAAAAGGCTTTACTCAATTTGCAAAAAATTATTCTGAAGCAAACAGTTTAAAAGTTCCTGTTCCTATGCTTAGAGGACAGTTAACCCGTGATCCAATGCAATATGCTGTTGAGCAAAATTTGCGTGGAGTTCAAAATGTTGGTGAACCAATACAAGCTGTTTTGCAAAAACAAAATACAGCTTTAATTCAAAACTTAGATGAATTTGGGGCTAAGTTGGGACAAGATGTAACCAACAGCGGGTTTACACTTAGAAATGCCTTACAAAGCACAGACAAAGTTGAAGCTCAAAAAGTTCGTGATGCTTATACCGCATTTAAGAACTCTACTGGCAAAGACATTGAAGTGCCATTACAAGGTTTGTCTCAAGATTACGCAAGAATTGTCAAAGATTTTGGGCGTTCTACTATTCCAGAAGGCGTAAGAAATAATCTTGAAGCCTTGGGATTGATGAAAGGCAAACAACTTAAATTGACAACAATTGAAGACGCTGAAGCCTTAATTAAAAATATCAATCAAAATTACGACAAGACAAAGCCAGTTCAAGTAAATGCTTTAGATGAATTGCGTAGGTCTGTAGAAAATTCTATTCGTGAAGCTGGCGCTAATTTGCCTGGTGAAGCTGGCGCAGTAGCTCGTGAAGCTAGAAAAACCGCTTCAGATCGATTTGCGACTATTGAAAGTATCCCTGCATTGAAGGATGCGATTAGAGGCAAAGAGCCTGATAAGTTTGTTCAGAATCACATTCTGCAAGGCAATGTGTCTGAAATAGACAAAATGACAAAGTATTTGCAAGCCAACAATCCAGAGGCTTTGGCTCAAATTCAAAATGATGTCATGCGGTTTATTAAAAATCGTGTAACAAACAATGTTAGTGATGAAAATGCCAAGTTTAGTCAAGCACAGTTAAAGAAGTTTTTAACTGATGAAACTGGTCAAAAATTAAGCAAGTTTTTATCAGCAGAACAAATGAATGGTTTGAAGCAACTTAATCGAGTGGCTGAAAATGCTTTAATTGAGCCAGTCTCGGCTGCGGTGAACAAATCTAATACTGCTTCTGCTGCGGCTAATTTGGTTCAAGGTACTGTTAAATCTGGCGCTGTTAATGAGTTGTTGACAAACATTGCATCGATCAAGTTCCCAGGCGTTGCGTGGGGTGCAAATGCTTTGCGTGACATAAACCAACAAGCTAGATCAGCTCAATTGATTGAACAAGCGGTTAACCCTGCGGCTGTTAAACCAACGCAGATTAAAACCATGATCAAGCCTGGCGTGGCGGGTGCTGGCGCTGGTCAAGGCGTTATCCAACAACAAAACGTCCAATTTGAGAAAGAGAATCGGTAATGTCTGATATTGATTTGGTCAAATATGGCGTTCTCTGGCAAAAAGTCGAATCAATGGAAGCAAAGATTGACAAGCTAGAGCAAAACATGGAAATCTTGATTGCTTTGGCAAACAAGGGTCGTGGTGGCTTTTGGATGGGCATGGCGTTAGTGTCAGGCGTTTCCTCAATCTTTGGTTACATTTCACACTATTGGTCAAAGTAAATGGATGCGCTGGCTCATTCTTCTTTTGTTGCTTGGGCTAGTTGGCGCAGTAGCCAAGAATGGCTGTCACGTTAGAGAGTTCTATGGGATTGGCTACACCATTCACAATCCGTCCGAGCGCCATCAGCAAATGATTGCGTGGCTCAAAAACAATGCGCAATACTGCAAAGCCAGCGATTATGTAGTTATCTGGAACAACTTATCCGAGTGGGCGGGTACAGCCGACTCAGCAGAAACCAGAGGCTTAATCATTCACGGATACAAAGATGCACTTGATCGGGAAAAAAAATAATGGAACAGAACCAAGACGTAGTAGGTAAGCTGACGTACTCAGTTACTTTGATGGTGGCTTCAACACTTTGCCTGTCTGTGCTAGGTATGGTGGTTGCGTTCTTACTTGGCTTGTGGGCAAAAGAAGTTGATAACGCAGAAATCTTTGCCATGCTTCACCCTGCGTTTCAAACCATCATTGGTGGCTTTATTGGCCTCTTGGCGGGTGTAAAACTCTCGCATGGGGACAGCCATCACAAATGTAAACATTGCGGAGAATAACCATGTTTGAAGTTTTAAGTGGCGGTTTATTAGGTTCTATTTTTGGTGGCATCTTTAGGATGGCCCCTGAAGTCCTTAAATGGTTGGACAAAAAGAATGAGCGTGAGCATGAACTAAATATGTTTAAGTTCCAATGCGATCTGGAGGCTCAACGTGGTCAACAGAAACTCGCAGAAATAGGCGCACAAAGAGAGGCCGCTGTAGACGTAGGTGTCATGAATGCCTTTCAATCAGCCATAGAACAGCAAGCAACGATGGTTAAAGCAGCGGGTGGATGGGTAGCCTCACTTTCTGCTTCTGTGCGCCCTGTAGTCACTTATTGGGTTCTGTTTGTCTGGTCATTTATCCATGTTTGGTTTGCATGGAACGCATGGTTAGCGGGTGCGCCAGCCGTTGAAGTTTTTAAAACAATGATGACACCTGACTTTTCTGCTTTGCTATCAGGAACAATCAATTACTGGTTTTTAGACCGCACTTTAGCCAAGCGTGGAATATGAACTTAGAACTGGCAGCAGAACTATGTAAAAGGTTTGAGGGCTTTCGTTCTAAGCCCTACCTTTGCCCCGCTAACGTGCCGACAATTGGCTACGGGTCTACTTACTATGCCAATGGTACTAAGGTCACATTAAACGATCCTCCAATGAGTCAGGAAGAGGCTCATTTGCTTTTAATGGTTGAGCTAGAGCATACCTATCTACCAGGAGTTGTCAGAAACTGTCCCATTCTTCTGACAGATGAAAAGAAGTGCAATGCCATTGTGGACTTTTGCTATAACTTGGGTACAGGCAGACTCCAAACCTCTACTCTCAAGCGAAAAATCAATGCCCAAGATTGGGAAGGGGCTAAAGAGCAACTGATGTTATGGAATAAGGGCGGTGGTAAAGTTCTAGCAGGTCTGACAAAGCGCAGAGTTGCAGAGTGCGCCTTGTTAAATTAAACTGTAACAAATATCCTTTAAGGTGTTGAAATGCCTAACATTCCTACGCCCGAACAATCACAACTGTTTGCACAAAGTGTCAGAAAGTGGCAACAAGTGCTTAGTCTGGGTGATTGGCGTATAGAGAAGGGAAGCAAGGCGGCAAAGGCTGCTATGGCTTCTGTGGAGTTCAATGCTTCTGCTCGATTGGCTACTTACAGACTAGGTGATTTTGGTGCTGAAAAGATCACACCTGAGTCTTTAGACCAGACTGCTTTACATGAGTTACTTCATGTGTTCCTACATGACTTAATGACTGTGGCTCAAGACCCTAAATCATCTCAGGATGAGATTGAAATGCAAGAGCATAGGGTCATCAACTTGCTAGAAAAGTTACTTTCAAGGGATTCCAATGGGTAGTTCTAACGAAACGTGTACCGATACCGAGTTTATCCAACTATGGGGTCAACATGAGTCTGCAACAAGAATTGCTGAACACCTTGGCATAAGTATCAGGGCTACTCATCTGCGTAGAAGATGGATTGAAGAACATTATAAAATGACACTTCCCGCAAAAGACTTTCGGGGTGTTAAATACGATAAAACCAAACCCAAGTCATTCTCTCCTCTAAAGCAAATAAACCTTGGCATACTGGACGGAACAGTTATTGTGTTCTCAGATGCCCACTTTATCCCTGCACAGCGTACAACAGCGTTTAAAGGGCTTCTATGGGCTATCCAAGAGTTCAAACCTGTGGCGGTGATATGTAACGGAGATGCGTTTGATGGTGCGTCTATAAGCCGACATGACGTAACTGAACAACCAGCGACTACTGTTATCCAAGAGTTAAAAGCCTGTCAGGGCGCATTGGGTGAGATTGAGGAAGCCGCTAAAGCAGCGAGGCACAATGTAAAGCTACTGTGGACATGGGGCAATCACGATGTTAGGTTTGGCAATCGACTTGCTCAACACGCACCACAGTACAAAGAAGTATTAGGCTTTAAGCTGACAGACCATTTCCTTGATTGGGATTTCTGTTGGGCGGTATGGCCTACCGAGGATGTGATTATCAAACATCGTTACAAGAATGGAATTCATGCCACTCATACGTCAACCCTCAATGCGGGAGTTTCAACTGTCTGTGGGCATCTGCACGCATTAAAAGTGACCCCGTTCAGTGATCTACGGGGCAACCGATTTGGGGTCGATTGCGGAACATTGGCTGAAATTGATGGCCCTCAATTTACTTATGCTGAACTGAATCCAGGCAATCACAGATCAGGGTTTGCGGTGTTAAACTTCTTCAATGGTCAGCTTTTATGGCCTGAACTCGTCCATAAATTTGATGAGGACATGATCCAGTTCAGAGGCGAAGTAATTGATGTGGGGGCATTTTGAGCGCTTGGTTAATTATTCTCACAGGAACAATTTACGCATACATTGCGGTTGAGCAAACCATCATTGGTAATCCGTATATGGCAATGGTATATATCGGATATGCGTTTTCTAATGTGGGGCTTTACTTGTTAGCAAAGTAAGCCCCACTGTATCTTATAAGCTACTCTGTAGATTCTTCTTCTTCAGTGTCATCCTCAGATAAGTCAATTGCTTCATAGTCAACTGCCCATCCATGTTCTTCTTGAAATGCGATAAATTCCTGAATGATTTGGATTTTCTCAAAGTCGTGTGACTCAACTGTAACTTTCTCATCGTCAATCCAACTAATATCAATGACTAATTTATACATGATGTTCTCCTGACGCAACGGATTGTTGCAATGCAATATTAAATTGTGATTGTGTCTAAAAAACGAAATGGCTAAATTGTATTGACTTGGTTTTGCCGTAAGTGTTTACCCGTAGTTCTAGCAATCCAACAAGATTGACAAATCCACTTGTAACCCATGTCAATCCCGCCCTCTGGTGGTTTCTCTTGGTCGCATTTGTTGCAGCACTTGTATTGGTGAACGGGTTGATTAAAATTTAAACCGAGTGGATACAGCGCCATTCTCTTTCATTCCTTTGTGAGTTTGATTTGACCGTGTTGCCAGTCAATTCTATTAAGCCAAGCACTTTCATTTCGTTTAAGCGCCTAGCGACTTGATTTGGGTCTAGCATTGTCATAGCTGAAATGCCATCTTTACCCAACGGCCCGTAAAACTTGAGGCACTCAAAAATAACTTGGTGGTGTTGTGGGGCAACTTCTTTAATTAAATCTGCTGCCTCAAACGATGTAAGAGGATCATTTGCCCTAACTCTTGGAAAGTCGGGTATGGAAAAAATTTGTTTAAATGCGTCTCTATAGTCCATGATTACTCCTTGTTGGTGGGGGTACTAACTGCTCGTCCGCAAGCCTAAAAAGCCTTTGCACAGCTTTCCCCCCGTTATTTAAAATGGTGCGTCATCGTCCGCTGGTAAACCCTGATAACCCTCTTTGGGTTTGGGTGTGTTCATGTATGCCCAACCGTTCCAGCCGCCATCCATAAGAGGCACATTGTCTAACTTGAGCATTGGCCCGTTCTTAGTTTCAATGACCGATCCAATAATCTGATAGCGGGATTTTTCCACACCCTCTTTGTTTTTGTATTTTCCATTAACAACGGAAATTTCATAAATTTTAGACATTTTTGACTTTCATTAGTTTGTTTATTTTGTCGTCCATTTCAGCAATAAATTGGACAATTTCACCCTCGATTAGCCTGATAAACACATTGTCCCTTGGAACACGTTTAACAAACAATTGAAGTTCTGTAGGCAGACGGTTGTCAAAAGACACAAAGTCGCACCATTCACGGTCTGTGCAAGCCATTTGGAATTGCATTTGCGTGTTGTATTTGCCTGGCACAGTTTCAGACAACAACGTGTCTATGTGTGTCGCAGTGTTGGGGCATTTGATCTCTAGCAATCCATTGTCCCCCACAAGCCCGTCAGGAGACGCACCAGCCATCAAAATCTTTGGGTGAGGCACAAACCCCAATTCATCGACTAAGACGTTCTGAGAGACTTCATAGGACAGTCTAGCTAACGGCTCAGTCTCCGTCCCCCATTGCATTGCAGCATTGGTAAAACCATCGGCTTTTTGGTTGGTTAAGCGTTCACAAATCAATTGAGCCATGTAGTTATCTCGACTTGATGAGTAACCCGTCTTGGTTTTGGCAATAACGTCAGCTACCCGTGAGGCGGTGACTTTACCAATCCGAGCCGCAAACCATTCATCTGTGCCTTGTTCAATCATGTTTCATCTCCCTTACATATTGTGCAAAACTTGCCGCTGTGTCACCAAAAGCAATCCTAAGGCTTTCAAATTCACGAGCCACTTCCTCTAACACTGTGTTGCGTTGTGAGGGTGAAACGTAAAGATCAAAGTGGTATGGTTGCCCAAGTTTCATTTGGGCTTCGTGTTCAATTCGATCAAACTCATCGTCTTCATCAGTTTTCATAATTTCCCTTTTTCTCCACATTACAATTTTCCTTTTGCTTCATCTTTGGCTGCAATAACTTTCATTTGCCAGGCTTTGTCACCGTCACAAGCTGCATAAGCTACTTTGTAAGCAATCTTTAATTCGTCTTGTGTCTTGGCGTTGTGGATGGCTAGAAACAAGTCTGTCATGGTGTTTGGGTCAATGGTTGACTCAGGTTCAGCACCGTCTGGTAAATCCTCACCAGCGTAGATGTATAAACCAAGGCCATGCAAGCTGAGTGCTTTGGTCATGCAACGCATAATGGCTGTGTTGACCTGAAAAGCATCAGGGTTCACAATGGCTTTGTTGCGGTGATCCATAACGGGCAACTGGCAAGTCATTGGCTTGTCAAACATGGTGACTGTGATCCAAACCATTGCTGTGCCGTTTATGTCCATGAAACATTTATCACCAAACATTTCCACTTTGAACGTGGCTTTGGCATCTGCTTTAAGTGCTTCAGCCCATGCCCAAGCCCATGACAAATAAGTCAGGTTGGCTTTCTTTTCTGTGTGTTCATTGACGTTAAGCGTCAAAAGATGTGCAACTGTCATGATTCAATTCTTTCGATTTGTTTAGCTATTAACCATTTGTCACCAAGTCTGCGAACAGAGCGCACCCATTGACGTTGGTAAGAACGTATAACTTCAGGCGGTGCGTCATACTGTGAAAATATACGTCTAACTTGTGTGAGATAACGTATGTTCATTTATCCTCTCCAAGCCAGTAGCACACCAATGCCACCAAAAATAAAGATGGCTAAAAAGCACTCAACTAGTGTTTGAATAATTTTGTTTTTCATATTGCCTCGCAAGTGTAAAAATCTTTTTTTGCTTCTGTAATTAAGCGCAAGTATTCGTCATGTGGTACGTCATAAGTAATGTCTTTGTCGTTTGCAAATACAAACACATCAAACATTTCTTTGTAGTCAGGGCCGTCAGGGTAATTAAGCTCTTCAGGTAGATGGTCATAACCGACTGTGACGACTTCAATTGTTTCGCCATTGTCGTAAGACACTACGTCTTCAAAACTGTGTTGCAGATTGTGTTTCATAAGTTTCCTAAAAAGACCCCGAGAAGTTCAGGGCATAGCGTTAGTGTACATCAAACTAAACACATAACAATGTTTTTTTATTAGGACTTTCCCTAATGTTGTATTTATGCAACTTGTATCATGTAAATATTGATATACTTAAAAAATGGACAAACAAAAAGCTATCACATTGGCTGGCTCACAGAGTGAGCTTGCTAGGATATTGGGCATCACCAGGGCAGCGGTACACAATTGGAAAACCATTCCAACTGGTCGACTTTATCAATTGATGGTGTTGCGTCCTGATTGGTTTATCGAGTAAGATAATTTGGAACACGGCTAGGTTGGGATTGATCCCCCAACCGAAAAGGGTACTCCCCCCTTGCCGTTGTTTTTTTCAGGGAGTTTGCGGAGAAAAATTCATGGAAAATGTGTCTTTATATGGCGTGGACTTGTTTGGCGAAATCATTCAGCCTCAAGCCTCGGGAGTAGTAGCGCAGCGTTTTACGCTACCACCTTTCACAATTCTTGATGCCCGTCAGGGTGAATGGCAAGAACGAAAAAGGGCTTGGAAATCTTTAGGAATCGAAAGTGAAGTTGGCAGAAACAAGTCTTTACTTTATGCCGACAACAAAGCGGGTTCTTACGATTTCTACAGGAAAAAAGAAGGTATTAGAGAAGAAAACACAGAGTTGAACACAAGCATTTTTGACCCTGTGCTTTGTGAGTTAGCTGTGAAATGGTTTTGCCCTAATCAAGGTCAAGTAGTTGACCCATTTGCAGGGGGCAGCGTAAGAGGGATTGTTTCTGCTGCACTTAACAGAAATTATTGGGGTTGTGATTTGCGTCAAGAACAAATCGATGCAAACCAAATGCAGATTGACAAAATTGATACTCCATTAAAGCCTGTTTGGGTATGTGGTGACAGTATGGAAATGCTTTCCGAAGCGCCCGATGCTGATATGGTTTTTTCATGCCCTCCTTACGGGGATTTAGAGGTTTACAGCGATGATCCTCAAGACCTTTCAAACATGGAATGGCACACCTTTTTGGCTGCTTATAAACGCATCATTTTGCGTTCAGTTCAAAAGATGAAAACAAACACTTTTGCTTGCTTTGTTGTTGGTGATTTTAGAGACAAAAAAGGGTTTTATCGCAATTTTGTTAGTGAAACAATTGATGGCTTTGAGCAAGCGGGTGCATTGCTTTACAACGAAGCTATCTTGGCCACAAGCATTGGTTCTGCATCCATGCGTGTCACAAAGCAATTTGAATCAGGTCGAAAGATGGCTAAAACCCATCAAAATGTATTGGTGTTTTGCAAAGGTGATTGGCGAACAGCAGTTGCCAAAATTAACAAATCTGAAGAATCTCAGAGTTAAGCCATGCACTACTATCAATTTAATATTGGTGACTATCAAAGTCACACCTCACACCTTGATCCTCTTGAGGATTTGGCATACCGCAGGATGCTAGATTGGTGTTATTTACACGAAAAACCTTTACCAAAATCACCAGCCG
>Ga0209190_1002124_pt1 | contig 13556 bp, 10 predicted proteins | sample M_140205_XF_Meta_FD_187315 | JGI IMG/M metagenome (GOLD analysis project Ga0209190, IMG submission 187315) | Freshwater microbial communities from Lake Montjoie, Canada to study carbon cycling - M_140205_XF_MetaG (SPAdes) (version 2) | ecosystem: Environmental > Aquatic > Freshwater > Lake... | reverse complement strand
AGAAAGTGGTGTTCTATTAGTGTAATGCATCTGATATACGTCAATTGCATGAGCTCTTGCACTTTTATTTATTTTAAGCATCAATGAACTCGGCTTAGTAAATGGAACAGAATCTATTAAATCATGCAAGATTAATTTATAAGATACTTGATCATAAATTTTTTCTAAACGAATCATTTCAAACAAATTGCTGAATTCTGTACTGATTTTAAATTCCGATAAAACATCAATTGTACCTACTTGTTGCGACCTATCTACTAAACCGGTAGACATCCTAACGTGTGCAGGATATGAATCCGACATTTTAGAAGCAAAAAACAGTGACGCTAATAATACAATAAAAGGCACGCCTATAAGTACCCATTTATTCCTTTTTAATACATTAATAAATTTTGATATTTCCATTATTGAATCTCAGATAATTTTTTTCCAATGATTGTTTCTAAACTAGTTTTTGCAACTAAAAAGTTACTTTCTGCATCAATAACCGATTTCTTATTATCAGACAGAAATACCAAAGCTTTTGAATAATTTTCAAAAATAGTTTCCCCCTTTTCGAATTTGTAACGAATATCTTTAAAAACTGATTCTGCTTCTATAGCAATTCTATTTTGTATGCTTAATACGGTAGCCGATTGTACATATTTTATATAACGCGTTTTTACATCTGCCTCTAATAAAATACTATACTCCTGTTGCCCTATTTTTGATATTTCTACTTCTTCTTTGGCAACTTTAATTGAAAATGGTTTTTGTATTAGTGCGGCAATATTTACATTGAATCCTACCTGAAAACCTGTTAGAGTTGGCATATTAATATTAGACGATTTTGTAGGACTATAATATGCAGAAACAGATATAACATCGTACCAAGAAAAATTGGTTTTTCTTAAATTAATCTCGGCAATATTCATTCGCCGTTGAAGTGCTTTTACTTGTGGGTAATACTTTGTAGCTGTGTCTATCAGTTTTGCCAAAAAAGTATTTGACATTTCCTGCATCATTGATTCTTGTGCGTGTATCTGAAATGTTGTGATTAAAAAAAGAAGTAAAAATACTAGTTTAAGTTGTAAGTTACTAAGGAGTTTAATAAATGAATTTTTAAACCTTTTATTAAATAAAAGCATAGTAGGGGTAATTAGAAATTTAGTAAATAAAATTACCTATTCAAGTAATTTTAATTGATAATTTAAACAGTGTTTTAGTAAAATCAAATACGCTTATTCAAAAACCTAACCTAAACATCCGCTTTTTGAAAGATTGCTGGTATAGTTCTGATAATTAGCATGATATCGTTAAAAAAACTGTTCTTTTTAGCATAAATATTATCCAGCATTAAACGATCTTTTTCCGACATCTTGCCTTTGCCTCTTTTCTCTACTTGCCATAAACCAGTGATTCCAGCAGGTGCAAAAAATCGAAGGGCATATTTATCGGTTGTTAACTTTTCGGCTTCATACAATGGCAAAGGACGATTTCCCACTATACTCATATCGCCTATTAACACATTCCACAATTGTGGCAATTCATCAATACTTGTTTTGCGAATAAACTTGCCAACTTTAGTAATTCTTGGATCATTTTGTATTTTAATAAAAGTTGCACTTCCTTCTATTTTATTCGAATATTCCTTTTCACAAATGTGTAGCTTATCTGAATAAATGGGAAATTGACAACCGATTCCAGCTATTAAGCATTCTTTACAAAGTTCATCTACGGAACAAACTTGTTGTTCTGCATTAGAGATCGTTGATTTTGAATATTGATTCAAGTGCATAAATTCACTCAATCGTTTATCAGCATCCGTAAACATTGAACGAAACTTGAAAAACTTAAATATATGATACCCCCTTCCAACTCGGAATGCATAATAAAAAACAGGGCCTCTTTGCTCTATTTGAATGCATATAGATACCAGTATAAAAACAGGCGCTAATAAAACAAGGGCTATTGCAGAAAACACAATATCAAATAGTCTTTTTCCTAATGCGGTTTTATAGGATGGTATATAAGATCTTGTTTCGACCGTATTATTTTTAATAACCTTCCAATGATCAATAATAAAGTTTATTCTAGTTTCTAGATTGGCTATGTTTAATGGCATCTGAAATATCTCCGAAACACCTGCTTGCAATGCAATACGTATAATTTTATCATTTAAATTATGACAAATAATAAAGAATGGTATTTGGATATTTTTTTTCTTTATTAAAGCCTCTAGAGTGGAAACACCACCAGGCGCTATCACTTCTGTATAACTGATAATCGCTGCAATATTTAATGTTTGACTTTCCCAGGAATTTAATAAGTCAACTATATTATTAAAACGAATAAAAATTCTATTCCCAAAATTTCCTACGGATAATGCTTCAACAATTGAATCACTGCAATTAATTAATGCAATAGTAGGGAGACTTAAAGGGGATATTTCAACAGAATGAGTCATAAAATTATTCTCACAAAAAATTACCGGTTCTTCTTAATATAACCTTAATTCTTGCTTCTAATTCTTTAGGATTAAACGGTTTTATTACAAAATCATCTGCCCCTGCATTTAAGCAATTCACAATAATTTCAGAACTTTCTTCTCCAGATAAAACAACAATTGGAATGGATTTAAAGAAATCACTTGCTTTGACTTGCTTAATCAAGTCTAATCCACCCATATTAGGTGTATTTAAATCTGTAATAATTAAATCTGGGATATTGCCCTCTTGTAAATAAGAAAGCATATGGAAACCATCTGAAAACACTTCAACTGAAAATGAATTGGAAAAATATTGCTGTAGGACTGACTGCATGAATTTATCATCTTCTACAATTACTATTTTGATAGAACTATGTTCAGCAGTTGTCATGTTAGGGGTTTATTTTCTATACGATGATTTTATATATAAATATTATTTTAAAAATAAATATGTACAAAACCAACTCAAAACTAATAAAAAATCTTATATAGCCACCAAAATAAATTTAAATAACAATTATTTTTCATTAGAATAAATAATTAATAAGCAATAACTACTTTAATTTTATTTAATCAAACCAATTTACAAAAATCTATGCGCCCAATCAGTATCCCAAAATATATCAAAAAACATGCTCAATTAAATGAACCTATTGAAAAATTATGTTGGGATATAAACAATGCCTACCAAATATTACAAAAAAATACAATACAAATAAGTATTGTTATACCTGCTTTTAACGAAGAAGCTACTATTTTACAAACTTTAAGTTCTTTATGCCACAATGAAACGAATTGGGGTGTTGAAATTATAGTAGTTAACAATAACTCAAAAGACAATACTGCTAGTTTTGCTAATGCAGCTGGTGTTCGATGTATTCTTGAAAAAGTACAAGGCATTACAGCTGCAAGAAATGCAGGATTAACTGCCGCAAAAGGAAACTATGTATTAAATGCAGATGCCGATACTATCTACCCAATCAACTGGATTGAGTCAATGATAAAGCCGCTCCATGAAAACAACCATATTGCAATTGTATATGGAACTTTTGGATTAATCCCAACAGAAAATACGCCTAGATTTGTCTATTTCTGTTATGAATATGTAGCAGACTTAATGCGCTGGTTTAATACAATTTTTAAAGAGGAAGCGATGAATGTGTATGGTTTCAATTCTGGATTTAGAAAAAATCAAGGAGATGCTGTAAACGGTTTTGAACACCCCGTTGGTACAAATGAAGATGGATGGTTGGCTATGAAACTACGTGCAAAAGGATTTGGAAAGCTTTATTTAGTAAAAGACAAAAAAGCCCAAGTATGGACAACCGACAGACGGATTCAACAAGACGGTGGTCTTTTAAAAGGTATTCTGAAACGCTTTTATCGATTAATAGGTGTAAAAACTGAAAATAGAACTGATTTATAAAATATTCAAATGAAACCAATTAACACGGCAGTATCCAGTCAACCACATGTACCCATTGTATTTCAAAGCAAACAAGACTTAAAAGAAAAAATTGGCTTTGAATTAGGAACTACTGAATGGCTAACAGTTACCCAAGAAATGATTAATGATTTTGCCAAAGCAACATTTGACAACCAATGGATTCATATTGATGTAGAAAAAGCTAAAACTCATTTGCCTAATGGAAGAACCATTGCACATGGCTACTTAACAATGTCTTTGGCTGCCCAATTTTTATACCAGCTCATTTATATTAAAAACCTTCATTCCTTTGTTAATTATGGCATTAATAAAGCTAGATTTATTAATCCTGTTATGTCTGGATCTGATATAAGGATGCACGCTAGTATTGCCAATGTTGAAGAACAAGCAAATGACGGAATTAAATTATTCTTACTTTGTACCATTGAAATAAAAGGTCAAGAAAAACCTGCATTTGTTGCTGAAATTATTAGTTTATTATTTTAACGTATCTTAGAAATACTTAAATAAAATTTATGGCACGTTATACTAGCATGGAATTTCTAAAATTTTTATTATTTGAAGTACATCCTTTAGAATCACTTTTTAGTTATGAACGCTATGCACATTTAAACAATGAACAAGCTTGGATGATTATTGAATCCGCTAAACTCTTGGCAGACCAAGAGATGTTCCCTTATTTTAAAGAAATGGATCAAACACCTGCGGCCTATGATGGCAAGGGAGGTGTAAAAACACATCCACAAATAAAAAGAATCATTCAACTAGCAGCTGAACAAAATTGGATTGGTGGTGCTGCTAAATTCGAGCACGGAGGTATGCAGTTACCTGAAATGATTTTTAATACCGCACACCATATTTTTCAAGCAGCCAATAATAGCACACAAGGATACATAGGCTTATCTACCGGATCTGCAGACTTGATTACAAGCTTTGGTAATGCCGAACAAATTGCCAATTATGTTCCACCTATTTATGAAGGACGTTGGCAAGGTACAATGGCATTAACGGAGCCACAAGCTGGGAGTTCTTTATCTGATATAGTAACTTCGGCTTCAGAAACTAATGAAGGCTATTATAAAATAAAGGGACAGAAAATATTTATCTCTGGAGGACAACATGAAGGGGTTGATAATTTTGTTCATTTAACACTTGCTAGAATTACAGGAGCTCCTATTGGTGTAAAAGGAATTTCACTTTTTATCATTCCTAAATATACCCCAGAACCCGATGGCAGTATGCGCTACAACGATGTGTATTGCGCTGGAGATTATCAAAAAATGGGGCAAAGAGCTTATGCTACAACACATTTATCATTTGGAGACAATGATGATTGCAGAGGTTTTTTAGTAGGCGAACCTAACAAAGGACTTACCTATATGTTTCAAATGATGAATGGTGCCAGAATTAGTGTAGGACAATGCGCCGCATCTGTTGCTATGGCTGCTTACCAAGCTTCATTGCAATATTGCATGGAACGACCACAAGGCAGAACTCCAGGCGAAAAAGATCCAAACAAACCTCCTACTTTAATAATTAATCATGCAGATGTACAACGGATGTTGCAAACACAAAAAGCCATTGCAGAAGGTTCTTTATCATTGGCAATGGAATGCAATAAATTATACGACCTTGTTCATGCATCTGAAGGTGAAGAAAAAGACACCCATTTATTGTTATTAGAAATATTAACTCCTATTGTGAAAACTTATCCATCCGAACAAGGATCAAGGGCAGCTAGTTTAGCTATTCAAACTTTAGGTGGATATGGATTTACAACAGATTTTCCTGTACAACAACTATATCGAGATTTAAAAATCATGTCTTTATATGAAGGAACCACAGGAATTCAATCTCTAGATTTATTAGGAAGAAAAGTAACCATCAATAATGGAAAAGCATTACAATTATTATTAGCAGCTATTAATGAAACGATTGACAAAGCAAAATTAAATAACGAATTAAAAGCAAGCGCAGATATCCTTTCTAAAGAATTAAATGACATGAAAAAAGTATTACTACACTTAAATCAATATGCCATAAAAGGAGAAATTGAAAGATATTTGTCTGATGCCACCGTATTTATGGAAATGGCTAGTTATATTGTTATAGCATGGCAGTGGTTGAAAATGGCCGTAATAGCAAAAGAGAAAATAGAACAAACGGATTTTAAAAATAATTCAAAGACTTTCTATCAAGGCAAAATACATACTATGTATTTTTTCTTTAAGTATGAACTACCTCATGCTGCTGCATGTGCTGAAACATTATTAAATACAAGTACATTAACAAACTTACAAGAAATAGAAATGTTCTATTAGAAATATAATTAAAACTCTAATTATCAATAGACTATTTAGGAAAATCTTTACGTAATTGTACCAATACTTTTTCCAAAACAACATTAACCTCAGTAATCATTTCTATAATATTTGATTCTATTAATAACGCATTATTTTTAGTTTGATATTCAAGTTCAATCATTGTGTTTTTTAATGAAAAAATACCCATCCCTTCAATAGATGGTTTCATTCTATGAGATAATTTACACACAGTATCCCATTCACGATTAAATTTAGCAGCATTTAAATTTAATAGATCTTCAGAAATTTGTTCTAGAAATAAGGAAACCATTTTTGGTAAAAAATCAGGATTATCTTTTCCAATTTCTTGCACCATTGTAAGATCATATAATAATACTTCATCTAAAGAATTAGTAAATGGAATTATTTCGGTTAAATTATTAATTAAAATATCATTATTATTTTTAAAAGTTTGTGCTGGATGTAAGATTCTACTAATAGTGGCATACAACTTTTGTTCTGTATAAGGCTTTATAATATAATCGTTCATCCCTGCTTCAAAAAAGTGATGGGCGTCACCTTTTAATGCATTTGCAGTAATTGCTATAATAGGGATTTTATCATATTTCTCACCATCAAGTTTTCGAATCGCACGGGTTGCTTCAAGTCCATCCATCTCAGGCATATTAATATCCATTAGAACTAAATCATAAGTATAATTTTCTACCATTTTAACTGCCTCAATTCCATTATTAGCATGGGATATATCCATTCCCCAATTCTCTAATATTTTTGATGTGATAAAATAATTTATTTCAACGTCTTCAACTATCAATATTTTTTTATTACCAAATAGCTTGTAGTCTTCCGGAAGATTTACTTCTTGTAACAACATTTCAGTATTGCCTAACTTATAAGGAATTAAAAAATGGAAACTAGAGCCTTGTCCTAATACACTTTCAACAGTTATATTACCACCTTGCAATTCAACCAAGTTTTTACAAATAGATAAACCTAACCCAGTTCCTCCAAATTTACGCGTAGTATTTGAAGAAGCTTGTACAAAAGGATTAAAGATTGATTTTAACTTATTAGCCTCAATTCCAATACCAGTATCTTCTATAGTAAAACCAATTGTTACAATATCAGCCTCTGAACTAATTTGATAAACATGTAACAAAACATTTCCTTTTGAAGTAAACTTTAGTGCATTATTCAATAGGTTATTTAAAATTTGTTGTAATCTATAATAGTCTCCAATTAAAACTAATTGGTTATTTAATTTTGAATGTAAATTAAGGTGTATCCCTTTTTCTTCAGCTTTATATTGAAATGAAAGTAACGATTTTTGTAATTTGTCTGATAATAAAAAAGCTGTATTTTCGAACTCTATTTTACCAGATCCAATTTTTTCAATATCTAAAACATCATTAATAATTAATAACAAATTATTGGCTGATTCTGTAATTAATTTTAAATAACTATTCTGTTGACTATTTAATATTGTTTTTGACAATAAATTAGCTACACCCAAAATACCATTCATAGGAGTTCTTATTTCATGACTCATATTAGCTAAAAAATCCTCTTTAGCTCTTGATATTTCTTTGGATTTAGATATTTCGATTTGCAATTCCTTTTCTGCATGTATTCTATCTGTAATATCTTGCGCAAAACAAATTACATATGATTCTGTACCGGTTTCTTCAACTAAATAATTTTGAAATAGTAAAAATATTTTTTTACCATTTTTATGTACCGCAGGAATCACACCACTCCTTTTTCCGTCTGCCCAAAGAATATGTAAGTATTCTTTTTGTTCGTATTCACCAAACTGTCTGGGAACAAACTGTTTTAAAGATTTTCCTAGCATTTCATCCCTACTGTAGCCCATTGACTCACAAATTGAAGGATTTACAGAAAGAATTATCCCATTTTTATCATGGGTACAAATCATTGCTAGACTATAGTTAAAAATATCTCTATAACGTTTTTCATTTATTCGAATTTGTTTTTCATTTTTTTTACGTTCATTAATATTCACGCCATACCCTATAACCATTTCAACTTCACCTTTACTATCTATTACAGGGAACATATTACGTAAATGAAATTCTGTTTCATTATTAGAATTCTGTAATTTTTCCTCCCAACCATAAAGTTTTTTTGACGTAATTACTTTATTGAAAACATTTCTACGACCTTCTGAAATATAAATTGGCTTATTTCTGTAAGTACAATAATCTTCGTCTTTTTTTCCAATCATCCACTTTCTTAATTCTTGATCTTTAATAGCAATAGGATTTAAAAATAAATACCTATGATCTTTATCAAATACTACAATATCTGCAGGAATTTTATTTAAAACCTGTTCATAAAAATGTCGTTGATTTTCTAATTTTTCTTCCGTTAATTTTTTTTCTGTAATATCTGTATGCGTACCAATTATTCTTAAAGACCTATCACTAGGTGTTTTACTAATTAACATGCCCCTATCCATCACCCAAATATAATTACCGTCTTTTCGTTTGATTCTATACTCTTTTTTATGGCTAGTACGAATACCTTGCTGATATTCTACATCAAATTGTTTATAATAATTAAAATCATCGGTGTGGATAATTGCAGGCCAAATTGTTGTATCATTTTCCAACTCATCCTTAGTGTACCCAAGCATTTTTTCATAATGAATAGAAAAAACTAAAGCTTCTGTTTTAAAATTATATTCCCAAATACCTATCTCAGAACCTTCTAATGCAAATTTCCACCGCTCTTCAATCTGTTTAATTTTTTCGGCATAATTATTTGCTTGTGCAATTGATTCTAAATTTATTATACTTTCTAATTGTTCATTTTTTGAAATAATCAATTGGTCAATAGGCAATTCGTCAATAGAATTTCGCAAAGGCGACCCTATAAATAGGAGTTGATTTGTTTGTGTTAAGTATTCAAATTTACCTCTTAATAAAACCAATTCTTTTTCATTTCGTAACTTTAAAATAAATATTTCATTTTTTTGAAACTGGACAATTTTGAAATTTACCATTTCAAGTTCTGGATCATTTACTTCAAAAAAACTACTAAACTTATTATTTAAACATCTTGGAATTATCTTATTTAGTGAATCCCCAATAGCAATTATCTCCATATCTTCATTTAGTAAAAAGAAGAACGGAAATAATCTATTCCATTGGGTAATATCAAAACTAATATTCTGCAATTATTTTTGTTTTAGCTCACCATTTTGAATAAGTCTATAAATGGTTGATTTCCCAATTCCTAATTTTTTTGCTACAACTAATATATTATCATTATATTTTTCCATAAAATGAGTAATAATTTTTAATTCATATTCTCTTAAAGTCGACTCTGTTTGTAATAAAGTATTAGTATTTTTCAGTTCAATATTAAAATCTTTTTCTTCAATTTCGCTTGCATCAGACAATACAACAGCTAGCTCTACTATTGATTTTAATTCACGCACATTTCCGGGATAACTATAGGATTGTAATTTTTTAAAAGCATTTGGCGAAAATGACTTTATTGGAATTTCATTTTCAGTACAAAAATTTTGAGAAAAATATTTTGCTAGAATTAATATATCATTCCCTCTACTTTGCAGATTTGGTAATTCAATTGTTAGGCCAAGAATTCTATAATATAAATCTTCTCTAAGTCGCTTGATACTTAGGTCTTCTGATAAATTAAATTGGGTTGAAATAATAATTCGAACATCAATTGGAATTACTATGGAACTACCTAAACGAGAAATTTCTTTTTGTTGAATTACTCTAAGTAATTTTGCTTGAAGCGAAATATTTAACTTAGTAAATTCTTTTATAAATAAGGTACCTTTATTTGCTTGCTCGAACTTTCCTATCCGATTTTCAATGGCACCCAAAAAAGCATTCTTTTCATAACCAAACAATTCTGCTTCTAATAAATTAGCTGGATATGTGGCAGCATTAAATATAATAAACGGTTGCTGGTTTCTATTAGAATGATGGTGTATTGCTTTTGCCACCATTTCCTTTCCTGTTCCAGATTGGCCATTTATAATGATAGAAATATTTGTTTTTGATGCTTTTTCAATTAATGTATGGACTTTTAAAATAGCATCACTTTGCCCAATGATTGAATTTACATTATTGAACTTGTTTTTTAAGGCTATTTTAAGATTGTCTACTTCTTTTTGTAAGTATTTTATTTCTTGTAGATGCAACATTACTTTTAATAAGCGCTCAATCGTATCACCATCTTTTACAATATAATCGAATGACCCAACTTTTAATAATTTAACAACAGTAGCTACATCACGATGGCCAGATACAATAATTACCTCAGTTGTTGGACTAATTTTTTTAATTTTTTGGAGGGCTTGGGCTCCATCCATTTCTGTTAATGAATAATCTAAGGTTACCACATCGGGCACATCATACATTACATTAAAAAAGTCGCGCTCTTTTTCGAACTTTAAAACTTGGTAATTGGGATTATTAGATAAATGGTGCTCTAGGATAGCACCATACCAAGGATCATCCTCTAATATATAGATTTTCAGTTGGTTATTCTGCTGCATTTAGGGGTATTATTATGTTTTCAGATATATAAAAACTAGCTAATGTTTTTTTCTTTTATATCTGAGAATGCAATTTATAGAATTATTCCAATTTTAAGAGATTTATCTAATTATTAGATAAATCACAAGGCTATTATATATTATAAATTGATATTCAATTGTTTAAAATGATATAATTTAAAAATATTATATAACTTAGTTTGGGTATTTTTGAATGTAAACTTTCCACATGTTTACAAAAGTTCAATTTTGGCTTGATTGAATAACTACCTTTATGATTAGAAAATAAATTGCTATGCTAAGAGTTGGGGTATTTGGGGTGGGACATTTAGGAAAATTTCACCTAAACAATTGGAATGAAATAAATGGCGTTAAAATTGTAGGATTTTTTGACCCAAATAATGATAATGCTAATCAAGTAATTGAGCAGTATGGGCTAAAACGCTACATGGATGAAGAAAAATTGATGGATGCTTGCGATATTATTGATGTAATAACACCCACGGACCATCATTTTAGCATCTGTATGCAAGCTATCAGAAAAGGCAAACATGTTTTTGTAGAAAAACCATTAGCCCATACCATTAAAGAAGGTAGAGACTTAGTAAGTATGGTTAAAGAAGCCAATATTAAAATGCAAGTTGGCCATGTAGAAAGATTTAACCCAGCATTTTTAGCGATTAAAGACCTTAATGTGAATCCGATGTTTATTGAAGTACATCGATTGGCACAGTTCAATCCTAGGGGAACAGAAGTGAGCGTGATTTTAGACTTAATGATTCATGATATAGATATTATACTAAGTTTAGTAAAGAGTGATGTTAAAAATATATCTGCAAATGGCGTAGCTGTTATGACTAATACCCCTGATATAGCCAATGTTAGAATTGAGTTTAATAATGGATGCGTAGCCAACCTAACAAGTAGCCGAATTAGTATGAAGAAAATGCGCAAAATGCGTTTATTTCAACCGAACTCTTATATAGGGATTGATTTTTTAGAAAAGAAAACAGAAATTATCAAATTAAAACAGCCGAATGATACGAATGTTTTTTCATTTGACATAGAAACGCAAACAGGCAAAAAAACAATTGCAATTGCTAATCCAATAATTCAGTCAGAAAATGCCATTAAATTAGAACTAACGTCTTTTGTATCAGCTATACTAAATAACACACCAACTGTTGTAAGTGAAATTGACGGATTTTTAGCAATGGAAGTTGCACACCAAATTTTAGAAAAAATTAGTAATACTAGCATTCTTGTGTAATGCAAATCAATAGTAAGAATAGCAAATATTACGCAGTCAGTGATTGTATTTTTTCAATCATTGCTTGTTGGATATACCTATTATACGCTATTAACTTTAAGCCTAATACTTTAGACGCTATAAATTCGCTTATCCCCTATTTTCAATTGCTTATAAGCTCTTTAACAATAGCACTTGGATGGGTTTTATGGCATTTATTGTTAGGAGCCTACCAACAATCTATTTATCAGAAATCGAGGTTAAACGAATTAACAGATTCAGCTATAAACTCAATATTAGGGGTGCTTATATTATTTAGCATTAGTTATTTTTCATCTTATGAAATTGACTGGATTACTTATCTAATATTACAATTCGGTTTATTATTTCTTGGAAGAATCATATTATTAGAAAATGCCAAAAGAAATATTATTGGTGGAAAAATATTTTTTAATACCCTAATTATTGGTAATAACCCTATTGCTCAAGGCATCTACAAAGAGTTGATTAAAAATTTTAAATATTTAGGACTCAAACCAATCGGATTTATTGCTAATGACGAAGAGAAAAAGAATGGCTTATCTAAAACAATAAAATATTTAGGCCCTATTAATAATATTATTCAAATAATTAATGACAATAAAATTGACCAAGTTATTATTGCCTTAAATAAAACACAAAACAATCAAGCAGAACAACTAATCAATTTATTAATAGAGCAGGAAGTAACAATTAAAATAGCCCCTAATATGATTGATATTCTAGCGGGATCAGTTAGAACAAATAATGTATTTGGAGCAACACTTATTGATTTACAAACTGAACTACTCCCCTTCTGGCAACAAAATATTAAACGTTTATTTGATATTGTAACTTCTATCATCAATCTCATTATTTTAAGTCCTGTAATGCTACTAATTGCTATTAGAATTAAGCTAGATTCTTCGGGCAATATCATATACGCTCAAGAAAGAGTTGGCTTGAAAGGCAAAGTGTTTACCATATATAAATTTAGGAGTATGATTGAAAATGCAGAGCCCAATGGACCAGCGTTATCAGTTGATAATGATCAACGAATTACCAAATGGGGTAAATTTATACGCAAATGGCGTTTAGACGAATTACCTCAACTCTGGAATATATTAATTGGCAATATGAGCTTTATAGGACCAAGACCTGAAAGAAGAGCTTATATTAATCAAATCATTATTACAGCACCCTATTATCGTTATTTACTAAAGGTTAAACCAGGGTTAACCTCTTGGGGGATGGTTCAATTTGGCTATGCTTCTACTGTACCAGAAATGATTGAAAGAATGAAATACGATTTGATGTATGTAGAAAATATTTCACTACTATTAGATTTCAAAATTATGATCCACTCTTTGCGAATCATTTTATCTGGCAAAGGAAAATAACATAATTAAGTGATATGAAAATTCCAATTAACATAATTCCATCCAATGAAATTGATGCTGTTAAATGGGATGAATGTGTTGCAGCGAATGATG
>Ga0209190_1002121_pt1 | contig 13560 bp, 11 predicted proteins | sample M_140205_XF_Meta_FD_187315 | JGI IMG/M metagenome (GOLD analysis project Ga0209190, IMG submission 187315) | Freshwater microbial communities from Lake Montjoie, Canada to study carbon cycling - M_140205_XF_MetaG (SPAdes) (version 2) | ecosystem: Environmental > Aquatic > Freshwater > Lake... | reverse complement strand
AAAGCATTAAATACATGGTTAGGATCTGCCCAATAATTAACACTGAAACGAATAGTGCCATAACTAATAAGGAATGCTCCAAAAGTGAAGGCATCGCTCATTAAAAAATACCACATCATCACTTTTCCGTAGCTTGAATTAAAGGGACTCTTTCCTCCGGTCCACCATTTTGTTCCCGCCGGTATTGAAGTACTTGACATATAAAGTTGTGTTCTTTTTAAATTTTTAATTAGCGAATCATTATTAAAAATACTAGCAAGTAAATCCATAACAAACCAACAAAGTGCCAGTAAGTATTAACAAGTTCCACTGGAACAATACTATAATTCTTTTCTTTTATACTAAAGCCTCTGAGCAACATGTAAAGAAGTGCAATAATACCTCCTAATACGTGTGCCGCATGAAGCCCCACAATCACATACAGGAAAGAGTAAGATACACTCGCCTGAAGGGTAATACCATTGCGCCACAACTCAGTGAAACCCAAAACCTGCAACCCAATAAAAACAAATCCGAGCAATAGAGTTAAGCTCATCATCATCCTATAGCGTTGCATAAAACGTTCCTTGAAGTTTTTCAATGCAATAAGCATTGTTAAACTACTAAGGAGCATGGCAGCAGTACTATACCAAAAAATAACAGGCAATTCAAAGGTTACCCATCCTGCCTGACTGCGCTTAACAATATATGCACTGGTAAGACCCGCAAACATCATTACAATACTTCCTATACCGAGCCACAAATTAAATTTGTGCGGATGTATCTTTTTTCTCTCTTTAGGTAATGCTCCAACCATATATTTCAATTCAAAAAACCTATGTTATTGATATTTCTTTTTTAATAAAATATTCCGAAGTGCTTTCAATATCTATTTTTTGCCTGTTGCTATATAAACTCAGCAACACAATCATTAGATAAAAATAGGAGCTGAACATCACAAGCCTCGCACTGGGTATATCCATTTTTACAAACAGCTTAACACTTGTTACCACCATCCACAAATTACAAAACAACAGTATCCAGAAACTTACTATACCACTCATATGCAGATAGTAAGGTAACATTCCAACAGGAATCATCACCACACTATACATAACCGTTTGTAAAGCGGTAAATTTAGTAGGTCCTTTATCACTGGGCAATAATTTAAACCCTGCTTTGCTATAATCAGTATGTGCTACCCAGGCAATCGCCCAAAAATGTGGAAACTGCCAAAGAAATTGGATAAAAAATAATATCCAACCCCCTATACTAAATGAACCAGTAGCGGCCACCCATCCTATTAAACAAGGTAAGGCACCAGGAACTGCTCCAACTAATACAGCTATCGAGTTCACTTTCTTTAGGGGTGTATAAATAAACCCATAAAGAAACAAACTACCAAGGCTAAGCATAGCACATTCGAAGTTGAAGAAATACCACATCATACCAACGCCCAATACACCTGTAATCAAAGCAAAAACAGTAGCATGAATTGCGCTCATTCTTCCAGAAGCTACCGGTCTGCTAGATGTTCTTTTCATCAAAGCATCAGTTTCCTTCTCAAGAATTTGGTTGATGGTATTTGCTGATCCAGTAACCAACATACCTGCAACAAAAAGTAAAAGAACTGACAATAGTTTAGAACGTACAAAAATAAGTTCGTTCGGTGCTATCAAAAAAGCTATCACTGTGCTAAATACTACTAAAAAGCTCAGTGTAAACTTAATCAGCTGAAAATAATCCTTGATCCTGCTGACCAGTTTGAATGATGCCGAATCTGTTATGGTACGCTTTTCTATCATAAAACCTCTGCTTCCTTTCTCCTTTAGTTAAGCTACACAATAACAGTTGTTATCAATGTTGGCTTTCGTTCGGACCTACCGGAACGGTTTGATCAATAAAATCATGTCCATCCTTTGAATAATCATAAGGCCAACGATGCACTTCAGGAATATCTCCAGGCCAGTTTCCATGTCCAGGCCTAAGTGGAGTTGTCCATTCAAGTGTATTGGCACCCCATGGATTCAATTCGCGAACTTTTCTTCCTTTCCAAATACTATAGAAAAAGTTGAATATAAATAACAACTGCACTGCAAAAACAACCATTGCAACCATGCTGATAAACTGATTCAAGCCGCCAAACATTTTAAAAGATTCCCAATTAGAAAAATCATAATAACGACGTGGCATACCAGCAAGACCTTCATAATGCATAGGCCAAAAAATAAGATAGGCCCCAGCTATGGTAGTCCAGAAATGTATGTAGCCAAGTGTATTATTAAGATAACGTCCAAACATTTTTGGATACCATTGGTAAATACCAGCGAACATTCCAAAGAATGAAGCTACTCCCATTACAATGTGAAAGTGTGCCACTACAAAGTAAGTATCATGCAAATGGATATCAAGTGCTGAGTTACCAAGGAAAATGCCTGTTAATCCGCCACTAATAAATAGACTTACAAAACCAATAGCAAATAACATGGCTGGAGTAAATCGTATACTGCCTCTCCATAAAGTTGTGAGCCAGTTAAATACTTTAATTGCAGAAGGTACAGCAATAAGAAGTGTTAATAATACAAACACCCCTCCTAGTAATGGATTCAGTCCGGTTACAAACATATGATGAGCCCACACAAGAAATGCAAGTATTGTAATTGCAAAAAGAGATCCTACCATCGCCATATAACCAAAGATGGGCTTTCTGCTATTTACAGAAAGGATCTCTGAAGACATACCCATTGCTGGCAATAGGATGATGTAAACTTCTGGATGGCCAAGGAACCAAAATAAATGTTGGAAGAGGATGGCGCTGCCGCCTTCATTAGGTAATATTTTTCCTGCAACAACAATATCACTGAGGAAAAAACTTGTACCCAGATTACGATCAAATAATAAAAGTATCGCTCCTGATAATAATACTGGGAAAGATAATACACCTAATACAGCTGTAAAGAACAGCGCCCAAATTGTTAGCGGCATGCGTGTCATACTCATTCCCTTTGTACGCATATTAAGCGTGTCATACTCATTCCCTTTGTACGCATATTAAGAATGGTAGTGATATAGTTAAGACCCCCTAAAAGAGAAGATACAACAAAGAGTGCCATGCTTACCAACCAAAGATCCATTCCAATTTTACTACCAGATGAAGCATCACCAAGAGCGCTGAGAGGAGGATAGATTGTCCATCCACCACTTGCTGGGCCTGTTTGAACAAAAAGAGAAGAAATCATTACTACCGATGCAAGAAAGAAAAACCAGTAGCTTAACATATTTAAAAAAGGAGAAGCCATGTCACGAGCTCCAATTTGAAGTGGAATTAAAAAGTTTGCAAAAGTTCCGCTTAGTCCTGCAGTAAGTACAAAAAATACAAGCACCGTTCCGTGCATAGTAACAAGAGCATAATAAAATTCTGGTTGAATTTTTCCACCTTTAGCCCAATGGCCAAAAAAATCTTCAAGAATAGGGAAAGTAGCTTCTGGGTATCCTAATTGCAAACGGAATACCACAGAAAATAATCCACCAATAAATGCCCATATAATTCCGGTTACAAGAAATTGCTTTGCAATCGTTTTATGATCCTGGCTAAAAATATACTTTGTAATAAAAGTATCATGATGATGTTCGTGATGAGCATCATGGGTGCCATGTGCTGCTGATTGTGTGGTAGTTGATGTTGATGTGGTGCTCATATAATAATTAGTTAGTTTATTTTATTTGTGCAATCGGTGCTTTTGACATAGAGTCTGTAGTTAGTGTATTTTTTGTATTATCAGGAAAAAGGGTTCCATACTCAGGCTTCTGCTCTTTTAACCAAGCTTGATAAACAGCTGGTTCTTCTACAATAATAATTCCACGCATAGTAAAGTGACCCTTTCCACAAATCTGATCACAACTAAGCTCATATACAAAATTCGGATTGCTAGTAATTTTTTTCATCTCTTCTGTAGTATACTTTGGAGTAAACCACATCGTTGTAGGAATACCAGGTACAGCATCCATCTTCATACGAAAATGAGACAACCCTACATCATGAATAACATCCATAGCATTAATCACAAGTTTAACAGGAGTCCCTTTAGGAATATGCATTTCAGTAAGATGAATATCATCAAAACTTGCTGAATCATTAAAATCAACACCAAGAGAATTGCCAGCAGGTTGATTATATAATTTATAACTTTTCTTACCTAACACTCCATCATTTCCTGGATAGCGAAAATCCCATCCAAACTGATGACCAGTTACCTCTACAACAATTGCATTACTTGGAGGATCGCTGGTAAAGATGAACCAGTATTTAAGGCCAAAAGCTACTAGCACTGTTAGAAATATTGCAGGTACAGTTGTCCAAAGGAGTTCCAACTTATTATTATGAGGAAAATAAAATGCTCTTGTATTGTCTTTTTCTTGGTATTTAAATCCAAAATAAAATAGAATAATCTGAGTAATTATAAAAACCACGCCCGTTACAGCAATAGTAATCCACAACATGATATCTATCTTTTCGCCCTCAACAGATGCAGAACCCTGTGGAAAAAGTGTTTTTCCGTAATAAAGTTCATTGCAATACCATGCGCCAATAAGGCCAAGTACCAAAAAGACCATCATCAAAAAGCCATTTATCCTATTATTCTGCTTGCGCGACTTTTCCTGACCCTTTAATACACTTACATATTCGCTGGCCTTTGCAATCTGAAAGATTACAACAAATATCATTACCAAGATGGCTACTAAGAAGAAATCTGTCATTGTCTGATATTTTTATCCTGCTTTTGCAGGAAGTATTTTACTTCTTTTATTAATTAGGGCCCAGGCCCCTTATTCTTTTTATGTATGATGTATCATACTCTCTTTTAGGAAAGGATGATTTTTTGCCAATAATGAATTATTTGATAAATACCTGCCTGCTCCCCACATAATAATACCAATAAACAAAGCAGCAATACCAAAATCAAATAAATTTATCTCATGATGTGCACCCATCGTACCTGGCATTACCATTTGATAAAAATCAATCCAATGACCAAAAATAATCAACACCCCCATAAAGGTCATTACCGTCCAGCTTCTCTTAGCCCCACGCATCATCAATATTAATAAGGGAAAAAGGAAATTCACAATCAGGTTGAAGAAAAATATTCCACTATAAGGACCCGACTTTGTTGCTGTACCAATACGTTCGATAAAATATTTTGTTTCTTCAGGTTGATTACTATACCAAATCAACATATACTGAGAGAACCATAGATAAGTCCAAAAAACAGAAAAAGCAAACATGAACTTTCCAACATCATGTAAGTGTTCTTCAGAAACATATTCTAGTTGATCTTGATTTTTTAAATAAATTAGAAATAATGCAATCAATGACATGCCTGATACAAATGTGCTTGCAAAAGTGTACCAGCTAAACATGGTGCTGTACCAATGTGCATCAATACTCATAATCCACAACCAAGGGATAGTAGAAGCAACCGTAAGCGCAAAGAAAACAATAAAAAGTGATGCCCAAACAGTGTTTTTCCAAATCCATTTTTTTCCATTTTCATAATCCATTAGACCATCCTTATCAGACTGCAAACTCATTTGTCTCATCTTACGACCAAGCAGGGACCATAAGCCTATTGTAATAATTGACCATGTTGTAAAAAATACGGGATTAAGAAACCCTTTTTTGCCAAAAAGAATTTTATCATTTGCAACTGCTTCTTTATCGAGCCAATGATATATATCTGTGTGTCCACCCCAAACAATAACCATCAATATAATAAGAGTAATAGTTCCAATCATCGGTACAACGCTTGAAATTGCTTCAGGTATTCTCCTTAAAGCAACCTGCCATCCGCCCATAGCCATTGTTGTTATACAAAGGAAAAACATAGATGCATTTACTACTAGCAACCAAAACACACTGTTCTGAAGCAGTACTGCCCAAAAGCGTGTTGAAGAAGCGTTTGTACCATGTCCACCATGCTCAAAAGGATGAAGGAACACTAGTCCATATAATAATGCAATGATACCGGCTCCTATCAGGCCCCACATCCACTTTTTATATCCAGCCGGTAATTGAAATTGATGATTCATCTAAACTATTTTTATACTATATAATATTAAACCTTCTTAGCTGTACTATCGGTTGTCGCTTTAGCTGTTTCTGCCTTAGGCTGAAGTGTACGAATGTATTTAACAATCATCCACCTTTGTTTTCTGTCGAGCTGTGAAGCATAGCTTCCCATATTATTCTTTCCATAAGTGATAGAATGGAACATCGTACCATCAGCCATAGAAACGTAAAGTGGCTGTGTAAGATTTGCAACAGCCCCTATCTTTCCACCGATAGGACCATTTCCAACTCCCTTATCGCCATGACAAACAGCACAATGGATATTAAAAAGTCTTTGTGTTTCAGCCAACTCGACTGCAGATAATGACTCAATAGGATTTATAACATTTGCACTCATTTTATATCCTGTAGTATCGTTGGGCTGTGTATAAGGAAAAAGTTCCCCGCGTTTGATTGTTCCTACAACAGGCTTACCACCATAGTATATATTATTTCCTCCTCTTTTAGAGTCATCGCTAGTAAACTTAGTTGAATCTCTCATGGCATAGGTTTCATATGCACGGCTGTAAGTCATATCCGGCATATAAATTTTACCGGGCTGTTTATTATCCTTGCAACCGAATATTGCAGATGCTATCACCAATACTATTAAACTTGTTTTGTTATTCATTGCCCTTATATCTCTTAATTAATAATATTAATATCCCTTTTCTTCTCTATATAACTTTTGTTCTCTGTCATACCTTCCAAGCCACCAGCCCGTTTCTGCTGTTTGTATATTTACTTCTTTGGCGCCTGCTTCCTGAAGGAACCGCTGCAAATCAGCATCATTCGTTTTGTCAGTACACTCAACAGCCATAACAAAAAGGTCATCAGTAGCACGATTATGAAAAATATGTTTTTTAACAAAAGGTGATAACTGGCAGAGATAGCAAAAAGTAAGTACCATTCCTATTGCAGAAAATAAAACCGTTAACTCAAATGTTATAGGTATCCAAGCAGGTAAGGCAAAATGTGGCTTGCCTCCTATATTCAAAGGCCAGTCTTTTGTAAAAACCCAACTCATGAATGTAAGAGCGGTGGTAGTTCCCATAGAAGCATAAATAAAGCCTGCAGTATGAATGCTAGTTTCACGCAAACCCATAGCATGGTCTAAACCATGAACAGGAAAGGGCGTATATATGTCATGGATTTTGTATCCCGACTTGCGAACATTTTTCACAGCAGGAAACAATACTTTTTCATCATCAAAAGCCCCTACAACAAATTTTTTAATTCCTCCAGCCATATTTATATCTTTTAATAATCAGCTTCCATTGTTAACTAATACTATTAATGAGCGTGCTCTACTTCTTCAATATAAAATTTCTCTGCATCTGACTTTTCTATGTCAGTCATTTTCATTTTATAATTCTCGCCGCTAGTTTTTAATATCGCTTTAATTTCAGCAACAGCAATCACGGGGAAATATTTAGCAAAAAGGAAGAAGCAGGTAAAAAACAATCCAAAAGTTCCAAGATAAAATCCAATTTCATAAATACTTGGGCTATAATAAGTGCTCCAGCCAGATGGCAAATACTCGCGATAAACAGAAGTAACAATGATTACAAAACGCTCATACCACATTCCAATATTGACAATAATACTCATAAAGAAAGTAACAGTAATATTGCGACGCAGTTTACTGCTCCAGAATAACTGAGGAGAAATAACATTACAAAACATCATCAACCAGTAACTCCAACCATAAGGGCTTGTTATGTTGGCCCTGTTCTGACTGAATGCATACCACTCATATGGATTCTGTCCGTACCATGCAATGAAAAGTTCTGTCAAATAAGCACAGCCTACAATACTTCCGGTAAGAACAATTACCTTATTCATGGCTTCAATATGGCCTGTTGTGATATAATCCTGAAGATTCATCACTTTACGAACTATAATCAAAAGTGTTTGCACCATAGCAAATCCACTAAAAATAGCACCCGCAACAAAGTAAGGAGGGAAGATGGTAGTATGCCATCCAGGTACTACAGATGTGGCAAAGTCAAATGATACTATTGTATGTACACTCAATACCAAAGGTGTACTTAAACCAGCAAGAACTAATGCTAACGATTCGTGTCTTTGCCAGTGTTTGGTGCTTCCACTCCAACCAAAGGAAGCAACCCCATATAATAATTTACGCAATTTAGTTTTTGCACGGTCTCTTACTGTTGCCATATCAGGCAATAATCCTGAATACCAGAATAATAATGAAACAGTAAAGTAAGTAGAAATAGCAAACACATCCCACAAAAGAGGAGAGTTGAAATTTACCCAAAGTGGCCCGCGTGAATTTGGATAAGGCATTACAAAGAAAGCCATCCATACTCTTCCCATATGCCATATTGGAAATTGACCCGCACATATTACCGCAAAAATTGTCATTGCTTCTGCAGCTCTGTTAACTCCAGTTCTCCAACCCTGACGGAAAAGTAAAAGAATTGCTGAGATGAGAGTTCCTGCGTGACCAATACCAATCCACCATACGAAATTGGTAATATCCCAACCCCATCCAATAGTTTTATTAAGATTCCATTGGCCGATACCATAAGTAACCTCACGATATACACTATACACACCACAAAGCAATAATGCTACGCTGATGTAAAATCCGATATACCAAAGCCTAGTAGGCTTCATCTCAATCGGGCCGATAATATCTTCTGTTATCTGGTGATAGCTCTTATTACCATCAACCAGCGGCTCTCTTAACTGTGATTCGTATTTCAGTAATGACATATTAATATTGTCTTTTTATTTCAGCAAACTTTTCCGCTTATCTTAAACTCATTCTTTATGCTTCTTCTGTTACTCCTATCTTACGATCTGTGTTTCTAACCTTTGCTAGATAGCTTACATTAGGCAACACGTGCAATTGCTCTAATACATAAAAGTTGCGATTTACCTGCTCTTCATTACGCACTTTATAAATATTACTTGCTTTATCATTCACGTTTCCAAAAGTAATTGCGTGTGTAGGGCAAGCTTGTGAGCAAGCCGTTTCTACATTGCGTACCATGGAAGGATCTTCTTTCTTTTTAGCATCCAGTTTACTCTCCTGTAAACGCTGTACACAGAAACTACATTTTTCCATTACACCACGAGACCTTACAGTCACATCTGGATTCAATACCATTCTAGTTAAATCATCATTCATTTGTAAAACAACTTCATCCATTGTTTCGCCAATGATTGGATTCTGATTATTAGGGAAACTATCAGCACCTGTGTAATCGAGCCAATTGAAACGCCTTACTTTAAAAGGACAGTTATTAGCACAATAACGAGTACCAATACAACGGTTATAAGCCATTTGATTCAACCCTTCGGAACTATGGTTGGTAGCAGCTACTGGACAAACATTTTCACAAGGAGCGTTATCGCAATGCTGACAAAGCATAGGTTGGTATACTACATCAGGATTTTGAGGATCTCCGGTGAAATATCTATCAATACGCAACCAGTGCATATCGTGATAAGCTTGTACTTGTTTCTTACCGACTACACTTATATTATTTTCTGCTATACAAGCTACTACGCAAGCGCTGCAACCTGTACATGTATTAAGATCAATACTCATTCCCCATTTAACACCCGGTTTTACATAATCGGGATAAATAGTAGCATCCTTAACAAAATCTGTTTTACCATCTGCTAAAAGATTCTTTCTCTCTTTAGTTGGCTCTTCTAATACTTTTTCTGGATCAGCAGCGTAGCTTAAAAGATTTGTTTCGTAAAGAATAGGCCTGCTCTCGGTAAAACCATGTACCTGAGTTTGTGCCAAAGGATAGGTAGTTGAAGTTGTTTCAACTGATGCAGTTGCTGAATAAACAAAACCTGCTCCATCAAATGAAACAAGTGGATAAACATTTTTCCCTGCATTATTGGCTGCCATTCCTATACGATCGCGCGTCATGTCAGGGTTGGCACTTTGACGTCCATAACCAACTGCCATAGCAATCACATTTGGATGCATGCCCGGAACAATCATTGCTGGAAGTTCTATAGAGCGGCCATTAACGGTAATTTTAATAACAGGCTTTTCAGGATGCACTTCATATTTATCAGCCTGTTTCTTATCTTCTTGATTCATTACGTCTATACCTAACAGTGATTTAGCCATTATTGGGCTTATCATAGCGTAATTATCCCAGGTCACTTTAGTAATAGGATCTGGTAATTCTTGTAACCATGGGTTATTTGAATGCGTCCCGTTGCCAATAGAAACTTTTTGATACAATACAATTTCAGTGTCTACAGATTTAGTAGCTGATAATTTTGAGGCTGCATCATATGAATTAAATATCCCGTGTTGAGCTTCTGCAATTTTTGAAGAATTAAAAACAACAGATGTTCCTGTTCCTACACCTTCAATAACACCATCCTGCAAAGCCTTATTCCATAAATCTTCACTTCCTAGCTTTGTTATCCACAAAGTGCGAATATAATTTTCATATTCTTCTGTTCTTCCTGCAAGCTTCAGTAATGTTGTTTGATAAGCACGTGTTTTAAACAATGGATTAATCAAAGGTTGTATCATGCTGATCATGCCTGATATTGGTTCAGCATCGCCCCAGCTTTCTAGCCAATGATGAGAGGGTATTATATATTTACAACACTCACTAGTTTCATCTAGCGTAGTATTAAAAGAAATGGATAATGGAAGTTTAGCAATTGCTGCTCCTAATTTTTTTCCATCAGCATAATTATAAACTGGATTGCAATCGTAAATCAATAAACCACCCACAGCGCCAGATGTGATATCAGCTTCTAGCTTTACCATATCTGCGTCTATGCCTTTCCTATAGTTTGATGTGCTAACCCAATCAATGGTATTGCCATTAGCACCTACCATTTCATTAATAGCATTCACAATAATCTGAACATTAGCATCATTACTTCCGCAAACCACCAATCCTGCGCCTTTGTTGGCTTGAAGAGCAGCTGCCGTCATTTCAATTCCTTTAGCAAGACGAGCATCTTTTATTGATGGTGCTGAAACAGATCCTCCCAATTTTGCTAACAGAGCAAGAGCAACCGCACCCGTTTCAGATGGCTTATGAGTATATCTGTCATCAGCATTACTACCCGTAAGACTCATCATGCTTTCAAACTGAATATGCTTACTAATTGTAGGACGATCTCCTTTTACTCTTCTGTTTTCAGCATATTGATAACTAAATTCAACTGGACTAATCCATGAACCCAAAAAATCAGCACCTATACTAACAATAACCTTTGCCTTATCGAAACGATAAGCAGGAAGCACCTTTTTGCCATAACAAGCATCATTCGCCATTAACATTCCACTACAGCTCATTGCATCGTATTGCACATGACGACTGCCTGGATTCTTAGCGAGAAACTGATTAATAATATCAAGTGATGAAGGAGAGTTGATAGTGCCCGTTAATAATACAACAGGTTTTCCACCCAATCCTGCCATTGCATTTGATACCATCTTATCCATTGCTTCAAAAGTGGGTACTTCTTTATAGTCAGCACCCGACTTTTGTAATGGGTGACGAAGACGAGAGGTGTCATACAAATCAAGCACAGATGCTTGCACCTGCGCGTTGGTTCCGCCATTAGTAATTGTTGAAAGTTTATTTCCTTCTATTTTAATCGGTCTTCCGTCTCTTTGTTTTACTACTACACTTACTGCATCACCACCACTTACATAAGTAGAAGCATAATAATTAGATACACCAGGAATGATATTATCAGGCCTTCTCAAAAAAGGAACAGCCTTACGAACAGGCATTTCACATCCTGCCACCAAAGCGGCAGCTGCAGTACTAAATCCAAGATATTTAAGAAAATCCCTACGGGGAGTTTTTCCTTCAAGCAAACCCTTATTATCAAGGTCAGCAAGAGGAAGATCTTCCTGAAATTCATTTTGAATTTCCTCTGTATAGGTTTCGGAGTGATTTAACTCTCTGAAATTCTGCCAATACTTTTTATTCATAATTCCTCTACCCTTCCGCAGGGTTTATTTAGGTGAAAAATCCTTATGTCTTTATTGTACAGTTATCAATAATGGCACTTCTGACACTCTGTGCCTCCAATTGATTCTACTGTAACACTATCCATTTTATGATTCTTAAGATCGTTATGAAACTTTTCATAAATGGCATAATACTTATTGCCTTCGCCGGTTTCTTTATTAAAGAAATCAACCTTTGTTTCGCGATGACAATTAATACACCATCCCATACTCAAATCTGAAAACTGATATACTTCAGGCATCTCTTGAATATTACCATGACAAGTTTGACATTGTTGCTTACCAACTTTTACGTGTTGACTATGATTAAAATAAACATGATCTGGTAGATTATGAATTTTTACCCATTCTATTGCCTTTGCACCGTCAGGTATTCCGTCTTTATTATTATCGGCGTTGTATTCTTTTTTAGCGGGATTCCATCCTGCATATTGATACAGTTTTTGAATTTCTGCTGTACCATCAATAGTTTTTCCTTCGCTATTAATAATTGGATCACCCTTATATTCTTTAATGGCCATATGGCAATTCATACAAACGTTCACTGATGGAATATTAGCATGCTTACTGTCTTGAGCGCCTCCATGGCAATACAGACAATTAATTTGATTAACACCAGCATGTACCTGATGAGAATAATATATAGGTTGTGTTGGTTGATAATTTTTCATTCTGCCCATTCCTATGGCGCCATTAATGGTATAGTAACCACCCACTGCAAATAATACAATTACCAAAGCCATGATGTAAGTCTTGTTACGATAAAAGGGAACAGGTTCGCCTCTAAGGATCCCTTCTTTTTCATCAGATAATTTGCGGAGATTACTATTGATTTGTAATAATATAAAAGCAACAACAGCTAATACCAAGGTAAGTATCCCAAATAGTAGTGAATTATCGGTTTCTGGGGCGCCGCCAGATGTGGTTGCTGTAGGAACAGGTGGCTTATAATCATCTACATATTTTAATATGGCATCAATATCTCCTTTTGTAAGCTGAGGGAAAGATGTCATTATTGTAGGCTTGTATTCTTCAAACAGCTTCTTAGCATAAGGATCGGTGGCAATCATTGCCGTTGGATTTGCAACCCATTTATAAACCCAATCCGGACTTGGTTCACGATCTTTCCAACCTTTTAATGCAGGTCCAGAATATCTTTCATCAGGCTTGTGACAGTTTGCACAATTCGCTTTGAATAAAGCTTCTCCATCCTGAGCCAATACTTGACTCTGAAAAGAAATAAATAACAATACTATAAATAATGTAAAACTATGAAGAGGTAATTTTCTGAAACTACTCATAATCAGTTTGGGGCTAGTGTGGAAAAATCCTAAATTTCGCGCAAAAATAAGTCAGGATATTGATACTTTACTAACATTTTTAAAAAAAATTATTCCCATTGAATGTGGTTTTCATGGATTTATAAACATATGTGGAAAGCTTTGTCATAATATTGTAA
>Ga0209190_1002119_pt1 | contig 13579 bp, 7 predicted proteins | sample M_140205_XF_Meta_FD_187315 | JGI IMG/M metagenome (GOLD analysis project Ga0209190, IMG submission 187315) | Freshwater microbial communities from Lake Montjoie, Canada to study carbon cycling - M_140205_XF_MetaG (SPAdes) (version 2) | ecosystem: Environmental > Aquatic > Freshwater > Lake... | reverse complement strand
AATTGTAGTTACAGGTATCAATTCAATTGCTGTTCCTACACCTTCAACATAGAATTCTACGTTATTGAAACTTTCAGGATATATATCACCTTGAAAAATAACTTTTAATCCATTAGTAAAAACAACACCGTTATTTGCAGTATAGTTAGTCTTACCTAAAATGTCAGTTTCTACATCAATTTGATTTGTAATATTGTTCTCAATCAAATTGATAACACCAACCCGACCGGGAATAGTACCATCTTGATAATACAATTTATCTAGTATAGCACTGTTGTATGGCTGTAATGTTATTACACCAATTAAACTTCTATAAAAATTTCTGTTTGCCCACTCTAAACCATATGTTGCAGTTATTTTTTCATTAGTGGGGATTGCTGCGGTCGCAGTCAATTGAATCTGAGGATTATCACTATCTCCTAACAAACTAATGGTGTAGAAAGTTGCAGATACATCAGTATAGTATCCACCTTCGTAATTATTGTTGAAGATTACCGATCCGGGGTAATCAATACTTTCATTGTAGTTTACTCCGCCATTTTCATCATATAATGTTTGGTCAAAGAATTTATCAAGAAATCCACTTTCACTTGGTACGCCGGTGTTGTAAAACATTACAGTTAATCCGTCTAATGCGGTTACTCCGTCAATACCTCCTATCTCATTTACTAATGCTCCGTTTACTTGATCAAATGGTAATGTTGAAACAACCCCTACTGTATTATCCCCTGGGAAAATAAAGTCATCTAATGCATTTTTCTGAGGGACAGAAAATGTAACAACTCCATTAGTTGCCCCGTTATTTGTAACCCCATATACATCACGAGTTTGTAGATTGCGTTCGGTTGGACTTAATCCAGTAACACCGGGTACTCCTTGAATCCAAAACTCAGTAAGTTGATTTACTGTAAAGGTATACTGTCCACCTCTCAATAAAGTTAATGTTGGATTAGCACTAGGGGTCGCAAGAGATTCTGAAGAAATTAAATAATAGTTTGCTTCGGGTTGAACGATAAAGTTTTCTGCATTGTATACTATATTAGAAGCAACTACTACACGCTCGGGTCCTTCCGGTAACCAATAGTATTGGTTGAAGTTAATGATTGTATCTAAATTAGTAAATGAATCCCATGAATAAAACTGACTATTGAATAGTCTATTGTTATCGGCAGTTAATCCACCTTCCAAACTCAATGCATCTATAATTCCAGGATAGCTAATGAAATCTTTTGCAGTGGAATTGTTTTCTTTTAAGAAAATAACACCTGGATCCAATTGATAATCAGTTCTTGTTTTAGTGGGTTCAGTTACATACCGATCGGTAGCATTAACACCATATCCAAATTTACTACCAATATACCCTTGAATCCTTTTAATATTGGGTTGTGCGACCAGTTGATCTAGCGTTGCTGCTAAAAATTGTGCATTGGTTGTGGTTTTAAATATTTCTGGAAGAAAATCTAATGTTCTAATTCTTGATGCCATATTTATTAATCTCTATACTATACTTATGCTATCTGCAATTCAGCGGGTGTAAGTGCGGCTATCACAATTACATCATTTGATGTAGCTGCGTTAACAAATATTTCGTATGGCAAACATTTAATTTCATATAAATCTCCAAAGTGTAATGTGGGATCGTTGGGTACTATTACACAAGAACTTACTAAGTCACCTATGTTAGTGTGGATATAAGCACTTAATTCACTAAAATAGAAAGTGTCACCAAAGTTCCAATTGTTAATATTAAAATACGTATTCATTTGTGTTAATACTGCACTACGAATTTCACTATCGCTAGCATTAGTGTTAGAATTTTTAATAACTTTTATAGTTGCTCTTAATGCAGATGCTGCTTTAGGACCAAATAATGGCTTGAACACTACACTGTTTAATATTGCACTGTCTGTTAACATTTTATAATCTTGTATCTGACTATATTCATTGCTTAATTGACTAATAGTAGGTCTCAGTGGCAAAGGCACAGTGTTTGTAGTGTCTTGAATCCAATTCTGATATTGAGTATAGTATGACTGTGTAACTACATACAAATCAATAATATTTGTTGTGGCAGGATCAATACGTGTAGTATTATTACTATTATGACGATATTGAAATTGCAATCCTTGACGTCCGGGCTTCATGCTATATTGAGGTTGAACTACTAGTGTAAAAAATGGTGTTGATATTGTTGGATCTTGAACAGTTATATAGAACACATTTGTAGAATATGCAAAGAATAATTGACCAACAGGATATTCATATTTTACAATTTCAATTTGTGTAGCAGTTGAATATTGATATGATACCGTAGAAGAAGCTATCAAATCTTGCCGACTTAAATTTATAGCATCTTGAATTGTTTCAAAGAATGCATATACACCAATATTTGTGCTACCAGTAACGTATCCAGTGATTTCATTAAAGAAATCAGGATTCTCTATAATGCTTCTATTATTAACATCAATACTAGCAACCTCAACTTCAAAATCATTTATGTAACCGTCACTTTCAACGGTCTGCCCAACTATACTAGTAGAGATAGGACTACTTAGTGCGTAATTACTATTTGGTTGTGTATTGGTAACCAATACTTTAACAAAGTCTTGAAGTATAATTCCAGAGAAAGGGTCATACACTAATTTACCTGCATCATACGTAAATCTAGTATCAGCAACACTACCAAAGTAATATGCTAGTGAACGATATGTTACAGTGTATCTATTATAACCTACACTTTCAAAGTTTACAAAATAGTTAGATGAATTGTAAATGTCAATACTCCAACGATTTTGATTAACAGTCAGTGAATTGTCAAAGACTAATGAAAAGTTTTGTTGTAAATCTAATCTGACAATACATTCTTGTATGACACTATTGGGCAATGAGTTACTGAATGAAGGTATAACTGTTGTTAATATTGCTTCGGCTGGAACATAGCCATTCAAAGTTATAGGACCTGACCCATTTGCAAATTGACCTATGCCATTATTGAATCCGTCACCAATTACATTTAATACTGTAGTCCAAATATATGTGGTGTTTGATGGGCCTGCTACTCCACTTACTAATCTATTATTACTATCAAAATAATAACCCGACGGTGCTATAAATTTAAGCAATGCACCCGGAGTAATATACTTTGCGTTGTATGTAGAATATGTCCCTACTGGGACTGGATTTTCCCCTCCGTTAGTGATGTTGTAAAAATACCCTGTTAAACTGTTAGCATCTACGGTACTAGTGTTCCAGTACAATGTCCCGTCACCCGATGCACTATCAATACTATATCTAGTATAATTTTGAATATAGTATTGTGATGATCTGTTGTCAGCTAAGATAGAAGCCAATGTTCCGGTCAAGAACGTAATAATATCGCCGGTGCTGGTTATAGTTAGCGTTGCATAGCCATTATTGTTGTCTAACCAAACACCGCCGTCATTTGCATAACTATTTGTACTAGAGTATTTTCCAGTTGGATCAAGTAAGTCTAAATTCTTACTCACCCCAACACTGCTGCGATTGATAGCTTTTGATTTTATGATTGAACTATACAGTGTATATGGAAAATTGTTATAGTCTTCACCATTGACCATGCGATTTTGTGTGTAGTAACGACTTGGCGCACGTTGTTTAATGTTTGCCAATGATTCACGAACTTGTGCGTTTGACACTGGTACTTGCAATGACAATCCTACTGTTAATGTTTCAATTCTACCAACTCTACTCACATAATTAATTGATACTGATAGACCTTGCATATCAGTGGGTTGAATAGTATAAGTTAATGCATTACCTGCACGTACATATGCTCTGAACGTACCAACTGGGATTTGACTGAATACCCCGTCACCAAATATATAACTAACTTGATCATTAAATCTGCTATTAACTGAGTAAATTTGTTTTACAGAACTTTCAGTTTGCAAGTATGCATCAGCGTAGATATTATCTACTATTTTCCATAATCCAAATGATCCATTAACTTGACTAATCTGATACAACCAAGTATCAGTGTTATTAATACCTTGAATATCTCCAATATCAATTACTTGATTTGAGATTTGATTTTGTAGAGTAAAATCAAAATTTGTCAATGTACCTTGCTTAAAGTAAAAGAAGAATCCTGTGTTTGGACTACCATATCCCAATTTATCATTGCGATATAGCATATTGAATGTATTCGTTGGTGCAGGAGGAATTTCATAAACATAATCTGTTCCAACTGTACTCACACTGCACAATTCAAAATTCATATTTAAACCGTTAACTAAAGTACTAAACGGTACTACTGGCACTGTCCCTACAGGAATCTGTAAAGTATATTCATCTGTTTTTACTCCAAGAATTTGTGATGAGTTGGCTGGTAGTCCAACTCGTTGAGTATTGATTAATGCTGCATTAATGATAGTATTATATTGTTCTAGCCAATTTGGGTTAGCAGGATCATTCCATAATACAGGAACATTTCCTAGATTAAATCCATTTAAATCTATGATATTTTGAGTAGTACGAACACTTGTTACTTTCAAATAACCTTGTGCTTCTAAATTTCTTTTAGGAGTATAACTAACTAAGTTTGCTAATTTGATAACACTATCTCTGCGTTCAGCCGTATCAATGAAATTTTCACGAGCATTTAAGTCATTGCGGAAAGCAAGACCTTGTCCCATGAACGCCATAACATCAAGCAAGGCAATAAATTCTGAACTTTCAATATAATCATTGAATGTTTCAGGATAATATGCACGTAAGTAATCAATGAAACTTTTACGTAATGTTTCATAGTCGTAGCTACGAAAGTCGGCTTGGTTGAAGGTTTGGTAAATGGCTTTCCAGTCATTGACCCCGAATAATGCTGATTGTCTGCTGCTGGTTGCCATAGTTATTCTCTTTTAAGTATTTATCATACCTAATAACTTAGGTTTTTTAGCTTTATTGTAAAACTGCTATATTAGTAGCACTATTAAAGAATACGCTTAATAGATTAGCTTGATTGAAAGGGGTCACAGCCATTTCCACTTCTAGTAATATGCCGTTTTCTTGTGGAAATGCACGAACAGTGTTTAATATAAGTCTGGGATCTTGACTGGCTACTCTGCGTATTTCGTTTTCTAATTGAAATTGCACATCTGCGGTGTTTGGTTCAAATACAAAACTCCAAAGGGTAGTTCCATAGCTAGGATTTCCCACCTTCTCCCCTTGACGAATATTTAATGCATTGATTAAATCTTGTATAACCAATGGTGCATCAACTAATCCAAATTGGCTCCCTACTTTATATGGGTTAACTACCGATCCTGTACCAGCAGCCGGACCAGTAGGAAGGTTCGTAGAACGCGGTGTGTAAGCATTTATAGTACTGAATCCAATGTATGAGGGCATGATGTATTTATGCTGACTCCATAGTTAAACTTGCTGGTACTGAGTTAAACTTGCTGGTACTGAGTTACCAGTAACTATTTTATACGCTGCATTTCGTAAATCTACTACCTTTTTATCCAAATCGTTTATTTTTTTGCTGGCTGTTTCAACTGCTTGTTCTAATGCTGGTATAGAAGGATCACCTTGTGGTAAATTTTCTTTAGCTTTCCTAAGTTTATTTCCAGCATCTATTTTGGCTTTAGCTAATACTTCACGTTCTTCATCCAATTTTTCAATTTCTTTTTTATTTGCATCATATGCATCAATATCGGCTTGTGATTGGGCTCGTATAGGAAACGCAGCAATTCCTGAAAAGTTTGGCATCGGAACTTTTTTGTCACCCAACAAGTTACCGATCTGAGAAGATATTTCACTTCTATTAATTGTATTTTCAGCTACTGTTGGCATTTTTATAGGAAAAGGACTAGCAGTACTTAGTGAATTCATACTTGCTGTTAATGATGCTGCGGCTGCAGGAGATAGCCCAGTTGAAACCAACGATGATAATGGTTGTCTTCCAGATTGCAGTCCTTGAGTTAAATTACTAATTGAGGGTAACCCCGAAACAGTAGGTAATCCAGAAATGTTAGGTATACTTCCAGTTACACCATTTGGTAAACTACTAGGATTACTTAATACTCCGCTCAATGATGCGCCGGCCCCTGTTAACGCATTGCCGGATAATAAACCTGACAGTGAGCTTGAACCGGACGTTGCAGTACTAATTTGATTTAGTGCTGCACTAGATGCATTTTTAGTTATTGAGTTAAGCCCACTTAGTGTGCCAGAAATTCCACTAGTAGTTAACGAACTAGGATTTACTATAGACGAAAGTGCTGATTGCCCACCTGGTAAGTTGCTTACGCCACTAGAAAGTGCAGATGGGCTAGCTATACTTGACATACCGGGAACATTACTCATCACCCCTGATAATGCACTCATTCCTGCTTTTATCCCACCGGATGCAACTGCTGCGTCTACTGCAGGTATTTTACCCGTTGCTACATCAACTCCTGCGCTAGTTAAGCCATCCTTAAATGAAGTTGCTAATGGAGTAGATGCAGCTTTTGTGTCTGCTGCCGCCTGTTCTAATTTATTTTTTAAATTGATAATTGTTAAGTTTTGTGGAACTCCGGCTTGCAGTGGTTTAAATGATTGTGCTATTGCTAAAAATGCAGAACTTGATATTCCTTTTGTCGCATCTGCTAATCCCGGTAATCCAGTAATTGCAGGTGGTTTGATATTTCGTAATGTGTCAATAGTAGGCGACCCCGGCACACTTGGTAGTCCTGAAATATTAGGTAGGCTCGAAATACTAGGTATATTTGGTATGCTTGGCATTGAAGCTGACATGCCATTAAGAGAAGTAACAATAGAACTTGCACCGCCGGTTGTGGTTGCTAGCGCAGATGAGAAATTACCTGAACTTATTGCACTTGCTACATTAGACATAGAAGGAAGTATTGACATTATAGTATATCACCAATATTTGTAGAGTTTTGTAAGAATGCTACAGTGGATTTTACTCCAACATATGCAGCAGCATTTACTATCCCTGCTATGGCTTCCGGTGCTGCATTACTAATCATAGCACCGGTCATCATCATTGCGGTTTGTGCCTGTTGAAAATTAATTATCTGTGCTGCTGCTTGTGCAGAAGTATTATTAATTAATGCTGGTAAATTTTCAGCTCCAGGAACACCAGTAAACAAATTATTTGTCATGGCAGATTCTACACTCATTCCCCTTTGAACCAAACCAGTAACCAATGAAGCTGATCCTGGTTTTAATATACCCGCTGCTTCAAGCTGTTGCGGTGTCTTTGCTAGTATACCTATCCCAGCATTAACATTTCCTGCAGCATCTACAATAATACCAGTCCCATTCGCTACTACCTCGGGATACGCAGCCGCTGCTTGTGCTGCTGTGCCGCCGATCATTGCGGCAGTTACACCAGCATTTAATGATTTACTAACTGTTCCAATAGCAGGAACCGTGGCAGAAGTTGCCGCCGTGACTGGATTGTTAGGCGGAAGTCTTGTTGAATTAGCATATGTTTGACTTTGATTATATTGCATTAAAATGCCCTACTACTATTATTATTTACTTTAACATCAACCCCTTGATTTGCACTTGACCAAGGAGAATGAGCAGGAGCACGACTGACAATAGATAACAGATATCCAGGAGCCGCTAACCATCCTTTAATTTTGTCAAACAATGTATCAGTATGAGTTACGATAGGTATCTTAGGTACTTCTACTGGGGTTACTGAAGTTGACCCTGTATTTAAATTTATTTTGCTACCATTAACATACATAGTTCCTGCGCTGGCATAAGAACCCTCACCACTTGCGTTCATACTCATTGAACCATTAACTTTAACTGTGTAGGTACCTAATGTGTAACCACTAAAGTTTTTGCCTGAACGATAAGAAATATCAGTCTCGGCATTTATTTTAATATTATTAGCTGCTATATTTAAATCATTCTTAGCATTGATATTAATATTGTTATCTGCATGTAAATTTAAATCTCCTTGTGTCCTGATATTTACACTGTTGGTAGCGTACATATCAATCGTACCTTCTTTGCCTAATTCAATATAGCTTTGTCCGTTAGCATGAATAATGAACAATGTTTGCCCATCATCACTCATTAATATTTGATGACCTAATGCTGTTCTTAATCTTATTAATTGATCTTTGCCAACAACATCACCATCATCCATAACAATACTATGTCCACCTCTACGTGATACCAGTTGCAATGATTCAGTTGATGACTTAACTCCATTAGTTAATACATTATTGTCTGTAAAACCACCCTGATAAATTGGTCTACCTGGAGTGCTAACTCCCCAACCAACACGAGACGGACTTTCTCGTAGTGCGCTACTTGAGATTGGTCCTCTAATTGAATCTCTAATTAAACCTTGTTGAAAATATATTGAAGAACTATAACTATGAATGGGTTTGGGTGCAGTTAAAAACTGTGTACCATTTGTTAATTTAGGATTGTTTGTATTTAAATTAGTTACTGGCAAAAGTGTTGCTCCACCTAACGCAGCAGATTCAGGTCCATTTGCTATGATATCAGGGGAGGCACCTATTGCAGGAATCATCTGTAGTAATTCAGGTGGTAGAACACTACCGATATAATATCCAAAACTTGGATCTCCGTTAATGAAGATACAAATAACTGTACTTCCTATGTCAGGGGGACTAAACCACATACCATATGAACTTGGATTTTGAGTATAAGTGCCATAATCAGTTGATTTGTTACCACCAGATGCAGGAGTTGATCCAAAGAAGGGACTCATGTAACTTACAGTTACCCAGCTTGTACTATCTTCCGAGTCAGGTGCACCAAAATCTGATAGATATACTTGAATTCTACCACCTCGGGTAGAATCAATATTGTTTTTGACAACAGCAAGGGTGGGAGTATTGCGTATTACCCCGCCACCGGCATCGGGTTTACTTTCTGGAAGTTGTCCTTTTGGTTTAAAATAGTCTTGTGCCATATATTAATACTTAAATTTTTGTCAGCATCTTCATCTTGGACCAATCTGTCCAGCGTCATCGTCCTGCACTCCGTTTTGAATTAGTGTTTGATTTTCTATTAGTCTAGCTGCTGCTTGGACAACACTGTTACTAGCATTCATTGGATTGATAGTGGTAGTGCTTGACGGTACGCTAGCAGAGCCATTAGCACTTGTTGCCGGACCATTTACTAGTCTAGGATCGTTATCAGCAAATGTAGCCCTTGCGGCAGCAGCGGCTTCCGGAGTTAAAGCTACACCTGTTCTAGCTGAGATAGCAGCAGTTTGGTCTCTCCCTGTGGCTGCGGCTGATGCAGCATCTGCTGTTTCATTTCCAAATGTGTTTATGTTACAAGTTAGCTCTTGTTCAAATTTACCTTTACTAAAGGTACTAACTACAGTTCTAACCATATAACTAACGCCACCGCCCCTAGCATCTAGTTGTTTTTGTATAGCTGCAGGATATTCCCAAAAGTATATTGATTGATTAATACTTAATAATCCTGTGTTATTTTGATAATCTTTTGGTTCTTTAAAATTAATTTCAATGAAAACTTGTCCACCGTTTGGATTTATCGTATATCCATCAGTACCGTAAAATTGATCATAAAATGAGTTTATACTACTAGGTGCGGGTTGCATTAAGAAATCAGGATCTCCTAACACTTTTATCTTTGCAGTTGCATATGTGCCAGGATCATACAAACTTGTCATGTATGCATTTTGTGCTTGCAATCCCATACCCAATGACCCTTGATCGGGTTGTCCACTTTGTTTAAGTGCTCTTGTTGCTATATCGTTAGTACCACCTGAGGTATTATCTTTTGCGGATACTGCTACATTAAAAAAGGTGTTATCCATTTGCTGTTCATAGGATAATATCTCACTATTCTTCCCAGTAAACCAATATTCATACCGTTTATGCGGACCATAGTATTTAGCCCCGGGTTTTACGTACGGTGCAACAACCACAGGCGTTTCGTAAGGCTGGATTGTAAAAGTAGTTTTATAAGCAAAATCTTGTTGGAGTGTATCCCAACCCAAGTTCTTTACTTCGGCATGCATTGTATACCATTGAATTTTTACTTCTTGTGGGTTGTTTTGTTCTGGATACTTTCCGTTTTCATCTGGCTCAGTAGTTGAAAGATACGCAGTCTTTAGTGCGTTCAACAAATAATCACTTTGCAAAATAATTTGATTAACACATTGTAATATAGAACCACCGTTAGTAAAGGTGATTTGTCTAACAGTATTATTGGGGTTGCTTCCTTCTTCTGTTGCAACATTAGAGTCCGAACTCTTTTTAATGTTGTTAGTCATGGCCCAGAACCTTTTGTCTAACACCTCTTTATCTACAATACTTGCTTTTTTTATCAATAAATCAGCAACACCCAAAAATACCACATCCCATTCGTTGGCAATTTCAATTGATTTATTTTTAAGCAGAGTTTGTTGATCTTTATTTAACTTAGCAAGCAATCCAATCGTGCCGCCTTGGGGCGGGGTAGTAGATGCTGACTCACCGGGTTTAGTTCCTGCTACTGACCCTCCCATCAATGCATCATATACAGTTGCTCCTATTACAGATGCACCTGTATCTACAAAACCACGCTTAGTTCCAAACGCGGCACCAGTGGCAACATTAGCTGCGGTGATATTATATATTACTGCTTTTCCATCTATTCTAAACTTCATTCCAGTAATGAATATATCATAGAATCTTTCATATAGTCCAAATGCATTTCCTTGCGGATTCCCGTCCGAACTTGGGATTTTTGAAGGGTCGATTAAATATCCATCTTTATCATATCCTAAAAATCTAATTCCCAGCATAAAGAATTGTCGTGATGGGTTTGTTATATCTTTAAAATTCTTAGACCTAGAAACTTTTGCTAACTCGGTAGCAGCATTACGCAATTTCGTAATGAATGAAAACCCATAAGGTTCTGTTATTGTAAATCTAATGTCAGTAACATTGGTTGCACTAAGCGTATCCTTACCATTTATAGCCTGTGTTATTGTTAAATCATCAATATAGTAATCTAAATCAAATCCAGGAGCACGTTTTTGTGTGTTATTATTAATGCCGCCACTTTGAGCAATCAAATATACACCATTAGTATATTGAGTACTAGATGCGTTTGCACTAGATGGTGCCGGCGGAGAAGTAGTATTTCCCCTGTCACTTGCGTTACGAAATCGTTGTGGTTCTCTTGCATTTTCTGCCGTAGTTGCTTCGGGTGTGTTTGCTCCTGGTACTATATTATTAATTGCATTGATATCTTTTCTGCCCGTTTGAATAAAAGCATCATACGCATCGGGTGTTATCATATACAAAGATATTTGATAAGTATAACTTGAAAAATTACCCAATGGATTTTGAATTCGTTTACCCGGTGCATTTTTATTAGATTTTGCTGCCGGAGTACCTGCTGTACCTGCTACTGTAGTAGGGGAGGCAATAACTGGTGCTCCTCCCCCCGTTGAGGGGTATGTATTAAATGTATTATTCACCCCACCTGCTTGAGCAGGATTACCTTTATCATCAGGTGCTAAATTATCAGCCATCTTAGATTCCTAAAACTTGCTTTATCATATCCAGCTTGGGTAAATATATTCCTGTACCAGTGGTAAAATCAAAATACGGGTCTTTTAATCTGTTTGGGTTTCTGCTTGCAAATACCCACCATAGTCTACTATCACTATATAAATCATACGCTAATGTATCGGGCCTATATTCGTATACAGTAGTTATTTCCCAATAGATATCTGAAGGTTGCATAGGTATAGGCCTATTCACCATAACATCTAAAAAGTTATTATTAACTATTTCAGAAAAATAATATGGACTTGTTGCTGGGTATAAATTATTCGATGCCATTACCAAATTCCTCCACCTGCTCGTTTTGTTCCTCTTAACAATGCACCTGTTGCATATTCTCTCAAACTAAACTTATTACTAATGTCATTTCTAGTTACTATCGGATTTGCAGTAATGCTAAGACTTATTTTAGTAGGAACATAAGTAGCATCCTTTGTTCCAGTATTAATAGTTTCCCAATTAGGCGGTGATACGGTTGCTCCTGGATTAATACCGTTGCCACCGGTACTCATCCTAACTGCTTGTGCTTGTGCCATTCCACTTTCTCCGGGTTTACCTTGTGCAGGATCGTTTTGTCTATTAACTCCGGCAGGGGTACTAGTGCTTCCCGCTAATATATAGTCAACATCAGTAGGTAAGGTGTAGGTAAAAGCTGTAATTACCAATGGATGAGCATCAAATTGAAAAGCACCCAATCCACTTAAATAGCACAATGGGGGAGGTGTGCCGTTAGTAGGATTTTGATCTAGACCATAAAACATTTTAGTCATTGACCTGAAGAAATGTATTACTGCTAGTACATATTGTGCTTCAAAGGTATCCTGTGCTGTAAAATCACATCCAATAGTTACGCTATCTACTGCACTACCTCTATATGAGAAGAACTTATAATTGCTATGTGTCAATTCAGTAGGATCATAATTAGCATTATATTGAACTGAAATAGCAGGGGTATAAGGGAATATGACTCCGTCTGTTGCTTGTAGTGGTGCTAATATTCCAGGTGGATTAGCTTTATACAAATATGTTGCACCGGGACTTAAACTTAATCTTACCCGCCAATCTTGTTTTGCTTGAAAGTTTACTGCATCTTGTTGTGTAGCCTGTGATTGCGTGTTTAATTTAGCTGTAGTTAACCCTTGAGGAGTTTCTCCTGCATTGCGTATTGCTTCTTCATTGGCAGCAGCATTTTGTTCTTGTATATTTGCTGTGCCTTCTGGATCAGCATCTTGTGGTTGTTTTTGCGGCCTAGCAAATTGTTCTTCAACATTTGTGTTGCCCTCAGGGTCGGCATCTTGAACTTGTTTTTGCGGCCTAGCATTTTGTTCTTGTATATTTGCGGTGCCTTCTGGATCAGCATCTTGTGGTTGTTTTTGCGGCTTAGCAAATTGTTCTTCAACATTTGCATTACCTTCTGGATCGGCATCTTGAGTTTGTTTTTGCGGCCTAGCATTTTGTTCTTGAATATTTGCGGTTCCTTCTGGATCGGCATCTTGGGTTTGTTTTTTTGCAACCGAAACTTCAGTTGCCGCGGCAGCTTGTGCTATATTAGGCTCGACAGGTAGTTTCTTGTCTTGTGCAGCTTGATCAGTTGCTGCGGCAGCTTGTGCTACATTAGGTTCTTCTTTTACAATTGTGGCGCCTAACTGAGGATTAACTGTCAATGGAGAATTTAATGTGCCAGTTTCCGGGGGAGCCGGTGCAGGTGGTCCCCCTGAAGGAATATTAGTGACATTATTTACAGCAGCAGTAGATGCTTCCACAGTTGCAGGAGGTGGGGAAGGGTTAAATTTTCCATTATTTTTCTGTATTTCTAAAGTATTAGGTGGTAATCCAGCGGCTGCTATTTTTTGTTGTATTTCTGCATCAGTCAACACCGCGCCGGTGGTCTTAGAACTATAAGTACCATCTTTGTTGGGAACAAGATCAGCCTTTCTAAGAGCAGTGTAATTTGCAAAATACTCGTTTGTTGCTTGTTCTTGACCTATAATATCTGCGGGATTAAA
>Ga0209190_1002116_pt1 | contig 13593 bp, 23 predicted proteins | sample M_140205_XF_Meta_FD_187315 | JGI IMG/M metagenome (GOLD analysis project Ga0209190, IMG submission 187315) | Freshwater microbial communities from Lake Montjoie, Canada to study carbon cycling - M_140205_XF_MetaG (SPAdes) (version 2) | ecosystem: Environmental > Aquatic > Freshwater > Lake... | reverse complement strand
AACGTTTTTGGACAAATTTCTTCTATTTTTCTTTTTTTTACCTTCTTTTTTTGTTTTTGCCATATCTTTTATATTTTTATTGGTAAAATTAACGAACAGGTTGGTTTCCGGTTATTGCCGCTCCAGCCTTTGCTCTAAGATTTTGTATTCCTCTACCAAATCCAGTATCTGCACCCATTCCTAATGCACTCCTTACTTTACCTCTACCTAACGTGTTTTTTAATTTACTAATTGTTTCGTCAGTTTTTTCAAATGAGTCAAACATACTTTCTTTTTGTTTTGGGTCTGTAATTTTGTCCCATGCAGAACCAATGTCTCCTTTTAACCAAGCGTCAAGTTCAGGAATATTAGTTGATTTTCTCTCTGGTGTTACAGATTGAACTGGTGAAAGTGAATTAAAAATTTGAGATAATTCAGAATTCTCTAATACTTTTTGATATTTTGGTGATTTTGTTATTGGGTCCACAATAACGACATAGGCCAAATCTTTATTCAAAGTACCATCTGTAATCGCCTTTGTTAATGTTTCTTTAGTATATGTTATTGGCGTCGCTTTACCATCAACAGATACTTTATATTCAGGAGCCTCTTCAGGAGCTACTTTAGCAAACATAGATTTTAAATCTTCTGCAGTTCCGGCTGTAATCCAATTTGGCATACCTTCTTTCCATACTTTGGTGTCCGCTTTAATTTCTCTTTTTGATATTGCATCTTGTAATTGTGTGGCGTCCATTGGTACATCACCAGTTGCGGTTTTAACGGTATATGATGTTGTACTTGGAGCCGATTTTTTTGCTATTAGATAGTTACTTAGAGCTTTTTTTGTTTCAGTCCCATATTTTCCGTCCGGTTTCAATGGAATCCATTTCGGAGTACTCACATTTTTTTTATTTAATTTTATTTGTATATCCTGCACAGTTGCGTTAAAAACATTTGGGTCTATTTTACTAAGAGCCGCCTGAGTTTCAACAGATTGTTCAAAAATATTTTTTTTATAGAGACCTAAAATTTCTCTTTTTTCACTTTCAGTTATAATTAATCTTTTTCCCATTTTATTATATGTGTTATATTATTTATTGTATCTCAGCGGCAATTTTAGCTAAGGCAGCCTCGTCGTAGTTATCCACATCTGATATAATCTTTTCATTTTCAGGAGCTTGCACTGTTTGTACCGGTTGAACAACTGACTTAACTTCTGGAGTTTTAACCTCTCGAGTCTTAACCTCTTGAGACTTAACCTGTTCTGTATTTTTATTGTTTTCTATTTTCTTTTCAATGGTTTTACCCTTTACAAAAGTTTGAGATAACTTACATAAAGCAGAAACTTTCTGTGTTAATGTGGGGATATTTTTAATGTAATAAAGATTTTTACATTTACCATCGTTTGTTGGACAAGGAGGTAATTTTTGTTCTTTTCCAACTGAAAATTTACCAGTACTACAATTATAATAAACATTGTCTTTTCCTTGTGATGATTTTGAGAAATTACCGGTCAAGGTATTGACTTGTTGCCATTGAGTATTAGCATATAAAACACCCTTTCTTGATATATAAAAAGTGGCGCCTTTAAATAATTTAAGTTCATCCCCGCCATTTGATTTATTTTCAAGTTCAACCGTAGCACCGAGAGTAAATGAAGTATTAATTGGGGTATCTTCCATTAAATAGTGGTTTTTCGTGGCAGTTTTATGTAGTTCTAATATTCTATTTTTTTCTTCCAGTAATATTTTATTAATATTTATCATATCTTAAATTTATTTTTTATTTATTTTAATTTGAACCTGTGTGTCTTTTTCTTGGTTCCATTTTTTCATAGTAACCTTCTTTAGAACCTTCCCAATCCCAAGGTAAATCATGTTCCATATTGTATTTAATTTTTTTTTCGGAAATACCTTTTAATTTTGCAATAATTCGTTTAAGAAATGGCTGTGATTGGTCTTCATCTTCTTCAGTAACCAAAGGTTTTGAATCTCCAAGTTTAGAGTTTGCTAACCTTGAAAAACTCTCAGTCATAACTTTCATTCCTCCGGTATGTTGGTTTCGGATATTATTTTTTTCCTCGTCTGATAAATCATTTAATAGGTGTTTCATAATTTGTTTTATTATAAATATACAATAATTACAATTATTTGCAAATAAATCGGCAGATTAAACGGTGAACACTAACAATCGTTTAGAACTATAACCTAATTTTATTAAATATTGTCTTAATTCATCCTTGAATATCTCTCGATAACTATTCCAAGAACTTGAAGTAAATACAAGTCCTATCTCTCCCTGAAGTCTGGTGGTATTTGTATTAAATCTTATTGAGTGTAATACGGATTTATTCTCCCAAGTTTTAATGTCCTTTTTAATTTTTTTATTAAGAACATTTTTAACCCATTCATCAACACCTAAAAGGTTAAATCCACTTTGAAAGTAAAAATCAATATTTCCATGAACAGGGCTCCCCATTTCAAACCCTAAATAATTTGTAATTAACTGACTAAGTTCTCTTGAAAAATTTTTCAAATCATCTAAACTCCCATCGTATTTCATTGCAGGTTCAAACTCTGCGGTCATCCAACCTCGAACCACAAATGGTTTTTCTTCTTTAAAATGGATTTTAACAAAGTCAGGTATTTCATATCTAGATATAAAATGGTCAAGAACTTTTTTAAATCTATCAGTGAATATAATATTTTTTTTAAGAGATGGTAATTTTCTAACTTCTTTCTGAGCTAACACACGACCAATATTTGTCATTTTAGTTAATGTATTAGTATATCTCATATCAATTCCAGAAACTTCGTATTCCGTACTAAATTCGTTAATATATTTTTTAACTAATAATGACATAGGATATTCACCAATTTCATCACCATGATTTTTTTTTATCCAAGTTCTAAATTCCATGACAAAAACTTCCAAAAAATCTTCATCACTATATCCTGATATGTCAACATCTTCCGTAATTGTACTAATAATTGATTCTTCAATTTTAAAATCACGTTTCAATTTCATCTTCATAATTCCAACAGAGTTATTAAGTTTTTTATACTCGTTAGAATCACCATAAATAGAATAATCCTCAATAAAATGATTAATATCTTTAATAATTTCCTTAAGTTCATGCTGAGTATTACATGAAGTTATCTTCATAAGTAAATCATTAAAAGTTTGTCTTTTATTCATAATAATAAATAGTAAAAATACCCAAATTGTTATTGGGTATAGTTTAATCCGTAAATGTATTATTGATTCTGTAATCAAATACGACCAATAATCCTGTTGATTTTCTTAATACATGTTTTAAGTCGTAAATTAACTCATCAAAAACAGACATTTTAGTTGCCGAATGTAAATTTATCGTTAATTTAAGATAAATTCCAGGTGTTGTATCATACATATTTCCTTCCATGTCAGTTCTTGCTCCTGAAATCATAACCACCTCATCAACACTTATACTATCAATTATGTCCACCTCATCACAAGTACTAAAACTAATATGACTTGCGTAGTTATCAGCATTATATTCATTACACTGTTTTTTGATGTATTCTACATTATCATCAATAATTTCCTGAAATAATTCTTTTTTGCTTAACTTTTGTTCAGTTATAGTTTTCTCAGTGTCATCAACATCTATTGGTGATAATTTATTGTCAGATGTTTTTGGTGGAATTGGTGGGTCCAATATAAATTTATCATTAACCCATTTTCTTAACTCATTTTCAACAAAGTATTCAGGAACTTCCTGATTGTTTGGCATACTATCCGCCAAATTGGCAATATGTCTGGCAAATTTAATTTTATATTTATCATCCAACATGGTCATTAAACCATCTGATATAAAGAATATTTTTGAGAATGGGTCATCAAAATTAATTTCACCTTCAACAATTTTAAATGAATTTAGAATTGCCTTACCCCAAAACGTTTTATAACTTTCAGTTTCTGTTAAACTTGGTTTTAATATTTTATTAATTGCTCTTGCAACACCCGCAATAATACCAGGAATCATTAATTGTGGTAGAAAAAATGGAATTAATCTAATTGTTGCTTTAAATCCACCCTCACCAACATGTTTATATATTCTATTTTTAGATGATTCTTGAACTAATGCTTTTAACTGACCAAAAGTAATTTTACCTTGAGATTTACAAAATTTTTCACTGTCACAAATGTTTTTTGCCGCGGTATTGGATGGTTCAATATTTTCATCTTCCCCAATTAAAGTTTTATATTGTGATTCAGTAATAACGTATTTCATATAACGATAAATACTCTATAAAACAAAAAACCCCACCTATTATGGATGGGGTTTAAAATAGTTAAAAATATTTTTTTATTATTTAATATCTGAACTTTCAATTAATGTGTAGGTAAAATGATTACCGTGTACTTTAGCCGCTTTTTTACAAATAGACATAAATTCATTAAAATCTTTTACTCGTTTAAACACCTGACAACCTTCTGACCAATTTTCTACCCAAGTAGAATCAACACCAGATTTATGTATATTAATACCAAACATTCCTGTATCTTGCTTAACTTCATCAAATGTTAAATCTTTATTACCATCTCTCCACACAGTAACTTCTTGTAATCTTTGACAAACCGCTTCATATTTTCCTTGATGTAAGGATAATGCGTAGGCTCCTCTATATTGTCCCGGCACTAATCTTGCAACACCATTTTTATTATGGAATTGTTTAACTCCTTTTTTTCCTGGGTCACAGGTTGCTTTCCAACAATAAAATTGTTCTACTAATTTAGCGTCTTTAAAAGATACTGTTAAACAATCATCAAATACATTAGTCACTTTTTTATATATACCAGGTGTGTTATTTCTTACACCCACTATATTTACATCGTAAGTTTTATTTGATGCATCTTCAAACCATTTATATCCTTTTGATTTTACTGCCATTTTGATTTGTTCTTTTGTATAACACATATTTTTGTTTAATAATAAATAGTTTAATAATTTAAAAAATTAAGATTTTGAATATATGTGCCAAGGTTCTGCCATTCTGAATGATGTTTCTGTTGGATATGGAAGTATAAAATTATGTTTTTGTAATATGTTAGAGTTTAATCGTGAAACACCACTTGACATATCTAAAGCCTTTCCTGTATGGTGTTGACTAAATCCAGGTAATGCTGCTTGATATAACCCCCCTGAAATAGTATTTCCATGTGCATTAGCACTATCTAAAAACACATCTTTTTGAACTTCATAACTACGATAACTTTTTTTTCCATAGCTAATACCCGGAACTTCTTTTTTTAGGTTATTAAAATTTTTAATAGTGCTTGATAAAATACCTCCACTTAGTTCTTTTAATCCTCCCGAATATTTGATTTCGTCGGTAAAATGTTTTTCAGTAAATTTATCATTAAGAACTCTTTCAATCCCTTGATATAACGGTATTAACTCTGGTTTAGACTTTAAGTATTTATTCAATATAGGATTTATACTATTGTTGGTTAACTGTATAGATTCTTCTGATATAATTTTTTTAATTATAATGACAAGTTTGGACTCCGTTAATCTTACAATTCTTGACATAATATTTTAATTTATTAATAAATATTACATAAAACAAAAACCCCCACCTGATAAAGGAAGTGGAGGTTAATTTTATTTTTTTATTTTAGTATCCGTAGTCGTATCGTACCAAATAACAATAAGAAGTAATATATTAAAAATAATTAGTTTAAAGAAGTTTGAAGTTAAAATAATTAAAACTAAAAATAAGAATATAATACAATATATTATATATGTGTCCAAAATATATGTGTCCAAAATAACTATGACTTTATAACACTCAATTCTTTGGCCCTTTCAACTGCGATATCTTTAGTCTTAAATCCTTTATCAATCAATTTTTTAGAATGATAAATATTATAAACTGTAGACCCCACCTCTTTTTTGTCTCCTCTACCTGGTTGTTTTCTCATAACATCCACGGCATAAACATCTAAATAACCAACTTTACAAATGTAACGACCTCTTGTTGAACCTTTTCCCATTTTTATTTTTTTTTGTTTTAATTAATACTTCTACAAATATACTAATTTATTTTTATTCTATCCATTAATATTATTTTTTTTTACAAAAATTGTTATTTATATAGTTAAAAATATTTTTTTGTTTGAATTAAACTTAGTACATTTGTAATAAGTTAAACTAAAAAAAATAGAAATTATGTTAAAGGCAAAAAAAGAAGCAAGTGAATTTAAAAACTGTTCCCTTATTAAATTAAAAAGTGTACGTATGATTTATCGTTTTTTATCATATACGAATTTAGATAATGTAAACTTTTTTTTTACTTTTTTTGTGTTAGGGTTTTTTGTTTTCCTTTTTAATGAGGTAAATATTTTAACTTCATCATTGTTTGTTATTTTTCATTATTTTTTCTTTTGGAAATACCTTATATTAAATAAAAAATTTAAACTAGTTAATGATGAGGACAGAGAAGAAATTGAACAAGTAATTGTTTTCTTGGATGAGTTTATTAAAAACAAAAAACCCCACCGATGAGGTAGGGTTTAAAGTTTTAATTTTTAGTTAGTCTTTCTTTTCCTTAAGTTTTTTGCTGTACTCAGCAAGAGTGACTGGTGTTCCTACTGGATAAGGAAATCCTGATTTAGCCGCAGTTATTGATTTCATACCATTTTTAGTAGGAACTGCTTTACGTAATGGAAATGCCGCCTCATTAAGTGGTCCAAAAACTTTAGCCAATATAATACCTGTAGATGTTGTATCAAAAACAACTCCCGGCATCGCAAACATATTACTCTCACTTGTACTTGGGGAATCTAAATTAATAATAAAAGACCTATTAACAGGTGACATCATTTCCCACTCCTTAGTTAAAGGGTTAAATTGGGGGATAGTAGTTGTTGAATCATAGTACCAAAATAAAGACCATATAGTATTATCTGTTCCGTCAGGAGTTTGGAAGTTTTTACTCACATTAAACTTTCCGTATGTTTCACTAACACCCTTCATCGCTAAGTTGGAAATAGATGGTCCTGATAGTACGGGACATATTGCACATCCTTCATCAAACTCAACACCTTGTACAACAATCTTTCTTCCTGTAGGTACCGCTCCTGATGCACCACAAAAAGCGAAAGAGCCCTTATGTATCTTAACAATTTTATCAGATTTAATATCTTCTAACGTTTCAGTTTTTGTTCCTGTATTACAACTAAATAACATAGTGGCTGTAACAATACTCAATAATAATTTTTTCATAGTTTATAATTTTTATTAATAAATACCTTATAAAATAAGAAATCCCATTTTCATAATGGGATTTATTGTATTTTACAATGTTTATGTGCCTGATTTAACATTTCATTTTTGCTGAAGCGTCGTCCAGGTTCACAGCTTCTATATACCAATTTTTTACATCGGTTTTAAAACGTTTAAATTCAGTGTCCTCCAAGATAGAGTATTGTTCCCAATTTTCACACCATTTTACATATATTTGAGGACAACTTGTTATACATTCATTTCTTTGAGATATTAGTATTTTACAACGAGGATAATTACTATTTTTGTACTCAAATGCCACAAAAGTTCCTCTATCATATGGACTGTTTCCTGGTGCAGGTGCGGGAGGCGCTTGGTTAGCACCATACTTAACTTGTTTAAAACTTTTATCCAATAGAGCTCTACCATAGGTGTAGTTCAGGTTCTTCAGGAACAAATATAATTCACTTAATCTATCAAGAGAAGTTGCCTTGAATGTTTTCCCTTTACATATGTTTAATGTGGTGCATCCCTGAACAGTTGTCTCTTCTCCCTGAACAGTTGTCTCTTCTTTTATAACTCGTCTAACTAATCTTGTTAAATCTCTTTCTGTCAATCTTATAATTCTTTTCATGTTTTGTTTTTTAATATTATTAATCTAAATCTCAGCATATTTAATTACGATTTACTTCTTTCTCTATTTGTTTCTCTTTTTGAATAAGAAAAACAAGCCAATATAATACCAAGAACCATTACTAATAACGCCATACCAGCATTACCACGACCCAAACCCATGTATTGTTCGTTTATCTCATGTATTTTAGTGAAAAATTCACTCTGACTCCAACCTGATACTTCACCGGCAATACTGATTAATCCTGTTGCACTTGCCAATCCTCCAGCGTAAATTCCAAGATTTGAGATAAAATCTTTAACTCTACTAATAATACCCTCATTTATATAACCTTCGTCCACTAATTTTGATTCTTCGTCGTCTAATTTATTTATTATCTTTTCAAGATTCACCTCTTTAGATTTTTTAAGTATCTTTGATAGTTCTGCGTCAGTTAAATCACTAAAAACTTCATTTTTAAAAAAATTTTTTGATGCATTAACAGCTTTTTTAAAATTGTCAAAAGAACCTCGAATAAGTCCTTTTTCTTTTTCTTTTTCAGTTATTATTGTTTTGGCAATTCTTACCAAATCTCTTTCTGTTAATCTTATAATTCTTGCCATAGTATTTTAATTTATTAATAAATATAACATAAAACAAAAAAACAACACCTTTGTGGGTGTTGTCATGTAAAATATATGTGGGGGGGTTATGCTTTTACAGATTGACCTTGATTCTGTACTTTACAACCGTCAATTGATATCCCTTTTTTAAATTTTTTAACCAATCCCCAAATTGTGTCCCATGTTATTGTGTGTTCACCACTTAAATCTTGATATAATGTTTTACCAAATTTTTTATTATAGGCATTTAATACGGAACCCATTTGTTGTTGAGTTTTTATTTCAGATAAAACTTTTGTTAAATCGTTAGATGCTCCAACCCCTGTCATTGAATTGTGTAGTCGTAATATCCATGATTGAATTGTTTTATCTAATTGGTTTGGTTGACCAGATATCCCTCTTAATTTACCAAATAATTCTAAAGACAATTCACCCGATGATTTATAAGTTTTACATCCTGTTTGAGGGGTATTTCCTACCCCTATATCAACACTATACCCTAATTCAGGCATAGCTTCTAAACCACCTAAAAATTGTTCTTTAATAACCCGTCTAACAAGTCTTGTTAAATCTGATTCCGTTAATCTTACAGTTCTTTTCATATTAAATGTCCCGTTTATCCATCAAGTTTAAATATTCGACAATGGCAGTTAATCCTGTCCCAAATGATATTCCAAGACAACCAAAAATCATTAATGAATTCATGTTGTCCCAAAAAAATAGAACTAATAAAATCTGAGAAACACACATTACAAAATTTAAAATAAAAGGTATCATATTATATAAATACTATATTAAACCAATTCTTTACTATAAAGGTTTGCCAATATAACTCTTGCAAATTTAAAATCTTTAACACGATTTAACTTCAACCCATATGCAATAGCAATCGATTTAAGGTATGGGTAAGCTTCATTAAGGGTCATTTTTCCTATTTCCATAATTTGTTTCTTAAAATGTATTTTAATAATTTATATCGTAGTCTATACAACATGTTCAAAAGTTTTTATAAATATAAAAAAATAAAATGAAACAAAAAACCCCACTCTTAATTAAAAGATGGGGAATTAATTTAAATTATATGATTTTATTAACTTCTTTTATTTAATGTTACATAACATACACCGCTAATTCCTGAAATTTCTCCCTCACCTTGTGCAACTATTTTTGTATTTCCTGATTTCATTTCTCCCGCTAATCTTTTAGATTGGTCTAACGGGATAGTAAATATTTTCCCTGTATTATCCACTCCCGCAATACCATTATCTTTTTTATTGTTCCATAATTTTGATATCACCACAGGTCCTTTATATGCTGACATAAATTTTCCAAAAACATTCTTGCCACAGTTAACACTTACTTTATAATTGTTCATCAAGTTTTTTACATTTTTCGCATTTAACATACCATTTGGTGATGAATTAATGGTAATACCATCAATAACCGCAGCCTCAGTTATATTATTTTTTTCTTCACTTAGAACTCTTCTAACAATTCTTGTTAAATCTGATTCCGTTAATCTAACAATTCTTCTCATAGTATTTTATTTATAAAAATTACAACAAACCAATTTCTGAGTCATCAATTATTGCATCTCCCACATCTAAAGCTGCCGCTGATATAGATTGTCCAATGGCATCACCATTATCTTCCCAACCTGTTCTATCTTGGGCTTTTGTTTGATGTTTATCTTCTCTCGCTTCTTTTCTAGAGTCTCCATCCTGAATATCAGTTTTTTTCTCTTCTCTGGCGGTTTCTCTATCCGCTCTACGTGTTTGTGCTCCTTTTCCCATAATTAATTTTGTTTATTATAAATATACGGAATATAAAAAAACCGAACGTTTTCTGAGATGACACCAACGAGATGACAATATAATAAAGAAGTTCGAACCGACGAAGTCGGTCGGGTACCGTCGACAAAAAAATTAGGGAAAATATCCGACGGAGTCGGTCAACGTTTGCTCGTTCTGGTTAAAAAGATGAATTTATTCTCCTTACCCTGTTTTAAAAGTTGCAATGAAATTAATTAATATGCGTATTCTTCTTCACCTCTGGAAAATGTGGTGATTCTTGATTCTTTCACAGGTAAGTTGTAATGTTTGTAAAGCCATTTAGATAATGCGGACTGAATATCTTTAAATCCTACCATAGAAAACATATTGATTGCACTAGTATAAGCTTCGTCTAACACATAAGCATAATACCCGTGACCATAATCAGTAAGAATGACAATAATTATGGGGTCACCATTGTCATTAACTAACGTAAATTTATCACCTTCTAATTGATGATGTAACTTACCAAATTGAGTTGTAATGAAATTATCAATAATGTTATCAAGTTTACTTTCAGTAATAATATAATTCATGTGTCAAATACTTTAATTATTTTTATAAATCATATATGTTTTCATAATATATATCAATTAAATCATCAATTTTTAAATCCATAAAATTAAGGCCAATCAATTTCATTAAATAAGTTTCACTCCAAAATTCACCATCTTGGTCCATTAAATTACTTCCACTTTGATACAGATATTGTTTGTTTGCAAGTTTGTCCTTATCAAATTGTATCAAATACATTGGACCAAATTGGATTTTATCTTGAAAAGCTTTTGGTGTACTAAGTGATATATATTTTTCTGAAAACGATTTAGGAATTTCGGAATATCTATTAATTTCTTTAATTTTCCCATTGAGGTCAATTTCAAAATTATTTTTAATAAAATTTTTAATTTTATTGTGGTTTAAATTTTCGTTATATTCTCTAATAACTCTTTTAACAATTCCTGTTAAATCTTGTTCCATTAATCTTACAATTCTTGACATAATATTTTATTAATAAATACTTTACAGTCCCTGAATGGTTTTCACAGATACACCAAACCTTTCAGTGAACCACTCCTTAAATATTTCGTGCCATCTATCACCAAAATACCCATTTAATGACACTAAATATTTATTTTCAATCTCAATAATGGGAGCCTTGTATTTCATAGCCTCAAAATCATCATCAAACCATTCAGGACCATACCACCAAAAACAATCATCTTCATCCTCAGAATCACCAAGATATGCTCGTAATGCATTATCATCCTCATTGTAAAAATCATCTAATGGGTGAGTCCAATGAAGTTCATCTTCAGGAAATAGTTCATTAAGATAATCAATGACTACTTTTTCAAATTTAGACTCGTTGATAATATATTTCATATTATTTTTCAGTTCCCACTACAGTAATTTGTACAACACTATCATCATCTATTTCACTATCGTGAACCTCATTTTCCAATTGCTCTCCTTCCCAATACAGATAAAATTCATCTTCTCTCATATCAGATAAATTATCATCATTTAACACACAATAAGAAGGTATTATTGTTTCATAATACCTTGTCCCAGATTCAGTATAGTCTTCAGAGTGAAGTACCTTTAATATTTTAAGTTTTGGTCTTTCAATTGGAATCTCAGGATTAACATTTAAATTTACTAATTCACACAAATAACTATAATCGTTAAAATTGGGGGTACTAATTCCAAAATATCTCAAAGCTGGGTTAACCAAATCAAGATTATTAATAATCTCGGATATATCAATTTCCTCAATATCGATTTCTTCAAATTTTTCGTAAATTAATATTATTAATCTTACCAATAATTTATCAGGAAAATTACTAATCTCTGTTGGTGCTCTGGCGTTTTGGTATGGAGAATTCATAATAAAAATATATGTTTATTGAATATAAATATAATACAAAATTAAAATAAGGGGTTTATTTCACATTGTATCCCTTAGCCTTCAACCGGTCGAATTTTTCGACTCTCGGTAAATCGTTACTCTACAATAAATTTTCTTGATTCCTCTTTAAGTCCTCTTAATAATCCTTTTTTGTATGCAACATAATCTTTTTCATATTTATATGGCCAAGCAATTAAGTAAGTATTTCTTTCACTTTTTGGATAAGTAAATAAATCACTTTTTAATTTCTTTTTAATCTTTCGTGGCAATCTAAATTTTTTGTTTTTTTGAGACATATCTTTCATTACAGTGGGTTTTTATATAAAGACAAAGATAGTAAATTATTTTAAATTTTACAAATATACCGTAAATCTTATTATATTAATAAATACTTTATAAAACAAAAACCCCACTCTTATTAGGAATGGGGAATTAATTTAGATTGTATGGTTTTATTACTTGGTACTACAACTTCTCAAATAATATGCTCCCCATACTGCCAAACCTAGAGTGAGAGGTACCATTACTCCAACCCCACCCATCATTGCCATGTGGATAGCCACGGCTCCTGATAAATAAGATGAAAGCAATACGGCCCCATACTTAGACGTTTTTGGGATAATAAATAATATCACACCAGCAAGTTCAACCACACCAAGCAAAGCAAGATAAGGAAGAAGATTCATAAATGTGAAGTTATTAACCATTTCTTCAGTTCCCACAATTTTAGAAACCGAAGACATTCCCAACATAAACGTAACCAAGACGGTTAACAACCACCCCAAGTTTTTAAATGTAAGATATTTTTTCATATGACAAATTATAAAATAAATTATTTAATAAGTCAAATTAATTTTTTGATAAAATATCGCTAACGATTTTATTGACAATGTTGGATACTTACGATTCTACCCCAAAATCCATATATACATCATCAAGTGTTGGAAGTAATTCGTGGATGTATTCATACAACTTACTTATTTTACTCATATTTGGAATCTCCTTAAATTTAAAGTTCATCTCAAACTCGTAACTTACCCAACGTTGGTCCACATTAATACTATGCAATTTGGGTAATCCTTCAATTCTATTATATAAGGTGGGGAGAATCCCATTAATCATGCCCCTAAGTTTATTTGAAAATTCTTCTTCATTTAGAAACTTAAATTGTAAAATAAGGTCTCCATCGGTCAAACCAATATAAGGTAATATTTCATCAATATTTTCCCCCAATTTATATAAGAATGAGTCTGAATCAGGATTATACTTATCCCCCGACATACACATAACCTCAGGGTCAAGATAAACCGTTAAGAGATAATTACTATGACGATTTGGTGAAATACTAATATTAAAGTCCAAAT
>Ga0209190_1002113_pt1 | contig 13606 bp, 11 predicted proteins | sample M_140205_XF_Meta_FD_187315 | JGI IMG/M metagenome (GOLD analysis project Ga0209190, IMG submission 187315) | Freshwater microbial communities from Lake Montjoie, Canada to study carbon cycling - M_140205_XF_MetaG (SPAdes) (version 2) | ecosystem: Environmental > Aquatic > Freshwater > Lake... | reverse complement strand
GTTGAATGAGGTTGTCGTCCCAGAGGTAGATCAACTTCCCAAGCTTGAGATGACCAGCGAGCGACGCTGCCTCAGAGGCGAGGCCCTCCTGTAGGTCGCCGTCGGAGACGATGGCGAAGACGCGGTGGTCAACCACCGTGTGCTCAGGGCGATTGAACTCTGCTGCAAGGCGCCGCTCTGCAATCGCCATGCCGACGCCGTTTGCAAAGCCTTGGCCGAGCGGGCCAGTCGTTGCCTCGACGCCAGCAGTTAGTCCGTATTCAGGGTGCCCGGGAGTGAGCGATCCCCATTGGCGGAATGCGCGGAGGTCGTCGAGCGTGAGCCCGTAACCAGTCAGATGGAGCAGTGAGTAGAGCAGGGCACTTGCGTGGCCGTTCGACAAGACGAAACGATCCCGGTCAAACCAGCCCGGCGTGCTCGGCGCATGGCGCAGATGGTGCATCCAGATGGCGTGGGCCATCGGCGCGCAGCCCATCGGTGCTCCTGGGTGTCCCGAGTTAGCAGCTTGAACCGTGTCAATCGCGAGGGTGCGAATCGTCGTGACCGCCGACTGCTCGAGGCGCTGATCCATAGGTACCCCCTGCGCATTGACTGGTGGCTCTTGATTGTAGACTCCCCACTGATGCTCTGCCGCGTGCACGCCTGCATGTGGCGCAGCGACAACAGGAGGCCTTATGTCAGTTGACCTGCTCGGCACGGATTCTGCCGCCGCCGTCGAGGTGCGCGGGGTCAGCCGCGTCTTCAAGGCGAAGGGTGGTCCCGTCACAGCCCTGCACGAGATCAACCTGCGGATCGAACCAGGAGAGCTCTTCGGGCTCCTCGGGCCGAACGGTGCGGGGAAGAGCACGCTGATCAAGATCCTGAGCACGCTTCTTCTTCCGTCCGCCGGTAGTGCCTCTATCTTTGGACTCGATGTCGTGACGGAGACCGATCGTGTGCGGCGCATCATGAACCTCGTTGCTGGTGGTGATTTCTCTGGATACGGACTCCTGACTGTTCGCGAGCAGCTCGCAATGTTCGCGCAGTTCTACGGCATGCCCTATCGCGAGGGGATGCGCCGTGTCGATGAGCAGATCGAGGCGTTTGGCATCGGTGAGATCAAAGATCGCAAGATCAGCGCCCTCTCCACAGGGCAGCGCCAGAAGTTGAACTTCGCGCGCTCGTTCCTCAATGAGCCGTGGATCCTCTTCCTCGACGAGCCAACGATCGGTCTCGATGTCTCTGCTGCACGCGATGTGCGTGATCGGGTGCGTGCATTCCAAGCCGCACAGCCGGGCCGCACCGTGCTGCTCACCACGCACTACATGGCGGAGGCCGATGAGATGTGTGATCGCATCGCGATCGTCGACCATGGGCGAATCCTCGCGCAGGGGACTCCAGCCGAGCTGAAGCGCATGGTGCAGAAGGAGTCACTCTTTATTGTGGGCGTCGACGCACTCCCACCAACGATGAGTGTTGCCAACCTTCGTGCGATCCCTGGGGTGATCTCTGTGGCGATGCGCGATGAGGCAACGCCCGATGCAACGGGTGTCGGATCACCAACGACACGACTCGCGATCGGCTTGAAAGAAGATGGCGCACTCGGCGGCGTCATCAGCGCACTTGCTGGCGCAGGCGCCCACCTCCGTGAAATTTCCAAGAGTGAGCCCACACTGGAAGAGGTCTTTGTGCAGCTCGTTGGCCGGGGGATTGCTGAATCGAGCGAAGAGCCACGCAGTGAGTAGCATCCACGCGCGTATCCCCGCCGACCTCGCTGCGACGATTCGCAAAGAGACGAACTGGAGCCTGAGCCATCGTCTCCGTCATGGTGCACAGTCGGTACTGGCGCGAGCCTACCCGCGCGTGTTCGGCATGATTCGGGAGCCATCCTGGCTCTTCTTCGATCTCGTCTTCCCCATTTTAGGGATGTGCTCGTTCGTCTTTCTCTTGCGCTCGCGTGGCGTCGATGACGCATGGGTGAGCGCAACGATCCTTGCCAGCGCACTCCTAACGTTTTGGACCTCGGTCATCTGGATGATGGCGGGGCAGTTCCGTTGGGAGCGCGATAGTGGCAACCTCACCCTCTACATCACCGCACCCGTCGGGCTGGGGCCGATCACCCTCGGCATGGCAGTTGGCGGTGCACTCGGGATGGCATTCCGTGCCGTGGTCATCATTACTGCAGGCACGGTTGCGTTCGGCGCAACCTATGAGATCCGCGAGCCAGCACTCCTCGCGCTCACCCTTCTTCTTGGTGTTGCCGCCATGTATGCACTGGGGGCCTGCCTCGCCGCCTTCTTCTTGATCTCAGGGCGCGAGGCCGATCATCTCGGCGATCTGCTCAACGAGCCGATGCAGCTCCTCGGCGGCGTCTTCGCGCCAATCCGCAGCCTTGGGCTGGTCGGCATGGTGGCGATTGGAGTCTTGCCACTCGCGCCTGCAGCCGACGCACTCCGGCAGATCGCCATCCCGCAACTCGCGGTGAGCGGCCTGCTGCCAGTCAACATCGAGCTCTTGATCCTGGTTGTGATGGTCGTCGTCTTCAGCATCGGCTCGCGGTATGCGCTGCGGTACATCGAACGCGTCGGTCGCGCGGGCGGGAAGTTGTTGACACGTGCAGACTGATTCGCCGTACACGCGACGACCAACCTCGTTTGGTCCACTGCGCGGCAGCGCAGCCGATGCCGTTCGATCACTCGTTGCATCGGCGCGTCTCGCCTGGGCGATTGAAGGGAACTGGGCCGAGCCGTTTTATCTCGCCGTCTACCTGGTGATTCGTCCACTTGCCTTTCTTGGACTCTTTCTCGCCGTCCTCTCTATTGGTGGATCGCTGAATCCCGCCTCGATCGGATTCGTCGTGGTGGGGCAGGCCGTCTTCCAGATTGTTGGTGCTGCACTGCAAGGCCCCACGCATGCACTGCTCGATGATCGCGAGCGGTATCGCACGATCCGCTACATCTTTGCAACCCCCTCGTCGTTGCTTCCTGTCTCTGTTGGTCGCGCGCTCGTCAAGGCGGCAATCGCCGGCATCAGTGCCGCCATCGTCATCGGGGTCGGCGCGATTTTGGGGATGCCACTCCGTTCTGGTGGCATCGACCTCATACTCCTCACCGTGGTGATGCTTCTCGGACTCCTCTCCATCGTCGGCATCGGGATCGCCCTCGGGGCGGTGTGCGTGCAGCTCCGGAACGACGCGTGGGGCTACCCACAGGCGGTCGCTGGCAGCGTCTTCCTCCTTTGCGGCGCGATCTTCCCACTCGACACCCTGCCCGCACCCCTCCAAGCGCTTGGCGCCGCGCTCCCTATTACCTGGTGGATCGAAGGGGTGCGTCGGGCCATCCTCGGCACCACCTCACCCGGGCTACTCGGCACGCTGGCGACCGGCGAGCTCCTCCTCGCCCTCCTTGTCGGCACGCTCGTGATCCTTGCCGTCACGCCGCGCCTCTTCAAACTCGGCATCGACCGCGCCCGTGATAAGGGCTACCTCGATCGGAATACCGCCTCATGAGTCGCGCGCCGCGCACCCCCCGCGCCGCCGCTGAGCTCGGCGTGCTCCTTGCAATGGTCATCTGGGCGGCCAACTTCACCGTCGTGAAGTCGTCGGTGCTGGCCTGGCCCGTCCTCCCGTTCTCCGCCATCCGTATTACTTGCGCTGGGGTGATCGTGCTGCTCTGGGCACGTGCCGCAGGCGCGAATATTCATATGAGCCGCCGCGACCTTGCCGTCGCCGCTCTTTTCGGCGTGATTGGTCAGGGCATCTACCAACTTTTGTGGGCTGGATCGCTCGGTACGATCAACGCGGGCACAAGTGCCCTCCTGATTGCGGTCACACCCTTCCTGATTGCGGTATTTGCGGCAGTGCTTGGGATCGAACGCTTGCGCGCCCCCGTTGCCGTTGGCGGACTCATCGCCTTCACGGGCGTTGCGGCGGTGGCGATTGGTGAAGGTGCAGGTGCGTTTGGCGGAACAACGGCGGGGATTCTCGCAACACTTGCTGCGGCAGCATGTTGGGCCTCGTATCTCCTTGCAGGCACGCGCGTGATCCCGCGCACTGGCGCGATCGCATGGACCGGCTGGAGCATGGTCTTTGGTGGAACGGTCCTAATCCCCTTCGGAGCGGCGCAGTGGGTGCAGCTTGGCGCGCCAGCGATCCCGCCCGTGGCGCTCTTCGGCATCGCGTTCGCCACACTCGGCTCGAGCAGCCTCGCCAACGTGCTCTATTTCAACGCAGTGCCGATCATCGGCCCGGCGCGGACGGCAAATTTCCAGTTGCTCGTCCCCTTCCTCGCGGTCGTTGTCTCCGTCATCGTCCTCGGCGAGGCGCTTGAGCCCGTACAGGCACTCGGGGGGAGCCTGATCATTCTCGGCATCTGGGTAAGTCGTAGGACGCACCTCACCCAACCACGGCGCCTGCGCTAGACTCCGTCAGGCTCGCCCGATAGATTCGGGCGCCCCGCCCAACTTGAGGAGGCAGAGGGGACCGAATGGCGACGAAGTTTGTGTTCGTCACCGGCGGCGTCACCTCATCCCTCGGTAAGGGAATCACCGCCGCCTCCGTTGGCCTCCTCCTTAAGTCGCGTGGCCTGCGCATCTCCGTCATCAAGCTCGACCCCTACCTCAACGTCGACCCTGGAACCATGTCGCCTTATCAGCACGGCGAGGTCTACATCACCGACGACGGCGCCGAGACCGATCTCGACCTCGGCCACTACGAGCGCTTCATCGATGTGAACCTCTCGCAGGCATCCAATGTGACGACCGGTCGCATCTATTCAACGGTGATCGCGCGCGAGCGCCGTGGCGACTACCTCGGCGGCACGGTGCAGGTGATCCCGCACATCACGAACGAGATCAAGGAGCGGGTCCTGCGACTTGGTGGTGACGATGTTGACGTGGTGATCGTCGAAGTCGGTGGAACCGTTGGCGATATTGAGTCACTCCCGTTCATTGAAGCGATCCGTCAACTGAAGAAAGATGTTGGCCGCAACAACTCGCTCTATATCCACGTCACGCTCCTCCCCGAACTCGCCGCAACAGGCGAGCTCAAGACGAAGCCGACGCAACATTCGGTCAAGGAGTTGCGCGGTAGCGGTATTCAGCCCGACATCATCATCCTGCGTGCCGACCGTCCAGTGCCCGACGATGTTCGCGAGAAGATTGCGCTCTTCACCGACGTTCCTGTCGAGGCGGTGGTTCCTGCAACGACTGCAGGGACGATCTACGAAGTGCCGCTCCAGTTCGAGCGCTTCGGGCTTGGCGATCTCCTCGTTCGCGACCTGGGCCTGCCTGCCACGACTCCCGATCTCACTAAGTGGGAGAAGCTGGTCAGCGAAATCGCTAGCGCAAAGCCTACGGTCGAGATTGCAATCGTTGGCAAATACACCGCACTCCCCGATGCATATCTTTCCGTCACCGAAGCGCTTCGTCATGCCGGTTGGGCCCATGGTGTCGACATTAAGATTCGTTGGGTCAATGCCGAGCGACTCGACGACGTAGACGGAGCTGCACTTGCAGCACAGCTCGCTGGCGCACACGGCATCCTCGTTCCAGGCGGCTACGGATACCGAGGCATCGAAGGGAAGATTCGCGCCGCGCATCTCGCGCGCACAGAGCAGATCCCGTACCTCGGCCTCTGCCTTGGGCTGCAGATCGCGGTGATCGATCTGGCTCGGGAGGCGCTCGACTCCACCGATGCGAACTCCACCGAGTTCGACATGTTCACAAAACATCCGGTCATTGACTTCACCCCCGATCAGCGGGGGGTCGAAGAGAAGGGTGGCACCCAGCGCCTCGGCCTCTATCCAGCGAAGCTCACCCCCGGCACGCGCGCCGCGGCCGTCTACGGCGCGGAGATCATCTATGAGCGCCACCGCCATCGTTTCGAGGTGGCGAACCGCTTCAAGCCGCAGCTTGAGGCGGCGGGGATGCGCTTCTCGGGGATCTCACCCGACAGCCGCCTGGTGGAGATCGTGGAACTCGCCGATCACCCATGGTTCGTCGCAAGCCAGTTCCACCCAGAATTCACGAGCCGTCCCCTTCGCCCAAACCCACTCTTTGACGGGTTTGTCGGCGCTGCACTGGCGCTGAAAGAGGGACGCCTCGGCACCTACACCCCACGAATGGTCGGAGTGCGCGAAGATGAGGCGGCGCAAGCGGAGCGCCGCAAGGCGGTTGAAGCCGCTGCAACAAAGGCAGCGAGCCGGAGCAATGGGGCAACGGCGTAGAGCCAACAAGGCAAGGTAGGGAGTCGCATGAAGTTTTTCCTCGACACGGCCGATATCGCTGAAATCAAAACGGGCATCTCGTGGGGCGTCGTCGATGGGGTAACGACGAACCCATCGCTCTATGCCAAGGTTGGCGGATCGTACGACGAGATTCTGCAAGAGATCTGCGCCCTGACAAAAGGACCCGTCTCCGCAGAGGTCATGAGCGACGATGCCGATGGCATGGTGAAAGAGGGCCTCGCCTTCGCCAAGATCGCCTCAAACATTGTGGTGAAGGTTGCCCTGACAACCGCTGGCCTCGAGGCGATCAGCCGCCTGAAGTCTGAAGGGATCAAGACCAACTGCACCCTCATCTTCACTGCGAACCAGGGACTCATGGCGGCGAAGGCGGGAGCATCGCTCATCAGTCCGTTCGTCGGTCGACTCGATGACATTAACGAAGATGGCATGACCGTCATTCGCGAGCTTGCAGAGATCTTCGCTAATTACGAAGGCCTTGATCACTGCGAGATCCTTGCTGCGTCAATCCGCCACCCACGCCATGTCACGGAGTCGGCACTGGCCGGCGCGCACGTTGCAACAATGCCGCTGAAGGTCCTCGAGCAGATGACGAAGCACCCGCTCACCGACAAGGGGATTGCAATCTTCAAGGCCGACTGGGCAAAGGCGAAGGGCGCCAAGTAACCCTCTCCCGCCCCCGTTGACGACCCTGCCCGGGTAGCGTAGAGTTCTCTCATCCCCCCGACACCGCTCCTCACGCAGCCGCGTGGTTGCCTTCGGCGGGGACCCTGTAGTGATTAATGAGGTACCCGAGAACATGTCGATGAATGACGGACGAAATCGAGGCCCACGCCGCCCACCCCGCCGAGGCCCTGGGATCAATCACAATCCCAACGCTATGCGCGCACCGGTCGGCGTTCCTGCCGATATTGAGGTGCTCTCCGAGGCGGATCTCGCCGCAGAGGGGCTCCTGACATTTGCCGCCCTCGCCAACATGAAGGCGACCGAGCTCATCGCAGCAGCCAAGAAGCTTGGCGTGACCGCCTCGCAGCAAGACGATCTTTCGGCGGTGATCCAGAGCGTGCTTTCTGCGCAAGCAGAGGAGCGCGGCCAGATCTGGGCAGAAGGAATCCTCGAGATTGTCGACGACGGCTACGGCTTCATTCGCCGTAACGGCCTCCTTCCGAGCGCCGACGACGTCTACATTCCATCGCCAATGATTCGCCGCCTCGGCTTGCGCCAGGGCGACACCATCGGTGGCGTCATCCGCGCGCCACGTGAAGGTGAGAAGTTCTGGGGCATGCTCCGCGTTGAGATCGTCTCAGGAACCGACCCCGAGTCGGCGCGCCGTCGCCCGCACTTTGGCGACCTTACGCCGATCCATCCGATTGAGCTGATCAACCTAGAGACGGTTCCATCGAATCTGTCACAACGCTTGATCAATCTTGTGAACCCGCTCGGTAAGGGGCAGCGTGCCCTCATCGTTTCGCCGCCAAAGGCAGGAAAGACAAGCTTGCTCAAGCAGATTGCGCAGGGTGTCACCGCCAACTATCCGGAGATCTCACTCATGGTCTGCCTCATCGGCGAGCGACCAGAAGAGGTGACCGATATGCGCCGCTCGGTAAAGGGCGAGGTGATCTCCTCAACGTTCGACGAGCCGACGGAAAACCACACGCACGTTGCAGAGATGGCACTCGAGATCGCAAAGCGTCGCACCGAGGCTGGTGCCGATGTGGTGGTGCTTCTCGACTCAATCACCCGTCTTGCACGTGCCTACAACCTGGCGCTCCCACCATCGGGCCGCACCCTCTCCGGCGGTATTGATCCGATCGCCCTCTACCCACCGAAGCGCTTCTTCGGTGCCGCGCGCAAACTTGAAGAGGGCGGCTCACTGACAATCATTGGCACATGCCTCGTCGACACCGGCTCCAAGATGGACGACGTGATCTACGAAGAGTTCAAGGGGACCGGTAACTCTGAGCTTGTGCTCGATCGAAAACTTGCCGAGAAGCGCATCTTCCCGGCGATCGACGTGCAGCGCTCTGGCACCCGTCGCGAAGAGCTCCTTCTCGACGAAGGAACACTCAAGATGGTGTGGACCATGCGACGCATGCTCTCGGCGGTGGGGGCAAACGAGGGGATCGAGCTCCTCCTCAATCGCATCGCCAAGACTGAGTCGAACGCCCAGTTCCTTGCCTCCCTCACGAAGGGAACCGAGGGTTCTAACCCCTCCTGATCGGAGCCCGCACGGGGGCGGTAGACTACGGCAAGATCGGAGGCTCACATGTCGCGAACGACCCGCACGAGGTACGGCGAACGGCGGAGTACGCCAGGCGCCTCACCGTCGCTACGCCTGAGCGTTCGGCTGGCGAGCCGTTTCTACCGCCTTGCCTCGGCCGTGGGGCATCTCCTCGAATCGGCAGGCCGACGAGCCCATAGCCTGAGCCTCTTTCGTGGCGGGGACCTCCTCAAGTACCCGCTCCCCCGCCGCGCCCGTATTCACCCAGTTCTCGCCACACGCACGAGCGGGATTGTCCTCGCAGCCCTCCTCCACAAGATCACACCGAGGCTTGAAACACTTGGATTGACGCGGAGGCTCCGTCGATTACAGTCCATGCTCACGAAGCAACTTCGCGTCCTCCGTAACTACCCCGAGCGCGCGATGCCGTTTGGCATCGCACTCCTCCTTACGGTCGCTGTCGTTGCGAGCCTTCTACCCGGAGCGCCTGCAGATGCACGTCTTGTGCTGATCAACGTTGATGCAGAATCCGACGTCGCAAGCTCAGAAATCACAACCACAAGTGGAACATGGGGCTCGGGCCAAGATATCGACACAGGAGCTGTCGATGTGATGAGCTCACAGGTTGACGCCACATCGCTCAATGGCGAGCTGCTGATCGGCGAGGTTCCGCTTGGCGCATCAGCCAGCTGGCGGGCGATTGAACCACGCATGCTGATGAGCGAGTCTGATACGTCGCTCTCTGCGGCTGGAGATTTCGGCGTAGTTATTCAAGCTGATGGCCGCTTCATGCTTCCCGCAGCAATTGACCCAATTGTCCACGATGGTCGAGCGCATTTAATTGTGCACGTGGTGAGACGCGGCGAGTCGCTGCAGGCAATTGCAAAGAAGTACCACGTATCGCTGATGGAGCTTGTCTGGTCAAACGGATTGACAAACATCGATCGACCAGCGGGAGGGCGCAGGCTCCGCGTTCCAGATACACACGGGGTCGTGCACATTGTGAAGGAGCATGAGACGCTAAAGTCAATTGCAGCGCGAGTTGGCGTCTCTGTGAAACGGCTGATGGATTACAACGACTTGCGCTCAGCGAATGTCGTCATTGGGATGGTGCTCATCGCCCCGGGCGGCCATGGTGCCTCCCTTCCGACCTACCAGACACCATGGAATGGCGTGTATGCGTATAGCGGCTCGCTGCCGAAGGTCTACAGCGGAACAACCTTCCGCTATCCCGTTCCTGGCGGCTCCTATGTGCGTGGTTTCACGCGAACACATCAAGGGATGGATATTGCAGCTCGGATTGGGAGCCCCATCCTTGCCGCAGCCGCAGGCGTTGTCGTACGCGCAGGTTGGATGAGCGGTGGATGTGCAAACACCGTGTTTATCGCACACGGTTCTAACCTCTATACAGGCTACTGTCACCAGTCGCGCATTCTCGTGTCGGTTGGTCAGCGCGTTGCTCGCGGACAGATTATTGGCCTGGTTGGTAGTACCGGAAACTCAACCGGCCCACACTGCCACTTCCTCGTCTCGCGCGGGTCGCCCTTCTCGTATAACTCTGTTCTCTACGACCCATCTCGCTTCCTGCCTTAAACGGTGTTCCTCGACGTCGTAGAGATTTTTCTCGCAGCCGGTCGAGGAGGCGACGGCGCCTCGACGATGCGCCGCGAGGCGCATGTGCCGCGTGGTGGTCCAGATGGAGGCGACGGTGGTCGTGGCGGTAGCGTCTACGTTGAGGTGGACCCAGGGCAGACGACCCTGCGTGACTTTGAAGTAAAGCGTCGCTACATTGCCGGTGATGCTGGCCCTGGCGGCAATAAGACATCACATGGAAAAGCCGGCAAAGACCTTGTGATCGGCCTGCCTCCCGGGACCGCAATTTTCGATGTGGCCTCAGGCGACCTTATCGCCGACCTCGTTTCGCGCGAGCAGCATGTGTTGCTTGTACGCGGAGGTCGTGGCGGGCTGGGCAATGCACACTTCACCACCTCAACGCACCAGGCGCCACGACACGCACAGCGCGGTGAGCCAGGCGAGACGCGCAGCGTACGCTTTGAACTCAGGCTCATCGCAGACATTGGACTCGTCGGCCTCCCAAATGCCGGAAAGTCCACCCTCCTGGCTGCGCTCACCGCAGCGCAGCCAAAGATCGGCGACTACCCGTTCACCACACTTGAGCCAAACCTTGGCGTGATGGAGCTCGGCTACGAAGATGGTCGTCGGCCAACGATTGCCGATCTCCCAGGATTAATCGAGGGGGCGTCCATGGGGGCAGGCCTCGGGCTCGCCTTCTTGCGACACGCAGCCCGCACGAGAATCCTTGTTCATGTTGTGGATGCAAGTGCTGCAGACCCCGTACGTGATGCAGCGATCATTCGCGAAGAGCTACGCGCGCATAACCCGGCGCTGCTGACGAAAACGACCCTCCTTGTACTCAACAAGATCGATCGCCCAGAGGCGCTTGCCAAACTGGAGACCGTAGCGGCAGCCTTCCGGGAGCTCGGCCTCCATGTTGTTACCTGCTCAGCGCTGGGTGGAACAAAAGGGGAAGGGGTCGCAGAACTTCGCAGCGCGCTTGCCGAACTTCTCCCCGATGCGGAGACGCTCGCCCATCCCTCTGAGCCTGCTGGCGTTGTCGTGCACCGCATTGAGCCACTCGCACTCCGCGGCTTTGAGGTAAGTCGTGAAGGTGACGGGTTCCGGGTTCGCGGCAAGGCGATCGAGCGCCTCGTTCACCAGACCGACTTTGGGCGCGACGAATCTGCCGAGCGATTCCAACACGAGCTCTCTCGTCTCGGCATTGAGACGGCACTACGCAAGGCCGGCTGCCGCAGTGGCGATGCTGTATGGATCGGGGAGATGCGCCTTGATTGGGAAGACCCAGATGACACAGATGAGTTGCGCGACGCCGCCGATGCCGTTGAAAGCTTAGAGCTAGATCTTGCAGCGGCAGGTGCTGCGAATGGCGAGAGCGAGGGCGATCAGTGACCAAGATTGGCGTGTTGGGCGGAACGTTTGATCCGATTCATGATGGGCATCTTGCGCTTGGTCAAGCGGCGCACGACATGCTCAAACTCGAGAGCGTCCTCTTTGTTCCAGCCGCCCGGCCACCACACAAGGTTGGCGACCGTGTCACCGACCCCGAGGTGCGCTGCCACATGGTGCAACTGGCAATCGCTGAGAACCCTGCATTTCAGATGAGTAGGGTGGAGGTGGATCGACCTGGACTCTCATTTACGATCGACACTCTACGTGCGCTCAGCGCCGAACATGCTGAACACGGCTCACCAGTCGAACTGACCTTGATCCTCTCGGTTGAGTCGCTCCTCGGTTTTCATGAGTGGGAAGACCCGATCGGCATCTTGAAGCTGGCACGAGTTGCAGCACTCCCGCGACCCGGTACCCCAGCGCCGGATCGGACCTGGCTCACCCGCCACTTCCCTGGTTATGAGGATCGCTTCAACTACCTCGACGGCTTCCATCTCTCGCACGCTAGCCGTGAACTCCGCGCCCTTGCCGCACGTGGGCGCTCCTTGCGGTATCTCGTTCCTGATGCGGTGGCCGACTATATCCAGCGCGAAGCGCTCTACCAGGGCCGCCCTGAACTAATCCTCGAGCGACCAGTGGAGATAGACGATGTGCCTGTTGATCCCGCAACCTGAGCACTCGGTTAGGCTGAAGGCGTGACGAAGAAACAGCAGGCACCGATCGCACCCCACGACCTTGCTCGAAAGGTCGCGCTTCTTGCTGAAGAGAAGAAGGCTGCCGATATCATCGTTCTTGATGTGAGCGGCCTCACAACGGTTGCTGAAGCATTCGTGATCTGCACTGGCGGCTCTGAGCCCCAGCTTGCCGCAATCATCGGCAGCATCGTCGACGGCCTAGAGGCCGAAGGGATCACCCCGTCACACCGACACCGCTCCCCAACGTCGCACTGGATCGTCCTTGATTACGGAAGCGTCATCGTGCATGTATTTACGCCGCCAGAGCGCGCCTACTATCAACTTGAGCAGCTCTGGAGTGCAGCAAAAGTGCTGGTGCGTATCCAGTAACGCCTACGCGACCTGACTAGCGCTCCACCGAGTTAGCGCTGGTGCCCACGAACGATCCCCATCACCTTTTGCGATTGCGTCTAACTCCACGAGCCCCTCAATCGCCTGCGTGATCTCATCGGACCTCCATCGCCGCGCAGCCTCGGCGAGTTTTCCAGCAGGAAACTCGTGCATGCCCAAGCGTCGTGCCACCTGCGATACCGGCAAGCCCTCTTCGATAGTTCCACCGTGGATCTGCGCGAGGTCGCGCATTTTTCGATGCAGCGTAGCAACGACCATCGGCCCTGGATCGCTCACGGCACGGAGAAGATGACGCGAGATCATCGAACCGTTCCGCGCGACGATTGCGTCGGCAAAGGCGAAGAGCGAGCCGATACCGCGATCCGCGACAAGCAGATCAACGGCACGAAGTGGGATCGCACCTGTTGGGATGGCAAGCATTAACTTGTCTAGTTCCACTGCCGCGGTCATGCGCATGCCGCTGCGGTCGAGGTCGGGCTCTCGCACCTCAGCACCGATGCGCGTTGCCATCTCGCGCGCAGCGTCGACAGCGATCTCACGACCAAGCGATTTGGCCCGCGCGACAATCCACGGAGCGAGCTCCCCTGCTGCTGGCGAGATACATGCAACAACAGTTCCGCCGCGGTCTTTAACAAGTTCTCCAAGCTCTCCTGGACTATCGGGTCGAGTTGCACGAAGGTTGGGGCGCCGCACGCGCTGGTCAATGAGCACGACCGCATTCCCCGGCGCCATTGATCCGAGCGCCTCAACAAGCCCGCCGCGAAGTTCTTTCGACCGACCGAGCCTCCCGGCCCCCGCGACGATCAGGAGTGCACCTCCGCCAAACAAGCCACCCGTGCTGGCCCGTCGCCGCAGTTCGTTCAGGACGGCGCTCGCGTCTCCCGTACCGCGCCCCTCTGCCTTGAGACGGATGCGGTCGGGTGCTCCGCCGAGCGCATCCTCAGCGCCCATCTTGGCCGCGAGCGTCGCCACCGCCTCCTCAATCAAGAGGAGGTCGTCACCCCACGCGAGAAGGATCCGTGCGCTTTCCATGCGCGGATCGTAGCGGAGGCGAGCCGGCAGCACAGTGCGCGAAGATGGACTTTGTAGGC
>Ga0209190_1002112_pt1 | contig 13609 bp, 26 predicted proteins | sample M_140205_XF_Meta_FD_187315 | JGI IMG/M metagenome (GOLD analysis project Ga0209190, IMG submission 187315) | Freshwater microbial communities from Lake Montjoie, Canada to study carbon cycling - M_140205_XF_MetaG (SPAdes) (version 2) | ecosystem: Environmental > Aquatic > Freshwater > Lake... | reverse complement strand
AGCAACAATGGTGTATGGCTTTTTAGACAAACAACAACAGCAACAACTTGATACAATACGCGCAGATAAAACATTTGCACAAAATACACTTCTTAAAACTATGGACGCACAACAAGGTTATGCCGAAGCTGCTCTAAAGAATGGTTCTATGTCTGCATTTAACGCTATCACAGGGGTTAGACCACCAACAGACCTAAACTCACCAACTTATTCACAGGATTATGCAACTTACCAACAGAATCTTAACAGAGCCGTATCAAAGTATGGAGTAGGAGGTGGTGCAGGAGTTACAACAGCTTCAAGCATATCAGACGCAGTAAATAAGATATTCCAAAACAAAGAAGCAAATACTCCAGCTATTGCTAAAACAGTGCTTGCTGAACTTGCTGGCAATAAAGCAATATCAAGTGGTACTAGAGGAAAAATTGCACCAGCTGTGGAAGTTCTTAATTCAATAGATGAGTTTGCTAACAAAAACATTGAAGGTAAATTTACAGGAACGGGAGGATTGTTTGGACTTGCGCCACTTGGTCAATTTTTCAAGGGTATTGTAAATATGAAAGACAAAGAATATATACTTAATAAACAAGACATAAATGCAGTTAACCTTAAAGTTCAACAATGGGCTTCTGGTGCATCTCTAACAGAGCAACAAACAACACAAGTAAATGATTTAACACCTACTATTTACGATTCAGATTCTACTATTAGAACTAAATCAAATGGATTATACAATTTTATGCTTAATCAAGCAGAAGGAAACCTAATAACAGATGGTGTAAATGTTCAATTCCCTTCAGTAAACCTATTTGAGATTAGAGATTTGTACGAAAAAGCATCACCAGAACAAAGAAAGGTCATAGAACAAACTTACTTTAATAAATAAAAATATGTCACTATCATCACAAGAATTTGAAAGACTACAAGGGTTGATAAATGAAAAACAAAATCCAGACTTATCAGGGTTTGGAGGTTATAGCATAACAGGAAATATTGCAGATGCTTTCAAAAGTGGAGTTGAACAAGCAAAATCTGGTTATCAATCATCTTTACAAGGAGTACAAGAAGCTGAAACAGGTAACTTTCTTAAAGGGTCATATAACGCTTTAAGCGGTGCAACAAAAATGTTTGCTGGTGGTATTGGTGCAATTTCTTCACCTTTAGCACCTATTGGTAAAGTAATTGAACCACTTACCAACTATGCAACAGAAAATATTTCTGATATTGGTGCTGCACAAAGATTTGCTCAATCTAAAGCAGGTAATGTTACTTCAAGACTTGCAGAAGACATAAATAACTTATCTACAATCGCAGGAAGCGTAGCAGGTTCAAAAACATTAGCAGGTACAACAGGTAAAATTACAGGTGCGGTAGATTCTACTCTTGGAAAAATAAAAGGTATTTTACCAGACGGGGGTGGAGGTGGGGGTGGAGGTATGGGAGGTGCAGTTAGTACAATAATAAAACAACCACTAAGATATATAAAAGGTATACCAGAAAGAGTTAAAATAAATGCAGCAGAAATAAACGCTGAACAAACTGCTATAAAATCACTTCCTACAAAATTTCAAAAAGCAGCGCAAGAAGGTATTGATGTTACAGACCTTAAATTTATGACTAACATTCCAAGAATTGAACGACCTTCATTATATAAATTATTTAACACTGTAATAGATTTTGCTGGGGGAAAAACAAAAAAAAACCCTTTTGAAGTAGTTGGTAAACCTACTGTATCAAGGTTAAAAAATATTGATAACCAAGTTAAAGGATATGCAGTGCAATTAGATAAGATTGCCACAGGCTTAAAAGGGCAAGTAGTAAAAAACAATACTGGTATATATAAAGCAGTGCAAGATGGGTTGGATTCAATGGGAATTACAGTTAATAAAAAAGGTCTTAATTTCAAAGGTTCTAATTTAGAAGGCATTGGTGGGAGTGGTAAAATAATTGACAATGTTGTTAAACGAATTGGAGAAGCTAAAGATGCTTTTGATTTGCATAGACTTAAAAAGTTTATTGATGAGAATGTTAATTATGGAAAACGAGTTGAAGGAATTTCAGGAGAAGCTGAACGATTACTTAAAACATGGAGAAAAGCTATTGATGATACTTTAGATAATCAATTCCCAGAATATAACAAAGTAAATACAAAACTTGCTGAAAGGATTCAACCACTTAATAATTTAAAAGACCTGTTAAAAAATGCAGATGGACTTGATGCAGATTTATTGGCACAAAAAGCTGGTATTCTTGCAAGAAGAATAACAAGTGCTGCACCTTCTAACCCAGCAATAAGACAAATATTAAGAGATATTGATAAGTTTACAAGTACAACTGGAAAAACTTTGCTTAGTGTAGAAAGATTGCAAGATTTCTACAATATATTAAATAAGTATTATGATATTGCACCAAAAACGGGTTTTCAAAATTTAGTTAAAGAAGGTATTGATAGTGCTGGTACAATTACTGGTATGGTAGGAGAACAAGTTAAAAACCTTGCTGGTAAAACAAGTAAAGTAAGACAAACAGCATTTGAAGATGCAATGAAAGAGTTTTTTAACTCAAACTAGCAAGAATAACTATGGAAACTATGCCTATAATTAAAGCAACTACTGCTAGAACAGGGCTAAGCACCAAAAGTATAAAAAATAGTAATATGGCTATCATAAACACACCATACCACAAATATGAATCAAAAGCAACATTACACAAGTAACAAAATTAAATGGAAAATATAAACCAAAAACAACAAAAAAAGATTCAAAGACTAGCTGAGGTAGTCCAGTCTGGTAATATTGGTATGCTTAAAGCATTTGATGAACTTGAAGAAAAGTTTGATGAGACTGTTGCTGAAATAAAAGACGCTACTCCAGACCTAAAACAGATTTTAGAAACAATAAAAGGAAAAGATGGAGAAGATGGAGAAGATGGCAAAGATTATATATTAACTGAACAAGATAAAAAAGATATTGCTGGTTCTATTACTGTTCCAGTAGTAACAAAAGTAATTGAAAAAACTGAGGTTATTCGTGAAAAGCCTATGGTTACAAATAACATTGTAGAGGTTCTAAAATACGAAGATGCGTATCAAATTGCAGATAAACTTAACGAAACAGAAGGTATCATTGACCACAAAGTTATCAAAGGATTTCAAGATGCGATGGATATAAAAATGTCCGAGGGTATATCTAAAGGTATCTCACGAAGTGGAGGTATGAGTGGTATGAACGTGTATGTCGCAGGTTCTAAAAAGGGAATAGTAAAAGCAATAAACTTTGCTGGAATGACTTACTCTAAAGTTAATGGACTTGATACTGTTACTGGTAATTCAACAGCAACAGGAATGGAATCGTATAACACAGTAGACCAAACAGTTAACTATGAGAAGTTAAGTATGGCGTGGGGACTAATAACAGCAAATCAATTTGGTATAAGTACAAGTGGAGGAGGAACACAAACAACTGCTAGAGGTATTTTAATTAGAAGCGCTGGTACTGTTGGTGGTGTCGCATCAGCTAACTTAACAGTAGATGCAAATGATATTCACCAAGTTGCAGTTAATCGTAATTCAGGGGTATCAGGAAAAGTTTATCTTGGAATAACTGGTAGTGCAAGTCAGACATCTGGTTCTGTAACATTTCAAAGTATAGAACCTACGATAACTCAAACATCAACAGCAGGGTATACAGCTCTCCATATTAACCCCACAGAAACTACAACAGGAAGTGGTACAAAAAACTTAATCTTGGCTCAAGTAGGTGGAGTCACTAAGTTTGCTGTAAGTAATACTGGTGCTTTAACACTTGCAGACCCTATATCACCTGCAAACGGAGGTTTTGGTATATCTAATGCTAAGACAGATATAACAACAACAGGAAGTATAAATGACCAAGCTGTTGCAACTGGGTGGCTAAACTTTACAGGAAGTGCATCAGTAAGTATTACAGGTTTTGTTGCACAAGCGGCAGGTGTAGAGATTTTAATTACAAACAATACAACTTCAACTGTAACTTTAGCAACGGAAAATGTTAACTCTACTGCTGCTAATCGCCTTGCAATTAGCATTACACAAGTCCTTCAAGCAAAAGGTTCATTAAGACTTAAATACAATATAACTACTGCACGATGGAATCTTGTGCAACCATCTATCGTAACTTACACATCTCCTTTATCTCTAAGCACTTCAAACGCTCTTTCAATGACTGCTGCTTCAGTAAGTGCTAATGGATATGTAACAACAGCAAGTCAATCATTCATAGGTCTAAAAGAGTTTGCTAGTGGTATTTATACAAACGCTATCGGGGATTCTTCAAATACATCTTCTATTCAACTAACTACAAGAACTCTATTACTTAATGATGGAAGTACAATTTCTGTTGATTGGCAACAACATGATTTGGTTGATTCAACTGGAAGTCGTAGAGTAAATTGGTCTAATACTGGAAGTGGTGCTTTGTATGTAGACGGAGGAAGTTCTACTGCTAAGATAGCAATCGCAGGATATTGTATTGACGGAACAGGTGCAATAAATACAAACAGTAGCCCATATAGTGCTTCTCTTTGTAACGGACAAGCAGGTTATTTTAGTAACGGAAGCCAGACTGTTTATATTGGAGATAGTACTTATGCTATCAATGTTACATCAGGTGATTCATATTTTGAAGGAAAGATAATAGCAAATGATGTAATTAGACTTAAAGGTTACATTGTAAGCAACCTACCAACAGGAACTACAGGAGACCGAGCGTATGTTACCGATGCGTCATCTCCTTCTTATGGTTCAACAGTATCAGGAGGAGGTTCAGTAACAATTCCAGTATTTTTTGATGGTTCAAACTGGATAACAGCTTAATAATAATTAAAAATATATGCCTATAATAAACCCGCCTACACAACAGCCAACAATCAAAGACACAATGACAAACTTAAACACAAATGGTTACAACGCAGTAAAAAATGTGTTTGAACAAAACTTTTATCTTCTAAACAATGCAGTAAACCCACAAGTTGTTTTAGACGAATGGGGAACAGACGCAACATCACTTTTTGAAGCATCACAAGCAACTGTTGTGTATTTACAGATTATTAACCCTGATTATATTCCACCTACAACAGATAACACTTATACCCACAATCCAGATGGAAGCATCACTTGGAATGTGCCTATAATAGAGGAATAAAATGGAATCAGAATATATAAAAGCAATCATGGACGTTAAAGAAAAAATAGGAGGAATTGCCGAGATAGTAAACAGACATGACAAAGTAACCCTCCCCCAAATAACAAACACACTACTGCGAATGGAGTCAAAGCAAAACGCTGATATTGCTAGATTTAACTTAGAAAAAACACTATTAGAAGAAAGAATAGTACCTTTAGAGGTTGATTATAAGTTACGCCAAGAAAAACAAGATAACTATAAAAATGACATAGGTCGTTTCAAGTGGGCTATACTAACTGCATTAGTTATAGGTGCAGTCATGGGATTTTTTGACCACATAATACTTATTATTAAAAACATATTAAAATAATTATATGGAAACACCAACATTTGGAGCAATCATAAAAGAGCAAGACCCACGAGATTACCCTTTAACTAAACTTGGTGCTGACATTCCTTTTTCTGTTATCCCCAAAGAATACAAACCAGACTATTCAAAAGTGCCTGTGGTTAATCAACGAAAACAACCTGCTTGTGGCTCTCATGCAGGTTCTACTTTAGAGGGAGTGTTGTCATTAAATAAACAAGAAAGCACTATATCAAACTCACCTCGTTTTTTGTGGAAAGAAATAAAAGACATTGACGGAAACCCTATTGAAGCAGGAACAGACATAAACTCTATTTTCAAAGTCTTGAAAGATAAAGGAGTGTGCGACGATAGCCTTGCACCTAATAATACAAATCTTAGTTTAGAAGATTATTGTCATCTAAAAACTACAACTGAAATGTATGAGAGTGCTACAGGTAGAAAAATACAGTCATACGCTATAACTTACTCACCTACTTTTGAACAAATCAAAGAAAGTATTTATAAGACTGGTGCTGTTCTTATTTTGTATCGTTGTGGAAAAAATATGTATATACCTTCTTGGAAAGCAAAAGACATACTTCCACTTTCACCTGACAAATATCCTATGGACTCAGGTCATTTTGTAGTAGGAATTGGTTACGATAAAGACTATATATTTTTCCGTAACTCTTGGGGAAATGACTGGGGATTAAATGGAGATGGTTACTTTGGAGAAGATTATGTAAAATATATAAATGCTATCGGTACAGCAGTTGATAAAGATAAGATTGATTGGTCTCACACTTTCACCCATATAATGACATACGGAGAAAAAAGTAACGAAGTAGTATACTTACAACGCTACTTAAAGGCTCTAGGACTATTTAATCAAGAACCAACAGCATATTATGGAGACATTACAGCAAAAGCAGTTTATGACTTTCAAGTAGGAAATAAGGTAGCACCATTAGATGAATTAGATGCTCTCAAAGGTAAAAGAGTTGGTCTTAAAACCATAGCTAGACTTAATCAATTTAAGTAAAACTTGCGGTTATCTTTCCGCTTAAAAAAGAAGTACATTAAACTGTAAATTATGAGACCTATGTTTGAACAACAAATGTTATTATTCTGGTATATACCATCATGTAAACGCTGGGTATACTGGAACAACTATCACACTTCAGTTTCTCTTGCATTGAGAGGAGGTGAGTAATATAAAACAATTATCCAAATGGGTAAAAGGTAAGAAACATAAACTTAAATTCAACCCGAAAGGAGAGTGATTTACAATCATGACGTGCTAATAACTCGTCTGTAGCGAACAATAAATTTGCAGTAAAGTGCCGACATAAGTATCGCTACCTTAAACGGCCAGTCTTCCACCTAAGACGTGGAGGACTCTTTTTACCAACAAACCCGAAAGGGACTGGAACCTTATCAATAACAAAATAATATGAAATCAATATTTTCAAGTAAAACATTTTGGATAGCGATGCTTCAGGCAGTCATTGGTGCATTAGTTATATTTTCATCAACATACCCAGACGTAGGTGCAATCATAATTGCAAAATCCCTATTAGACATATTTCTACGTTTTGTCACAAGCGAACCTATTAAACTTAGTTAAACAAATGACTGGATATTTTCCAGTCTCTCCTTCTGTAACAAGAATAATCATATATAAAGGACTTGATATACAGGGGGAGAGTTTGGAAGATAACGGCAAAAATGTTATAATTATTCGTACCGCTTAACTGATATACCACCACGATAGAAAGACCGACTAGCACCTTGTGTGAGGAAATAATATAAATATAATCACAACTCTCATAGGTATAAGTCTTATGTCAGCCATAGGACTAGCTACCCCTAATACCCCCGTAGAAGCCCCTGTAACGTCACAGGAAGCCCTACAAGCGACTTTAACTAGTCAACCCGACCTTTCTACCAAAGAAGGGATTATTGTGTATATAAAAAGTAAAGACTGGAAAGGTCAAGAAGAACATGCTCTTGCCATAGCCGTCTGTGAAAGTAACCTGTCTGCAAAGGCTTTTAATGGTAAAGGGAAAGATTTTAGTATTGGCATCTATCAAATAAATTTACATGGAAATCTAGCTCTTACAAGACCTTCAAGGGAATGGTTAGAAAATCCAAGAAACAACATAGACTACGCACACGGAATGTTCTTAAAGGAAGGCTTCAAACCTTGGTCTTGTTCAAAGAAAATTTAGCTTTCTTCCTCATCTTATTCTTTTTCTTTGCCTTCTTACTATGTAAAGCATTTTCACAAGCCATTCTGTGACAAGTATACTTCCATACAGTCTCTACCTCTTTAGGAAATATAGACTTACAGATAATGCACTTTTTCATTTATTACTTGTTAATGTTATCTCTGGGGAAATCTTTTCTTCCTCTGGGTCTACTACTCCATGCCCTATATCCTTAGTAAACTCTTTTTCTGTTATGATGTTTCCTTGTGTGTCTTTCATGTTATTGGTTTTATTTCTACCTCTATCCATTTTTCTTCTTTTTGTAATAGGTATTCCTTCTTAAACTTTTTAGCTACTATCCACGTCGGTTCTATTACTTTCTTTTTACCTATAAGTGCAAGTGCTTTTATCGGTTTTATCTTAGTCATGTTTTATATTTTACTATCTACAGTTTGTTCTACAATGGTGGGGTGGGGATAACTTTTCTTTAACGCTCTAGCAACCTTTGCCTTCATAGATTTATTCTTCTGCATCTCTCTATACCCTTCTTCTCCTAGTCTTTCTTTCATCTTCTGGTGGGAAAGTTTACCCATGTCTGATGCTGTTAGTTTTTTCATAGATTATTTACGATTTCATTTAATTTCTTTTGTTCGTCAGGAGAAAACATAAAGTCTAGCTTCTCGTTAATAGGTGTAGGTTTCCAATCAAACTCATGTCCTGTTATGTGCAACACGTCGTCTTCGTAAAACACGATAAACCTTTCACCATACTCATTGTCAAAATGGTCTACTAGTTCATATTTACCTTCCATAATTTCCTTCTTTAGTTTCTGTGCATTATCTCTTGCTCTTGGAAGGATTGTTTCTAAATTGATTATGTCTTTCATAATTGTTTCTCTAATGCTAGTAATTTAACTTGATACTCTGTTATCTTCTTTTCGTAGTCTTCTGTAGACATTTTTGTAATCAATCCTTTTAACTTATAAAGGGTTTTTACACGTTCCTCACCTAGTTTTACTCCGTACTCGTAAAGATTTCCTCCAAGGTTTATATTGCAATGGTAGCAACAGCCATGAACATTATCCTCATGGAAATATAAAGCTAAACCTCCTACTGACTTTGGAATAAAATGTCCTGCATGATAGCCTGAGCCTTCTGATTTCCTGTTGCAAATAAAGCAAATACCTCCGTCTCGCTTTCGTATGTAAGCTCCAAACGCAATCCATAGCTTCTTCTTTAACTTTGAGATAGATGACTTGCCTGACTTACTTAACTTTACACGCTTCATAGGCTTGGTAGCTTTCTTCTTGAACCCGCTACGCTTCATTTGTGATGTACCACGTTTAAGAGCAGTGCGTTTCATGTTAATTTTTAATAGTTACCATGTGCTACGTTCTCTGCGTTTCGAAGGAGTGTTTTTAGAGCAGAGATACGTCTTGATAAGTCCTTCATTCTAAGGTCTGTCCTTATGTAGTCTAATCCCATAGGAATGGAGTAAAAAGCTCTCTCGGTAGCAGAGTCAGACTTGTGTTCTGGTCGGTGAGCGTTGAAATACATTGTCTTCTGTATCTCTAGTTCGATGAACTTGTCAGAAAGGTCTGACTGTTCTACATAGAACGAGTGAAGGTCATTTGCTAAATCTTTTGGTTCCATATTTAGAAAGGAAAGTCCTCAACAGTAATTTCGGTATTCTTCTGGTTGTGGTTGTTTCTTAGTTGCTCTAGCTTTGATGCGTCTTCATTCGACAGTGAAGAAGGCTTTGTCATAGGAGCTTTGTATGTGTTCACTTGAAAGTATAGAGAGCCTTTTTGTGACTGCTTTAAGTCAACAGTAAGATACCCTTTATCACTTACATACTGCATATTGTTTTTTAAGAAACTTACAAACTTCTCTACTTCTATTGAGATAGAACCTTTAATATAATCAGGTGCTCCATCTCGTTTCTTATTAAAGAATAATCCGTCGGCAAATACTGGTGTTGGTTTTTCCATGTTATATGTTGAAGTTATCTGACTTAGTAATAGGCTTGGTTGGCATTATATTGCTCGTAGACGCTTGTTTAGGTGTAGATGCGATATTTGCATCATCGTCTTCTGCTTCAAGTGCTAAAAGCGATTGTAGAGCGTAGCGTCGCATATAAGTAATAGCACTACCCATCTTTTGAACGTCTGTTGATTCTGGGATAAGGCAAGTTTCTATAATATTTTCTGGTGAGTCTTGATTATTCTCATTGTGGGCAATAGTAGTCTTTAAGGCTGGTTTACCTTCTAAAGTAGTTAATGCTTGCAACAAAACAAGTCCATGCTTATTTAATACAGGTTTTACTACTGCCAAGAGTCCATTGATGTCAAAATACTTTGACTTGAAGAAAGGGTTGGTTTCTTCTTTCTTAATAGCTCCTATCTCTTTTTGAACTTCTAATAGTTTTTCGTATATTGTCATATTAAAGTGCACCTATTACGAATAATCCAAACGCTACCATTGCTATTATTGACACTACCTTCTCATAAGTTGTTCTATCGGCTGGTGCTTTGTAATGGATAAAAATTGCGTGTCCCCATGAGTAAAACATTGCTAATCCTATTATTGAGTCCATAAATTTAATGTTATTTAATAATTAACCTCTTTGAGTAAAATAATCGTTTTCTATCCTGTCTGCTCTCTGTTGTAATGCTGAAGCATAAAGTGTGTCTGTTATGCTTTCCTCCTTGTGGAAGTAAATTATCTTCTTCGGTGTGGTGTCTACTTCCAAAACTTCTCCGCTATCAAATATGTAGGATTCAATGTCATCGCTATATTCTATGGTGTTCATGTTAGTAAAATGAAGTGTTACTCTCGCTGTCATCTGCTTTTTCTTCTGCTTCTTGTGCATCTCGCTTATCTTCATCGTCTGCATCTGCTCTAATGCTATCCAGTAAATCTTCCTTAGCTTCGTAGTTCATCATATCTTTTAACTCTCGTACTGCATCTTCTATTACTTTGAACTGTTCCATGATTGTTTCTTGTGGTTTCATGTTATTTTATTATTTCTGTTATTTCTACTTTTACAATACTATCCTCGGGATTACTTTTTAGATACTTCATAATCTCGGGATTGTCTGTGTACTCCAAAAAGTGTTTTGATACTCTCCAAATTCCTGCCATTGGTCTTAGAACTTTATCAGAATCTTTTACACAATAGAATTTATTTTCCATTTTATATACAACTATTAAGTAACGGGCTGATAAATAGGAAGTGCATAATGATTCCTGTAACTATAACTCCTAGAAAGAACCATGATGCGTTTACTAACCTTTGATGATTGCGTTCAGTATTTTTTAAGTCTTTTACAAAACTATCTCCCCAGTCCATCTCGTCTAACATATCTTTGGTAAATGTTTTTTTCATAATGATGTTTGTTATTTGTTAATACGACCCTTACATTTACAAATATATACTATCCGACGCTGGGTGTCAACATGAGTTATCCACAGCCTTCTTCCCCTTACAATCTATCCAAAACTTCGCCTATCGACTTAATACCTTTCGTGCCCGATTCCACAACCTTCTTGGTTTCTTCTACGGGTCTCCCTTCTAAGCGAGCGATAATATTATTTTTAATAGATTCGATATAGCCTTTATATTCTCCACATCGTCCATTGATATAACCCCAGTCTTCGCTGTTTGGTTTATATCCTTCATTCCAACCCATAGCCCGAACATAGTCTGGTTCTACTAGAGAAATGTAGTTACCTTTGACTGTATGTTCTTTTAATACTGCTACTCCATCTGTTAGTTGTGCTGATATTACCTTTTGAAGTTCTGTCTCATCTATTCTTATTGACGTGTCATATCCAAGGTGGACTTTGAAATATTTCATATAAATATTTTTTTATTAGCTTTTAATTTTTCGTCTTTCTTTGCCATTAGAGTTGCTTCTAGCTTTGACCATTTTTCCTCAAGTTCAAAAGGAGAAGTTATTTTGGGGTAATAATTCTGGTTATTAGTTTTAGGAAGTATCGCAATAACATCTAGCAACTTCTCTACCCCTTTTAAGGCTAGTAGATTCTTAACAGACTTCCTTTGAGTTTTATTGACGTACCACTTCTTGTAAGCTGTTGGGTTTACTTCTTTGAAAGCATCTATGACTTTAATAAGTTCATTAGATTCTTCTACACTTGGTGACGGCTTGCCGTCGCTATTAGAATTAGAATTAAGATTAGAATTAAGATTAGAATTAAGATTAAGATATATGATACCTCCCGATAGGGTATCCATAGGGTATACCTCCTCTATCTTTTTCTTAATATTATCGGGTATCTTAGCCATTTCTATCTCAATACCCTTTTTTACTGTCGTACTAGTCGTCGATTGGTGCTTTTGGAAGTTCTTTATACAAACCCACCCATCCAAATAGAAAACCTTACCGAAAAGTCTCTTTATCATCTTCTTTAACATGTCTATTTCTATACCTGTTTCAAACGCCATAGATTTCAAAGGAAGTTCATATATCCCTGAAATATTTGTATGCTCGTTTGTTAGAAAGTACAAAAATAAATACCTATCCAAAGGATTGAGTTCTGAAACGAAGTTATCGCTCCAAAATCTCGTATTCACCATTCTGGTCTTAGCCATTTAATTTATAAGGTTACTAATAAAGTACCTGTTAACACAAAAGAGGTCGTGCCACACCTCATTACTTGAGTGACACCACCTCTTTTATGTGTAATGAGGTGAATAAAGTATACCATAATTAAAAGCTGTGCAAGTCCTTTACATCTAATAACTATTGTGCTATGTTACAAGTCCAAGAGCTTATCAATGAAATGTCTGCTCTTAGAATATTCGCAATTTAAGCACCGCACTTGTAAAAGGGTGTGGTGTTTTGTGTTATTTGACAGCATTCTGTAATTGTTGTGTAAATAAAGATATGCACATATTTACTTGACTATACTAACGGTTAGTATATTATATAGATATAGAGATTAACAACATAAGACACTCTATAAATAAAACAAATGAAAACAACTGAACAAAAGATAGTAGAATACATAAAGGCAGGATACTTTGACAAAAAGCCAAGACTTACAACCAAGGAAGTAGTTGAGTATGCAAATAACAACGGAGCAACATGGGTGTTAAATAAGAAGGAATGTGAGAAGCACATTAAGTACGCAGGAATGAGATATAATACAGGGGGAGGAACACGAACATATAAAGGATATACAGTATCTGAAAAAGGAAACTTTCGAGACTTTTTTGACAGCACTGAAACTTATCGAACCATCGGAGACCTTCTAAATCATCTTCCAAATTATAGAGAGCTTTCTAATCTTGAATAAAATGACACCAGAACAAATCATTAAGGACTATATGTCTAAGCTAGGAAAGAAATCATCAAAAAAACTTACCAAGGAACAGAGAGTAGAACGTGCAAAGAAAGCTATCAAGGCTAGGTGGGATAAGAAGAAGCTACTCTCTTGATTGGGAGTAATTTTTGTTTTATACTTATTAAAGTTATTTTATTTTAACCCTTCTCTCTGAAATGGGAGGAGTATTACATCTCCTTTATCTCTACGATTCGACCCGTAGCTTGGATAGAGGGGTTAGGATAAAAACCTTTGTTATCAGTAGACTGTCTTTTCCGATAAATAAATTGTTCATATAATTTAGATGCCGTTAAGATGGTCTCTTGCTCGCAAAGTTATCCACACTAACTTATATACACGCACTATACGTTTGATATAATTTACGCATGGCAACATTAAACCCACCAACATCATGGCTTCCATTACCAGTACAGGCAGAGATATGTCCTTCATGCACTAAGAAGTTTATTCCAACACCTAAGTCAAAGGATAAATGTATCTTCTGCATGACAGTAGACTTGCGTAGGTTGTAATAGACAT
>Ga0209190_1002111_pt1 | contig 13609 bp, 17 predicted proteins | sample M_140205_XF_Meta_FD_187315 | JGI IMG/M metagenome (GOLD analysis project Ga0209190, IMG submission 187315) | Freshwater microbial communities from Lake Montjoie, Canada to study carbon cycling - M_140205_XF_MetaG (SPAdes) (version 2) | ecosystem: Environmental > Aquatic > Freshwater > Lake... | reverse complement strand
CAACAGCACAATTTCAGCCAATGACACAATGATTGTGAATATTGGAAGCAATACCACTGGTAGCGCTCTTGGTGCTTACACCACTTATGTTTCATATTTGGCTGCTGGTTCTGCTTTGATCACTTTGCGTAACTTGACTGCGGCAACTTCATACTCTGAAGCTGTGGTCATCAACTATGCAATTATTCATGGCGCTTCATAAAGAAGCCATTGAAAAGCGCTTAGAAGAACTCCAAGCGCAAGCTAGGCAACAAGAGACAGTCCTGATTCAACTCTCTGGGATGATTCAGGATTGTCACTATTGGCTAAGTGAAATCCAAAAGGAGAAGGCAAATGCCCCTGATAGCGTCAATGACCCCGAAGGCACTTAGAGCCAATATCAAAAAGGAGATAGAAGCTGGCAAACCGCCCAAACAAGCGGTGGCTATTGCTTATTCTGTAAAGCGTGAAGCTCAAAAGGATGCGGGTAAAAAGCCCACTCCTAAGAAGTCCAAGAAGTAATGACCCAAACAACCGAAAAACGCCCCGTTGGTCGTCCATCCCTCTACGATCCAAAGTATTGCGAGGAAGTGATTGCCTTGGGCAAAATCGGTAAGAGCGTAGAACAAATTGCTTCTAGGTTAGGGTTTTCCCTACGCACAATGTATGAATGGCGTGATGTGCATCCTGAGTTTTTGCACGCCTTGGAGGAAGCCAAGCAACATGAGCTAGCTTGGTGGGAAGATCAAGCCGATGCTTACATGGTGGAGACCAAGGATGGCCCAAGGTTAAATGCGACTCTGTGGTCACGTTCAATGGCTGCACGATTCCCCAAGAAGTACCGTGAGAGCGTCAAGCAAGAGATCACAGGCGCTGATGGCTCACCGTTGTTATCAGGCATCCAAGTTAGCTTTGTGAAGCCCGAATGAGCAATTTAGCCAATGCGATTGCAAAGGCAGAGTTTCCCGTTAAGTTGGAAGGTCTGTTCCAAAAGAGCCGATACAAGGTTCTTTATGGTGGACGAGGCGGGGCTAAGAGTTGGGGAATAGCCAGGGCATTACTGATCAAAGGCGCAAAAGACCCCATCCGCATACTATGCGCCCGTGAGTTCCAGACCAGTATCAAAGACTCAGTTCACAAATTACTGTGTGACCAGATCGAAAGCCTTGGCTTACTGAGTTTTTACGAAATTACTCAAAACAGCATCAGAGGACAAAACGGCACAGAGTTTAGCTTTGTTGGCCTGAAGAACAATGTCTCAAACATCAAGTCCTATGAGGGTGTTGATATTTGTTGGGTAGAAGAAGCGCAGACAACCAGCCGCCTATCGTGGAACATCCTGATTCCAACCATCCGTAAGGAAGGCTCAGAGATATGGATCAGCTTCAACCCTGAGTTAGAGACAGATGAGACTTATCAAAGATTTGTGGCAATCCCCCCCGCTGACTGCATCACCATGAAGGTGAACTGGTACGACAACCCTTGGTTTCCCGAAACCCTTAAACTTGAAAAAGACTCCCTCAAACTAAGGGATGAGGAAGCCTATAACCAAGTGTGGGAAGGTTTGTGCCGTCAGACGGTGGATGGGGCTATCTTTGCCAAAGAGATGCAACAAGCCGAAAAAGAGGGACGCATTACCCGTGTTCCTTATGACGCTACAAAGCCCGTACACGCGGTTTTTGACCTTGGGTGGTCAGATAGCACAGCCATTTGGTTTTTGCAGTTCATAGGCATGGAAACACGCCTTATTCGCTACATTGAAGACAGTCAAAAGACGATCAGCTACTACATGGCAACGATGCAGACTTTTGGTTATGTCTATGACACCATTTGGCTTCCGCACGATGCGGAGAATAAGACGTTGGCAGCAGCTGGTCGGTCAATCGATGACATTGTGAGGGCGGCAGGGTACAAGACTCAAATATTGCCCAAAGTGCCGATTGTGGATTCAATCAATGCGGCTAGGACAATATTTCCAAGCTGTTGGTTTGATCGGGAACACGCAGCGGACGGTCTTTCTTGTCTCAGACATTACCGCTATGAGGTCGATCCAGACACGGGGCAGTTCAGCCGAAGCCCATTACACGATCATTATTCACACGGTGCAGATGCTTTCAGATACATTGCACTTATGATTAAAGAGCCAACCAAGCGTAAAAAGTCAGCACAAATTGCCAATGTTGGCAGTTGGATGAGCTAGTGAGATAATAATCTCAAGATGAATATAAAGGTCTAACTATGGCTTACCAAGACGAAGACGGCAATAACTCAAAGATTAACGAAGCGATTAAGTTCTGGCGCTTGGTCAATGATTCCGACTCTACAAACAGAGCCGAAGCCTTGAATGACATTAAATTTGCCGCTGGCGATCAATGGCCTGTGGAGATTCAAAACTCAAGAAACCTTGAATCCCGCCCTTGTTTGACTATTAACAAGATTGATGCGTACATTCGCCAGGTCACAAATCAACAAAGGATGCAACGCCCCCGCATCAAAGTTCACCCTGTGAATAACTTGGCTGATTACAAGATTGCCCAAGTGATTGAAGGGATTACCCGTCACATTGAAGTGAACTCCAATGCTGATACGGCTTATGACACCGCCTTTGACTACGCAGTCCGCATGGGATGGGGTTACTGGCGAGTAAACACCCGTTACACACGGGAAGATTCCTTTGATCAGGAAATCTTTATTGACACGATTGACAATCCTTTTACGGTTTACTTTGACCCTAATTCAGTCTTACCGGATGGATCAGACGCAGAGCGATGCCTGATCACTACGGTTTTGGACAAGAAGATTTTTAGGGATATGTACCCTGGTGCTAACGATGGGGCTAACTTTCAGCAGCGTTCCACAGGGGACGACACATCCGCATGGGTAACAAAAGAGGATATTCGCATTGCCGAATACTTCTACATTGAGCGTGAGAGAGCCAAACTTTACTTGTTGAGCGATGGCACTTCAAGTTTTGCCGATTCTGCCAACTTCTTTGCCCGTGTTGAGGCTTCAGGCATGACCGTGATCGATGAACGAGATAGCTTCCGCAAGGCGGTCAAGTGGTTTAAATGCACCGCTATGGAAGTTTTAGAAGAAAAGACGATGGCGGGTAAATATATTCCCGTAGTCCCTTGCTATGGCGCACAAGTCATCGTGGACGATAAACGCAAGAAATACGGTTTGGTAAGGTTTGCCAAAGACCCACAACGGATGTACAACTTCTGGCGTACATCCATGACGGAAAGCGTAGCACTTGCACCCAAAGCAAAGTGGCTGCTTGCCGAAGGTCAGGATGAGGGTCACGAGAACGAATGGGCAATGGCTAACATCAAGTCAACGCCTGTTCTGAGATACAAGCAAAAAGACATTGAGGGACAACCCGCCCCCACTCCTACACGTTTACAACCAGAGCCGCCTCCTACAGGCATTATGGAAGCCGCTGGCGCTATTTCCGCAGACTTGCAGATGGTCCTTGGAATCATGGACCCTAACCAATTGCCAAGCGGGAATATCTCAGGCAAGGCTTTGATGGGCCAACAGAATCAAGTTGATCTGTCAAATTACCACTTCTATGACAACATGACCCGTTCCATCAGGCACACGGGCAAAATCATCTTAGATTTGATTCCTTACATCTATGACACTCAAAGAGTGATGCGGATAATTGGCTCAGATGGTCAACCAGATATGACCACAATCAACGAAAAGAACGAGGTTGGTGAGGTTTTGAACGATGTGACCGTGGGTGAATACGATGTGGTGATGGATACAGGCCCAGGCTTCCAATCCAAACGTCAACAAGCTGTTGAAAGCATGATGCCGCTACTTACGGGCAATGCGGAATTGTTCAATATTGCGGGTGATTTGGTGTTCAGGAACATGGACTTCCCTGGTGCAGATGTGATTGCAGACCGCCTTGCCGCTATGAATCCGTTGGCTAACATTGACGAGAAATCCAATATTCCTCCTGAAGTGCAGATGAAATTGGCTCAGTCTCAGCAGACCATTGAGCAGCTCCAGCAACAACTTCAGGCCGCTGGCCTTGAGATCAACAATCGGGCGCAAGTGGCTCAGATTAAAGAGGAAGGCGCAACCAAGCGCAAACTCATGGAAGTCACTGCCAAGGCGCACAACACTGAGACTATGGCAGAAGTCAAGGTCAACGATCAGAATACTCGGTCAATTACAAGTCAGAACAAGACTGAAATTGATGCTTTGGTCAAAATCTTGTTGGCAAGAATGTCGCCTGATCAGTTGATGAGTGAGATTGATCGCTTAAATGCTGAACAACAACAATATGCCCAATTTGCCGCCCAAGACATTAGTCAAGGCGCTAATCCACTTATTCAAAATGCTGGGCAAATGGCACAATAATTGACAGATAATGAATTAGGGTAAATAATTACCCAAACCTTACCAGTGAGGCTCATTGGGAAAATTCTTTGAGGAAACTCAATGTCAGAAGTTCAGGAAGCGCCACAAGTGCAACCAAAGGTCTCCACTATGGTGGTGACAAGTGAAAATTTAGCCGAATTTAACGCTAAGAGAATGGGTTTAGCTGATTCAAGGCCTAGCGAGGCTGCACCTAGTGCAGAGCCGCAACAGGTTGATAATGGGCAGAGTGAACCAGTTGAAGCGTCAGAGGAAGCGACAACGACAGAGGATCGAAAACGAAATCCTAAGTTGGAGATACGGTTTGAGAAGATAACCAAGCAACGTGAAGAAGCTAGGCAAGAAGCCCAGCGGGAACGTGAAGCAAGGGAATCTTTAGAAGCCAAGGTCAGGGAACTAGAAGGCAGAAATCAGCCCCAAAAAGCTGAAGCGTCTGAAGAACCCAGACCAGAGCAGTTTACCGATATGTATGAATATGCGAAAGCATTGACAGATTATCGGGTTGATCAGCGATTAGGTGAGGAAAAGCAAAAGGAAGTTCAGGCAAAGGCAGAGGCTCAACGGCAAGAAGTGATCAACACTTGGGCCAAGCGAGTTGAATCTGCTAAATCTGAGATGCCAGATTTTGAGAATATGGTTGGGTCTGCCGATGTTGTCGTAAGCAACGAAGTGCGTGACGCAATCTTTGAATCAGATGTTGGCCCTCGAATCCTGTACCACTTAGCTGAGAATCCCGAGATAGCTGAGAAACTGCAAGGCATGACAGTCACATCCGCATTGAGAACTATTGGGAAATTGGAGGCACAGTTTGAAAAAGCCGAGCCTCAGACAAAGACTGTTGTTGGGAAAAGTAAAGCGCCAGCACCGATCAACCCGATCAGGTCAGCGGCTAATGGGCGTGATGTGAATCTAACTTCCGATGGGAATTTTCATGGTTCATATCAGGCTTGGAAAGCAGCTAGACTTGCAGGGCGAATCCGCTGACATAAACCCATTCTTTTAAGGAAATAAAATGAGCAATAATCTGCTTACAATCTCCATGATCACCAACGAAGCGTTGATGGTCTTGGAAAACGAGTTGACTTTCTCAAGTGAAGTCGACCGCAACTATGATGATCAATTCGCTGTTTCAGGCGCAAAGATCGGTAACACATTGAACGTCCGTAGACCAGGCCGTTTCATTGGTACATCTGGCCCAGCGCTGAATGTGGAAGACTTTAACGAGACTTCAGTTCCCGTTACTCTGTCAACACAGTTTCACGTTGATACGCAGTTCACAACACAAGACTTGGCTTTGTCCTTGGATATGTTCTCTGACCGTGTGTTAAAGCCCGCTGTTGCCGCTGTAGCCAATAAGATCGACTTTGACGGTCTGACAATGGCTAAAAACAACACAGCCAACATCGTTGGTACTGCTGGTAGCCCTCCTACATCCTTGCTCACCTACTTGACCGCTGGTGCGTATTTGGACGCTGAAGGCGCACCCCGTGATGGTCGTAGGTCTTGCATTGTTGAGCCTTTCACAGGCGCAACCATTGTGGACAGCTTGAAAGGTTTGTTTGTTCCTTCCGATATTATCGGCAAGCAATACCAAAAAGGCATGATGGGCCGTGACTCTGCTGGTATGAACTGGAAGATGGATCAGAACGTGGTGAACCAAACATTTGGTTCATACTCTACTGCTACATTGGCCTGTGCTACCACTACCGCTACTGGCTTTTTGGCAACTGGTTGGGCTTCAACGTCCACTATTGCATTGACTGCTACAACCGCTACCGCTGGTTTGAAGCAAGGCGATGTGATCCAGATCGCTGGCATCTATGCAGCTAACCCCCAAAACCGTAGCGCATACGGCTCTGGCAAACTGCGTAACTTTGTTGTGACCGCTGATGTGACTGTTGCCACTTCTGGTACTACTTCCGTTGTTGTCAGCCCCGCTGTCATCACTGGTGGTCAGTTCCAAAACGTAGTTGTGACTTCTACAAGCGCAACCGCTGTTGTGACTCCATTCAACAACACAGGTACTGTGTCTCCCCAAAACATCGTGATGCACAAAAATGCTTTCACTTTGGCTACGGCTGACTTGGAATTGCCTGATGGTGTTGTGTTCGCTGGTCGTGCTTCCGACAAGGAGCTGGGCCTGTCCATGCGTGTGGTTCGTCAATATACAATTAACAATGATTCGATCCCAACACGTGTCGATGTCTTGTATGGCTGGGCCCCTCTATACCCCGAACTCGCTTGCCGAGTTGCGGCTTAATTAACTAAGAAAGGAAACGCATCATGGCTAATCCAGGCGCAGCAACCACAGTTAGTAACCATCCTAGCAATTTAGCAACCAACCAAGCAATTCGTTTGATCGGCTCTGCTCAGACAGTTAACCTTAACGCTGTAGGCGACACAACCGCACCAATCTTGGTGTCTGGTCGTGTTAGCGTGGCTTATGTTTTGGTAACTAATGCAAGCGTTAGCTTGACCACTGCACAAGTGGCTGTTTACACAGCCCCTGCCGCTGGTGGTACAGCAGTCTTGTCAGCAACAGCCTTAACTGGTGCTACAACTGCCGCTAAAGTAGTAAACACAGCCGCATCTTCAACAGATGCGATCACAGGCGCAAATCTGTATATTCGTAACACTACTGCACAAGGCGCAGCCGCCACAGCAGATGTGTTCATCTACGGTTATGACCTGACTTTCTTGCCTTAATCTGGCATGAAATAATTGAAAAGGCTGCCCTCAAAAGGGGTGGCTTTTTCTTTTTATAAGCCTATAATTTGTTAAACCTATTGAGGAATAAAAATGTCAACTGTGAACGCATTTTCACCCAAAGGGCAAACGTATCTTGTAACTACGTCTGATGTTCAAGTCAAGACACAAGATAACGTCAATGCTGTTTCTTACCGTATTCGCAATTTATCCACTAGCACTGCTTATTTTGGATGGAAGCCAGCCGATCCAACTGGTGCGGCTGTGGCTATTGGAACGGTTACAACTCCAACAGCGGGAAGTCCATCACAAAACGTGATTGGAATGTTTGCTGAATCTGTTGAAGTTTTTACTTTGCCTCCAAATGTTTGGTTTAAATCTGCAACTGCTAATGCTTTTGAAGTTATAGCGGGTGAAGGTATCTAAATGATTCGCGGTCTTGGAATACGGATGTATCGCTTCAAGTGTACGCTTGGGGCGGGTCATGTATTTGGCTATCTTTTGCAAGAAGATGGATTTAGTTTATTGCAAGAAAATGGCGACCAAATTGTTTTGGAGTAATAAATGAATGTAAATATTTCGGCATTTGGTGGCGTTGGATGGCAATTCTTTGACAACAATGGAATCCCTCTTGCGGGTGGGAAAATCTACACCTATCAAGCAACAACCACAACGCCACAAGCGACTTATACAACAAGCGCAGGAAATATAGCCCATACAAACCCAATCATTTTGGACTCATCAGGGCGTGTGCCTGGTGGTGAGATATGGCTTTTAATGGGATATTCTTATAAGTTTGTTCTTAAAACTTCTGCTGATGTTTTGATTGCAACTTACGACAATATTTTTGGCTCTGGTGGAAGAACTGCTTATGTGGATAATTTCACAGGCACAGGCAGCCAAGTTAATTTCACGTTAACAGCCGCACCCACAGATGAGAACAATACGCAAGTCTATGTCAATGGCGTTTATCAACAAAAGAACACCTTTTCTTTAAGTGGCACAACGCTGACATTCTCGACTGCACCGCCTTACACATCAACGATTGAAGTGACTTATTTCTAAGGATTCATCATGGCAGATAAAACGATTAGTGCCCTAACAAGTGCAACAACTCCTCTAGCGGGAACTGAAGTATTACCTATTGTTCAATCTAGCACCACTGTAAAAGTTGCAGTTAATGATTTAACGGTTCAAAACATTCGAGCAAATGCAACAACTGGTATTTTGCAAGTTACTGGCCCTGCCGCTGCATCCACTCGCATTGCTACTGTGCCAGATGCAAACTTTACGGTAGCACGCACCGATGCGGCTCAATCATTTACTGGCAATCAAACATTAGGCACAGGCAATTTAGTTGTTGGAACATCTGGCAAAGGCATCGACTTTAGCGCAGTAGTTCACTCGGGTTCTACAAGTAAATTACTTGCAGATTACGAAGAAGGTACTTGGACACCTGTTTTGCAATTTGGTGGAACAAGTACAGGTATAACTTATGTTGCAACTTATCAAAATGGACTTTATACAAAAGTTGGCAATATTGTTACGGTGACTGGTGTTCTCTATTTATCAAGTAAAGGTTCTGACGTTGGTACTGCGACTATTTCTGGTATTCCATTTAATTCAATAAATACAAATGGAGTGCAAGCCACTGCTGGTTTAAGAATTGACACTATATCTTTTACCGCTTATCCAGCATTAGTTATTGGTAAAAATGTTACTTATTTTGGTTTGTCACAAACAACAGCAGCGGGTGTAACAGCACTAATGACAAACACAAACTTTGCAAATAATAGTTATATTCAATTTGCTATATCTTACAGGGCGGCTTAACATGAGCCTTACAAAAGTTTCCTATTCAATGATAAACGGCGCACCGTTTAACGCCCGTGATTATGGTGTTAAAGGTGATGGTTCTAGCGAAGGTGCAGCTATTCAAGCCGCTTTGACTGCTGCTGTTGGAAGCACTATCTATTTCCCGCCAGGCACTTATAACCAAGGAACTACATCACTTATCTATGGCGGTGTCACGGTTGTTGGCGCTGATAGGAGTACGACTAGTTTTACTTATTCTGGTACAGGAGTGGCTTTTGATGGGTGGACAAACGCAGGGGGTAATCTGCAAGGATTGTCCATTACTTGTACCAATAGCGCAGCAACAGCAATCAAAATTGGTAACAAGACACAACACGTTTTTTTGAATGACGTTGCGGTTTATGGTATAGGCACAGGCGCTTCTGGTACTGGTCTATTGCTTGACGCATCTACTGCTGATTTAAGCGATGTATTTAGCGGCAATCTATACAGCCAGCTATTTTATTCCTACGGATTCAAATATGGAATCTATGTTACTGGGCCAGCTCCGTTGACAACATTGATGAATCGTGTATGGACTACGTTTTCATTCAATCAGACCTATCTCATTGGGCCAAATAAAGATGCGGGAAGTATTGGTCTTTACATGGATAAAGCCGCATCAGGAACGGGTAGCGTGTTTTTTGGTGGGACTGTAGAAAGTTTTGATGTTGGGCTAACAACAACAAATAAAGCCTACGGTATTGAGTTTATTGCTGACATTGAAGGCAACAACACAAGTTACTCTGTTGATCCATATTTCATCGGACAGATAAAATTGTCCCCAGGAACAATTCAATATGATCTGCAAGGGTCTCTTGTTCCTGAATACCGCAGACTTGCGACTGCTGGAAACCTAACAACTGAAACCTATTACAGCCAGCATCATGTAATAGGAACAGGGTATCCTGGGCCTGGCACAGTTAAATGGGATGTTGCAATCGGCAATAGTCTGATCGATGGCGGTAGCCCATCAAATCTACTTGGTGTCGCAAGTAACGGAAGTTTTGGCTCTCCTGAAGCCACTTATGCGCTAATTTTGGGACACAAGGTTTCATACGCAACTTCAGTCCCCACTGGTGGCACTTGGTCGCAGGGTGATAGAGTTTGGAAATCTAATGCTGCTGTTGGTTCACCTATCGGGTGGATTTGTACGGTATCAGGAACACCTGGCACTTGGGTGGCAATGGCTAATCTTTAAAGGAACAATCATGGCAATTAAAAAAACAACCATTACGCAACAAGGCTTTAATGCTGTTGACGCATACCATCGTGTCGAAGGCACACAAGTCAGCAAAGACACAATAACTTTTCAGGTCAGGTCTTACAAAGACAACTCAGGTTTGCCGCACTTTGCCGATGCGTCATTTAATTGCGCCTACAACATTTCAGGAAACAATCCGATTGCACAGGCTTACGTTCATTTAAAAACCCTGCCAGAGTTTGCTGACGCAATTGACTGCTAAACCGTACCAGTTCGGACAACTGGAAACCTTAATGTCACAATGTATATCGTGATTGGAAACAAGGAAATATCATGGCTTTAGAAAAAGTTATCTCTGTTGATTTGGTTGAAGTGCTTGAAAACGGTTGCCTTCAAGTTCGCACCAAAACCGCTATTTTAGAAAATGGCGAGCAAATCAGTAGCACATTCCATCGTCACGTTGTCGCCCCAGGCGATGACTGCTCTGCTGAAGACGCTAAAGTTCAAGCAATTGCATCTGCGGTGCATACGCCTGAAGTTATTGCCGCTTATCAAGCTGTTTAAAAAGCGCCATCAGCATAAGGATTTGCTATGACTCAGCCAATTGACATTATTACCAGAGCCATGAAAGACATTGGCGCTGTTGCGGCTGGTGAAGTGCCAACGGCTGATGAAGCGCAAGATGCGCTAGATATGCTCAATGACTTGGTTGCACAATGGTCAAATGAAAACATGATGGTTTTCTACCGTAGTGAGATCATTTTTCAAACCACTCAAAACCAAGTCCAATACACGATTGGCCCAAGTGGTCAAATGGGTGCAATCTTTACAGGCTCAATTTCTGGCACAACTTTGACAGTCCCTGCTAATGGAGTGACTGCTGGTGGCATCAATATTGGCATGACTTTAAGCGGCACAGGGATTACATCAGGAACACGCATTGTGGGCTTTGTAACGGGCGCTGGTGGCAATGTCAATGAAGGTGGTACATACACAGTCAGTCAGAGCCAAACAGCCTCTAGCACCACAATTACGGCTTATTACGAGCGTCCTTTAAACATTGAATCAGGCTTTGTTCGGGTGGCAACTCAGCAAGGCGGTACAAACATTGCGGGTGGTTATCTTGACTACCCCTTGTCAATTCTGAGCCTTGAAGAATATGAATCTATTGGCATCAAACAATTGAATGGCCCTTGGGCAAAGGCAATTTACTATCAACCTTCTGAATTATTGGGAACTATTTATGTTTATCCCAATCCCTCACAAGGTGAACTGCATTTGTTCACACAAACAATTTTCCGTCAATTTCAAACTTTGAATGATACGATTTCACTTCCTGAAGGCTATAACATGGCTTTGAGATGGTGCTTGGCAGAGCGTTTGCTTCCGATGTATGGCAAAACAAATGCGGTTCAAATTGGAATGATCAATGCGTTTGCAGCGCAAGGCAAAGCTACTATTAAGCGCACAAACATGAAGCCAGCACAGATTGCACGTTATCCAGAGGCTTTGATGGTTGGACGAGCAAAAGATGCTGGTTTTATTATGGACGGCGGTTTCCGTTAAAGGATAAAAAATGCCTGATTTTGGTTTTGTCGGCACTTCATACACCGCCCCATCAATTTATCAAGACGATCAGGAATGTATCAATTTCTTTGCTGAGATTGATCCTACCAAACAGCCTGGTAATCGGGGTGTGGTTGCGCTGTATCCAACGCCAGGCTTGGTGACAAAGGTCACTTTACCTATTGGCGCAGAAGTGCGTGGCATGAGGACGCTTTCTGGTGAGCAATATGTAATTGCCGTTTCTGGAAGTTGTGTTTATAAAATTGATACATCTTATACAGCAACACAAGTTGGATCGCTTGCAAGCATTTCTGGCCCTGTCTCCATTTCCGACAACATAACTACTTCTGATGGCTTAACTGCTTACATTGTTGATGGTTCAAATCGTTATACATGGGTTGCGTCAACAAATACATTTGCAACGCTTCCTCCTACGGACGGCCCTTGGCAAGGTGCTACTGTCGTGGATGTGGTAGACAGTTACAACATTTACAACGAACCAAACACGCAAAATTGGGCTTGTACCGATCTTGGGTCTAGTCTTTCTACTCAAGCCTTGTATGGCACTAAAAATGGCTCTCCTGATAACTTGGTCAGTTTGATTGTTGATCGAAGACAAGTTTATTTAATGGGCGAAGTGACCACAGAAGTTTGGACGGATGTGGGCAATGTGATTGCGGGGATTACGACTTTTCCGTTTCAGAGAGTGCCAGGCACTTCAATCCAATCTGGCATCGGTGCGCCATTTTCAATTGCTAGATTTCAAGACTCTTTTGCATTTGTGGCAAAAGATACACGAGGCGACTCAACCATTGAAATGGTCAATGGATACACATTTGTAAAGATTTCAACCCATGCAGTTGAACAATCTTTGTTAAATGAAGTGACTTCAGACGCTATTGCCTACACTTATCAGATTGAAGGTCACGAAATGTATGTGGTGACTTTTCCTTCTGTGGGACAAAATGGTTTGACTTGGGTTTATGACGGTTCAACAAAGTCATGGCACAAATGGCTTTCATGGAATCCAACATCGGGTCAATATTATCGTCACCGATCTAATTGTGGTTGCTATTTTAATAATGCGTATCTTGTTGGTGATTATCAAAATGGCAAGATTTACAGCGTTGAAAATGAAGTTTATACAGAAGATGGCGAAACAATCCGCAGATTGCGTAGAGCGACTCATTTAACGACTGATCTTCAGAGACAGTATTTTGATAGTTTTCAGATTCAGTTCCAGCCTGGCGTTGGACTGACTACTGGTCAAGGCGATGATCCTCAAGCCATGCTGAGATGGTCAAATGACGGTGGTTCTACTTGGTCAAATGAGCATTGGGTTTCTATTGGAAAGATAGGCCAATACGCTAATCGAGCGCTTTGGAGGCGTTTGGGTTGGTCAAGGGACAGAATATTTGAAGTTGCTATTTCCGATCCTATAAAGGCGGTTGTTATTTCTGCTGAACTTAAAGCAAGTGCGGGAGATAACTAATGGCAACAGCGCTGCCAAACAACAACATTAACATTCCTTATAGTGAATTCCTGAACGCAACAACGGGAAGGCCAAATCAGGAATGGTTGTTATGGCTGATGAACCCATCGTTTATCAATGTTAATCTTGGAAATGCTTTAGCTGTAACTTCTGGTGGAACTGGTCTTACAACTATTCCTACAAATGGTCAATTGTTGATTGGCAATGGAACTGGATACACGCTTAATACTTTAGCAACTGGTTCAGGAATTTCCGTTGCAAATGGCGTTGGCACAATAACGGTTTCTAATACTGGTGTTTTATCCAATATTGCTGGCGTTGGTATTTCCGTATCTAGTCCCACTGGTAACGTAACTATTTCAAACACTGGCGTTTTAAGTTTTTCAGGCGGTACAACTGGACTTACTCCAACTACT